>Ga0105049_10003129_pt1 | contig 19604 bp, 17 predicted proteins | sample MAT06_FD_78087 | JGI IMG/M metagenome (GOLD analysis project Ga0105049, IMG submission 78087) | Freshwater microbial communities from Lake Fryxell liftoff mats and glacier meltwater in Antarctica - MAT-06 | ecosystem: Environmental > Aquatic > Freshwater > Ice > Liftoff microbial mat | place...
CCCGTTCTCGCTCGCCGAGGTGCTGAAGCAGATCGAGAAGGGCGACATCCAGCACGGCGCCATGATCATGGACAAGGACAGCGGCGCGCGGACCAAGGTCGATGACCATCCGCTGCTCGGTCCGCTGGTCGATCACTCGAAGCAGCGACGCGACGACGCGCGGCGCGCACAAGCCGAGGTCGCCGTGCAGAGCCGCGACAAGAAGCGCGGCGTCATGCTGTACGTGCTGATCGCGCTCGGCGTCTGCGGCGTCGGTGCAGCCGTCTACATCGTGATCGACATGGTGAGCGCGAGCAAGGTCGAGAAGATCGCCGCGCTCGAGGCACCCGAGAAATCGGATCTCAAGGTGAAGGTCAGCGAGCCGAAGAAGCCGCCTCCCGCGCAGCGCAGTGGTGGTGGTCGGCGCACCGGCGGTGGTGGCAACTTCACGCGTGGCACCGAGAACATGGCGCTCGACATGGCTGACGACAGCGACGAGGGCACCGAGACCCTCGACATGGGTCGCGTCTATCAGACGTACTCGAAGTCCGGCGGTCAGCTCGGTGGCTGCCTCGCATCGACCGGCGAAGGCCAGGCGAACATCTACATCAACATCGACGGCCCGAGCGGCCGGGTCGGCTTCGTGCGCATCAATGGCAAGCAAGGTGGCCCACTCTACGGCTGCCTCAACCGCGTGCTGCGCGGCATGCAATTCCCGACGATCAAGGGTCCCCGCACCCGCGCCGAGTTCGACATCTCGATGTGATCCGTGGACGACCGCCCCGCTAGCTCGTCGGTCGGTGCATCGCTCGCGGGAACGCGCGCTGGCCTCGCGAAGATGATTCCTCGGCGCACGCGCGTGTCGTTCGCGGTCGGCATGATCTTCGCGTTCGTGTTCGCGTTGCTGGTGACGCCGGCGGCGATGGCCGAGCGCTGGCTCGGAGCGCTCGGCATCGGCACCGTGGTGAAGGATCAGCCGGCGCCGCTGACGGTCCGGATCCCTGCGTTCACCGGGTTCGAAGGTCCCGAGCGCGATCTGCGTGGCGGTGGTGTCGTGATCGCGCGCGGCGAGCTCGCGACCGCCGACGATGCCGCGACGGCCGAGTCGATCGCCTCGACCCAGCCGCGTGGCGCGCTGCCGTACGTCGCGTTCTTCGTGCTCGTGCTGGTGTTCGGGACGATCTTCGCGCACCACATGCGGCGCTCGACGTACGGGCGCCTGGTTCGCGTGCAGCTGGTCAGCCTGCTCGCGATCGCGCTGTTCGCTGGTGTGGTCAAGGTCCTGCTACTCGGTACGGTCACGGCGGTCTTGATCGTCCCGATCGCGCTGTTCGCGATGCTGCCGACGCTGGTCCTCGACCGCGTGGTCGGGCTCACGACCGGCATCCTCGCCGCGCTCGTGGTCAGCCTGCTCGGACCGTTCGATCTCGGCATCGCGATCCTGATGCTCGTGCAAGCGGCGACCGCCGGACTCGTCGTCGCCGAGCGCCCGCGCCATCACTGGAGGAGCGCGCTGCTCGCCGGTGGCATCACGACGCTGTTCACGTTCGCCACCTACGTGCTGCTGACCTATCTGACCACCGGTGCGATGCCGGCGTTCGGCGGCGATCTGCTGCACTCGCCGTGGCTCGCGGCCGCGATCGGTCCCGGCATCGCGACGCTGCTGACCGTGCCGCTGTTGCCGCTCTATCAGCTCGCGGTCGGCGAGGTCACGCAGAGCAAGCTCGTCGATCTCGAGGATCTCTCGAACCCGCTGCTCAAGCAGATCGCCGGGCGCTCGCCGGGCACGTGGCAGCACTCACTCGCGATGGCGAACATGGCCGAGATCGCGGCGAACTCGATCGGCGCGAACGGCCGGCTGGTGCGCGTCGGCGCCTACTATCACGACCTCGGCAAGTCACTCCAGCCGAAGTACTTCATCGAGAACCTCGAGCCGGGCGAGGTGTCGCCGCACGACCAGTTGCCGCCGGAGGTGTCGTGCGACGCGATCTTCGCGCATGTCACCGAGGGCATCGTCCACGCGCGCAAGGCCGGGCTGCACGAGCGGATCGTCGACTTCATGCACATGCACCACGGTAACGGGGTGCTCGAGTACTTCTGGGGCCGTGTCAAGGAACAGGGCAACCCACGCAACTTCTCGGTCGAGGATTTCCGCTATCCCGGCCATCCGCCGCAGACGCGCGAGACCGCGATCCTCGCGATCTGCGATGCGGTCGAGGCCGCGTCTCGCACGCTGAAGAGCCCGACGCCGGCGTCGATCGAATCGCTGGTCCAGCGGATCGTCTACGGCAAGTTGCATCTCGGTCAGCTCGACGAGAGCGGGTTGTCGATGAGTGATCTGCGATGCGTCAGCGATTCGCTGCGCGAGACCATCCGCCACGCCAACCACGGACGGATCGAGTACCCGTGGCAGAAGGCGCAGCAGGATGCGAGCGCCTCCCCGGTGACCGCATCGAAGCCGACCAACGACACATCGCAGGTGCTCCGGCTCGACTCGCTCGATCGCAGGCCGGTGCGGCAGACCGCCAGCACGGCGGCGGAGCCGAGCGCGTCGATGTCGATGCCGATCGAGCTCGGCCCCTTGAATCGCAAGTCGCAGGACCTGACGAGGCCGGCAGATCGCGTCAGCGATCCGGAGCTGTCGGAGCCCGACATCTCGATCCTCGAGACCGCGCCGCAGTCATCGCCGTCGCAGACCTCGGTCGGTGTCGGGCCGGTGCCCGCGCAGGTCGCACCGCCTTCGCCGCCGAGCTCGACCGATCTCGATTACGTGCGAGAAGCGGCGCGAACGGTCGATGATCCCATCGATGCCTCGCCTTCGACTCGGCTGTCGCTCCGCGGCAACGACGTCTTCGATGAGACGCCCGTGGGAGCGCGTGCGCACGCGGGCTCGACGCCGCCGGGTCCGCCGCCGGACATGATCGGACCGAGCTCGTTCGGTGCGCGCAAGCGTGCCGCGACGCTGTCACCCGCGCCACAGCATGCGTCGCCGACGGTGCCGCCGAGCGCGTCGATGACGCCGACCACGCGCCCGGGTCCTGCACCCACGTCAGGACTCGCCGAAGGTCCGATCTCGAACACGACTCTGATCGGAAGCCACTCGGAGAGCTCGCCGCTCGAGCGTCGCCGCGCTCCGACGGTGCCGAGCAATCCACCGCTCAACCAGCCCAAGCAATCGATCCTGTCGGTCACGTTCAACACGACGCTCGCACCGCCGGGGACCCTCGTGCGCCCTGCGGATCCGGCCGCGTGGAACGCCGGTCCCGCCGAGCCGCGCCGGATGCTGCCGGGCGATTTCGGATCGCGCGTCGCCGGGCTACCCGCCGAGCCGCCGGGCACCTCGAACATCAACGACACGCTGCGCGGACCGAACCCGCCGACGCGGTTGCCGGCATCTCCGGAAGCGCCGCCGAAGTTCCCCGCCGCACCGTCGCTGCATCCCGATGCGAGCGCGCCGAACCTGCCGCCGGCGGCGCCGGGCGCGACGCCGTCCCGGCTGTCGGGACCGCCCGAACCGGTCGAGCTTGACAACGCGACGACGAATCCGCCGCCGCTGCGACGCGGTGGTGGATCGCAGCCGCCACTCCGCGCGCCCGTATTGGGCGTCCGCAAGCTGCCGGGGATCCTGCTCGAGCGCGATGCGTTCGAGCACGATGCGAAGGTCGGCCCGGTCGATTCGATCGAGGACGATCTTCGAGTCACCGCGCCGCGCACGCCGGTCACGCCGATCACGTACGTCGGCCAGGTCTCGAGGGAGCACCAGCTCGCGACCGACGACGCCGGCGTCACCGAGCCGTCGATGCCTCGCATGTCCGAGCGAATGGAGCTGCCGCTGCGCGCGCCGCCGACGGATCCACCGAAGACCCGCGGGCTCGCGGAGCGCGTCGATGCCGCACTCGACGAATGGGGCCTCGAGACACCGGTCGCGCCGCCGAGCCGCGCCGAGCTGCGCTCGCTCCTCGGCGTTCCCGACGTCACCAAGCAGCAATCGCTCGACGATCTCGAGCGCCTGAACGATCGCGCACGTGAGCTGGACTCGGATCCGGCGATCTTCCCGCCGCGCGCGATCAGGGATACGCACGAGGTCGATCCCGACGACATCGAAGCATCGATCGAGGTCGCGCCTCGCGCACGCACGCGATCGGTGAGCGCGATCGGCGTGGCCAAGCCGAAGAAGTCGGAGTGATGCGCGCGGTGCTGCTCGCGCTGGCCGCGTGTGGTGGTGCCGCACCACGCCCGCAACCGCCGAGCGTCGATGTGCGCGCCGAGGTTGCGCAGGCCGAACAGGCCGAGAAGGCGCGCCGTCACGACCTCGCGAAGATCCACTACGAGAAGGCGATCGCCGGGGCGAAGGACAACGCCAGCATCGGTTACGCGAACCGCGAGTACGCCGAGACGCTGGCCACCTGGGGCGAGTTCCCGGCCGCGCTCCGCCATCTCGAGACCGCGCTCGCGGCGCGTCCGAAGGACCCCGGTGGCTGGAACGATCTCGGGCTGGTCAAGCACAAGCTCGGCGACGACCAGGGCGCGGTAACAGCGCTCGAGACCTCGCGGACGCAGGCGCCCAAGGATCCGCGCCCCCGGGTCGCCCTCGCCGCCCTGCGATGGAAGCTTGGGGACCGCGCCGGGGCGGAGGCCGAATATCGACAACTCCTCGAGCTCGACCTCCCCACACGGCTCCGCAACAAGATCGAGTGGGCACTTCGCGAGCTGGCAAAGCCCTGATCTCGAAGCCATACTCGAACCAGTGAGCAAGGTCAGACATCTCGTCGTCGCGCTCGGGCTGATGACCGGCGTCCGCGCGTCGAGTGCATGGACGTTCGAGTGGGCGGGCCACGTCGAGATCGATGCCGAGGGGTTGTCGAGCGACGACGCCGGCAAGCGCCTCGACGCGGTCAACGATCTCGGCAAGTACGACGTCGCGCTGACCGAGAAGCACCTGATGAAGGCGCTCGACGATCCGGACGAGAAGGTCCGCCACGCGGCGGCCAAGACGCTCGGCCAGGGTGGCTCGGTCGCGGCGGTGCCGAAGCTGATCGACTGGTTGTCGTCGGGCGAATCGAAGACCAAGCAGGTCGCGGCCGGCACCCTCGGTGATATCGGCGGTGGCGATGCGGCGCAGGCGCTGACGCGGACCCTCGGCGACAGCGACGATGCGGTGCGCTTGACGGCGGTCAAGGCGGTCGGCGCGATCGGCAAGCGCGGCAACTCCAACGTGGTGATCGCGCTGATCCCGCGGCTCGAGGATGCCAAGCAGGAGATCAAGACGGCGGCGATCATGCAGCTCGAGGAGCTCGGCGATCGACGCGCCGTGATCCCGCTGGTCGCGAAGTTCGGCGATCATCAGATCGAGGTCCGCAAGGCGGCGGTGCGCGCGGTCGGCCGGCTCGGTGATCGCTCCGCGGTGCCCGCCTTGATCCGGCTGATCGGCGATTCCTCCGAGGAGGTCAAGATGGCGGCCGTCGGCGCACTCGGTAGCCTCGGCGCGATCGAAGCGATCGACGCGCTCACCGAGCAGCTCGGTACCGGTGGCGATCAGCTCCGCACCAAGGTCGCGTACGCGCTCGGTCAGATCGCCGGCACGCCCGGCTCGGGCAAGCCCGGCGAGGACGCGATGAAGGCGCTCGTCGAGATTCTCGCGCAGCCGACCCAGCGTCCGGCTGCACGCGATGCCTTGCGGGTCGCGGGTACCGCTGCGGTGCCCGCGCTGGTGCTCCACCTCCAGGGTCGGATCAAGGGCGATCCGTCGACGGCGGTGCAGTTGCTCGCCCAGACCGCAGATCCACGCGCGACGGCGACGCTGACCGCCGAGCTCGAGCGCGGTCGGGTCGCGATTCCGATCGTGCTGCGCGCGCTCGGCGCCACCGGCGATCCGCAGGCGCTGGTGCCGGTACTCCGCTCGCTCGCGAGCAAGGACGCCGCGATCCGGGTCGCCGCGATGGAGAGCCTGCGTCCCTTGATCGGCTCCGACGCCCGTGCCGGCGATGTGTTGATCGAGCACCTCGCCGACGAGGATCTCGAGCTGCGCGTCCTCGCGGCCGAGTATCTCGGATTACTTCGGGTCGCCTCCGCGGTACCCAAGCTCGCCGTGCTCACCGGTCCCGGCAATCCTCCGCGCCTGCGCCGGGCGGTGATCGACGCGCTCGGCGAGATCCGCCGCACCGAGGCCACCAAGCCACTGCTCGCGATCCTCAAGGACGGCCCGGCGGAGCTGCACAACTCCGCGGCAACCGCGCTGTCGTACATCGCCGATCCGAATGCGATCGCGCCCTTGATCGAACAGCTGCGCAACGAACGCGGCATCACACGCCATCACGTCGTGCGTGCGCTCGCCGCCACGCTGCGCAACAAGCCCGATGCGAACGCGCGGAAGGTCCTCCGCGAGCTCGCGAACGACAACTCGGTGAAGGTGTCGCTCGCCGCGATCACCGGTCTCGCGGCCGCCAAGGAACCCGCCGATGCGCCGTTTCTGCGCGACCTCGTCGAGCGAGGCGCCTCGGATCGTCGACGTGCCGCGGCCTGGGCCCTCGGCGAGATGCGCGATGCCGGCTCGATCGCGGTGCTCTCGACCGCGCTGTCGTCGGCGAAGGACGATCGCCTCGTCGGTGATACCGCGTGGGCGCTCGGGGAGATCGCCGCGGCGAACCCGAAGAATCCAAAGATCGCACCGCTCGTCGATCGCTGGCTGTACGTCGCGAAACACGGCGGCTGGGCCGCGGCCACCGACTCCGCCGCCGCGATCGCGCGCGTGTTGTGGGCGCTGCCGCGCGCGGATCGCAATCAGCTGCTCGCCGGCCCACGGCGGACCGCGCTGATCGGCCTCGGCTTCCACCGCTCGCGCCTGGTGCGGCTGAACCTCGCGCTCGCGCTCGGCTCGCTGTCGGGCGACGACGATGCGGCACGCATGCTCGCGACGATGCTCAAGGACGACGCCAGCGTGCACGTTCGCGCCGCTGCCGCGACGAACCTCGCGCGGGTCGGCGGCACGCGCGCGGCGCCCGCACTGAAGCTCTCCGTCGACACCGAGAGCGATGCGGTCGTCAAAGTTGCGGTCAAGGCGGCCCAGACTGCCGCCCCGCCCCCGCCCGCCGCCCGTGCCGAGTGGCGCGTGTTCCAGGTCGTGGATCCGGGTGCCGACGACGCGCCGGTCCGCCAGACACCGTACTTCCTGCACGGGCCCGACGGTCTCGTGTGGGCGACGTACACCGACGCGCGTGGCGAGCTGTCGAGCGAGCACGTGCCTGCCGCGCAGGGCGACCTCGACACCGTGGTGTGGCCGGGCTCGCGCGAGTCCGAATACTAGTGATCCAATGGTTCGTTCATCCCGAGCGGGTTGCCGGGGTCGACGAAGCCGCGGCGCTGGTGCGCGCACTCGGCCAGGAGCGCGTGCGGTTGACGCAGCATCGCGCGCGCTCGTGGTTGCTGCGTGATCCGGTGGAGATCGATCGCGTGCTTCGTGTCGTCGAGCCCGACGCACGCACCGAGATCGAGCTCGAGGGCATCACGCGCGAGGCGACGTTGCCGTGGCTCGAGCAGCTGACGCGCAGTCGCGCGGAGTTCGTCTCGATCGCGGGCAATGGCGCGTGGCTACGCGTGTGGCCCGGGCGCGCGTTCGTCGACGAGGTCGCGCTGGATCAAGACGTGGCCTTCGATCGATTTCGCGCGGCGGCGACGCTGACCTGGATCAACGGCAGCGTCAGCGTGCCCGGCGCCGACGCCATCGCGTGCTTGCCGCGGATCTTCGCCGAGCTCGATCAACCGGAGCTCGAGATCGATCTCGAGCTCGCGCTTCCTACCGCGGTGACGCTGATGCGCGACCATCCCGCCGCCGAGCTCGAGTGGACCTCCGGTGTCGTGATCCAGTTCCCGACCGGCGGGCTCGGCACCTACGAGATCGATCCCGCGCCCGGGTTCGAGGCCGCATGGCGCGCGCGGATCGCGGACACCCTCGCGTCGATCCGACGTTAGAGCCGCACGCCGGCCGCACGGAGCACGTCGGTGGCGCGGCGCATGTCGGTCTCGGCGGCGAGCCGCCACAGCTCGCCTTCGGGCACCTGCGGCGCATCGATGCAGGTGCGGTACTCGGCGACCGCCTTGCGGAGATACGTGATCGCGAGGCTGCGCAGCGTCGCGCGGAGTCCCTCGGCCGATCGGCGCTCGAGCTCGGGCGGCAGATCGGCGAACACCAGCTCGAGCGCGAGATCGTGATAGAGGCTGCCGGCGCGATAGGTCGCCGCGAGCAACGGCAGCGCGCCGCGCTTCGCGACCGCCTGGTACTTCGCGACGACACTCATCGTCTGGTTGACCTTGATGTTGATCGACTTGGTCAGCGCCTCGATCGCGATCCGCAACCGCGCGCGGTGCACCTGATTGAGCTCTCGCTCGGCTGTGGCGAACGCATCGGCGATGTCCGCCGCGACGCCCGGCAACGGCGTGCCGAGCCGTGGACCACGGATATCGCCGGCACCCGCGGCGGCGACGATGTCGGCCTGCAAGCCGGCGGCGCCCGCGGCGATCACTGGATCGGTGGGTGCGAGCGCGGTGGCGCGCGCGACGAGATCGAGCGCGTGACGCGTGCGGCCGGCCCGCGACTCCATCTGCGCCAGGTTGATCGCGGCGCGCGCGGCGACCTGCGCTGGCACGTCGGGAACGGCGAGGACGTGCTCGTACGCGGCCCGTGCGGCGGGCTCGTCCCCCGTCAACTCCGACAACACGGCCTCGCCGAACGCCGGTGCCGCACCTTCGAGATCCGTGGTCGCGCCGATCGCCGGATCTGCGGCGGTGCGAGCACTCGACGTGACCGTCTGCGTGGGCGTTGGCCGCGGCGTGGGCTCGCCGCATGCCACGAGCAGGATCAACAGTCGCTTCACCTGCCCGCCGCCCAGCGCACGGCATCGCGCGGCACGTCGAGCTTGTAGCCGGCGCCGTGGATGGTGACCAGCCAGCGCGGCTTGTCGGGCTCATCCTCGAGCGCGCGCCGCAACTTGACCAGGTGATTGTCGACGGTCCGCGTGTTCGGATAGTCCTCGTAGCCCCACGCCTCGTCGAGCAGCGTGTCGCGATTGACGACCTCGCCCGGCCGCCGCGCGAACACCTTGAGGATCGCGAACGCGCGATTCGGCAGCTCGATGCGCTTGCCGGCGCGGGTGGCGACCTGCCCTACGAGATCGACCTCGACGTCGCCAAAGGCGAGCCCGATCGGCTCCTGGATCTCGCCTTTCGCGCGGCGCAACACCGACGCGACGCGCGCGAGCAACTCCATCAGCGAGAACGGCTTGGTGACGTAATCGTCGGCGCCGAGCTCGAGCCCGCGCACGCGATCGAGCTCCGCACCGCGCGCCGACAGGATGATCACCGGCACCGTCCGCGAGCTGCCCTTGCTGCCGCGGATCCGCCGGCACACCTCGAAGCCGTCGATGTCGGGGAGCATGACGTCGAGCACGACCAGATCGTAGCGCCCGCTGATCGCCTTCTCGGCGCCGTCGCCGCCGCGCCCGACGGCGTCGACCTCGTAGCCCTTCGCGACCAGCGTGTCCTCGAGCCCCATGCGGATCGACGGATCGTCCTCGACGACGAGGATGCGCGTCACGAGGCCTCCTCCGCCGCGCGCGGCAACTTGATCGTGAAGGTCGAGCCAGTCCCGACGACGGACTCGACGTCGACCACCCCGCCGAGCGCCTCGACGTGCTGCTTGACCAGCGCGAGCCCGAGCCCTGTGCCCTCGACGCCGGAGCGATACGCTTCGGGCGCGCGATAGAACTCGCGAAAGATCCGCGCCTGCTCGGCGGCCGGGATGCCGGGCCCGTGATCGCGCACCGCGATCCACGTCCAGCTCGGGTCGGCACCGACCTCGACCGTGATCTCCTGCTCTGCACCGCCGTACTTCGCGGCGTTGTTCACCAGGTTCAACACCGCCTGGACGACGACATCGCGATCGGTCTCGACCTCGGCTACCACTGCTTCCGATGACACCTCGACCATGACGGCATTGCGCACCCGCTCGGGGTCACGGAGGGTCTCGAACGTGGTGACCGCGTGGCGGGCCAGCTCCCCGATCCCTTGGCGTGTCGGAGTGTACCGGCGGGTACCGCGCTCGATCTGTGCGTAATCCAGCAGGTTCGCGATCAGCAGACCGAGCCGCTGGCTCTCCTGAACGATCACTCCGTGGTAGCGCGCCATCTTCGCGACATCACCCTTGGCCACCCCCTGCTCGAGCATCTCGGCGAACATCCGGATCGAGGTCAGCGGGGTCTTGAGCTCGTGCGACACCGTCGACACGAAGTCGCTCTTGAGCTGCGCGAGCTCGCGGGCGCGGGAGGCGCCGCGGATCGTGGCGAGGAGCCCGATGCCGAGGAGCACGGCGAGCGCGGACGTGTAGATCACGTGGCGTTGCGAGCGCTCGCGGATGACCTCGTCGAGTGGGCTCGGATCGGTGATCGGATTGACGACCGCCACCGAGAGGTGCGGCAGCTCGGTGCCGAACGGCACCTGCACGATCGTGCGCATCTGCGAGCTCGGCGAGGCACCCGCGAGCAGCACCAGCGCATCACCACGCTCGACCACGCCCTCGAGCATCGGGGCGTCGACGGCGATGCCGATCACGCCGCCATCGGCGCGCCGGCGATAGACCAGCGTGCGCCCGGGCTCGCGCGCCGCCGGCCGACCACGCCACGCCGGGCCCGCCGTGCGGGTCACCTCGGCGACCTCGTCGATCAGCCCCGCTGCAGCCCGCGCCGCATTGCGGATCGAGGTCGCGCGCTCGTCGAGCTCGCTGCGTCGCGCGAGCTGCGCGTCGGTGAGCTCGTGGTCGAGCTGGCTGCGCAACCGTGCGAGCACCCCGAGCCGGATCACCGGATCGAGACCGTAGCGACCGCCGAGCACACCCTCGGCCACCGCGAGCAACGCATCGGGACCCGCGGCCTGTGCGCGCAGCGTCGCGACGACGAGCTTGACCGAGACTCCCTTGAAGGTCCGATCGCCATACTTGGTCTCGAGCTCGGCGAGCGCCTGCCCTGCCCGCACGCGATCGCCGAGCTTCGCGTGGACGCGTGCGAGGCCGAGCAACGCCTCGGGCTCGGTGTCGTCGGCGGCGGCGCCTTGATACAAGCGGCGCGCCTCCGCCCAGTTCTTGGTCGCCTCCGCGCTGCGGGCACCGCGCACCAGCGCCGCACGCTTGGTCCGTGTGCGCAGCTCGCGCTCGCAATCCTCGAGGTGACCACTCGCGCAACCGACGCCGCGATCGAGCGACTCGCCGAGCTCGATCGTCGCCGGCGCCGCCCGGGGCACGCGCAGCTTCTGCTGGTTGTCGATCCAGAACCAGTACTTCGCGAGCGGCGTGCTCGGGACCGCGCGATCGACCCGGTTGTCGCGCTCGCCAGCGGTGACCAGGCGTTCGACTTCGTCGAGCGAGTCCTCGATCGAGCGCTCGATCCGCGATGCGATCGCGCGCGCGCCCTGCCGCTGGCGCTCGTACTCGCTGTCGACCGCACCGCGTTCATCGCGATATGACACGGCGCCGAGGTACGCGATCCCGCCGGCGGGCACGAGCAGTGCCGCTACCGACAGCACGTAGACCCAGACGCGACGCGATCGCACTTCGTACAGCATAGCGTGTTCGACTCTCGCCGCGCGTTGCAGTGCAGACCTCGGCTGGCTATGGTCCCGCCGCCCGCATGACCTCGCTGATCGTCGTCCCCACGTACAACGAACGCGAAAACGTCCAGGAGATTGCCGCGCAGTTCCTCGCGGCGCTCCCAGGCACCAAGCTGCTGTTCGTCGACGACAACTCCCCCGACGGTACCGGCCAGCTGCTCGACGACCTGGCCTCCGCCGAGCCCCGCATCCACGTCATGCACCGGGCGGGCAAGCTCGGGCTTGGCACCGCGTATGTCGAGGGCTTCACGTGGGGACTCGCCCGCGGCTACGAGTACCTGTTCGAGATGGATGCCGACGGCAGCCACGATCCGAAGTACCTGCCCACCATGCTCGCGCTCGCGGTCGACGGCGCCGATGGCGTGATCGGCTCGCGCTACATCCCCGGCGGCGGCACCCAGAACTGGGGCCTCGGTCGCAAGATCATCTCGCGCGGCGGCGGCATCTACGCGCGCGCCGTGCTCGGCGTCGACGTCCAGGATCTCACCGCCGGCTTCATCTGCTGGCGGCGCGCGACGCTCGAGGCGATCGACCTGCAGACCATCACGTCGAACGGGTACAGCTTCCAGATCGAGATGAAGTACCGCGCCCTCAAGCGCGGGTTCCGCCTCGTCGAGACGCCGATCGTGTTTGTCGATCGCCGGGTGGGGCAATCCAAGATGTCGCGCGCGATCGTCGCCGAGGCCCTCCTCAAGGTGTGGGCGTTGCGCTTCATGCGTGGCTGATCCCGCGTTGTGTTATGGTCGCCTCGCGGCCGTGATTATTCTGAAGTTACGCATTCGTACGCCAGACGAGTGGCGCGAGCTCGCGCCCGGTGATCTGGTAGGCGAGCCGGTGTTCGTGCCCACCACGGATGAGCTCGAGCCGGGCCAGCAGGTGATCATCGAGGTCTCCTCGCAGCTGCTCCCCAACAAGGTGCTGGTACGCGGTGCGGTCCAGACCTGGCGCCCCGCCCTACCGCGCCTGCGCGTCCGCGCCGGTGCCACCGTCGAGCTCGCCACCGACGAACAGATCAAGCTGACGTTCCTGCATGAATGCTTCGCGGGCAGCCGGACCGACGTCCCTCGTCGTCGACACTTGCGTCTGCCGGTCCAGCTCACCGTGCGCTACCGGCTGACCAACAGCGCGTCGTACATCGACTGCAAGGTCTCCGAGATCGGGGTTGGCGGTGCGCTGCTCAGCACCACGTCGCCACTACCGATCGATACCGAGCTGACGCTCGAGGTGGTGCCCCCGGGCAGTGCGGCGCCGATCGAGATCTCGAGTCGCGTGTCCTATCACGTGCCGAACGGTGGCTCGGGGCTGCGCTTCGTCAGCCGCGATGGTGATGGCGATCGCCGGCTGCGTGAGCTGGTCCGGCGCCTGCGAGCGTCGTGACGCGCAAGCCCTGGTGGAGCCCGCGGATGCTCGAGCCGCGAACGGCGGCGAAGGCGGTCGGCAGTGTCCTCGAGCTCCACGGCATCAGCGACCAGGTGCGCGCCGGCCGGCTGCTCACCGAGTGGGCCGATCTGGTGGGTCCCAAGATCGCGCAACACACCCGCCCGCTTGAAGTCCGTGATCGGCTCGTGACGGTCGAGGTGATGTCCTCGGCGTGGCTGAACGAGCTCGAGGTGCTGCGGCTGCAGATCCTCGCGGGTCTGGTCGCGCGCTTCGGCGAGCCCCGCGTGTTCGACGACCTCAAGTTTCGGTTGGCCGGGCGCTACCATCGCGACTCGATGCAGCTACGCGGGAGACGCCTCCCTCCGAAGTCGGCCAGGCCGCTGCCACCTCCCGCCACCGGTGCGGCGCGCGAGCGGATCGTGCGCGAGGCCGCGAACGTCGAGGATGTCGAGCTGCGCGAGCTGATCGCGCGAGTCCGGATCACCCACGACAAATAACGTGGACGCTGAACGTCACACCAAACGACTCCAGGCGCTGGCCGGGTCCGCGCAGCTGTTCGCCGAAGCGACGACTGATCTGCATCGACTGCTCGGGTTGCTCGAAGGCGATCAGCTCGTGTGGGTCTACCGGATCGTCCGTCCCCGCCACGGCCGGGGTGGGTCGAAGGTCGGAGGCTTCGTACTGCCGGAACGCCGCTCGATCGGGTGATGATGCGGGCATGATTGCCCCGACGATCACGGCGCTCTACGGCGCACTCAACGCGATCTTCAACATCCTTCTCGCGAGTCGCGTCGCGCGAATGCGCGGCAAACACAAGGTGGGTCACGGCGGCAGCGATGCGGTCGAGTTCCTGGTCGCGTCGCGCACGCACAGCAACAACGCCGAGTTCGTGCCGCTCGCGATCGTGATGATGGCGCTCGCGGAGCTGCTCGGTGGTCAGAGCGCGATCCTCCACGTCTATGGTGGGTTGCTGCTGCTCGCGCGCATCGCGCACGCGATCGGCATGCCGCGTAAGGCACCTAACGTGTACCGGCTCATCGGTGTGACGCTGACCTGGGGCCTGATCCTCGCGGTGTCGGGCTGGGTGCTCTACCTGCGAACGACCGTCTGAAGAGACCGGTGCCTTCTCCGGCGAAGTTGGTGGAGCCGCTGGCCGGGTATGATCCGGCGACCTACGGTTTACGAAACCGTTGCTCTACCACTGAGCTACAGCGGCTGATAGAGGCCTAAGGGGTACCCGAGACCGCCGACCCATGCAAGTGGTCCTGCGGGTCGAAAAACCGAGCCAGCGCAGGCCGAGCACGTTGGACTGGTTGTCATCGTTCTCGACCGAAGCCGGTCGCACGTCAACGCCAACGTCTACGATCACGATTCTCTCCACAACTTGATCCTCGGTCAAAGAGACTCTGGTTAGCCGATCGGTGATCGAGGAGCGCTGATCAGGCGTGCACACCACCAGCAACGCGAGTGATCGTCGAAGCCGCTCGCGACGAAACCGCGGCCACAGCGCACGCACCGCGGCGACTCGACACGTGCTTCGGAGGCGCGACGACGCATGCGTTCGATGAATGGCAGGTACATAGGCAGCTCCCTCGGAGCAACCATGCAGATCACGATCCGGAACGAGCCGTCTTCACCGCATCGCACATCGCCGCGATCGTCGCTGCGGGATCCTCGGTCGTCCACGCTGCGCGAATGACCGCGACCGCATCCGCGCCTGCACGCGCTGCGTCGCGCGCACGCGCGACATCGATGCCGCCGACGGCGATCAGTGGAGCTCCCAGCCGTCGTCCGAGCGTCTCCGCGCCGAGCGGTGCGAGGATTCCGTCCTTCGACGGCGTCGACCAGATCGGCCCGAGATGCACCGCATCCGCGCCCGCACGCGCCGCCTCGATCGCGCCCTCGATCGAGTGCCGCGAGCAGCCGAGCGCGAGCCCGCCACCCAGCGCCCGCGCATCCGCGATCGAGATGCCGCGCTCCGGTAGCTGCACCCCATCCGCACCCGCCGCGAGCGCGACATCGACGCGATCATTCACCCACACCTCCGCGCCATGCGGCCGCACGATCGCGATCAACGCGCGCGTCAGCTCCAGCACCGCGCCCCCATCGAGATCCCTCTCGCGAACCTGAAACCGCACGTCACGTCCGACCGCCGCCGCGATCGCCGAGGCACGCACAAGCACGTCGGGCGCCCGATCCGTGATCACGACGACGCGGATCACTCGATCAAGCCGGCGGTCGGCGACGACGCGTTCGCGTAGTCCTTGCGCGGCATCCGACCCGCGCGGAACGCCTTGCGCCCGCCATCCACCGCGAGCCGCATCGCCTCGGCCATCAGCACCGGATCCTTCGCACCCGCGATGCCGGTGTTCATCAACACCGCCACGCAGCCGAGCTCCATCGCGATCGCCGCATCCGACGCGGTACCGACGCCGGCATCGACGATCACGGGCACGCCGACGTTCTCGATGATCAGACGGATGTTGTGCGGATTGCGAATGCCCAGCCCCGATCCGATCGGCGCCGCGAGCGGCATCACCGCGAGGCATCCCGCTTCTTCGAGCCGCTTGCACGTGATCAGATCGTCCGAGCAGTACGGCAGCACCTTGAAGCCCTCCTTGACGAGCCGCTTCGCCGCTTCGACCGTCGCGGTGTTATCCGGGAACAGCGTCTTCGGATCGCCGATCACCTCGAGCTTCACCAGCTCGTCCATGCCGAGCTCGCGCGCGAGGTGCAGCGTGCGGATCGCTTCGTCCGCCGTGTAGCAACCCGCCGTGTTGGGCAGCAGGATGTACTTTTTGCGATCGATCGCATCGAGGACGGTCGGTTCCTTCGACGTCAGGTCCACGCGCCGCAGCGCCACCGTCACGATCTCTGCCCCCGAGGCAGCGAGTGCCGCCCGCGTCTGATCGAGCGACGCGTACTTGCCCGTGCCGACGATGATCCGCGACGACAACGTCTTGTCGCCGAGCTTCCAGGTATCGCTCATGAGCCTCCTCCAACGAACGTGACGAGCTCGAGGTGATCGCCGGCTGCGAGCATCGTGGAGGCATGGACTGCCCGCGGCACGATCTCGCGATTACGCTCGACGGCAACCCGTCGCTCGCCTAGCCCGAGTTGATCGAGGAGTACGGAGACCGTGGTCCCTTCCTCGATCTTCCTCGGCTGTCCGTTGATGACCACGTCGATGCTCGTCGACATCGGGGTCGGAACCTACCACCTCGGACCCTGGGAGCGAGTCCCCCGACGGATCGCAAGTCCCCAGTGAAAAGAAACCACGAAGCTGTGACGACCACGACATCTATGCCGTGGTCGCCAATCCTGTTGTGAAGGTTCGGTCACGGTTCTGGCGTTGTTGCACCGCGGCAAGCGGCCCAAACCACGTGGTTCGGCCGCGATCCCGGTCACTGGCCCGGCGCTGGCAGTGATCCGTGTCGGGTTGTCACCCGAGGAGCCTTGTTTCTTATGACTCTAGGAATCGCCCGTCCTGTCATCTCGCCCACCACATCGTTCTCCATGCGTACCCCGGACCCGAGGGTCGCAGGTGAGGACCCTGCACGGATCCGGGCAACCATCGCACGTGCCCCCCTGTTCGCCGCACTGCCCATCTCGGCCATCGAGGACCTGACCTCGCGGGTGTTGGTGCGCAAGATCTCCGTCGGTGCGGCCATCGTCGTACAGGACGAGCCCGGCGACGCGATGTTCGTGATCATGAACGGCCGGGTGAAGGTCGTGATCTTCGGTGAGAGCGGGCGCGAGGTGACGCTGTCCATCCTCCGCGCCGGTGACTCGTTCGGTGAGATGTCGCTGTTCGATCAAGCACCGCGCTCGGCACATTGCCTGGCGATCGAGCCGACCACGTTGCTCGTGCTCTCGCGAGAGGATCTGATGCGGCACATCCAGACGCACGCACGGACAGCGATGAACCTGCTCGGCGAGATGGCTCGCCGGCTGCGCCGCGCCGACGAGACGATCGCGCAGCTCGCGCTGTGTGACGTCAACGAGCGTTTGATCCATCGCCTGGTCGGACTCGCGCGCGAAGAAGGCGCATCGGGTCCCGATGGCCTGGTCGTGCGCCGCCGTCCGACGCAGCAGGAGCTCGCGAACATGATCGGCAGCTGTCGCGAGACCATCTCGCGCGCTTTCAATCAGCTCGCGCGTGACGGACTGATCATCCCGCGTGGCCGCTCGCTCGTGGTGACGCCCGCGCTGATCGAGAAGGCCGAAAAGAAGAAGGCCGCCGCGTAAGGTTCTCTTCGATGAGAAGCCCGGCGCCACTCGCAAGAGTGGCGTTGGTGTTTTCGGATGATGTCAGAGTCCCAGACAGAGATCGCGCATGCCCAGGCCGGTGTGGCGATCGCGATACGCGCGGTCACCTTGACAGGCGTCGGAGCGGAAGCTCTGATCGCCTCAGGATGCTGCAGACGTCGACGATGATCCGTCGCACGCGGGTCGAAGTCGACCTCGCGGCGATTGTCGACAATGCACGTACCCTGCGAACGCTGACCAACGCCGCGGTCTACGCAGTGGTCAAGGCCGACGGCTACGGGCACGGCGCCGTCGCGGTTGCCCAGGCGCTGGCGCGTACGAAGGCGGCGGATGGGTTCGCGGTCAGCCTCGTCGAGGAAGGCGTCACGCTGCGCGATGCCGGCATCACCGCGCCGATCCTGGTGATGGGCCCGAGTCAGCATGGCGGAGAGGACGAGATCATCCGCGCCAACCTGCTCCCTGTGATCGCCAGCTTCGAAGACCTCGCAGCGCTCGCGGATGCCGTGAAGCGGCACGGTCAGCCGATCGATGCGCACCTCAAGATCGATACCGGGATGGGCCGGCTTGGTGTCGAGATCGAAGCAGCCGCCGAGCTCGCGCGAGATGCGGCGCGATCCGGCATCCGCGTCGTCGGCTTGATGACGCACTTCGCGTGCGCTGATTCCGATGACCCGGCCGATCCCAATTCGATGACGCGCGCGCAGCTGCGACGGTTCGCGGAGGCCGAGCGCACGGTGGTCGCTGCCGGTGCGCCGATCCAGGTTCGCCACGCCGCGAACTCGAGCGCCGCGTTACTGTTCCCCGAGGCGCGCTTCGATCTCGTGCGTGCCGGCATCGCGATCTACGGCAATGGCCGATGGCCCGCCGGTGCGCAGCCCACGCAGGCGATGCGCCTGGTCACCGAGGTCGCGCAGATCCGGACGATCCCCACCGGCGGGTCGGTTGGTTATGGTGCCACCTGGCGCGCCACTCGCCCGACGCGCGTCGCGATCCTGCCGCTCGGCTACGCCGACGGCTTGCCCCGCCGCGCCAGCGGTCATGCCGAGGCGGCGATTCGCGGCGTGCGCGTGAAGCTGGTCGGCCTGATCAGCATGGACATCGCGATTGCGGATCTTACCGACGCCCCCGCGATCGCGATCGGCGACGTCGCGGTGCTGCTCGGCCGCGCGAGCGATGGTGCCTCGATCACCACCGCGGAGTACGCCGCGTGGGCGGGGCTCACCGAGTACGAGGTAACCTGCGGCATGAGCAAGCGCGTCCCGCGCACGTACGTCGGAGATCCTCCGTGAGCGCGGACGACGAACCGACGAACGTGCAGCCTGCGTCTCCGCCCCCGCCTGTCGAGCTCGCACCGAGCCAGCCGCCAGCCGCCGCCGAAACGCCGCCCGCGATGACGGTCGGCAAGGCGGTGTGGATCGGGATCAAGGACGCCGGCTCGCCAGTCGGCCGCTTCCTCGACACCGTCGGCGGTCACCTGATCCTGATGATGCGCGCGATCGCGTGGTTGCCTCGCCGCCCGTTCCGCCTCCAGAACTTCCTCGACGCCGGCGAGTACATCGGCTTTCACAGCCTCCCGATCGTGCTCCTCGTCGCGTTCTTCACCGGCGCCGTGCTCTCGCTGCAATCGGTCGCCGCGTTCCGTCAGTTCGGCCTCGAGTCGTTCGCCGGCGCGACCACGGGCAAGGCCCTCTCGATCGAGCTCGCCCCGGTGATGACCGCGCTGATGCTCGCCGGTCGCGCGGGTGCCGGCATCGCCACCGAGCTCGGCACGATGCGGATCAGCGAGCAGATCGACGCGCTCGAATCGATGGCCGTAAACCCGGTCCAGTACCTGGTCACGCCGCGGTTGTTGATGTCGATGATCGTCACGCCGATCCTCTCGCTGCTGGCGTTCGTGGTCGGCATGGGCGGCGCGTACATCGTCGCGGTCCTGCTGCTGCACGTCGACGAAGGGCAATGGGTGGCAAATTTTCGCGACGTGGTCCTGATCCAGGACGTCATCCAGGGACTGATCAAGAGCGTGTTCTTCGGGTTCCTGGTCGTGCTGATCGGCTGCTACCAGGGCTTCAACGCGAAGGGCGGCGGCCGTGGCGTTGGCATGGGCACCACCCGCGCCGTGGTCACCTCGTCGGTGTCGGTCCTCGTCCTCGACTACTTCCTCACCGATATCTTGCTGTCCATCCTCGGGACCGGGAAGCAGATGTAATGGGGTATAAGCAGTCGGCCAACAATGAGCAGTGGGCCAACAATGAGCAATAGGCCAACAATGAGCAGTGGGCCAACAATGAGCAGTGGGCCAACAATGAGCAGTGGGCCAACAATGA
>Ga0105049_10003130_pt1 | contig 19601 bp, 29 predicted proteins | sample MAT06_FD_78087 | JGI IMG/M metagenome (GOLD analysis project Ga0105049, IMG submission 78087) | Freshwater microbial communities from Lake Fryxell liftoff mats and glacier meltwater in Antarctica - MAT-06 | ecosystem: Environmental > Aquatic > Freshwater > Ice > Liftoff microbial mat | place...
GCGCTCGATGACGCGTGCGTCACGAGTGAGGAAGCCGGCCTTCTTGAGCGTCGCGCGGTTGTTTTCACGGTCAATCTCGTTGAGGGACCGAGCAATCGCGAGGCGCAGGGCACCCGCCTGGCCTGAGGGGCCTCCGCCGGTAATGCGCGCGATGACGTCGTAGGCACCACCGAGCTGCAAAATCGTGAAGGGGTCGTTGATGAGCTGCTGGTGCAGCTTGTTCGGGAAGTAGTCCTCGAGCGTGCGCCCGTTCACCGTGTAGGTGCCGGCACCCGGGGTGATGCGCACGCGGGCGATGGCCTGCTTGCGACGACCGACCGCAGCGCCGCCGACCGAGAGCACCGCGCGAGGCGCGGCGGATGCGACGGGCGCAGCTGACTCGGTCGTGTACGACTCGGGAGCGGTCTCTTCGGTGATCTCGACGGCGTTGGCCGAGTCAGTATTGGTCAAGTCGGTGTTCGTAACGTCTGCCACGATGCTGATCCTTAGCGTCTGCGCGGTCGCTACTGAGCGACCTGGTCGAGGGTGTAGGTCGTCGGCTGCTGCGCAGCGTGCGGGTGTTCGGCGCCCGCGTAGACCTTGAGCTTCTTGATCTGGTCACGGCCCAGCGAATTCTTCGGCAGCATGCCACGAATGGCTTTTTCGACCGCGCGCTCAGGGTTTTTTTCGAGCAGCTCAGAGTACGTGGTGGCGGTGAGGCCGCCCGGGTAGCCCGAGTGGCGGTACGCCTTCTTCTGCGCGAGCTTGGAGCCGGTAAGGGCGACCTTCGCGGCGTTGATGATGATGACGAAGTCGCCCATGTCCATGTGCTGGGCGAAGGTCGGCTTGTGCTTGCCGCGGAGCAGAACGGCGGCGTGGCTGGCGAGGCGGCCCAGGACGACATCGGTTGCGTCGATGACGACCCAGTTGCGCTGAACGTCAGCGGGAGTGGGGCTGAATGTGCGCGTCACAGTGCTGAAACTTTCGTGTCGAGTAGTTCGTGAATCCCGCTCCGGGGGGAGTTCGTCTCAGAACGAGAACGAACGCCACGGTGGAGGGCTCAACCGGATGGCCGTCGGTGACGGACACCAAGGGTCAAGCCTAGCGCTCCGGTGGTCGCGGGTCAATCTGACGGGTCGGAAGTGCGACCCAGTCGTTCTCGGCGCGATCGGGTCAGCACGGCCCGCGCTTCAAGTTCATCGTCGAGCGGGTACCCCACCTCAACGAGTGTCAGCCCCTGCGGAGCCACGACCGGAAAGGCGTTCGCCTTCACGGCTTCCGTCAGAATTCGCTCGAGGTTGTGCGGCTCTAGCGCGCCGAGCCCGACAGCCACGGCCCCGCCCACGAGTGATCTCACCATCGAGTGGCAAAAGGCATCGGCCCGCACTACAGCGATCAGCACACCGTGCTCGTCTCGAGTCCACCCGTAGTCGAGCAGGGTACGAACGGTGGTCGCCCGCTCGCGCGGCTTGCAGAAGGCCGCGAAGTCATGCAGGCCAGTCAGGCTGCGGGCCGCGGCATCCATCGCCAACACGTCGAGGTTCCCCGTGTGCCACAGGGTGTGAGCTCGGCGGCGCGGGTCGCGCGCGCTTGTCGCATCAGCGATGCGGTACTCGTAGCGCCGCCACAGCGGCGAGAATCGAGCGTCGAATCCAGCCGGCGCGATGGCAATACGCGAGATGACCACATCGGCAGCGTTGCCTCCGATGATGCCGTTCACGCGACGCATCATCGACTGCTCGACGGTGTTGCGGCGGCGCACTGCGGCCAACGCACGCCACTGGGCAGCGCTCAGATCGATGTGGGCAACCTGACCGGTCGCGTGCACTCCTGCGTCGGTGCGGCCGGCGACAACCAAGCGCACGATGGTCGGCGGATGCCGCAAGAGCGTCGCGAGAGCGTCTTCGATGACGCCTTGCACCGTGCGCAGACCCGGTTGAACACCCCACCCCGAGAAGACTGTTCCGTCGTAAGCCAGGTCGAGCCGCAGGCGAACAGTCTCCACAGTTTCTGAGTCTACGGCGCGCAGTTTGACCACAGGGCCTCGGGGAGAGACCCTAGAGCCACCATGTCGGCCATCAGCGTCAGCACCCGAGAGCGTGAGCGCCTGCCCGGGCTCGACGGCCTGCGCGCTCTCGCGATCGTGCTCGTGCTCGCTTACCACCTGTTCCCCGGTCTTGCACCGGGCGGGTTCGTCGGTGTCGATGTCTTTCTCGTCGTCAGCGGATACCTGATCACGGCGCTGCTCGTCGCCGAACATCGGGCCCGTGGGCGCATCGCACTGGGTCAGTTTTGGGCGCGCCGGGCGCGCCGCCTACTGCCCGCACTCATCGTGGTTGTCGGTCTCACCTCGGCGGTTGCTGCGCTCATCGGCGGCGACGTGCTTGTCGGTATCGGCTGGCAGCTTGCCGGCGTGCTCACGTTCAGCAGCAACTGGTGGTCGATCGCGCAGGGGTCGAGCTATCTCGACCAGACGAGTCCCGAATTGTTTCGCCACGCGTGGTCACTCGCCGTCGAAGAGCAGTTCTACGTGCTGTGGCCGCTCATGCTCCTGCTCGTGCTTCTCATCCCCGTGCGTTCGGTGCGGGTTGTGCTGCCGCTCGTGCTCGCTGCCGGCTCCGCCGTTGCCCTCGCTGTGTTCGCCGGCGACCCGGCGATCGATCCCGCACCCGCGTCGGCCGCGTACCTCTCGACGCTCACCCACGGCTTCGGTCTGCTGCTCGGTGCCGGGCTTGCGCTCGGACTCGAGCCCCTTCGTGAGCGGGCATCCGCTCCCCGCCCGCCCGCCTGGGCGGCCGACCTCGGGGCACTGCTCGCCGCCGGCGGGCTCGTGACGCTGGCGGCGGTGCTCTCGATTGACGCCGCCGCCACCTATCGGGGCGGACTCGTGGCAGCCACCTTGCTCACCGGAGTGCTGATCGTCTGCCTCGCGCACCCGGCGGGGCGCGCGGCACGATGGGCGGATGCTCCCCTCCCCCGATGGATCGGAGAGCGCTCCTACGGGCTGTACCTGTGGCACTGGCCCGTACTGATCCTGCTCGGGGCTGCCCTGCCGGGTATCGATCGGATCGGCGAGCAGAGTTGGATGCTCGGCCTCGGGGCTCTCGCTATCGCCGTGCCCATAGCCGCAGCAAGCTATCGGTTCATCGAGCAACCGATTCGCACCCGGAAGAGTGAGGCGGCATTGCGCGGCGAGACCGGCTGGGCGCGGCCGCGTCGCGTAGCTCTGGGAACCGCGGCGGCCCTGGCACTCCTCGGCCTCGTCGCGGGCAGCGCCTGGGCCGTGACGCGTGCGCCCGCGCAGTCAGAAGCGGCGCTTCTCATCGCCGCCGGGCAGGCCGCGATCGAGGGGCGCGCTGCCACAGTGCCTCTTCGGGTTCCACTGCAGGATCGCGCTCCGTCGCCGGCTCCACAGTCTTCGCTCCTCACCGGTGACGACTTGTTCGCCGTCGGCGACTCGGTCATGCTGGCCGCCGCGCCGCAACTGCAAGAGCGGTTTCCGGGCATCGCTATTGATGCTGCCGTGTCTCGACAGATGAGGCAGGCGCCCGAGATTGTCCGCGCGCTTGCCGACGCGGGGCAATTGCGCGAGGTAACGATCATTGGCCTCGGCACAAACGGCTCGATCGACCCGGCCACCCTGCACGAGATACGCAGTATCCTCGGGCCGGATCGCTTTCTCGTGTTCGTCAGTGCGCAGGCGCCTCGCGGGTGGATTCCGGAGGTGAACACCCACCTTGTCGCCTTCGCCGACGACTTTCGCGAGGTCGTCATCGCTGATTGGCACAGCGCGATTGCCCCGCAGCTCGGCCTGCTCGCCCGCGATCAAGTACACCCGGGTTCAGCGGGCGGTCGCGTGTACACCGGCACGATCGAGGGCGCGCTCTACTACCTTGACGGTCTTCCCGATCTCGTCGACTACGAGGCCAACCCCGAGTTGCAGCGGCCCCGCTAGACGGGGCCACGTCAGGGCAACGCCCGGGCCGCGCCCGCTCAATAGACCACGCGATACGACACGTCGCGCGCCGTGGGTGCGAAGCCGAGCCGCGTGTAGACCCCGAGGGCGCCGGTTGGGTTTTCGGTGTCGACGTCGAGAGCGGCTCGCTCAAGACCCGTCGAGCGATACGCGTCGATCACCTGGGCAAGAAGAGCGCCAGCAAGTCCGCGGCGGCGCCATGACCGCACCGTGCCTACGAGGCCGATGTAACCCGAGCGCGAACCCTGCCGCTCCCAGTCGTCTTCGTTCACCTCGGTCACGACGAAGCCCACAACCTCGTGGCCCTTGAGTGCCACGCGGCTCAAGTCGCGCCGAAAGCTGTCAAGGCTCTGCATCGACTCCCAGCCCTCCCGGCTGGACGGCTGACTTCCCCAGTGATCGGCGAAGGCAGCATTCTTGGCGGCCCGCACGGCTTCGCTCAACTCGGCGCTGAACGGCTCGACGGTGATTCCCTCGGGCAGCGGGGTGGCAGGGGTCGGCTCCGCCAAATCACATTCGAGCGTCGTGAAGTAACGCGCAGGCTCGAACCCGAGCCGCTGGAGCAGGCGCCCGTGTTCGGGGGCGCGGTCGGCGGCGTAGCTCAGCACCCAACCTGGCACGCTCAGGTCTGAGCCGGCGAGCATGACCCGGGCACGGTCGTGCTGCCAGGCCAGCAGGCGACGCCCGATGCCGCGACCGCGGTGGGCAGCGTCAACCCCGCCGAACAGGATGACGCGCACAAGCGACTCGGGGTTCGGGGGCGCGACGACGAGGCCCCACGCAACAGCGCTACCGGCGTCGTCTATCGCCAGCATCCCATCGCGATCGGGGTCTACCCACGAGTGGCCGAGCTCCTCACTAATCTCATCGAGCGACTCGCTCCAGGCGGGGTGGTCGCGAGCGCTGATGCGCTCGGCAAGAGCGGTCACGACGATCGCGTCATCGACCGTAAGCGGGCGCCAATGGATGCCCGCGGGGCCGTCGGGTGGGGTCACGTTGGAAGGCGCGTGGACGCGATCGCGAAGGGGGCGTGGTTGGTCGTTCACGGAGAAAAGCGTACGGCCCCCGCTCAATCGAGCGAGGGCCGTAATGCGATTGAGACGCCGTGGGGCTACTTGGCCTCGGCCTCGTCGGCAGACTTCTCGACGGCAGGCTCCTCGCCGGACTCGTCGTCACTCGTCTCGCCGGCGACCGTCTCGTCGGTAGTCTCTTCGACAACAGCCTCGTCGGCCATGGCCTCATCGGCCGGAGCCTCCTCAGCCGGAGCCTCCTCGACCGCAGCCGCGTCGGCCGACGCAGCAACCGGGGCAGCCGCTGCGGCCTTCTTGGCGCTCTTCGGCTTCGGGTTCACGGGCTCGAGTACGAGCTCGATGACGGCCATGGGGGCGTTGTCACCCTTGCGGTAGCCGACCTTCGTGATCCGGGTGTACCCGCCCTCACGTTCAGCCATGAGCGGAGCGATCTCAGTGAAGAGCTCGTGAACGGCGCTCTTGTCGTGGATGATCGTCATCACCCGGCGACGCGCGTGCAGGTCACCGCGCTTCGCGAACGTGATGAGGCGCTCGGCGAGCGGACGAAGGCGCTTGGCCTTGGTCTCAGTCGTGGTGATGCGCTTGTGGGTGAAGAGCGCCGTCGCGAGGTTCGCGAGAAGAAGGCGCTCGTGGGCGGGGCCGCCGCCGAGGCGGGGGCCCTTCGTGGGCTGAGGCATGGTGTGTGTTCTTTCGTATCAGTGACGGGAGGGAAAGCAGGCGCGACGTAGCGCCTAGCTCTCCTCGTCGTCGTAGCCGCCGTAGAAGTGAGCGCCGTCGAACCCGGGAACCGCGTCTTTGAGCGAGAGGCCCATCTCGACGAGCTTGTCTTTGACCTCGTCGACCGACTTCTGGCCGAAGTTGCGGATGTTCATCAGCTGAGTTTCGGAGAGCGCGACGAGCTCACTGACCGTGTTGATGCCCTCGCGCTTGAGGCAGTTGTAACTGCGCACTGAAAGGTCGAGATCCTCGATCGGCATCGAGAGCTCGGTTGACAGCACAGCATCGACAGGCGCGGGGCCGATTTCGATGCCCTCAGCCTGCGTGTTGAGCTCTCGCGCGAGGCCGAACAGCTCAACGAGCGTACGACCGGCCGACGCGATGGCGTCGCGCGGCGTGATCGCCGGCTTCGACTCGACGTCGACGACCAAGCGGTCAAAGTCGGTGCGCTCACCGGCACGAGTCGCCTCGACGCGGTAGGTCACCTTGAGCACGGGCGAATAGATCGAGTCGACCGGAACCTGACCGGCTTCGCTGAACTCGCTGCGGTTCTGCGTGGCGCTGACATAGCCGCGACCGCGCTCGATGGTGAGCTCGAGCTCGAACTTGGCGCTGTCGTTGAGCGTCGCAATGACGAGTTCGGGGTTGTGGATCTCAACGCCAGCGGGGGCCGAGATGTCGGCAGCGGTGACCTCGCCCGAGCCCTGCTTGCGCAGGTACGCGGTGATCGGCTCATCATGCTCGCTCGATACGACGAGGTTTTTGATGTTGAGGATGATCTCGGTGACATCTTCTTTCACTCCCGCGATGGTGCTGAACTCGTGCAGCACGCCATCGATGCGAATGCTCGTGACGGCAGCCCCAGGAATGGATGACAGCAACGTGCGACGAAGCGAGTTGCCGAGGGTGTACCCGAAGCCGGGCTCGAGCGGCTCGATAATGAACCGTGAACGGAACTCGGAGACGGACTCCTCGGTCAGCGTGGGACGTTGTGCGATGAGCACTGTTGATTCCTTTCGGCAAAGTGTCCGCCATATGACACTTGTGGCGCGACGAGTGGCTGGCTCGTCGAGTGTGTTGAGTTATTTTGGATCGCGCGGTGGAGCTGAGGGCGATGCAGTGCATCGCCGCGACCCCAGCGCCGACCCGAGCTGCGCTCGGGTCGGGCAACTGAGGCCGAAGATCTAGACTCGACGACGTTTGGGCGGGCGGCAACCGTTGTGCGCCTGGGGCGTCACATCGCTGATCGAGCCCACCTCGAGGCCAGCGGCCTGCAACGAGCGGATCGCAGTCTCACGACCCGAGCCGGGGCCCTTGACGAAGACGTCGACCTTCTTCATGCCATGCTCTTGCGCCTGACGCGCGGCCGACTCGGCTGCAAGCTGGGCTGCGAAGGGCGTTGACTTGCGCGAACCCTTGAAGCCAACCTGGCCGGACGACGCCCAGCTGATCACGGCGCCGCTCGGGTCGGTGATCGACACGATGGTGTTGTTGAAGGTGGACTTGATGTGAGCCTGCCCGACGGCGATGCTCTTCTTCTCTTTACGGCGGGGCTTACGCGCGGCCGACTTCGGTGCTGCCATGGTCTTCTCCTAAACCTGTGGATTGCGCGGGTCGCGGCGGGGCCGGACTAGCGCGCCTTCTTCTTGCCGGCGACGGTGCGCTTGGGGCCCTTGCGGGTGCGCGCGTTGGTCTTGGTGCGCTGACCGCGCACGGGCAAACCGCGGCGGTGACGGATGCCCTCGTATGAGCCGATCTCTACCTTGCGGCGGATGTCGGCGGCGACCTCGCGACGCAGGTCTCCTTCGACCTTGAACTGGCCCTCGATGTGGTCGCGCAGCGCGAGGAGCTGGTCGTCCGTGAGGTCTTTGACCCGGATGTTCGGGTCAATGCTCGTGGCAGCGAGCGTCTCGAGTGAACGCGTGCGTCCGACTCCGTAAATGTACGTGAGGGCAATCTCTACGCGCTTATCGCGCGGGATGTCCACTCCGGCAAGACGGGCCATGATGGCTCCTTCAGGTGTGTGAGAGGTATGGAGCAGTTTCGGTGCTCGGGCCTCCCGCCCGAGGTGTCCCCCACATCCGTGGGTTCTGAAACTGCCTGGTGTGCGTATTGAGTTGTGAATCTGGGGAGCGTGGGAGCTTTAGCCCTGGCGTTGCTTGTGGCGCGGGTTCTCGCAGATGACCATCACGTTGCCGTGACGGCGAATCACCTTGCACTTGTCGCAGATGGGCTTGACGCTGGGATTGACCTTCATTGCTGTTCTTCTCTCTCGCTGGCCTCGTGCGCCGGGTGGTTTCCCGGGCCGTTCCTTTTCCGGCGAAACCCTTACTTGTAGCGATAGACGATGCGGCCACGGGTGAGGTCGTAAGGACTCAACTCCACGATCACGCGGTCCTCGGGGAGGATGCGGATGTAGTGCTGGCGCATTTTGCCCGAGATGTGGGCGAGCACCCTGTGGCCGTTGGTCAGCTCAACGCGGAACATCGCATTGGGCAGCGCTTCAACCACCGAGCCTTCGATCTCGATGACACCGTCTTTTTTGGCCATTGCCTCTTCGTCGCTAAAAGTGTGGTTTGTACCGGTCGTGCGGATGACGCGGCGCTGCTGCGAGTAATCCCCTCTGCACGGCGGGATTTCGGGAGACACGCCAAAGACGTGCCAAAAGCACCAAAGGTCGAGCTTAGGTGATAGGACCGCCCGAGGGCAAGTCAGTCGGCATCACGCCGCGAGTTTGGCCGATCACGCGGTGAACAGGATGCCGCGCGCCGCGAGCGCTGATTGAATGCGCGTGGTGACCTCGGCAATCTCACCGATGGCATCGACCTTGGCCAATAGTCCTCGATCGTCATACACGTCGATCAGCGGAGCGGTCTGCTCGGAGTAGACCTCCAAGCGGTGGCGCACGACCGCTTCGTCATCGTCAGTACGGCCCTGATCAAGAGCGCGCTTCTTGAGCCGCTCAACAACAACATCGGGCTCAGCGACCAACTCGACCACCGCGTCCATTGAGGCCCCGTGCTCGGCCAGCAGCTCATCAAGCGCACGCACTTGGTCGGTCGTGCGGGGGTAGCCGTCGAGCAGGAACCCATCCGCGGCGTCGGGCTGCGACAGCCGGTCACTCACGAGGTCGTTGGTCAGGCTGTCCGGCACGTTGTCGCCAGCATCCATGAACGCCTTGGCTTTGAGACCCAGCTCGGTCTCGGTGCGTAGGTGCTCTCGAAAAATGTCACCCGTCGAGATGGCCGGAATCCCGAGCGCTGCCGATAGACGTTGCGCCTGCGTGCCCTTGCCCGCGCCGGGCGGGCCGATCAGCAGCAGACGGGCACTCAACGCAAGAGGCCTTCGTAGTGGCGTTGCTGCAACTGTGCGTCGATCTGCTTGACCGTTTCGAGACCCACGCCGACGATGATCAGGATGCTCGCGCCCCCGAACGGGAAGTTTTGGTTGGCCCCCACCGCCGCGAAGGCGATCAGTGGTATCAGAGCGATCAGACCGAGGTACAACGAGCCCGGCAGCGTCACCCGCGTGAGCACGTAGTCAAGATATTCGGCCGTCGGGCGACCCGCCCGGATGCCGGGGATGAAGCCGCCGTATTTCTTCATGTTGTCGGCAACCTCTTCAGGGTTGAAAGTAATCGCGACATAGAAGTAGGTGAAACCGACGATCAGCAGGAAGTAGACGACCATGTAGATCGGGTTATCGCCTGAGACCAGGTTGTTTTGAATCCAGACCACCCACTCGGGGGCGGTCTCACCCGCGGCTGGCTGGTTGAACTGAGCGATCAGCGCCGGCAAGTACAGCAGCGACGAGGCGAAGATGACGGGCACGACGCCCGCCATGTTGACCTTGATCGGAATATAGGTGTTGTTGCCGCCGTACGTGCGGCGGCCAACCATGCGCTTCGCGTACTGCACAGGGATGCGCCGCTGCGACTGCTCGACGAAGACCACGCCCGCCATAACGAGCAGGCCGATTCCCAGCACCAACACGAAGATCTCCGGGCCCTGGGTCACCGCGATCGCCCACAGAGCGGAAGGGAAGGTCGCGGCGATCGACACGAAGATCAGCAGCGACATGCCATTGCCGATGCCCCGCTCGGTCACCAGCTCGCCGAACCACATGATGAGGCCAGTGCCAGCGGTCATGGTAATGACCATGAGCAAGATGGCGTACCACGAATCGTTGGTGATGAGCTGGCTGCACTCTGCGATCCCGCTCGTAGTGGGGAACAACGCACCGGCACGCGCGACAGTAATCAGCGTGGTCGACTGCAACACCGCGAGGGCGATGGTCATGTAGCGGGTGTACTGCGTGAGCTTGGCCTGCCCCGCTTGGCCCTCTTTATGAAGAGTGTCGAAGTGGGGGATGACCACGCGGAGCAGTTGCGTAATGATCGATGCCGTGATGTACGGCATGATTCCCAGCGCGAAGATCGACAGCTGCAGCAGTGCGCCACCGCTGAAGAGGTTGACGAGCTGATAGAGACCAGTGGCCCCTTGGTTGCCCGCGAGACAGATCTGCACGTTCTGAAAGTCAACGAACGGCGCGGGAATGAACGAACCCAGACGGAAGATAGCGACCACACCAAGGGTGAAGCCGATCTTGCGGCGCAGGTCGGGCGTGCGGAAGATCCGCCCGATAGCTCTGAACACGAGACCTCCCGTAGAAACACCATGAGCATCCACCCGCCCGGCGGCGAGGGGATGCTGTGGCCCGAGTGGGCCGTAAACGAAGGTGGAGGTGGCCCCGAAGGGCCACCCGTCACCTACTGGATCGAACCGCCGGCGGAGACGATCTTTTGCTCAGCAGAGCGCGAGATCTTGTCGACGGTCACATTGAGCTTAACCGCAATGTCTCCATTACCGAGAACCTTGACCTTTTCGTTCTTGCGAACGGCGCCCTTTGACACGAGATCGGCGATGGTCACATCGCCACCCTTCGGGTAGAGCTCGGCAAGTGCAGCGAGGTTGACGACCTGGTACTCGACCCGGAACGGGTTCTTGAATCCGCGCAACTTGGGCGCGCGCATCACCGAGTTCAGGTTGCCACCTTCGAAGCCAGGCCGAACCTGGTAGCGGGCCTTAGTTCCCTTGGTTCCACGCCCGGCAGTCTTGCCCTTCGAGCCCTCACCGCGACCCACGCGCGTGCGCTCCTTCTTCGAGCCAGCGGCCGGGCGAAGGTGGTGAACCTTGAGCACCTGCGGGCGCGCGACGTCGGCCGAGGGGGCCTTCTTCGCGGGAGCCTTCGCAGCAGGCGCCTTCTTCTCTGCCGCAGGCGCCTTCTTCACTGCCGCAGGAGCCTTTTCGGTAGCGGCCTTGGCCGGAGCCTTGGCAGCAGCCGCCTTGGCAGGGGGCCTGTCGGCGGCAGCGGCCTTGGCTGCAGGCTTCTCTGCAGCCGCGACCTTCGCGGGGGCCTTGTCAGCGGCAACCTTCGCCGCCGGAGCCTTCGCCGCGGCGGCCTTTGCCGGAGCCTTCTTTCCAGCCGCCGCGGCCGGAGCCTTGGCAGTCGTGGTCTTCTTGGCCGGAGCCTTTGCGGCTCCGTCCTTCTTCTCTTCAGCCATTAGTCAATCTCCTCGACCGTCACGAGGTGGGCAACCGCGCGCACGTAGCCGCGGTTGGCCGGGGTGTCTTCACGAACGACGACATCGCCGATGCGCTTCAGGCCCAGGCTGCGCAGCGTGTCACGCTGGTTCTGCTTCTCGCTAATGACGGACTTAATCTGGGTCACCTTCAGTTGGGCGGCCATCACGCACCGCCCTTTCCAGCTGCAGCCTCGGCCGCGAGGGCTTCGGCGCGCACAAGACGGGCCGGAGCGACGTCTTCGAACGCGAGCCCACGACGCGCGGCAACAGCGCGCGGCTCTTCGAGCTGCTTCAGCGCGGCGACCGTGGCGTGCACGATGTTAATGGTGTTCGACGAACCCAACGACTTGCTCAGCACGTCGTTAATTCCGGCGCACTCCAGCACGGCGCGCACGGGGCCACCGGCGATAACGCCGGTACCGGCGGCGGCAGGACGCAAGAGCACCACACCGGCCGCTGCCTCACCCTGCACGGGGTGCGGGATCGTCGCGGCGACGCGAGGCACGCGGAAGAAGTTCTTCTTGGCCTCCTCGACACCCTTCGATATCGCTGTGGGCACCTCGCGGGCCTTGCCGTAGCCGACACCAACCATGCCGTTGCCGTCACCGACGACCACGAGGGCGGTGAAGCTGAAGCGTCGACCACCCTTCACGACCTTCGAGACGCGGTTGATGGTCACGACGCGCTCCAAGAATTGGCTCTTCTCGGTCTCGCGCTGTCCGCGGTCGCGGTTGGGGTTACGCTCGCGGCCGCCACGACGAGCCTCACGGGGCTCGGTCGCCGCATCCGATGACGCAGCGGTCTCCACGGGGGCCTCTGCCGCCACGGTCTGCTCCTTCTCTGCTTCTCTCAAAGACTCAGTCTCGCTCACAGGTCCAGTCCACCCTCTCGAGCTCCATCGGCGATCGCCGCGACGCGGCCCGCGTAGCGGTTTCCGCCGCGGTCAAACACCACGGCCTCAACGCCGGCCTTCTTGGCACGGTCGGCGATAAGTTCGCCGACCTTGCGGGCCTTGGCGGTCTTGTCGCCCTCGAAGCCGCGGAGGTCACCCTCCATGGTCGAGGCACTCGCCACCGTGTGACCGGTGGTGTCGTCGATGACCTGCACGAATACGTGTCGCGACGACCGGCTGACGACCAAACGCGGCCGCTCAGCTGTGCCCGTAATGCGCTTGCGCAGACGGGCGTGACGGCGGCCCTTGGCGGCCGTCTTGCTCTTGCCTCTAGTTCCGAGACCCATGACTACTTCCCACTCTTTCCGGCCTTGCGACGCACGACCTCGCCGGCGTACCGCACACCCTTGCCCTTGTAAGGCTCGGGCTTGCGAATCTTGCGGATGTTCGCAGCGACTTCACCGACGGCCTGCTTGTCGATGCCGCTGACGGTGAGCTTGTTATTGCCCTCGACCGCGAAGGTGATCCCGGCGGGCGGATTCACGGTAACGGAGTGCGAGAAGCCGAGCGCGAACTCGACGCCCTCGCCCTTTGCCTGCACGCGGTAACCGGTACCGACGACCTCGAGCCCCTTGGAGTAGCCCTGGGTTACGCCGATGATCTGGTTGGCGATGAGCGTGCGCGTGAGCCCGTGCAGGGCGCGCGAGCTGCGCTCGTCGTCGGGGCGGGTAACGACCACCTGGTTGTCTTCGATGGCGACCTCGATGGGGCTCGCGACAGTGAGCGACAGCTCACCCTTCGGGCCCCTAACGACGACTCCCTGGCCGTCGATCTTTACATCGACACCACCAGGAATGTCGATGGGCATGCGTCCGATTCGTGACATGGCGGGTTACCACACGTAGGCGAGGACTTCCCCACCCACGCCCTTCTTCATCGCCTCGCGGTCAGTCAAAAGACCCGAGGAAGTCGACAGGATCGCCACACCCAGGCCACCGAGCACGGTGGGAATCTCGGTGGACTTTGCGTAGACACGCAAACCGGGCTTTGAGACTCGCTTGATGCCGGCGATCGAGCGCTCGCGGTTAGGGCCGTACTTAAGCGAGAGCGTAAGGGTTGTGCCCACACGGGCGTCGGCGACGGCCCAGTCGGAGATGTAACCCTCGCGCTTGAGGATCTGAGCGATGTGCGTCTTCAGCTTGGAGCTGGGCAGCGACACCGATTCGTGGAACGCCGAGTTGGCATTCCGCAGTCTGGTCAGCAAGTCTGCGACCGGATCTGTCATCGTCATGATGCAGTTGTTCCTTTTCTCGTCTGGTTTCGACGCCCGGTACACCGGGAGCCGACCTGGCCGATTGTGGTCCGAAGACCGGGTGGAAGTGCTACTGAGTTGTCTCGCTAGAGCGGAAGGGGAATCCGAGCGCGCGCAGCAGAGCGCGACCCTCATCATCTGTCTTCGCCGTCGTGACGACCGTGATGTCGAATCCGCGTACGCGGTCGATCTTGTCCTGGTCGATCTCGTGGAACACGCTCTGCTCCTGAAGACCAAAGGTGTAGTTACCGTTGCCGTCGAACTGCGAGTCGCTCAGACCGCGGAAGTCGCGGATACGCGGCAGGGCGAGGGTAATCAGACGGTCCATGAACTCCCACGCGCGGTCGCCACGCAGCGTGACGTGAGCGCCGATCGGCATGCCCTCACGCAGCTTGAACTGCGCAATCGACTTGCGGGCCTTGGTGACCTGGGGCTTCTGGCCGGTGATCGCAGTGAGGTCCTTGATCGCGCCGTCGATGACCTTGGAGTCACGAGCGGCCTCACCGACACCGGTGTTGACGACGATCTTGACGAGCGCGGGCACCTGGTGCGGGTTGGTGTACGCAAACTGCTCGGTGAGCGTCTTCGTGATCTCGGCGCTGTACTTCTGCTTGAGGCGCGGCTGGACCTTGTTTGCCAAGGCGGCGCCAGCCGGCGCGGCAGTTTCGGTAGACATTAGAGCTTTTCACCTGACTTCTTGGCGTACCGCACGCGGACGGTCTTCTTGACGCCGTTCTTTTCGACGGTCTCCTCGCGGAAACCCACGCGGGTTGGCTTTTTGGACTTCGGGTCGACGAGGGCCACATTCGAGATGTGGATCGGCGCCTCTTGAGTCTCGATGCCACCGGTCTTCGTGCCGCGCTGTGTCTGGCCGATGCGCACGTGCTTGGTGACGTAGTTGACGCCCTCGACGATCACGCGGTTCTTCTCCGCCATGACCTCGATAACGCGACCCTGCTTGCCGCGGTCTCCGCCGCGCTCTTCGGACGCGCCACTGATCACCTGAACGAGATCGCCCTTCTTGATCCTGGCCATGGTTACAGCACCTCCGGGGCGAGCGAGACGATCTTCATGAACTTCTTGTCGCGAAGCTCGCGACCAACCGGTCCGAAGATACGGGTTCCACGTGGGTCGCCGTCAGCCTTCAGGATCACGGCGGCGTTCTCGTCGAACTTGATGTATGAGCCGTCAGGGCGACGGGTCTGCTTTTTGGTGCGCACGATGACAGCCTTCACGACGTCACCCTTTTTGACGTTGCCGCCGGGGATCGCGTCTTTGACGGTGGCCACGATGATGTCGCCCAGTCCCGCATAGCGACGACCAGAGCCACCGAGAACGCGGATCGTCAAGAGCTCTTTGGCGCCGGTGTTGTCGGCGACCTTCACTCTGGATTCTTGCTGAAGCATTTCTTACTCCTAGTGGTCAAGCAGGCGAGGCCTACTTGGCCTTCTCGAGGATCTCGACGAGGCGCCAGCGCTTCGTGGCGGACAGGGGGCGGGTCTCGGTGATGAGCACAAAGTCGCCGATGCCGGCGGCGTTCAACTCATCGTGCACCTTGACCTTTGAGGTTCGGCGGATGACCTTGCCATACAGCGGGTGCTTCACGCGGTCTTCGACCTCGACGACGATGGTCTTCTGCATCTTGTCACTGGTCACGTAGCCACGGCGCACCTTGCGGTAGCCACGCGCAGCCTCGTCGCGAACGTCGCGCGCGGCCGACTCGTGGCCGGCAGCGGCCTTCTTCTCGGTCGTCGCCATCAGTTCTTCTCCTCGGTGGTTTCGGCAGCAGCATCCGTCGCCTCAGCGTCGGCCGCAGCGGCCTTCTTCGCGGCAGACTTCTTTGCCGGCTTCTCGGGAACCTCGATTGGAGCCGGGGTCGCCCGCAGGCCGAGCTCGCGCTCGCGAATGATCGTGTAGATGCGCGCGATGTCGCGCTTCACCGCGCGAAGTCGGCCGTGGCTCTCGAGCTGGCCGGTGGCAGCCTGAAAACGCAGGTTGAATAGCTCTTCCTTTGCCTTCTTCAGCTCATCGACGAGTCGCTCGTCTTCAAAAGTGTCGAGCTCGACAGGTGCCAGCTCTTTCGATCCGATCGCCATTACGCGTCGCCTCCCTCGCGCTTGATGATGCGTGCCTTCAGGGGCAGCTTGTGAATGGCACGTGTCATGGCCTCGCGAGCGAGTTGCTCGTCGACACCCGCGACCTCGAAGAGGACGCGGCCCGGCTTGACGTTGGCGACCCACCACTCGGGCGAACCCTTACCCGAACCCATCCGGGTTTCGGCGGGCTTCTTCGTGAGCGGACGGTCAGGGTAGATGTTGATCCACACCTTGCCGCCACGCTTGATGTGACGCGTCATAGCGATACGAGCCGACTCGATCTGTCGGTTCGTCACATACGCGGGGGTGATGGCCTGGATGCCGAACTCGCCGAACGAGACTTCGGTACCACCGGTCGCGTGCCCACTCCGCTTGGGGTGGTGCTGCTTGCGGAACTTAACCTTGCGGGGAATAAGCATCGTCTCTAGCCTTTCGCCCCGGCCGCGACGGGAGCCGCAGCGTCGGCCGAGGGGCCGGTGCCACGACGAGGACCGCGGTCAGAGTCACGACGCTCGGGGCGAGACGACTTCTGGGTCGCCTGCTCGCGAGCGAGTTCTTTGTTGGTGATATCGCCCTTGTAGATCCAGACCTTCACGCCGATTCGGCCGAAAGTGGTCTTAGCTTCATAGAAGCCGTAGTCGATGTTCGCGCGCAACGTGTGCAACGGAACGCGACCCTCGCGGTAGAACTCTGAGCGGCTCATTTCTGCGCCACCAAGACGACCGGAGACCTGGATGCGAACGCCCTTGACGGTCGAAGTGCGCTGGGCGCCCTGCAGTCCCTTACGCATCGCACGACGGAAGGCCACGCGCGCGCTGAGCTGCTCGGCGATTCCCTGCGCGACAAGCTGAGCCTCAGCCTCGGGGTTCTTCACCTCAAGAATATTGAGCTGGATCTGCTTGGCGGTGAGCTTTTCGAGGTCAGAGCGAATGCGCTCGGCCTCGGCACCACGACGGCCGATGACGATGCCAGGGCGGGCGGTGTGGATGTCGACACGCACGCGGTCGCGCGTGCGTTCGATCTCGACGCGCGCGACGCCCGCACGATCCAAGGTCTTGGTGAGCATCGACCGAATCTTGATGTCTTCTGCCACGTAGTCCGAGTAACGCTGACCGGGCTTGGTGCTGTCAGAGAACCACCGCGACACATGGTCGGTGGTGATTCCGAGACGGAAACCGTAAGGGTTGACTTTCTGACCCATGACTATTTGCTCGCCTTCTTCTTACCGGTGCTCGAGCCCGCGGCGGCCAACTCATCCGGCGTGGCAAGCACGACGGTGATGTGGCTGGTGCGCTTGAGGATCTGGAACGCGCGGCCCTGCGCACGCGCCTGGAACCGCTTGAGGGTCGCACCCTCGTCGACGAATGCGCGAGACACGTAAAGGTCTTGCTCGTCGAGGAAGGTGTTCGCTGCGTCTGCCTTCACCCGGGCGTTGGCGATAGCCGCCGCGACGAGCTTGTAAACGGGCTCACTCGCACCCTGGGGCGCGAACTTCAGGATGGCAAGGGCCTCGAGGGCTTGCTTGCCGCGGATCAGGTCGACGACGCGACGAGCCTTCTGAGGCGTCACGCGGATGTGTCGCACGCGGGCGATCGACTCCACCATGTCTGTACTCCTCTTCACGCCGCCGGGTTACCGGCGACGACCCTTCTTGTCGTCCTTCTCATGGCCGCGGAAGGTGCGGGTCGGCGCGAACTCGCCGAGCTTGTGGCCGACCATGGTTTCGGTCACGAACACGGGGATGTGCTTGCGGCCGTCGTGCACGGCGATGGTGTGCCCGAGCATGGCGGGCACAATCATCGACCGGCGTGACCAGGTCTTGATGACGTTCTTGCTGCTGGCCTCGTTCTGGGTGAACACCTTGCGGAGCAGGTGGTCATCAACGAACGGACCCTTCTTAAGACTGCGAGGCATTGTTCTCGACTCCTACTAGCGCTTCTTGCCAACGGTGCGGCGGCGGACGATGAGCTTGTCGCTCGCTTTCTTGCGGTCTCGCGTGCGACCTTCCGACTGGCCCCAGGGGCTCACCGGGTGACGACCACCGCTGGTCTTGCCCTCACCACCACCGTGCGGGTGGTCAACGGGGTTCATGGCGACACCACGCACGGTCGGGCGAACGCCCTTCCAGCGCATGCGGCCGGCCTTACCCCAGTTGATGTTCGACTGCTCGGCGTTGCCGACCTCGCCGACGGTCGCGCGGCAGCGCGCGTCGACGTTGCGAATCTCGCCCGAAGGCAAACGCAACTGGGCGTAGGGGCCGTCTTTCGCGACAAGTCGCACCGAAGCGCCAGCCGAGCGCGCCATCTTTGCGCCGCCACCGGGGCGGAGCTCGATGGCGTGGATGACAGTACCCACGGGGATGTTGCGCAAGGGCAGGTTGTTGCCCGGCTTGATGTCAGCCGAGGCACCCGACTCAACGATGTCGCCTTGCGCCAGTTTGTTGGGCGCCAGGATGTAGCGCTTGGTGCCATCAACAAAGTGCAGCAGCGCGATGCGAGCCGTGCGGTTGGGGTCGTACTCGATGTGCGCGACCTTGGCGTTTACGCCGTCTTTGTCATTGCGACGGAAGTCGATGACGCGGTACTGGCGCTTGTGTCCACCGCCGATGTGGCGCGTGGTGATGCGGCCCGAGTTGTTGCGGCCGCCCGTCTTGGGCAGCGGGCGCAGAAGCGACTTCTCAGGGGTCGAGCGCGTGATCTCCGTGAAATCAGAGACCGACGAGCCGCGACGACCCGGAGTCGTGGGCTTGTACTTGCGAATAGCCATGTCTTATTCCTTCGTGCCTAGCCGACGGCCGTGAAGATGTCGATGGATCCCGACTTCAGAGTCACGATGGCGCGCTTGGTGTCTTTGCGCTTACCGGTGCCGAAGCGGGTGCGGCGGGTCTTGCCCGTGCGGTTGAGGGTGTTCACTGTGGCGACCTTGACGTTGAAGATCTTCTCGATGGCGAGCTTGATCTCGGTTTTGTTCGACCGGGGGTCGACAAGGAACGTGTACTTGCCGTCGTCGATGAGCGCATAGCTCTTCTCGCTGACGACGGGCGCGATGATGATGTCGCGCGGGTCTTTGTTCTGGGCGACAGCGTGGATGCTCATGCGCCGACCTCTTCTTTCGTCTTCGACGCCACGAACGACTCGTAGGCGGCCTTCATGAACACGATGTCGTCGCTGACCAGCACGTCATAGGCGTTGAGCTGGTCGGGGCTGATCACGTGAAGGTTCTTGAGGTTGCGCACGCTCTTGCGGTTGACCGCATCGTCACGTTCAATCACGACGAGCACCTTGCGGCCCGAGGTCAGCGACGAAATGACGGATGCCGCTGCCTTCGTCGAGGGAGCATCGGTGCCGAACGACTCAACGATGTGCAGTCGCTCGCCGCGAGCCCGGTCTGAAATCGCGCCGAGCAGAGCCGCCGCAATCATCTTCTTGGGGGTGCGCTGAGCGTAGTTGCGCGGCGTGGGGCCGTGCACGATGCCGCCACCCCTCATCTGGGGTGCGCGGATCGAGCCCTGACGAGCGCGACCGGTGCCCTTCTGCTTGAACGGCTTGCGGCCCGCGCCCGAAACCTCGGCACGAGTCTTGGTGGAGTGGGTGCCCTGGCGTGCGGCCGCGAGCTGGGCCACGACAACCTGGTGCAGCAGCGGAACGTTGGTTGAGACGTCAAAGACGGTGGCGGGCAGGTCGACCGAACCGGTCTTCTTGCCGGCGGCGTCGAGAACGTCGAGCGAGTTAGCCATGGCGATTACGCTCCTTTCACGGCGTTGCGGACGAATACGAGGCGACCACGAGCTCCGGGAACAGCGCCCTTGACGAGCAGTAGTCCCTTTTCGAGATCGACGGAGTGAACCGTGAGGTTCATGACCGTGACACGCTCGCCACCCATGCGGCCCGCCATGCGCATGCCCTTGAAGACACGGCTGGGGGTCGAGGATGCGCCGATCGAGCCCGGCTTGCGGTGGTTGCGGTGCGAACCGTGCGACGACGAGACGCCTTTGAAGTTGTGGCGCTTCATGAC
>Ga0105049_10003131_pt1 | contig 19601 bp, 18 predicted proteins | sample MAT06_FD_78087 | JGI IMG/M metagenome (GOLD analysis project Ga0105049, IMG submission 78087) | Freshwater microbial communities from Lake Fryxell liftoff mats and glacier meltwater in Antarctica - MAT-06 | ecosystem: Environmental > Aquatic > Freshwater > Ice > Liftoff microbial mat | place...
CGGCGTTGATGGTGGCCGTAGCTATCGCGGGACTGTTGCCCGTCACGTCGGCCTTGGCCGCGGAGCAGGAAGGGCCGCCGGGACTAAACGAGAAAGTCAGCGAGGCTCTTCAGCAAAAGATGAAGCCTTTGCTCGATGCCAAAAATTGGGACGGTGCGATGGCCATCATTGACGGCCTGCTCCAGACCCTCGACCGCAACAGTTACGATACGGCGTTTTTATCCGATATAAAAGCGAAGATATTTCTTCAAAAGAACGACTATGCGTCGGCGATCGCGCCCATGGAGAACACGCTGCGTCTCGCCGATGCCAATAAGAATTTCTTCGATAAGAAAACCGTTCTCGATCTCATCTATTTCCTCGCGCAGCTTTATTATCAGGAAGGCACGTCGAGCAAAGTCGCGACCGTGCAACAGCAGTATTTTAACAAGTCCTCGGCCTATATCAAGCGATGGCTTCAGACTTCTCCCAAGAAGAACCAGGAAGCCACCCTCTTCTATGCTTCGATTCTTTACAATCAAGCGGTAGCAAATCCCGACAAGATCGACCTAGAGTTGATCAAGCAGGTTCAAACGGAAGTGCAGGAAGGTCTGCTCACATCGCTCAAGCCGAAAGAGGGATTCTATGTGCTCTTGCTCGCCTCGCTTCAGCAACTTGGCGATTTGACGCGATCAACCGAAGTCTTGGAGCAGATGGTCACGGCCAAGCCCGATAACAAGACCTACTGGCAACAGCTTTTGGCGACCTATCTAAACATGGGCGGTGGGAACGAGAAAGACGAAGAGAAATCCCGGGAGTCTTTGGCCCGTGCCATCAATACGATGGAGCGAGCGCAGGCTTTGGGTCTCATGGAAACCCCCAAGGATAACTACAACTTGGTGACCATGTATTACAACGCGGGCCAGTTTGGCCGCGCCACCGATCTCCTCTACAGCGGCTTGAAATCGGGTGCCATCGAACCAGAGTTGAAGAACTGGCAACTTTTGGCCTACTCTCACCAGCAGATTGGTCAGGAGATGCAGGCGATCGCGGTTTTGAAAGAGGCATCCAAGGGTTTCACCACCGGCCAGATCGATTTTCAAATCGGTCAGATTTATTCCCAAATGGATAACCGCACCGCTGAAGCATATAGCTACTACGCCAACGCCGTTGCCAAAGGAGGGTTAGAGAAGCCGCACTCGGCGTATATGTTTTTGGCTTACACCGCGTTTGAATTGGAGAAGTATGACGATGCTCAAGCGGCGATCATTAAAACCCTCGCCACTCCGGAAGGGGCCAAGGACGGCCAATCCGCTCGCTTAAAATCGGCGATTGAGGATGCGATCAAAGAACGCGAAGCAGCCAAAGCCGTTGTCGATGGCAAGAAACTCTAAAGCTCCCCACACTCACATGAAGAAAGCTCAACTGTATTTCCTCGTTCCGCTAATCGGTATGATCGGCTTCGGGGCCATTTATTGGAACTTCAACGCCGGATTCGCCCAGCGCGAAGCCGACAAGGCCGCCATCGTTAAGAAGTCCAGAAACGATAAACTTATAGAGGACGCGCGTCTCCGCGAGAAAGCCGTCAAAGATGCGATTGCCGCACAAGAAAAGCGCAAGACTGAAAAGGAAACCAAGGACGCCAAGGATCGCAAGGACCGCGAGGAACGCGAAAATGCGGTCCAAGCCCGGAACAAAGCTTACCGCGAGTCCGAGAAACTGCAGAAACAATCCGAGCGCCTCACTAAAGAAATCGAAACCGTAAAGGTCGAGATAGCAAAAATTGAGGAAGACAAGAAGAAGCAGTCCGATGAGGCGCTTTTCCTGAAGGCATTCGTCAAGAAAGTCGAAGGCAACGCCAAGGGGTTGAATGACGTATTGGAAAAAATCGCCGCAGCCGACGCGGCGGCGGAAGCTGCGGCCAAGATCGCCGCTACCGCTGCCGCCAAGAAATAATCTCCTAAGTAATCCGAATCATTATGAAAAAATGGATTTATCTGATCGCCCCCGGCATTTTGCTGGCGCTCTTTCTTGTTTTATACACTTCGGCGATGAAGGAAACGGAACTTCGGGAGAAAACCAAAGCGGAGCAAATCGCTCGCGTGAAGGCTGAAGACACCGACAAGAAGCGAGTGATCGAAGAGAAGGCCCGTCTGGATGCTCAGCGCCGGGCGACAGAGCGCGCAGCCGAGGATGCGAAAAAAGAGGCCGATCGTATCACCAAGTGGCAGGGCGAAGGCAAAAAAATCCAAGACGACACCGATAAAGCGTTCGCTGAGTCCGGTGCGGCGACGAAAGAAATAGCTTCCCTCGAGGCTAAATTGGATAGCCTCAAAAAGGCTAAAGACCAATCCAGCCGGGACTCGTTTGACCTGCTAAAGCAAGTCGAACGGGCTAAAGTCGAACGCCGGAAAGCTGAAGTCGAGATCCAGCGCCTCACTGAGATGATCGTCCGTCGAGCAGCCGATAGCTCTATGACCCGCGCACCGGTTGTTACCGCGGTTAGGCCGTAGGGTCATTCGGATACCGGCTATTGTATATCCGAATCTTCGGTTTGCTCCTTGCCTAGGTCAGGGATCGATAAGGTTTTTTAAAAGCGACCCGCGGATTTATTTAATCTGAGGGATTTAAGGTAAGATCTATGCTTCGTGAGAAATCTTTGCCCCGTTTCTGACCAAAACTTCCACCAGAATGGCTAATCTCCAAGGGGCGATCGCAAGACAGAACACTTACGACGCCATAGTAATAGGTTCAGGAATTAGCGGCGGCTGGGCGGCAAAGGAATTAACCGGGCGGGGACTTAGGACTCTTGTTCTGGAGAGAGGGCGTAATGTTGAACATGGCGATTACCCGACCGCATTCACCGAGAATTGGGAGGTGGAAGGTCGGAATCGGTCATCCCTTGACGTAATCGCCCGTCAGTTAAAACAGAGTCGGGCGGGATACACGACATTACCTGCATCGGCCCACTGGTTTGCCGATGATATCGATAATCCGTATTCCGAGGAGAAACGGTTCGATTGGATGCGCGGCTATCATGTCGGAGGCCGGTCTATCACTTGGGGACGGCAATCATACCGATTTAATGAACTCGATTTTGAGGCGAATGTTCGGGAGGGAATCGCAGTTGATTGGCCGATTCGCTACGACGATCTCGCACCATGGTATGACTACACAGAAAAATTTGCGGGGATCAGCGGCAGTCTAGAAGGGCTCCCGCAACTGCCAGACGGAAATTTTCTTCCGCCAATGGAGATGAATTGTTTGGAGCGGGATGTGAAAAAGAGAGTCGCGATTGCGATGGGAGGCCGTCCCATCATCATAGGCCGGGTTGCAAACCTCACCCAGCCCCACATGGGCCGGGCAAGTTGCCAATACCGGAACCGTTGTATCCGGGGTTGTCCTTACGGAGCATACTTCAGCAGCAACGCCGCGACACTGCCGGCAGCCGTCGCGACCGGGAATCTTACGTTGAGGCCTTTCTCGATCGCTACCGAGATCATTTACGACACGAACGAAAGCCGTGCCTCCGGGGTTCGGATCATTGACGCGCAGACCGGCGAAGCGATCGATTTTTTTGCGAAGGTTATTTTCTCCTGTGCATCGGCGGTCGCATCGACGTTCATCTTGTTGAATTCCAAGTCGGAACGATTTCCCACTGGTATGGGTAATGATAGCGGTGAACTCGGACATAATCTGATGGACCACCACTTCAAAGTTGGAGCCGCCGGAATTTCCGAAGATTTTGCCGACAAGTATTTCCGCGGTCAGAGAGCGAATGGCATCTACGTTCCTCGATTCCGCAATATCAGCAAGGAGTCCACGAGGAGTGATTACGTCCGTGGATTCGGATTTCAAGGCGGAGCGAGCAGGTTGGATTGGGCCCGTGGTATCAAGGAGTTTGCCGCTTTCGGAGCCAAGTTTAAGGCCGATATGATTGCCCCCGGCCCGTGGCGTTTCGGGATCGGCGCTTGGGGCGAATGTCTGCCCTACCACGAGAACAAACTTTCGTTGAATTCCGAACTTCGGGACAAATGGGGGCAGCCCACCGTGTCGTTCAGCTGCGAATGGAAGGCGAACGAGTATGCGATGCGCCGCGATATGAAGGCATCGGCCGTGGAGATGCTTGAAGCGGCGGGGCTCAAGAGCGTGACGCCGTTCGACGATGTGAGTGCGCCGGGTATGTGTATCCACGAAATGGGAACCGCGCGGATGGGCAAAGACCCGAAGACTTCGGTTCTTAATAAATGGAATCAAATCCATGCGGTCCCGAATGTGTTCGTCACGGACGGGGCGTGTATGACTTCCGGTTCCTGCGTGAATCCCTCTTTGACTTACATGGCCTTGACGGCTCGCGCCTGCGATCACGCGGTCAACGAACTGAACAGAAAGAATCTTTAGATTCCCCAGTCGTCAACAACCGGGCCGAGCGAAATATACGAACCGACAATGACAACGGAAATGTCGATGATAATGACGCGAAGGGAAGTCCTCAAGCGGGCCGCGCTGATGTTGGGAGCGGCATTATCTCCGCGGATATTTTCGCATTCGTTGCAAGCAGCGGCACAAGTGTCGCCCAATCAGGCCAAGGCGAGGTTTCTTCCGGCGGAACTTCATAAAATTGCCGGTGCTTTTTCCGAACGAATTCTGCCCCGCACCTCAACGCCGGGCGCGACGGATGCGGGTGTCGGCGATTTTATAGACATTATGTATGGCAAATATCTGTCTGTTGAAGAGCGGAAGCTTTTGGACGACGGTCTGTCCGAGCTTGATGCGGCGAGTCGCAATCTGCATCGCGCCGGGTTTGCATCGCTGCCTGGAGTCGACCAAGACGCCATGATTATGAGGTTGGCAACCGAGTCTAAAGACAGGGAAAAATCTTTCTTAGCGCAAATCCGGGAGCTCGTAATCGTCGGCTATTTCACTTCCGAGATCGTCGGGAAGACGGTGTTGGGCTACGATCCGGTTCCCGGACGATTCGATCCTTGTATCCCTCTTTCGGAAACGGGGAACGTCCTGTGGAACCGATAGCACGGCGTTTTTCCGAAGCCGACCGGCGACATCAAAAAGTCCGGTCCGATGCCCGAACCCAGTTGGCGGTGATGCGGATCGCTGTCGAGCGCCGCAGGTCCGATATACCGTGAAGCTTCTCCAATTATCCGGCTGATCTTGGTTGCACCGGAGTTAGAAGCACTTCGTTTTGGTGCAACTCATCAACGTCTTAATTTAACTCAAAAAAATTTATGCCCAAGACACCCATCACCGTTGCACATGGCGACGGCATCGGCCCCGAAATCATGGACGCAACCCTGCGAATCATCGAAGCAGCCGGAGCCCAACTCGATATTGAAACGATCGAGATCGGAGAGAAAGTTTACCTCCGCGGGAACCCAGCGGGGATCGAAGTATCGTCTTGGGATTCGCTGCGCCGCACCAAGGTCTTCCTCAAAGCTCCGATCACCACCCCGCAGGGCGGTGGCTTCAAAAGTCTCAACGTAACCACGCGTAAGGCCTTCGGCCTCTACGCCAACATTCGCCCCTGTCTCTCCTATCATCCCTTCGTGGAGACGAAGCATCCGCAGATGGACGTGATCATCGTCCGTGAAAACGAGGAAGACCTCTATGCGGGCATCGAGCATCGTCAGACTCAGGACGTCTACCAATGTCTGAAGATCATCAGCCGTCCGGGCTGCGAGAAGATCGTTCGCTACGCCTTCAAATACGCCGAAGCCTACGGTCGCAAAAAGGTCACCTGCTTCACGAAGGACAACATCATGAAGCTCACCGACGGCCTTTTTCATAAGGTGTTCGACGAGATCGGCGCCGAGTATCCCCACATCGAGAAAGAGCACTGGATCGTGGACATCGGCGCGGCCAAACTCGCCGACACCCCGGAGATATTCGATGTCATCGTGATGCCAAATCTCTATGGCGACATCCTCTCGGACGTCGCCGCGCAGATCGCCGGCTCGGTCGGTCTCGCTGGCTCGGCCAACATCGGCGACTCGTGCGCCATGTTCGAGGCAATCCACGGTTCGGCCCCCCGCCGGGCCGGTCAAAACTTGGCGAACCCCTCGGGCCTGTTCCTCGGCGCGGTGCAGATGCTGGTCCACATCGGCCAATCCGATGCGGCCGAGCGCGCCCACAACGCCTGGCTGAAGACCATTGAGGATGGCATCCACACCTACGACATTTTCGACGCCTCCGTCAGCAAGCAGAAGGTGGGAACCAAAGAGTTCGCAGCGGCGGTTTCCGAGCGCGTCGGGCAAAAGCCCGACATCCTCAAAGCCGTGACTTATGCCAACGCGCCGAAGAAGCCGATGACCGAGCGCCCCGCCTACGTGCGCTCGACCGAGAAACGCGAACTGGTGGGAGCCGATGTTTTCATCGAATTCATCAAGGGAGGGCCGAAGGATCTGGCCGCCTTGCTTGTGCCTGTCGAAGCGGATGGCTTGAAGCTGGAGATGCTCTCCAACCGCGGCATGGCTGTCTGGCCCAGGGGACTGGCCGAGACGTTTTGCGTCGATGTCTTCCGCTGCCGCTTCAAGCTGCCGGACGAGATTTCGGGCCCGGTCAAACACTCTCAAATCCTAGCGCTCATGGACCGAATCACGAAAGCGGGCCTTGAGTTCGTTAAGATGGAAGGGCTTTATAATTTCGATGGTAAGCCGGGCTTTTCACGAGGCCAAGGGCAGTAGGGTAAATGGAGCCGGATAGGGGCGCCACAATCATCAGGATAAGGCGCCCGACAAGGCCAACGAACATGCTTCACCCAAGTTCGTTGAGCGATATCCCCATTCGATCAACGTGCTCAGGTGGATGGAAGGTCTTTTACTAGCCGCCCAATTTCTTCCGCGGGACCAAGAAATTCTGGACATAGTCACGCACCGCCTCGCCCAAAGGTGTGATCTGATGTGAAAAGCCTGTAGCTCTCAGCTTAGAAATATCCGCAAGGGTGAAGTATTGATATTTCTCCCTCAGATTCTCGGGCAAATCGATAAAATCTATCTCCGGTTTTCGGCCAAGCGCTGCGAAAATCGAATGGGCCAATGTCATCCAGGTATTCGCTTTGCCCGATCCGAGATTAAACAGGCCGGCAGACTCCGGCGCTTGATCTGCGAAGTGCAGCGTCATACGCACCGCATCCTTCACATATAAAAAATCCCGCATTTGTTCGCCGTCTTTGTAGCTGGGATGGAGGCTTTTGAAGAGACCAACCCGCCCGGTGGCCTGAATCTGCAGGTAAGCTTTGTTCACCAACGAGCGCATCTCAGATTTATGGTCTTCGTTGGGCCCAAAGACGTTGAAATATTTTAAGCCGACGATGCGATTGAGCCAACCCTCGCGCTGGGCATACAGGTCGAAAAGGTGTTTGGAGTATCCATACATATTGAGCGGCCGGAACCGATGAAGGTCGTCCTTCGTGTCATCCATACCTTGGGCGCCGTCGCCATAGGTTGCCGCGGAGGAGGCATAAATGAAGCGTGCATCCTGCGTGAGGGCCCAGGTCGCGAGCTCCTTTGAAACGTTGAAATTATTGTCGATCAAAAATCCGGCGTTCTTCTCGGTCGTGGCTGAGCAAGCGCCCAAGTGAAATACCGCCGAGAAACGGCCAAACGCAGACGGATTCCGGGCTAAACGTGCCCTAAATTGATCGGCTTCAATGTAATCCTCGAACTTGAGCGAAACGAGATTCTGCCACTTCTCGTCGGTGCCCAAGAAATCGGTTACCACGATCTTGGTCAGGCCGCGTCGATTCAGTTCTGCGATTAGGACGCTGCCGATGAAACCGGCGCCTCCGGTGACAAGTATGCGTCCTTCAAGTGAACTCATATCCGGAACAATTGCAGTCTAATCGCTTGGCGAAAGCTCGAAATTCTAGAGTATCGGTCCTGGCTGATCCGCACGCCGCATCAGCTATCTTTGGCTAGCTCAACAGACCGGGCCTGAGCGGCCAGAATAGTTTGTGAAATCAGACCTCGAAATCCGAGATCTTCCATTTTCTTGAGACCGTAAAAGGTCACCCCGTTGGGCGATGTAACTTGATTGCGCAGGACCTCCGGTTCGATCTGACGGCGGGCTAGGAGTAGGGCCGAACCAAGGAGTGTCTCTACCGTCAATGTTTGGGCTACCGCAGGCGACAATCCGGCTGCGATTCCTCCGTCTCGAAGTGCTGCGGCGAACTCGAAAAAATATGCTGGCCCGCATCCGCTCAAGGCGGTTAGCGCGTCCATCTCTTCCTCCACGACTTCAAGTTGCCTTCCCAAGGCCCCGAGAAGGTTTTCGTTCGTCCGCCGGTCTTCCCGATTGAGAGGGTGGAGTGCGCACCACCCGGTGACTCCAGCACCGATCTGGCCAGGAGTATTCGGCATTGCTCGGATGACGTTGCGAGCATGGGGAAAAATCTGGGCCAAACGGCTTAGACGTTTTCCGGCCAAAATCGAAACAACGAGCTTACCCGAAGTGAGTTGCGCCAATCTTGGATCAGCTGCCGCCAGGTGCTGTGGCTTAAAGGCGACAACGAGAGTCGAAACATTTTCGAGCAGCTCTTCCAAGTCGCGTGCGAGCATCATGCCTGTTCTTTCGGCCAAGGCCGATGCCGAACAGCCCGCTCCTCCGAGGCCTTTGATCCGCGCTGGCAAAGTCCCGGCGGCAATCATGCCCTCCACTATGGCTGCGGCCATGTTTCCGGTGCCGAGAAATGCTGTGCTCGCCATGGTCGATACGGAAACCTTCAGGCGATACAAAAACCACCTGATACGTTTGACGGTGTTTCGGCCGAGTTCATCCGTTAGTCTTCCTGACCCGCTTTTCCAGCGGATGGGTAAGAATACAGACCGTTCCACCCCCGGCGACGTCGGCCATCGCGACTTCGCCCCCCAAGGTGCGCAGGGCATGGCGGGCCACCGTAAGACCCATGCCGACGCCGACCGTATGTTTGGAGCTGATGAAGGGCTCGAAAATCCGGTCGCGAATTTCAGGTTCGATTCCGCGTCCACGATCTTCGATGCGGATTTCAACCAACTTTCCTTCGTCGGGTTTCTCAACGATTCTGGTCGAAAGGGTAATCGGCCGCGGATCTGCCGGCTCGTTGTCATACGATTCCCAAGCGTTCATCAAAACCTTGGAAATCACTTCGTCCAAGACTTCGATATTGGCATCGATCTGCAGGTCTCCCAGCGGGTTGTCGATCGTCACGGGAGCCGCGAGTTTATAATCCGCATGGAATCGCGCGACACCGCTTTCGAGCAGGCGTGGCAACCCCGTCTTTACCAAAGGCGGCCGGATCTTTACCACCAAAGAGCTGAGCTGCTTGATTATGCTGACGATTCTCTGGACGGCCTCCTCGACGTGCTTGGTGTTTTTCTTCACCTGCTCCGGTTTGTCGAAATAGACTTGGACGAGATCGAGATATCCGATGACGACACCGAGGAGATTGTTGAGATTGTGGGCGATCCCCTGGGTGATGGCACCGATCGTTGCCGCGCGCCGAGCCTCTTCTAGACGCCGGGTCAGATCGAGCAATTGCCGATTGATGGCTACAAATCGCAGCTGCGTTTGCACGCGCGCCAAGGTCTCGTCGAGATCGATCGGCTTGGTAATGTAGTCGACCGCACCCACGCCGAGACCCTCGAGCTTACTCTCTTTTGTCGAACGGGCGGTTATGAAAATGATTGGAATCGAACGAGTTTCCTCGCGGGCTTGGAGTCGCTGACAGACTTCGATTCCGTCCATGTCCGGCATCATCACATCCAGCAAGATCAGGTCGGGCTTTTCGCGATCAACCATATCTATCGCCTCGAGGCCGGTGTAGGCCGCGACCACGCCGAGTCCCTCGCGCTCTAGCTTACGCTTCAACAGTTGGACGTTGATCGGCTGATCGTCGACGACCAGAATTTTAGAGGCGGACATGGTTATATCAAAATTAGAAAGGGATTTGTTTGGACCTGCAAGCTACGGCGTAGTCGAAGACGAGTTTTGGCGATGGGCCCTGATCGTGTTATGCATGAGCATGACAACCGTCATCGGACCGACCCCGCCGGGCACGGGAGTGATCATGGAGCAGAGTGGGGCAACCGACGGGAAATGGACGTCCCCGTTCAGGCGGTAGCCGGTTTTTTTCGACGAATCCACGATCCGGTTGATTCCGACGTCGATAACGACCGCACCTGGCTTAATCATATCTGCCGTCACGAAGTCCGGCCGACCGATCGCCGCGATGAGCACGTCGGCCAGACGGGTGATCGTGGAAAGATTTCGGGTGCCTGAGTGGCAAAAAGTCACCGTTGCGTTGGCACCGCTCCTTTTTTGCAGCGCAAGCAAACCGATGGGTTTGCCAACGATAAGGGAGCGGCCTAACACGACCACGTGTTTGCCCGACAAATCCACCCCGCTGCGGGCCAGCATTTCCATGATTCCCGCCGGAGTGCAGGCGACAAAACCGGAGGTATCCTCTTGGGCAAGTTTACCGAGGTTCAACGTGTGAAAGCCGTCGACGTCTTTAGCGGGCGAAATTCGGCGATATACCGCGCGTTCGTCCAAGTGGTTGGGGAGGGGGGATTGAACAAGAATACCATCGACATCCGGGTCATGGTTGAGTTCTTCGACAATACGCTCTAGGGACGTTTGATCAATGGAAGCATGGGGCAAGATCACCCGGCTGGTCACACCGATCTCCGCCGCCGTTTTCTCTTTTTTCCTGACGTAGGACACCGAGGCCGGATCCTCCCCGACACGGACAAGAGCGAGGCAGGGTGCCCGACCGGGCAAGCGTCGGACGGTCGCTTTGAGATCGGCGATCATGGTCGAAGCGATGGCGTTGCCGTCGATCAGTTGCATGCGGCTTCGTGGGGTTGGATTTGCATCGGTGAATCGGCGGGGTGGTGCGTATGCCCACGTTCGGAGCGTTCGCACCGCCTTTGCCGCCTACCGGAGCTGAAGTGATAGGACCTCAAGCACGAGATCCTTCCCGTCGGGAGCGTTTCTAGGGGCCCCGTAGACTACGACATCGTGGTCGATATATTTCTCAATCTGTTCGGTGAGGAGTAGCTTGCTGACGTCGAGATAGGCGTAACGGCGACCGGCATCGTCGTTAAGAGCCCAGTCGAACGGGCGTCGGGGCGTGAATGGGCGGCGGGTCGATACAAATTTTCCGATGAATTGTCGCGGCAAGGAACTGGCTCCGCCGTCGCCAAGGTTGACCATGGGCGCGGCCCTTCCCGGGGTTCCGGTGCCGTAGGCAATCGGGGCGGCAGGCGCGGGTGCAAATGGAGGTGGATTTCCCCCGGAAGCATGGGTTGCTGGCGCGATGGCAATGGGCGGCAGATAGCCGGGCATTGCGTTGATCGCGATAAAGGCCGTGAGCTTACGACTTAAGCTTATCTGGGTCCACTTGCCGTGAAGTCCGGTGATTGTCACCTTATCTTCCTTTCCGGCGTTGGTAAGCAAAGGGGCTCCTGTCTTGGGCGCTTGGAGGAGTTGTGCTCCCGGCACAACGTCGAGGCTCTTTGTAAGATCCTTGTTTAAAAGGTATGCCTCGAAAGGCCCCGTCAGCTCGACGGCCATCCAACCTGCGGGCGTGTTGGCAACCGCGTCGAGGACCGGCGTCGGCTCTGTGCCCGCCTTGAGGTAAGTGATCACAGGGGAACCGGCGTCTGGCCGGGTGTGGACGGCGGTGGTCTGGGTCAACGGCGCGGCTGCCAGTGAAATGACGACGACAATCAGGGCGGTGGCGTGGGCGAATTTAGTCTTCATCGGTGGTTGCGGCGGGGGAAGGGATCGGCGGCCGGGTCTTGGCTGCTTGGAATTGGGCTTTAGGAGTGCTCGGAACCTGAAAGAGCATACTGATCTCACGGCCCGACAATCTCTTTCCGGCGCCCAAGGGAAGGCCTTTGAGTTGCAGGGCGCCGATCTGATAACGCTTCAAACGCTTAACGTCGTAACCGAGGGTGGTGAAAAGGAGTCTGATTTCTCGCTTCTTTCCGTGATGCATATGGACATCGAGGTTGCTGGCGTTTGCCCCGGCGCCGGCGTTGATCAGTGCGGCGCGTTCGACCTTCAGCCGTTCCCCGTCAAACATGATACCCTTGATCAGCAGCGGCAGGCGAGCGGCTGGGAAGGTTTGTTTCAACACGACAAGATAGCGTTTCACGACCACGCTCGAGGGGTGCATCAAGCGATGGGCCAGATCGCCGTCGGTCGTGAGGATGACGAGACCTTCGCTGTCTTTGTCGAGGCGTCCGGCGCAGAAAAAACGCAAGCGTGCCAGCTCGCGGGGCAAGATAGAAAAAATTGTTTCCGGATTGTGCGGATCGTCATTGGAACAAACGAGGCCCCTCGGTTTATGCACGGCGACGGTCATGAGTTCTTGCGCCACCGCGCGGACGGGTTTGCCGCTGACGGTGACCTTGTCTTCACCGACCGTTATCTTTTGCCCGAGCGTCGCGGCCTTTCCGTTGACCCATACCTCTTTTCTGGCGATCAACGCCTCGGCCGCCCGGCGCGAGCACACGCCGGTATCGGCCAGAAATTTATGCAAACGGACGGGTTCGGCGCTCATGGATATCCGCAGTTGGCGGCAAATGTAAGGGCGCTGCAAGCCTGCGCACCTTGGGAAAGCGGCTTGCCAGCGCGGAGCGCGTTTCGCTTCCTTCGGTTCAGTCATGTCTATTGCCGCCGACGCCTCCGCTTACTCAAAGGATAATCCCTTTCCCGCGTATCTCACCGAGAGTCGCATGCTCAACAAGCCCGGTTCCGCGAAAGAGACGCGCCACTTCGCGGTCAGCCTCGCGGGCAGCGGCCTCCATTACAAAGCCGGTGATTCTCTCGGCGTGTTTGCAACGAACCGCCCCGAGGACGTCGCCGAGATTGTCCGACTGCTGGGTGCGACGGGCGATGAGTTGGTTTCGCCGCAGGCATTGAAGCTGCCCGCGCCGCTGCCCTTGAAAGAAGTCTTGTTCTCCAAGGTCGCATTGGCGGGTCCGACGAAAAAGATGATCGAGACACTCGCGGCCAAAGCCACGTCGGCAGACGAGAAAGCCAAGCTCACGGGCTTGCTCGCACCGGAGTCGAAAGACTTGTTGACGGCATTTCTCGACGATCGGGAATTTGTCGATCTCCTGTCGGAGTTCCCGAGCGCGAAACTGACTCCGCAAGAATTTGTCGATCACCAGCGGAAGCTGATGCCGCGGCTCTACTCGATCGCTTCTTCCCCGCGGGTTTTCCCGGGCGAGATTCATCTGACGGTCGCGGTCGTGCGCTACGAGTCCAACGGCCGGCGTCGTTCGGGCGTGTGTTCGACCTTTCTGGCGGATCGCGCGCATGTCGGCTCGACGCCCGCGCGGGTGTTCGTTTCGCATTCGCACTTCGGCCCGCCGGAAGACGGCGCGAAAGACTGCATCATGGTCGGGCCGGGCACGGGCATCGCGCCGTTCCGGGCGTTTCTCCAGGACCGCGTGGCCTCGGGCGCCAGCGGACGGAATTGGGTGTTTTTCGGCGACCAGAAATACGCCACCGATTTCCTTTACGAGGAAGAATGGCAGGCGTATCTCGCAAAGGGACAGCTCACGCGCCTCGATACCGCTTTTTCCCGCGACCAACCGGCCAAAGTATACGTGCAGGATCGTATGCGCGAAAATGCTGCGGAGCTCTGGCAATGGCTGCAAGGCGGCGGATATTTTTTCGTCTGCGGCGATGCGAAGCGCATGGCGAAGGACGTCGATCTTGCGTTGCACGATATCGTCGCGGCTCAGGGCGCTATGGCTCCTGCTGCGGCGGTGGACTACGTCAAGCAGCTCAAGAAAGACAAACGCTACCAGCGCGACGTATATTGAGCGGTCTGAGAATTTGAGCTGGAAAACTTGCGCTGGTGCGCATTTCCCTTCGCACTCTCCGACCCCATGAGTCTGACGTTCACAAATCGCACCGCACTGGTCACAGGGGCAGGACGCGGCATTGGCAAGGCCATCGCCGAGACCCTCGCTAAAAACGGTGTCACCGTAATCTGTGTCTCGAAATCCGCCGATTCCTGCGGTGCGACTGCCGCTGCAATTGTTTCCGCTGGCGGCAAGGCCAAGGCGCTCGCGATCGATGTCGCCGACGGCGCGGCCGTTGCCAAGGCTGCGGAGGATCTGCTGAAGGAATTTCAGTTGATCGATATTCTCGTCAATAACGCCGGCATCACCCGCGACGGGCTACTGTTTCGCATGGGCGAAGCTGACTGGAACGACGTCATCGCGACGAATCTTTCGAGCTGCTTTCATTGGACGAAGCATCTTGCCCGCCCTATGACCCGCGCCCGCTGGGGCCGCATCGTCAACATCACTTCGGTAAGCGGTATCCTGGGCAATGCCGGCCAAGCTAATTACTCGGCGGCCAAGGCGGGCATGATCGGACTGACTAAGGCCCTGGCGCGTGAGTTTGCTGGCCGCAGTATCACTGTGAATGCGGTCGCTCCGGGTTTCATTAAGACTGATATGACTACGGAGTTCGTCAACAACCCTGAGATTTCGGCCAAAATTCTCGAGACCGTGCCGCTCAAACGCTTCGGTGAAGCTGCCGATATTGCCGCCGCAACTGCCTTTCTCTGCTCTGAAGAAGCTGGCTACGTCACCGGGCAAGTTTTTGCCGTTGACGGCGGCATGGCGATGTGAACCCTCCGCTCAACCCAATTTCTGCTCCAATGGCTGACCAAAAAACCATCGAACAACGCGTCAAAGAGATCATCGTGAATCAGCTCAACGTAAATGAAGAGCAGATCACGCCGACCGCATCATTCCTCGACGATCTTGGCGCCGATTCTCTCGACACCGTCGAATTGATCATGGCGTTCGAAGAGGAATTCAAGGATGAGATCAAGGGCGAGATCCCGGAATCGGATGCGGAGAAGCTTCAGACCGTGGGTCAAGTCATCGATTACATCAAAGCCAAAGCTGGAGCGGTCTGAGTCGCGTTCCGCCTTTTCCCTTCGTGGAAAGCATGAGGCGGGACCCCTTTTTTGGGTGCTAAATGTTCCGAGGTTGTATCCTTGTTGATGGACACTTACGCCCTATCTCGTCGGGTCGTTGTCACTGGTCTGGGCGTTGTCGCCTCGATCGGTCATACGGTCGATTCTTTTTGGGAAAGTCTATTGGCCGGCCGATCTGGTATTGATCGCGTGAAGCTGTTCGATCCGTCTGACTTCGCCTCTCAAATCGGAGCCGAGGTTCGTGATTGGGATCCAGCCTTGCACATGGATCCCAAGGAAGCCCGACGTAACGATCGCTACACTCACTTCGGCTACGTTGCGGCCCGGCAAGCGGTCAGGGATGCAAAGCTCGATATGTCGATCGAGGATGGAGATCGCGTAGGGGTCATTCTCGGGTCGGGCATCGGCGGTATGTTCACCTATGAGTCGCAATTGAAAATTTTAGCGGAACGCGGGCCGAGAAAAGTGTCCCCGTTTACCATTCCTTCGCTTATCGGGAACATGTGTGCCGGTTTGGTCGCCATCGACCTCGGGGCGCGCGGTCCGAATTTTGGGATCGTTTCAGCCTGCGCTACGGGCACCCATGCGATCGGAGAAGCTTCTCATGCGATACGTCGTGGTGACGCTGACGTCATGGTTACTGGCGGAAGTGAGGCTGCCATCACGCCATTCTCCTACGCTAGCTTTTGTTCGATGAAGGCCATGAGCACTCGAAACGACGAGCCGCAGAAGGCGTGCCGACCATTCGACAAGAATCGGGACGGTTTCATCATGGGGGAGGGCGCGGGAGTCTTGGTGCTCGAGTCGCTCGAGCACGCTCAAGCTCGCAGGGCTCGGATCTATTGTGAATTGGTCGGCTATGCGGCCTCCTGCGACGCGCACCACATAACTTCTCCGGACCCGGCGGGTAAGGGCTTATCGTTGGCGATGCGCAGGGCCCTCGCGCAGGGAGGCGTTGCGCCCGAGAAAGTGGACTACATCAACGCCCATGGCACCTCCACGCCTTACAACGACAAATTTGAGACGTTGGCCATCAAGCAGGTCTTCGGCGAACACGCCCGCAAGGTCGCTATTAGTTCAACCAAATCGATGACCGGCCATTTGCTCGGTGCCGCCGGAGGAATCGAATCGGTGATCGCCGTGAAAACGATCGAAACCGGAATGATCGCACCTACCATAAATCTTGAAGAGCCAGATCCTGAATGCGACCTGGACTATGTCCCAAATACGGCTCGGCCGTCCCGGGTCCGGACGGTCTTGAGTAACAATCTCGGCTTTGGCGGACAAAACGCCGCTATAGTATTTCAGGCCCTTTAGCCCACCGGAGGACCAGACTTATTCCAAGATTGCGGCCTCTCTCGATCGAGTTAACCGCGCTTGGAATCGCAGCCTTCGTAGCTGCGACCCTAAGCGAGCTTGTCGGGCCAATCAGGCCTTTTCAACGAGACCGGCCTTTATGGCCTTCACCGACACCAGCATCCTCTTCGTGCCGCCGCCGGGCAACTTAACGCGGATGCGTTGGAGATTCGGGCGAAACTTGCGCTTCGTGATGCTGGTGATGTGCGTGCCGATGCCGCCGCTCTTCTTGGACTGACCTTTACGGTTGATCCGGCTACCCTTGACGGGACGTTTACCGGTGATTGCGCAGATTCTGGCCATGATGATTTGGAATGGGTTAAAGGTTGAGGTTAAAGGAGCGGCACGGGGTCGAAGCAAGGTGATTCTTAGCCTCGTTTTGCGTGCAAGACTTGAAATCGCTGGCCCAGTTGCGCGGGGTGCAATAATTGCATGAGACTTTGTTTGCGTTGGGTAAAACGGGCGGCATCCGCCTCGGCTGCGTTGGCAATATAAGCGCCGGCGTGGCGGATGAAGAACATCTCCTGTGAGGCAACGTCGCAATGCTCGAAGCCGTGTCGGATCAGGCCCTCGACCATCCAGTCCCAGCAAATGTGGCAGGTCAGATCTTGTTCTCCCGGCCGCGCCAGCAAATCGTTTGATTGCGTGTGGCGAAAATAAGCGCGAGCCGTCCCCCGAGGCAGGCCCGTGCTCAACTCGTGCCACGATTTGCCGTAATCGCAGGCGACAAAGACTCCCGACCATGGCTGTTCGGCGATCTGGACAAGGAGGTCACGAGCCCGCAACGGCGCATCGATTACATATCCAAGCTCCGCCCGTTTTGGGAGCGCGTCCGGAGTCTTCACGGTCTTGTTAACCTCGGTCAGGGCACCGTCGACGAGCGCGACGCCAATCTCCGCCCATCCGTCGGCCACGTGGATGAAGCGGTCGAAAGGTTGCGCGTCGAAGAGCTCGTTCGAAAAAACGACGCACTTACCCCTGAGCTCGATGGGTGTGCCGAGCCGGACGGTTCGCACCCGACCAAACCGGTGGGCGGTGCCGGCCAAAACCCCCGCTTCAGTCTCTGCGCCGAGTTCGACGAATTCGAAATCACCCGGGTCTTCACCGCCAAGCAGGTCGGTGCACGCGGCGGCCACGAGTTCGCCGAAAACCGGGCCGCTGGTGCTCGCCGTAAAAAAATCCGTGCCCGACGCGTAGCCGATACGAGTTCTCCGACGGCTGTAGTAACCGACCTCGAGGTCGAAGAGCGCGAGGGCCATGAAATCCGCGAAACTCATCCAGCCGTCGGCCGCGGCGTGGGCGCGGAAGGCGCCGGCGAACTCCGGCGGGACTCGATTTATGAATGAGGAGGCGGACGAACCCATTTACAAAACGAGACGGATGTTCACTGTCATCGGGATGTTCAAACGGATTCTCACTCTTACCACGGGGATTCTGTTGGGAGTGGGGTTGGCGTTGGCCGGCTCGAAGATCGCCGTGGTCTGGGATCTATGGCCTGATCGCGAACTGGACCGGGCCTCCAAACGAATCCGTGAGGTGTTGCAGTTAGTGAATCAAAACTATGTCGAAGCGAAGCCAGTGGCCTACGGCGACCTCGCGACGGCTGCGCTCCACGGCCTCGCGGAGTCGCTCGACCCGCACTCCGAATATCTCGATGCAAAGCACAATCAGGCGTTCGAGGAGGAACTCAGCGGAGAGTTCGGCGGCATCGGTGTGCAAGTGGAAAGCCGTGGTGGGCGCATTTTGGTGATCGCGCCGATCGCGGGCACCCCGGGTGAGCGCATGGGGGTGCGGCGCGGCGATGAGATTTCCACCATCAACGGAAAAGAACTCGAACGGGGCACCCCGATTGACGAGGTGGTGACGTTGTTAAGGGGCAAGCCCAAGACCAAGGTCTTGGTTGGATTGCGACGCCCGGACCAAGCCAAGATCATCGAGCTCGAACTCATCCGCGAGATAATCGCCGCGGAGAGCGTGCGCGACGCCCATGTATTGGGCGCCGGCATCGGATATGTGCAGATCACGGAGTTCTCCGAGAGGACCGGCGATCAATTCGCAAAGGCTCTCGATGGACTGCTGAAGCAGGGGATCGACAGTCTTGTTTTGGACCTACGCAACAATCCGGGAGGCTTGTTGGATGCGGCCGTCGAAGTGGCCGAGATTTTCTTCAGGAAGGGCGAGACGGTGGTCTACACGCAGGGCCGTAAGCCGGATGATCGGGAGGACTATCGTTCGGAGATCGACGGGGAGCCGCTCGCTCTACCGATCGCCGTGCTGATCAACGCGGGAAGTGCGAGTGCGGCGGAAGTCGTAACCGGAGCGCTCAAGGACTCGGGGCGGGCGGTGGTCGTCGGCGAACGCTCTTTCGGAAAAGGCTCGGTGCAATCGGTCTTCAAACTCAAGAACGGCGAGGGCCTGCGGCTGACGACCGCACGTTATTACACGCCGAGCGGGCTAAGTATTCACGAGAAAGGCATCACGCCTCACGTGGAGGTGGTCATGACCCCGGAAGAGGACAATCGACTTGGTCTGCAACGCCTCCGGCCGGAGCGCGACGATGCGGCGGCCTTCAAAGAACGTTTCGGTTTCGCACCGATCAAGGACCGACAACTTCAAGCGGCTGTGGACGTGCTTTCGGGTCTGGCGGTATTGCGAGACCGCGCCGGCGTCAGCCCGGTTCTTTCCCGATAAAACTCGCACCGCAGCCATGATCCTCGCCCTCGAAAGTTCCTGCGATGAGTCAGCGGTCGCGCTGTTCGACCCTGCAGTCGGCCTGGCGGGGGAGTGGATCCACAGTCAGATCGCCCTGCACGAGCGGCATGGCGGTGTCGTGCCGGACTTGGCCACGCGGGAGCATGTGCGAAATTTCGGACCCCTTTTGGAGCGCGCCAAGGCATGTCCCGGATTCGAAAGTGTGAGCGAGGTTGCCGTGACTTACGGACCCGGACTCGCGGCCTGTTTGGTGATTGGCGGGGCGGCGGCGAAGGCGTTGGCGGCTCATTTGGTCGTTCCCGTCGCGGGGGTGAACCATTTGCGGGCACATGCTTGGTCGCCTTTCATCGCCCTGCATGCGCGGGCCCCGGCAAGGTTCGCCTCGGAGCTTCCGGCTTTGTTGCCGCACTTGGGGCTGATTGTTTCCGGAGGAAATACCCTGCTGTTTTCAATCGACGGGATACGCAGGCTGAAAGTTCTGGCTTCGACCCGCGACGATGCGGCCGGAGAAGCACTGGACAAGGGTGCCAAGCTGCTCGGCCTGGGTTACCCCGGGGGACCCATCTTGGAGAGGATCGGGGCGAAGGGA
>Ga0105049_10003132_pt1 | contig 19598 bp, 20 predicted proteins | sample MAT06_FD_78087 | JGI IMG/M metagenome (GOLD analysis project Ga0105049, IMG submission 78087) | Freshwater microbial communities from Lake Fryxell liftoff mats and glacier meltwater in Antarctica - MAT-06 | ecosystem: Environmental > Aquatic > Freshwater > Ice > Liftoff microbial mat | place...
AAAGATGATCCCAGGAGAAAGATGATCCCAGGAGAAAGCCGATCCCAGCTAAAAGATGAATATTCCAGTCAATGAACCTATGCACAAGAAAATATACTCTTGCGACATCAGCACACACTGGCAGAGGCAACCACTATAGTAGCCACCCTAGGCGATCTGTTCCACAGACATCAACCCCTACAGTATGCCGCTTGGGTCTTGAGAGAGATTTTGCGAGATGTTGGTTTAATCGAAACTCGCCTAGAAGCAATGGCTTTTAGGAAATGTGCCGTTAGGGATAGTGCCTTGGCGCATATCGCCTAGAGGGACATCGACTGAAGGGAAAATTGAGCGCCAATCTGAGGTTGCTCGTAGCATCCGTCGCCTCAAACCGCAATTTTTATAACAAATCCATCAAAAAGATGTGCCCTTCTTTGCGGTTCAGCCCTATAGTTGTAGGCATCGACACGACCTCGTATTCTATAAAATCAATCTCTTTACGAATGAAACCAACTTCGGGTTCCAATTCTATGCCCAAGCCTCCTGGTGCCAATGGTCATAGCAATGGGTCGGGGGCTACCCCGACAGTGCCGCTCAAGGTCTATCGGGAGTTGTCTGCGGAGTTGCAGGCTACCAAGGCGATGCTCGATTCCCAAAACGGGCAAAATCAGCAGTTGCTTCAGCAAAATCAACAATTGCGGCAAGAAATAGAACGGTTGGTGCAGTCTGCGCTAAATCTTCAGCAGATCGTCACTGCTAGCCCCGTCAACCGCGATGCTCCGACCGAGGCGGCGCGCCTCAATGCCGAAGCTCTAGCCGCTCAGATTCGACCCTCACGGGCAGGTATGGGCGATCGCCCTCCATCCGCTGCCGCCCCATCTCCTCAGTCTTTTTTCTCAGATCCCGATCTCAAGCCGACCCACACCGAAGAACCCGGTATTTCTCCTAGGACTTCCCGCGCAGCAACTCCCCGCGATCTCAATGGCATTTGGCTCTGGTTGACGGTAATCGCCATCATTGCTACTGCCTTTGCGGCAGGCTTTGTGTTGGTCAAACCTTTGCTACCCAGCAACAATAACTAAGCGCCCACACTCCGTTAAAAAAAGACACCGGGAGTCTTTAAAGACTCCCGGTGTCTTTTTTTAACAAGGCCGAGGGATTAGCTTAGAAGTCGCTGGAATCAATAATCTCCATGTTTTCTGCCCGCAAAATCTCTGTCCCGTTTTGCCAAACTAAGAGGGTTGATGTGCCCCCGGCGGTTTCGCTCATTTCTGATGACAGCGTGTAGGCATAGTCGCCATTGGCCCAAGACATATTGCACACCCCATTACGGCAAACGGTAAAGCCTTCGGTGAGGGAGAGGCAACTGCCCGTATCGTCGCAGCCGTAGTAGGTCATGTTGCCCGTGTTGTTGGTGCCATCCCAGCTTTCGATGCGCCCAACGGTCACCGTCCATGCGCCATTGCTGAGCACTTGCCAAGCCTCGCCCAAGGGAATGCCATCGGAGATTAAGGTTTCCCTAACCGATCGCCCGCAGGGTTCGTTGCTGGGGCAGTCGGCTACATTCTCTTCGCTATAGACAAGCCGCACAGTTTGGTTGAGCAGTTCGTCTTGGCGATCGCACACCTCAAAAGTTGCCCCAATATCAAACACCTGTCCTTGGGGATCGCGCACCGTTGCGTAGCATTTCAAATCACCCGGTTGTAATTCGATCAATTCGCCGATTTCTGGATATGGCTCTACAACATTTTCTTTGTCTGCGGGCGCAGTCTCGGGGGTCGTTTTGGCAGCAGGATCGGGGCTTTGGGCGATCGCCGTATCGGTCTTTGCGGCCACACTCGAAGGGGCGGTCGTAGCACTAGAAGTGTCTGAGGGAGATTCGGCAACGGGTGCGCCACAACTGCCTAGGAACAGGGCTAGGCCAAGGGCGATCGCTCGAACCGAGGGATGAGAGGGCATGGTGAAGACTCCTGGGGGGTAGTGGCGATTCGCGACTGCGACAGCCTTTAAGGCTAGGGGCGATCGCCCACGATAGCTACAGCAAAACTACCAAACATTCAGGAAGTTGGGGGCGATCGCCCCTAATTCCGCCGTTGAGATCAGCTCTTAATCCCCATGTCAAAACACTTTCAGCAGAACACCATTAACCCGCAGAATTAACCCACATATCCTATAGCTCTAGATCCTGGGTTCTAGAAGCCAAGCATTTGCTCCTAGGTTTGCGTCCTAGCATTGGCACCGTTAGCACCCAAACGCTAGTCAATGGTGATCACTCGAATGGGATCACTAGACGCATCAACTTCTGGTTCAAACTCTGCCTCAAACCCAGTTTTAGGTTCCCCAAACCAGTCGGTTACCTTATTACTTGCGGCTTCTTTGACCTCGGGGGTGATAGCCATAGCCACAACCCCTAATGCGGCCACTAGGGTTGCTAAATCATCGGCAAAGCCAACCATCGGCGTCACATCAGGAATGGCATCGGTGGGCAAAATGAGATAGGCCAATGCCGAGTAAATGACGCTTTTTGCCCAGAGAGGGGTTTCTGGCCGTTGGGCTGCGAAATAGAGGGTCAGTGCTTTTTCAACGACGCCGCGCCCAGACTGTTTGGCAATCCGGGCTAAATTTTTCCAGAAATGTTTGTCAGAAAAAAAGAGGGGGTTTGGCATGGCAGCAAGGCGATCAACATCTTTTCCAAATCTAGCGTGGGAGGTTGGCAACGGGGGGAACGGATGGCCGATCAGGGTGGGGGGGAAAGCCGTCTATGGAACAGCCGTCTATGGAACAGACTCCAACGGCTGAATGCGATACACACAGCGCCGTGCCCCCGCAATAATATGTTCTGTACGCGAGATGTAGACGCGATCGCCCAACACAGCCTGAAAGACCTCTAGTTCGCGATCGCACAACCCGGTGCAGGCCGCAGCGGCAGCACAGATGGGGCAGTGGTTTTCGATGAGCAAAAACGTGCCATCGGCCAAGGCTTCGACCTCGGCCATGTAGCCCTCGGCAGTCCGTTGCTGCTCTAACTTGGCTAGGGTCTGCGGTAAGGTCTGCCGCAACGCTTCTGGGCTAACTTCTGGACTAACTTCTGGGCTAACTTCTGGGCTAACTTCTGGGCTAAAAAGTTGGGCTTGATAATCGGCGATTTGGTGCCGGGTTCGTACCGCCAGCAACTGATCGAGTCCGGCTTGGCCAAAAGCTTCGAGAACCGATTCCAGCAACCCTAGGGTTAGCTCAGCATAGCCATCTGGGAAAAGGCGGTCGGCAGCAGCGGTGAGTTGCCACAGCTTAGCCGGACGCCCCATAGCGCGGGGTTCTTCCTGGTAGTTCACCAGTTTTTGGGCTTGCAGCGCATATAAATGCTGCCGCACGGCCATTGCAGACACTCCCAGTTGCCTAGCGAGGGTCTGAGAATCCATCGCACCCCCTTGCTTGAGTAAATTAATCAAGGCGCGACGAGTGCGGGGAGATTCTGGGTTTTGGGGTTGAGATGAGGATTTAGCCATGGTTGCAGGGTTCCCCGTCAAGCCGATGCTGTGCCGTTGCGGTCAGTATTTGGGCATCAGCATCTACTGAGTACATCTGAGCACGTCTATGACAGCACATCTGTGACAGCACATCTATGACAGCACATCTGTAACATCAGAACGCATCATATATCCAGCCTAACCGACGCCTCTATGATGCCAACTGCTCTGCGGCGGTTGACCGAGCAACGCAGACAAATTAAAGAAAATACTTTACAAAGTCATTGCAGAAGAATTAGACTACTTTCTAAAGTTTTTTCTTTCTTAACTTGAGGGTCTTAGGATGATGGCAGATCAAGGGGCTAAGGTGGTGATGGTTGCAGCGGCTAGCCGAGGGATTGGGGCAGGCTGTGCGCGGGAATTGGCCGAGCGGGGATATCGCGTCTCCTTGTTAGCGCGATCGCCCACCATCCTCGATTTAGCCCAAACCCTCGGTGGCATGGGGATGCAGGGTTCCCTCACAAGCCTTGAGGATTTGCAACAATGGGTGGCGGGCACACTGATTCACTATGGCCGTATTGATGTGCTGGTAAACAGTTTTGGCGATCCGATCCGCCCTGATCTGTTAGACATCTCCGATGATCTCTGGCAGCAGCAGTTTGAGATGTTGTTTCTTAGTGTGGTGCGGTTGGCGCGGCTAGTCACAGCCCCGATGCAGCGCCAAGGCGGCGGTGTGATTGTCAATATCTCAGCATCCGATACCCGCGAACCGAACCTGTCAACGCCCTTCAGCGGTACCCTCCGAGCGGCGATGGAAGGCTTCACCAAGATGTATGCCCAACGCTATCGGCGCGATCGCATTCGCATGGTGGCGGTGTCTCCTTTCTTTGTGGCCGATAGCATGGCTGATCTAGAAGGCTGGGCGGTGCCCGATGATTTGATGGAGGGTCGCCCCACCACCTACGCTGAATTTGCCAAAATGGTCGCTTTTTTGGTGTCTGATGAGGCGCGGTTCATCTCTGGGACGGCGATTAAGGTAGATGAGGCATTTTCGGCAGCGCTGTAAAACCTGTCCAAAATCCAGAAAACTAGTCCAAAATCTAGAAAACCAGTCCAAAATCTAGAAAACTATGGAGCAACCCGAAGGCGGGTTTAGGCTAGGTCAACGGTGCAGATGGGTTCGCAGCGAATGGGGAAGTTCACGGAGTTAGCAATGAAGCAGTGGTGATGAGCTGTTTCATGGAGCTTCTGGGCGAGGGTAACATCACTGGTAGGGGCGATCGCCACCTTGGGCCGCAACACCACCTCCCGAAACCGCCCGCCACCCTCTACGGTTTCTAGCAGAGTGCCTGTTGGATCATCCCCATAGCGCAGCACGATCACCTTGGCCTCGGCGCAGAGATGGAGATACCACAGCATGTGGCAGGCTGACACCGAGGCCACTAGCAATTCTTCGGGGTTATAGCAGCCCCTATCGCCCCGAAAGGCTGGGTCAGAGGAACCGAGGATAACTGGCTTGTCGGCGGCAGCAATGGTGTGCGATCGCCCATACCCTCGATAATTGGCAGTTCCCTGCCCTTTATTTCCTGTCCACTCCACATTCACCTCGTAGTGATGCAGGGATTCTGGGGAGGTATGCCCAGAGGGATGGCTCGGTAAATTTGAGGTCATGGCGATCGCCTGTCTTAGCAACAAAACGGAGTCAATAAAACGGAGTCAATAAAATGGAGTCAATAAAATGGAGTCAATAAAATGGAATCAGGAATCGCCGCTTTGCAAGATGGCTGGGTCTCTTGGCAGAATGCCGCGATTCCTGGGTGGGATGGCTCTATCGAATAAATCTATCTCTAATCTATACGTAGGCAAAATCTATACGTAGACAAACGTGGCGGCAAACGTGAGGGAATGTTTCGAGAAGGCTCTAAGGTGACAAACACCCTCCATATTAATGGTATGGGTTATGAAAGATATGGGTTCGCAGATTGCAATCCATGACAAGAGCCTTGCTTTTCCCCCTGCCACCTTAAATTCAATAACAAGTTCATCCCAAAACCCGCTGCATTGGCTGACAGGGTGGGGATCGTCAAGTTATGCTGGATGCAAGGTTGTGAAAGGAAGCAGTATCTTCCCGAAAACCTGGCCGAAAAGCTGGTGCGGCTCGCATCAACTGCTCCTTTTTTGTAGCACTGACCCAGACCCGCGCTATAATTCCAGTCAAACGTAAGCTGATGCGAATTAAATATTCTGAAGTGCCAGTGGATCATCGGCCAGCAGCTTCAGACCTATTGTTCGCCTCCGCAGGGATTTTTACAACCTCAAGGGTAGCTTGGGTGCCTGATTCCACGGAAAGAGACTTTTCTGTGTGATGATTCTCAATCGAGTAGGTGGCTAGTGCCTAGGTTGAGCCAATGCCCTTAGGATTTTGGGCGATCGCCACTGTCGTTGGGCGATCGCCTCTGCAAGACTGACTCGTTCAAACGCCGTATCAAACCATGCAGGTTTCTACCGCGTTTGGCAGATTCTCACAAGATTCATGAAAAAGGATGCGCGACCTCCTTTTTCCCCTAAGTATTGAGGAAATTGAATGACAAAACAAATTGTGATCGCAGAACAGAACCGCATAGCGGCTGTTTTTTCGGAAGATCAGATACAAGAGCTCATCGTCGCCACAGGTAGCCATCAAGTCGGAGATATCTATCTAGGAATCGTTGAAAACGTTCTCCCTGGCATTGATGCCGCCTTCGTCAACATCGGTGACAGCGAGCGTAATGGCTTTATCCATGTATCCGACCTTGGCCCTCTCCGCCTCAGAAAGACGGCCTCTGCCATTACCGAATTATTAGTGCCCCAGCAGAAGGTACTAGTCCAAGTTATGAAAGAGCCAACCGGGAATAAAGGACCCCGGTTAACCGGCAATATCACCCTTCCCGGACGCTACCTCGTTTTGATGCCCTCTGGCCGAGGTGTGAATCTCTCCCGCCGCATTCGGAATGAAAATGAGCGCAATCGCCTCCGCGCCCTTGCCATTCTAGTCAAACCGGCGGGGATGGGGTTGTTGGTTCGCACCGAAGCCGAAGGCGTGCCTGAAGAAGCCATTATTGAAGATTTAGAAACATTACAGAAGCAGTGGGAAAACGTTCAGCAAGAAGCGCTGACTAGCCGCCCACCCTGTTTGCTCAACCGTGATGATGACTTCATCCAACGGGTCTTGCGTGATGTGCACAGCGCCGAAGTCAATCGCATTGTGACAGATTCTCCGAGTGGGGTGAAGCGGGTCAAGCAACATTTACTAGCGTGGAATGGAGGGAAAACGCCCCCAGGGGTGCTGATTGATCAGCACCGTGAGCGCACCTCCATTTTGGAATATTTCCGAGTCAATGCGGCGATCCGCGAGGCTCTCAAGCCCCGGGTTGATTTGCCATCGGGGGGCTACATCATCATCGAGCGCACCGAAGCGTTAACCGTCATTGACGTTAACTCTGGCTCCTTTACCCGTTCCTCGACCGCTCGGGAGACCGTCCTCTGGACGAATTGTGAAGCTGCTGACGAGATTGCCCGACAATTGCGCTTGCGCAACATTGCCGGGGTAATTGTAGTAGATTTCATCGACATGGATTCTCACCGCGACAAATTGCAGGTGCTAGAACAATTTACCAAGGCGCTCCGAGCTGATAAGGCTCGCCCTCAAATTGCCCAATTGACAGAGCTAGGGTTGGTAGAACTGACCCGCAAACGGCAAGGGCAAAACATCTATGAGCTGTTTGGGCGGCCCTGTCCCCAATGTGGGGGGCTGGGTCATTTAGTTCACTTGCCCACCGAATCTGAGGGGGCGTTGCAGGCGGTAGACCCAGTTCGCACCTTGCCGGTGCTGGAGCCTCGCACCTCCGTGCGGGGGCTGTGGGATCCCACCAGCTTAGACAATGAGAGTGATGACGATAGCTCTGGCGATTCGTTGGCCTCTAGCCTCACCAGCCATCCCAGTTACCAAGATCGTAGCAAAACCGATCGGCGGCGGCGGCGTGGGCGATCGGCGCGCAATGGGGATGCACCCCCTCGCACCGCTCCCCGCACCGAAACCCCAGCGCCCCCGATTCCAGTAGCCGCTCCTATTTCAATCCCACCTGTTGTCCCTGTTGCTCCTGTTGTCATTGAGGAAGCGGTGCCTGAGGTTGTTGTCTCAGAGCGCCCCGTCAAAGAAGCGCGACCCGAACGGGGCGGGCGATCGCGCCGGGAAAAAGCTGCGGCCACCCCACCCCAAGTAATTGCCGTAGAAATGACTCCCGAAGAGCAAGATCTATATGCCTTGATGGGGATTTCTCCTTTAGTGTTGGCGCGAGAAACCGTTAAAGACCCCAAAACTGCCGTGGTCTCGATTTATCTACCGGGGATGGCTCCCTCTGTTCCCTCCGAAGCCCTTCTCGAAACCGCCTCCCAGCACAACGGAGGTAGCGTTACAACCCTTGAACCCGAAGAATCACCTGCCCCCCCAGTGATTCCAAACCCTGGGCGACCCACCAAGAAAATTGATCTAGTGGCCAAAGAATCCCCCAAAGAAATGCTTCCAGCCGTGACCCCAGCCGTCTCTGCCGCTAATCTTCCTAAAACCTCGGCACCGAAAGCGATTCTAACCCCTATCGAAGAGCCATCGGGGGAACCGGATGCCACCACGGCAACGGATTCCGATCTGAGTGAATCAGCGGATGCCGGAAATCCTTCACGGCGGCGGCGGCGACGGTCATCGGCGGCCAAATAACAGTGGCTCGACGCACCTCTGCCAAAGACTCAGCAGTAGGCCAAGGCATTCACCCCTGGGCCTACGATGGCTCAGGGGTGACAACCCAAGATTATGTTGCTGGGGTCGATGAAGTGGGGCGGGGCTGCTTATTTGGCCCTGTCGTAGCCGCCGCTGTGATTGTGCCCCATAAAATAACCGCGACGTTGATCGCCGCAGGGGTTACGGATAGCAAAAAGCTCTCGCCAGCAAAGCGCGAAGCCTTGTTTCAGCTTATTCTCCAGCAGTCCCTATCTTGCCAGGTGGGCCTCGCCTCTGTGCACGAAATCCAACGTATCAATATTTTGCAGGCGTCGCTCTTGGCGATGAAGCGGGCGATCGCCCGTCTGACCCCTGCCCCTCACCTCTGCCTGGTCGATGGAAACCAGCGCATTCCTCACTTGCTCTTACCCCAACACACCGTGGTAAAGGGCGACCAAACCTATGTAGAAATCGCAGCGGCCAGCATTATAGCCAAGGTCTGGCGCGATCGCCTCATCCAACGCCTCGATCAGCGCTACCCTGGCTATGACTTAGCACGCAACAAAGGCTACGGGACTCAAACCCACCGCCGCGCGATCGCCCAACAAGGGCTAACCCCACAACATCGCCCGTCTTTCTGTGCTCAAATTCTTGCGTCTAGCGCCTCTATCGGAGATATCCCTCTCATCGAGCAGCACCTGTAGATTTGATGGTGCTGAATAGGAGTATGATTTTACAGAATTTTGAATGAAGTTTCAGGGTTTCCAACGAAAGGTTCATCCCTGATTCAGCAACGACTAGATTTAAATAGCTTAAATGGCTGAGCTTTTAGGGGCTAACCGCACATCCGGTTCCCCTTCCTGCAACCCAGAGATACCCTTTGTTTGGGCAATTACCCATGCCCGATAATCAAACAGCAATTGGTGCGTCAGTCGTTGCTTAATGGTTAACAAAACACTCTTCAACAGACCATTACCCGTTGCTTCAACCAGCGGCTTTGGGGTAATCCACAAAATAGGGGGCAACTCTACCTGCACCTGCAAATCAGCCCGTCCTTGGAGTCGGGTCTGGCCATAGACTAGCGTGGGCGTGAGCACGCCTTCCAAGGACAAATGGAAGCGCTCATTCACATACTCGACCCCGCGCACTTCACACCCTTCAGAGCGCAACTGAATGCCCCCATCCGCACGGGCATTGAGCCGTAGATCTACCGTTGGCTGAATATGCAACATGAGGAAATTCAAGGGTCGCATTTTTAAACGGAAGAGATCGTCTTCGAGGGAGTCCACACGGCTAGGATCCACTAATGACTGAATTAAACGCTTCGGTTGACGCAGGTAATGCTGCACAGGAATAGATAACTCGGGCACAGTTAGATCAATAGACTGTGAAGCCTGAAAACAAGTAATCATTGAAGGCAAGAGTGCTAAATAACAAATAGGCAAATAACAAGCGGAGGACAGGAAACCTCCTAAAATAGGGAAATCCCCATTGGGCTGCTTTTCAGTCGTAGGGAATTGAGCCAGAGAACTTTCCACTCAGAAAGGGAAAAGCCAGAACAGAATAGGATCTCAAAATTCCTAAAAGGCTTATTTTGTAATATGTCTAGATTCTACATTTTTTCTCACTCTTCTATGGAGGATGCAGGAAGTCTATACAGTGAAAAAATCTACAGGGTGAAACCTTGATCGAATGTTGCATTGTAAAGGGTCAATCGCTATTTTTTATGTCAATTTGTAAATTAAATACTGCCTAAGTTAGGCCGATGGGTCATCTCAGAGAGATTCTAAAAATCCTCAGCCCTGATAAAAACTAAATCAAAAATCCCCTTTTCAGATAAGGAGGAAGGTGTCTGAAATTGAGAGGCTTTGGGGCAAGTTAGTGGCAGAGATGAGATGCCCTAGATCCTTAGAAAGAGTAAGAGTTAGGCTTTTTAAGCACCTCTGAGTACTCCTATGGATTGATGGCGTTATTCAAAAAACTGCCACCCCACTCCTCTTCTACTAGTTTTCTATCTCAATCCTGTTTACAACCCTTTTTGCTATGAAACGCTCTATCGCATATTTAGGCCCAACGGGTACCTACGCTGAAGTGGCTGCTCTGCAATGGGCAAAATATTTTCAACAAACCACCGGAGAGTTACTAGACCTGTGCCCTTATCCCAGCATTGCACAAGCCCTTAAGGCTACTGCAAATCAAGAAACTCAGTTCACGGTTGTTCCGGTTGAAAACTCCACGGAAGGAAGCGTATCTATGACCCTAGATAGCCTGTGGCTCCTCCCTCAACTTCAGGTTCATCGGGCGTTAGTTTTGCCGATCTCCCATGCACTGATTTCACAATTTCCAACGTTACAGGGGATTGAAAAAGTATACTCTCATCCCCAGGCGATCGCCCAATGCCAGGGCTGGTTAGAACACAACCTCCCAGAAGCAAGGCTTATTCCTACTAGCTCAACGGCTGAAGCCTTACAGAGCTTAGCTCTAAACCTGCCAGTGGGGGCGATCGCTTCTCAACGAGCTGCTCATCTCTATGGCCTGCCGATCTTGGCTCATCCCATCAATGACCATCCTGACAACTGCACGCGCTTTTGGACATTAAGCCTTGAGCCATCTCCTGGGGGCAGTTACACATCGCTAGCGTTTAGTGTGCCAGCAAACGTTCCCGGAGCCTTGCTTCGCCCTTTGCAGGCATTTGCTACCCGTGGCCTGAACCTCAGCCGCATCGAGTCGCGCCCTAGCAAAAAGACCCTAGGAGACTATCTATTCTTTGTTGATATTGAGGCAGATGTCATTCAAGCATCAGTCCAAGAAGCGCTGGTAGAGCTTCGCCAAACAACCGAAACTCTCAAAATTTTTGGCAGCTATACGATCGCCGCACTCCCTATCACCGTGTGATGGATTGCATCAACCCAGCAACCTATGGGCTAGAAGCTCTGAAAATTCATTGATTCTTTTAGCAAATAGCTAAGCTGTAAACTATGACTTACTGAAAAGCATCTTTATGGAATGCATCCTTGAGTGCAGCGCGCGCAGCTAGGTTATTACGGGTTGACGAAAGGATTTCGGCCTCCCGTTCCAAACGTTCCTCAGTGCGCTGCATTTCAAGAAGCAGTTGCTGCTCTTCAGCTACCCCGTAGAGATTGCGTGCAACCCAATAGGACAACTCAATCGGAGAACCCGGAATATCCTCTGGAAGCTCAATCTCTTGCCCCGTCAACTTAGCTGAGAGATGCACGACATCTCTCAAAAATTGATCAACCTGGGTTGCTAGGGGATGTAGATCAACAGAAGTTGTTTCATCCTCAATCCACTCCACCAAACCTACACGATAGGGCTTTTCTCGGACATAATCTAAGACACGAAAACGCTGTTGCCCTAACGCCATCACTTTCATCCGATCATCGGGTAAGCGATGGTGATTTAGCAATTCGGCACAACAACCAACCGTTGCAATTTTGTTGTCGGACGGATCAAACATCAAAACTCCAAAGCGACCATCACTTTGGAGAACAGTGTTCATCATCATACGATAACGAAATTCAAAAATATTTAGAGGGAGATTTTGTCCTGGAAATAGGACAACCTCCGGTAGCGGAAAAAGAGGAAGTTCTCGAACCGAAACAGAAGAAGGAAAAACCATCTGGCGTTCTAGACAAACATACAGGCAATCAATGAAAATTGAAATTCTTCGCAGTCGGCCTAGGGAGTAGGAAACGACACAGAGAACTGAATAAAATTAAAAGGGCGAATCGGGAATAATCCCCAGTCAGCAACAACACGATGTACTACATTTCCTAGTGTATCGCATTGTTTCAGACTGTAGAATGATTCACCAGAATGATTCGCCGCTCTCAATGCTCTCAATTTTCTTGCTTAACCTTAGAAAACGGCTCGTCTAGCAGGCTAGTAAGGGTGTAGGAGTTTATAGAAATCTCTAGAGCTTAAAAGAACATCACCCTAGACCAACACTTAGAGCTTGACCTCGATATCAACGCCAGCAGGGAGATCCAACTTCATGAGTGCGTCAATGGTCTTGGAAGAGGGTTGGTAAATATCAATGATACGGCGGTGAGTACGGGTTTCAAAATGCTCCCGAGAATCTTTATCAACGTGGGGCGATCGCAAAACACAATAAATCCGCCGTCTAGTCGGCAAAGGAATCGGCCCAATGGCTGTTGCGTTCGTCCGGTTAGCCGTATCCACGATTTTTTCACAAGACATATCCAGAAGACGCCGATCAAAGGCTTTCAGACGAATTCGGATCTTTTGCTGTTGAATAGTTGCCATCAAAGTTATCCAGCTTTCAAGGTTCAGAAAATATCAAACGAGCGATACCAGTTGCAAGGAGCCTTAGGGCACCTGCTTAGGTAAAAGACATCAGCTAAGGTGTTGATTTGGCTCCTATTCTAGCTAGGTGAATCATTATCAGCCCAGCTAGAACAGGGAGTACAGCATCAAACTACTTCAGAATTTTAGAGACAACACCGGCTCCAATTGTCCGACCACCCTCACGGATAGCGAAGCGCATCCCTTGTTCAATGGCGATCGCATTGATCAATTCAACGGTCATCTTGATCCGGTCTCCCGGCATCACCATTTCAGCCGCGCTACCATCATCGGCGGTAAAGGAATCAATTGTCCCGGTTACATCCGTGGTTCGCACATAAAACTGAGGCTTGTAGCCCTTAAAGAAAGGAGTTTTACGCCCACCTTCTTTATCGGTCAGGATGTACACCTCACCTTCAAACAAGGTATGAGGAGTAATCGTACCTGGCTTTGCCAGAACCATTCCACGCTCAATACCTTCTTTTTGAATACCCCGGAGCAGTAGGCCAGCGTTGTCTCCAGCCATTCCTTCTTCTAGGATCTTTTTAAACATTTCAATCCCAGTGACGGTCGTGTTGCGGGTCTCGCGCACACCGACGATTTCAACAGTATCGCCGACCTTGACCTTTCCACGCTCAATCCGTCCGGTCGCAACCGTTCCCCGACCCGTAATCGAGAACACATCTTCTACAGCCATCAAGAAAGGCTTATCGATATCGCGCTCAGGAGTAGGAATATGAGCATCAACTGCATCCATCAATTCGTAGATCTTGTCAACCCACTCATTTTCGCCCCGCATCGTTTTAGGCGATTCAACCATCTTTTCCAGCGCCATTAGGCCGGAGCCACGAACGAAGGGGATAGCATCTCCATCAAATTCATAGCTGCTCAGAAGTTCACGCAACTCAAGCTCAACCAGTTCCAACAATTCTTCATCGTCAACTTGGTCGATCTTGTTCAAGAAAACTACGATGCTGGGTACACCAACCTGGCGAGCCAGCAAAATGTGTTCCTTGGTCTGAGGCATCGCTCCATCCGTCGCAGCTACCACGAGGATAGCTCCATCCATCTGGGCCGCTCCAGTGATCATGTTTTTGACATAGTCAGCGTGCCCTGGGCAATCGACGTGGGCATAGTGACGGGTATCCGTTTCGTACTCCACGTGAGCTGTGTTGATGGTGATCCCACGAGCCTTTTCTTCAGGAGCCGCATCAATATCAGCATACTTACGAGCAATAGCTTGTCCCGAAGCCGCCAAGGTCATCGTGATTGCAGCCGTCAGAGTCGTTTTGCCATGGTCAACGTGGCCAATGGTGCCAATGTTAACGTGAGGCTTGTTTCTTTCAAATTTTGCGCGTGCCATTAATCTACCTTGTCCCTAGTTTACTAAGCGTTCCCTTTGTTCTTCTCAACAATAGCCTCAGCCACATTCCGAGGTACCTCGTCATAGTTGCTGAACTCCATGGAGAATACGCCACGACCTTGAGTCTTAGACCTCACGTCAGTAGCATATCCAAACATCTCCGCCAATGGAACCTTCGCAGTCACCTTGGCGATGCCTTGATCACCATCCTGACCTTCAATATGGCCTCGACGGGAGTTGAGATCTCCAATAACGGTACCGATGAAATCATCGGGAACCTCAACCTCAACCTTCATCATGGGTTCCAGAAGGACAGGAGATGCTTTCATTACAGCTTTCTTAATTGCCATAGAACCAGCAATCTTGAAAGCCATTTCCGAGGAATCGACCTCATGGTAAGAGCCGTCCGATAAGGTTACCCGTAAGTCAATCATCGGATAGCCAGCATAGATACCTGTCTCACAGGCCTCCCTAATGCCTTGTTCCACTGCCGGAACATACTCCTTCGGAATCACGCCTCCAACTACTTTGGAGACAAACTCAAAGCCTGAACCCGCCTCTCTCGGCTCTACCTGAATGACTACATGTCCGTATTGACCCTTACCACCACTTTGGCGGGCATACTTGCAATCTTCAGACACACCTTTACGAATTGTTTCACGATACGCGACCTGTGGCGCACCAACATTTGCCTCAACCTTAAACTCTCGCTTCATGCGATCGACAAGAATGTCTAGATGAAGCTCGCCCATCCCAGCAATAACCGTCTGGTTGGTCTCGGAATCAATACTAACGCGAAAGGTTGGATCTTCTTCAGAAAGCGATTGTAGCGCCTTAGAAAGCTTTTCCATATCTTGCTTAGTTTTTGGCTCTACCGCAACTGAAATGACGGGTTCTGGTACGTAAAGCGACTCTAAAACAATAGAATCGACCTCTTCACAGATTGTATCTCCTGTAAAGGTATCCTTAAGCCCCAATGCAGCTCCTAAGTCACCGGCCCGAAGCTCATCTACTTCTAGTCGTTCGTCAGCCCTCAGTACGATCAATCGCGAGATTCGCTCTTTCTTGTCTTTGGCAGAGTTGTAGACGTAACTCCCTTTCGTCATGACCCCAGAGTAAATCCGCACAAACGTTAGCCGTCCGTAAGGATCCGCCATTAGCTTAAAGGCCAATGCGGCTAAGGGAGATGCGTCATCAGCAGGGCGCTCTGCCGTTGAGCCATCGGGTAGCAAGCCTTGAATCGGAGGAACATCTAGGGGAGACGGGAGGTAATAGACAACTGCATCTAGTAACTGCTGTACCCCTTTGTTTTTAAAGGCAGAGCCACAGAGAACAGGGACAATGGTGCCAGCAATTGTTCCTTTCCTCAGGGCTGCCCGAATCTCTTCTTCTTGGAGTTCCTCACCCTCTAGATACTTTTCCATGAGTTCATCACTGGTTTCAGCTGCCGCCTCAACTAACAGCAACCGATACTCATCGGCTAGGGTTTGTAGATCGTCAGGGATACTAGTTTCGAGAACATCTGTACCAGCATCATTTTGATGAATGTATGCCCGCATCCGAACGAGATCTACTAGACCCTGGAAACTATCTTCACTTCCAATCGGAATTTGAATGGGAACTGCATTCGTGCGAAGGCGATCTTTGACCTGGTTGTGAACTCTAAAAAAATCTGACCCAGTTCGATCCATCTTGTTGATAAAGATGAGACGGGGTACATGATAACGATCAGCCTGTCGCCAGACCGTCTCTGTTTGTGGCTGGACTCCACCAACTGAGCAGAGAACGGTGATGACCCCATCTAACACTCGCATGGAGCGTTCAACTTCGATGGTGAAATCGACATGACCTGGGGTATCAATGATATTGATTTTATGCTCAGGATCTCCCTCTAGGGGTTGGTTAGGATTTTGAGGATCACGCAGCCTCCAAGAGGTTGTAATAGCAGCAGCGGTAATGGTGATTCCACGTTCGCGCTCCTGCTCCATCCAGTCGGTAACCGTGTTCCCGTCATGTACCTCGCCAATTTTGTGAACGACACCCGAATAAAACAGGATGCGCTCAGTGGTTGTCGTTTTCCCAGCGTCGATATGAGCTGCGATCCCGATATTCCGAACATGTTCTAGCGGAGTACTACGTGCCACGGGTACCTCCTTCGTCACGATTACAGCTAATCTGGCTGCGCTTGTTGAAACCTACTTGAATACTTTGCATACTAGGCAACCAGAAACTCGGCCTAGTATGCTTTCCAACTGCTTTCCAACAGTTTTGCCCTAACTTGAAACGAACTATTAATACCGATAGTGAGCAAAGGCTTTGTTAGCTTCAGCCATCTTGTGTGTCTCTTCGCGCTTACGGATAGCACTTCCTGTTTCATTGGAGGCATCCATCAGCTCATTGGCCAAACGACCAGCCATCGTTTTTCCAGCCCGACTCCGAGAAAACTGAATCAACCAGCGCAAGGCAAGGGCTGTTCCACGATCGGTACGAACTTCCATCGGAACCTGGTAGGTAGCACCACCAACCCGCCGTGCTTTTACCTCTACAAGAGGCGTTGCATTTTTAACTGCACGCTCAAATGTTTCTAGGGGGTCATTCCCAGTCCGTTCTTCAATTAACTTGAAGGCGTCGTAAACGATGTGATATGCAAGCGATCGCTTGCCGGAGCGCATGAGCCTACGCACCAACATACTCACAAGGCGACTTCCGTAGGTGGGATCAGGCGGAACAGGGCGTTTCTGAATGACAGTACGACGAGACATAGTGATTGAGTTGCTCTGAGGTTGAATTGCTCTGAAATAGTTGAAATAAATAACTTGTCTTAGAGTTTCTCAGCGGCAGACCCTAACAAGACTGTTAGAGTAGCGAGTCTGAAAGGGAAGCCATAACAAACGTGAACCACTGAGCGAGAAGACTTTATAGTTACATCCACGCTAATTTCGGAGGAGCAACCCGCTAAGAAGTCACCGCTCTTTTCACCAGAAGAGGCTCTTATGTGCCACGTTTGAACTACTTAATTACTGGAGCAATCAGCTCAAGCTTCTATAAAAAGTTTATAGAAGAGAGCGATCGCCCCTAAACCCAAATCAAGAAGAAGCTACTGAATTACTTAGCTGCCTTTTTGGGCCGCTTCGCTCCATACTTAGAGCGACTTTGCTTCCGATCTTTAACACCTGCGGTATCTAAGGTGCCTCGGACAATGTGGTAACGAACACCGGGAAGATCTTTCACACGCCCGCCTCGGATCATAACAACAGAATGTTCCTGTAGGTTATGGCCAATCCCAGGGATATAGGCGGTGACCTCAAAACCGGATGTCAAACGAACCCGTGCAACCTTACGCAGAGCAGAGTTAGGCTTTTTGGGCGTGGTTGTATAAACACGGGTGCAGACACCACGACGCTGAGGACAACTCTTGAGAGCTGGCGACTTGGTCTTCTTGCTCGCTTTTTGACGTTCGCTTCGAATGAGTTGTTGAATAGTCGGCATGGATACTGTGCCTTGCGCCTCTCAGTGGGATCTTAAAGTTTTCACAGTCTATAACTATAGCGATTTTTTGGGTTTTATGTCAATCATGCCTTAGATCTTTGTCAGGCACGGATTCATGCAGGCAGGCAGAGATCGTCCTAGGGACGGTTTTTAGGAGTTGTGCGTGTCTGACGTTACGGCAAACGACGTACCACAGCCACAACTACTAATAGCATGGGGATTATGGAAGCGAAACCCGCCGCCCATCAGGTCTTGGGCATAGTCTAGGGTCAAGCCGTCTACTAGGGGTAAATCGTCATGTGCTACAACAATCCGGAGATCTTCCCAATCCCAAATGTGGTCAGACGGAGTAATTGTAGGGGAGGGCTGCAGAATATATGAATAATCGGAACATCCCCCCGCTTGGATGCCAACACGGAAGGTACGAGATTCGGAATGACGGCCAGCGGCCATCATCCGATTAATTTCCTGAAATGCTTCTGGACTAAGGTAAATCATTGCGGTTTCTAGCTGATGCAACATTCCGATAGGGCAGGAACTGCTTGCTCTTCAGCGCTACGAATACTTTGGAAGAACCGCAGTATTAGAGCTGTTGGTTTAGTCCAAGCTAAGGATGATGTTCCTGACCAAGACCCTAGAAGGCGTAGCTTCAATATTACTTCAGTATCTGATCGGAAAACCTGAGCTTGTGAGGGATGAAAGTTTGGGGTTGGGGCGATCGCCATCCATATTCAAACTTCAAAGCAATTGGGTCGCAGTCCTTGTGTATTCCAATGCATATTCAAAATGTACTGCATGGCGTTAGGGCTTTTTATTGCCTACAAGCTGGCAATAAAAATCCATAAAAATGGGGGTAGAAATACCCCCATTTTTATGATTGTGCTAAAGCTAAACGTCCTTGAAACTCTGCACTATAGGCATAGCCTAGGGTGGGTTCCCCGAAAATTAGGAGTAGAGGGTGATAGACAAAATAGAGCTTTCAACGGTGCCGAGCAACTTACTTTTCAGCCCGTGCATAGTCATCTTGAAAACGCACAATGTCATCTTCGCCTAGGTACTCTCCATTTTGCACTTCGATCAAGATGAGAGGAATCACCCCCGGATTTTCGAGGCGGTGGTTCGTGCAAGGAGGAACATAGGTAGATTGATTGCTGAAAAGTAGGCAATCTTGCTCTCCGCAAATAACACGGGCAGTGCCAGAGACCACAATCCAGTGCTCACTGCGGTGGTGGTGCATTTGCAAACTGAGGCGGTGGCCGGGTTTGACTTCAATGCGTTTAATTTTATAGCCTTGGCCTTCTTCCAAAATCGTGAAGGATCCCCAAGGACGTAATTCAGTGGCCGCAATTCCTTTGCCCACCATTGGGGTTGCGAGGACGACGGTTGGGGACATTTCTTTGACTTGAGCCACGGCTTTTTCTCCTTAAAATCACTGGTTGCAGATATGTGGTGCAGACTTTGCCAATAACAATAAATAAATGATGGAATGATGCGAGTCTTCTTCGAATCGTTATTTCAAGGTGGATCCTACGAGCTAGTAACCGTTGGGTCGGAGCCATTGGTTGATCATTTGGTTGATCAGAGGATCGAACAACATGATTGCAACGGTAACTGCCTTAACGCTAGCAGTTACGAGCAACCTATAGTGACTTCCACGATAGAACCTCGATCAGGGTGACCCAGTGCTTCCCAACACTTTTTAAGCCTGAGAGTAAGCCTGAGAGAGGCTAACTCAAGATTCAGACAAAAGCCACCAGTGCTACGATACAAAACCTTGAAAGGAGATGTCATCACTCTGGATGACCTTCTCCATAATCTACACAACTGCTTCACATACCCAATCACTTCTATCAATACAGTCCTATGTCAGTACAGTCATACATCAGTAGAATCACAGGATATGGCCGTAACATACTTTGGAAGGCGCATAAAAAGTAGTGGCTGATTGGATGTTGACTGCGTTCAACTGTTTGGCGACTGTTTAGCGATAACTTTTTGACGATCAGGGTTAAGCGCCGTCGAAACCGGGTGAATGATAGCAGCATTCGTTTGCAGATCCATGGGGGTTGTCTCAGAATCTTACGATACGCTTGTCTGGCCTGCCTGTTAGCCCTGTTATTAAGGGGTGGGGCTGAGAAAGACACCAATATTGTTGTGAACTCGCGCCGCTGTGCTGGGGGAGCGGTTAATTAGGCGGCCTCCAAGATAGAGCGAGGCTGAG
>Ga0105049_10003135_pt1 | contig 19591 bp, 16 predicted proteins | sample MAT06_FD_78087 | JGI IMG/M metagenome (GOLD analysis project Ga0105049, IMG submission 78087) | Freshwater microbial communities from Lake Fryxell liftoff mats and glacier meltwater in Antarctica - MAT-06 | ecosystem: Environmental > Aquatic > Freshwater > Ice > Liftoff microbial mat | place...
ACCTGTCCGTCACCCTTGGCGAACCGCTGTTCGCAAACCTGACGCTGGAATTGCGCGGCGGTGACCGGGTCGGGCTGGTGGCCGCCAACGGGCGCGGCAAATCCACGCTGCTGCGCTGTATCGCCGGGCTGGTAGAGCCGACCAAAGGTGAGGTCAGCCGGTCACGCGGGATGCGGATCGGGCTGGTGGAACAGGAGGTGCCATCCGCCATAGCCACTCTGCCTCTGCGCGATGCGATTGAATCGGCACTGGACCCGATGCAGCGTGACAGCGAAAGCTGGCGCGTTGATGTCGTGCTGGATGAATTTCAAATCCCCGAAGACCTGCGCGACCGCCCGCTGGCGGGCCTTAGCGGCGGTTGGCAACGCATGGCGATGCTGGCGCGGGTCTGGATCACCGAACCCGACGCTGTGCTGATGGATGAACCGACCAACCATCTGGATCTGGAGCGGATCGGCCAGTTGCAGCGCTGGATCAAGGCGCTGCCGCGCGATCTGCCGCTGCTGATCGCCAGCCACGACCGCGCCTTTCTGGACGGCGTGACCAACCGCACCCTGTTCCTGCGCGCCGAAGCCAGCGCCGCCTTTGCCTTGCCCTATTCCCGCGCGAAAGCGGCATTGGCAGAGGCCGATGCGGCGATGGCGCGCCGCCACGCGAACGACCTGAAACAGGCCGCGCAATTGCGCAAGCAGGCGGCCAAGCTGAAGAATATCGGCATCAATTCCGGCAGCGACCTGTTGGTGGTGAAAACCCGGCAATTGTCGGAACGGGCGGAAAGGATCGAAGCGGCGGCACGACCGGCGTGGCAAGACCGTTCTGCCGGGGCGATAAGGCTGGGCAACAGTGGCAGCCATGCCAAGGCGCTGGTGGCGCTGGATGATGCAACGGTGACCACACCGGACGGCAAGCTGCTGTTTCGCACCGGCAAGCTCTGGATCGGCCCCGGTGACCGGGTGGCGTTGCTGGGCGGCAATGGTGCCGGCAAAAGCCGGATGGTGACGATGATCCACAGCGCCTTCGCGGCCAGTTCGGCTGCCGTGAAATGCGCCGCGACCCTGAAACCCGGCTATGCCGATCAGGGGCTGACGGCACTGGACCGGCACCCCAGCCCGATGGCCCTCATCGCCGGGAGCTTTGATGTCGGCGATCAGGTGGCGCGGACCCTGCTGGCAGGTGCGGGCATCCGCATCGACCGCCAGTTGGGCCCGGTTGACACCCTGTCAGGCGGCCAGAAAGCCCGGCTGGCAATGCTGGTGCTGCGGCTTTCCGCCCCCAATTTCTACCTGCTGGATGAGCCGACCAACCATCTGGATATCGAAGGACAAGAGGCGCTGGAGGGCGAATTGCTGGCGCATGATGCCGCCTGCCTTTTGGTGTCGCACGACCGCAGCTTTGTGCGCGCCGCCGCCAACCGGTTCTGGCAGATCACCGGCAAGCGGGTGATCGAGGTGGACAGCCCCGAGCCGTTCTTTGCGGCTGCGCTGTCTGCAAGGGGTTGACGAGGCGGCAGTTGCCGCCGGAGTGTGGTGCGTGTTACGCTCACATCAACCAATGGGTTCAAAGGGTGGCGATGATGATTGTGGTGAAGCCAAAGGCAGCCGTTCGATCTGCCATCGCTGCCTTTGGTGTGCTGGTCCTGTCCGCACTTGCCGCCCTGGCACAGGACGGGGTGGCGCGCTATGCCACGCTGATCGGCGTGCCGCTGGCAGTCGGTGCCCCGAACGGCGTAGGTTTCGTGTCATTGTCGGGCACCACCCGGCGCAATCCGGGCAGCAGCGATCTTGACGGATCGGCGGCGTTGGGGTTTGGCCTTGGCTCTGCCGAGACCGGCGTCGGGGTGCAGCTTTCGGCGCATATCACCTCGCTCACCGATGCCTTTGGCGATTCCGGCTATCTGGCCGTCAAGCTGTCGCGCCGCCTCGACGGGGGGGCAGTGCCGACCTATGTCGGCGTCACCATCGACCATCTGGCGCGATGGGGCGATGCCACGCTGGCGGATGCCGGGGTGGCGGTGGCGCTGACCTCGTTTGCCAGCCTCACGGCGGCGAACGGCCAGAGCTATCCGCTGATCCTGTCGTTTGGGGTTGGCAACAAACTGCGGCAAATCCAGACCGAACCGGGGATCTTTGCCGGATTGGGCGTCGGTTTGACGCCGTCGCTGGGTGCCAGCATCGCGCTGTATGGCGATGAGGTGGAACTGGGTGCAGCATGGCGACCGCCGGGGTCGCGCAATTTCGCCGTGGCGGCGGCGCTTTCGGATGCCTTTGACCAGCATGACCACCGCCGCGTGACCGTTTCAGTCAGCTATGCGATCCCCCAACTGTTCGGAGCCAGCCGATGAAAGTGCTTTTCGCCCTGTGGCTTGCCTTGGTTCTGGCGCTGGCCGCGCCGCTGGCGGGGCTGGCCGGTGCCATGTCGGTGGATAGCGGCATGCCGGTGTTCATCCCGCCGCTGCTGATCCCCCCCGCGTCCTCGGCAGGTGGCGTTGCCGGGGCAGGGGCGGCGGGTGGAACCGCCGCCATCGATGACCAGCAAGGGGTGGGGTCAGCGGCAGAACTGGCCGGAGCAGAAGCGGCGTCTGAAAATGCAACCCGGTCGATCGTTCAGAGCCTGCAGGATGGTGCCCGCTTTTGCGGCAGCCTGCCGCAACAGGCATACCGGGTCGATTGCCTCAGCGAACGGCTGGCGGCGGTGGCCGCTGCGATGCCGGCGCAAGGCGACTATGCTGAAGCGCAAGCGGTGCTGGAACAGACCGCGGCACGGTTGGCGGCACTTGCCCGGGCCAATCCTGCCGCCGACCTGCCCCGCGTCACCGCCAGCCGCCCAGCCACCAGCCAAAGCAGCGCGATTGCCACCACCCGCCCGCTGACCCCGGTGGCGCAAGAGGCATTGGCGGATGTCAACGCCCAGGCAACGGCCATATTGGCAGAGGCGGAAACCCTGCTGCTGCGCTCTTCCTCGCTGTCGGACGAACGGCGCGTGGCCTATCAGGAAATCGCCACTGCGGTCGGTTCGGGCATCGTGCTGCTGCGCTCGGCATAACTGGTCTGGCCAGATCGTCGCAACGATTGACCTTGGCCCCACTGCGATGCAAGTTGTAGCTCGAAGCCTTGGTGGCGGCATCGGCGCGGCGATGCCTCTGAATGGGCCAAAAAGGGAGGACTGAATGAAAACGATCAAAGGCCCGGCGCTGTTTCTGGCGCAGTTCGCAGGCGACGCTGCCCCGTTCGACACCTGGAAAAACATCACCCGCTGGGCCGCCGATTGCGGCTATGTGGGCGTACAGGTGCCAAGCTGGGACGCCCGCCTGATCGATCTGGCCAAGGCGGCCTCGTCAAAAGACTATTGTGACACGCTGAAGGGCGAAGCGGCGGAAAACGGGATTGCGATCACCGAATTGTCCACCCACCTGCAGGGGCAACTGGTGGCGGTGCACCCGGCCTATGACGAAGCGTTTGACGGTTTTTGCCCCACCGCCGTGCGCGGCAACCCCAAGGCCCGGACGGAATGGGCCGCGGATCAGGTGAAACTGGCGCTGACCGCCAGCCGCAATCTGGGGCTGACCGCACAGGCGACCTTTTCCGGCGCGCTGGCCTGGCCGTTCATCTATCCATGGCCGCAGCGCCCCGCCGGGCTGGTGGAAACCGCGTTTGATGAACTGGCGCGGCGCTGGAAACCGCTGCTGGATCACGCCGACGCGATGGGGGTCGATCTGTGCTATGAAATCCACCCTGGCGAAGACCTGCATGACGGCATCAGCTATGAGATGTTTCTGGAGCGTACCGGCAACCACCCCCGCGCCAACATGCTGTACGATCCGTCGCATTATGTGCTGCAACACCTCGATTATCTCGACCATATCGACATCTACCACGAGCGGATCCGGATGTTCCACGTCAAGGATGCCGAACTGAACCCGACCGGGCGGCAGGGGGTTTATGGTGGCTTCCAGTCCTGGGTCAACCGGGCCGGCCGCTTCCGCAGCCTTGGCGACGGTCAGGTCGATTTCGGCGGCATTTTTTCCAAGCTGACCCAATATGATTTCAGCGGCTGGGCGGTGGTCGAATGGGAATGCTGCCTGAAGCACCCCGAAGACGGCGCCCGCGAAGGGGCCGAATTCGTGGCCGCCCACATCATCCGCGTTACGGAACGTGCGTTCGATGATTTCGCCGGTGCCGGCACCGATCAGGCCGCCAACAACCGCATGCTTGGGATCTCATAGGCTTCTTGTTGGTGAAAATATCCCCGCCGGAGGCTCTTGCGGCAAGGCCGGTTGCGCGCCGCGCGGGGATATTTGAGCCAACAAGAAACCTGCAGGGCACAGCAGCACGACACTTCAGGAGGATCACATGGCGATTGAAGGCACAGTGGAAAAGCGGAGCGGGCCGATCCGGCTTGGCATGGTCGGCGGCGGTCAGGGGGCGTTCATCGGCGGGGTTCACCGCATCGCGGCGCGGATCGACGGGATGTTCGATCTGGTCGCCGGAGCGTTTTCCAGCACGCCGGAAAAGTCGCAGGCATCGGGGGCCGATCTGGGGATAAATCCGGCGCGGGTCTATGACGACTACACCCAGATGGCGATCCGCGAGGCGCGGCGCAAGGACGGGATCGAGGCCGTGGCGATCGTCACCCCCAACCACATGCACGCGGGGCCCGCGCGCGAATTTCTCAAACGCGGCATTCATGTGATTTGCGACAAGCCGCTGACCGCGACGTTGCCCGAGGCGAAAAAGCTGGTCGATGCCGCCGAAAAGTCGGGCGCGCTGTTCGTGCTGACCCACAATTACACCGGCTATCCGATGGTTCGCCAGATGCGCGAGATGATTGCCGCCGGGGACTTGGGCGCGTTGCGGCTGGTGCAGGCCGAATATGTGCAGGACTGGCTGACCGAACCGCTGGAGCAGACCGGGCAAAAGCAGGCCGCCTGGCGCACCGACCCCCTGCGCTCGGGTGCAGGCGGGTCGATCGGCGACATCGGTACCCATGCGTTCAATCTGGCCGGTTTCGTCTCGGGCCTGACGCTGGACAAGCTGGCCGCCGATCTACACAGCTTTGTTCCCGGTCGCCGGGTCGATGACAATGCCCATATCATGCTGCGCTTTCAGGGCGGTGCCAAGGGCATGATCTGGGCCAGTCAGGTGGCGCCGGGCAATGAAAACGGGTTGCGGCTCAGGGTTTATGGTACCAAGGGCGGGTTGCAATGGGGCCAGGAAGACCCGAACTATCTGTGGTACACACCCTACGGCGAGCCCAAGCGGCTGATCACCCGGGGCGGTGCCGGGGCGGGCGCAGCGGCGGCGCGGGTCACCCGCGTTCCCGGTGGCCACCCCGAAGGCTATCTGGAGGGCTTCGCCACCATCTACGCCGAAGCCGCCCGCGCCATTCAGGCGCACCGGGCCGGCACCAGGCCCGGGCCGGAAGTGTTGTACCCCACAGTCCGCGACGGTCTGGCCGGGGTTGCCTTTGTCGATGCCTGCGTGAGGTCGTCAAAGCGCGACGGGGCATGGGTTGCGCTGGCAATCTGAACCGGCCCCGGAACTTTGCCACCCCTCTCTCCCGACGGAAGGGGGGGGTGCGATCAAACCGACCTTGTGATCCCGCCATCCACCCGCAGGTTTTGCCCGGTGATATAGCCCGCCGCATCCGACGCCAGAAACCGCACCACGCCGGTGATCTCGTCAACATGCCCGTACCGGCGCATCGGGATCCGGGCGCGCCATTCCTCCTTTTCCGGCAGGCTGTCGATGAAGCCGGGCAGGATGTTGTTCATCCGGATGTTCTCGGCGGCATAACGGTCGGCGAACAGTTTGGCAAAGGCGGCGAGGCCGGCGCGGAACACGCCCGAAGTGGGAAACACCGGATCGGGTTCAAAGGTGGCGAAGGTGGAGATGTTGATGATCACCCCCGACTTTTGCGCCTGCATGATCGGTGTGACCAGCCGGGTCGGGCGCACGACGTTGAGGAAATAAACCTCCATCCCCCGGTGCCAATCCTCGTCCGACAGCTCCAGCACCGGCGCGCGTGGCCCGTGGCCCGCGCTGTTCATCAGCACATCCACCCGGCCCCATTTCGCCATCGCGCCATCCACCAGCCGCTTCAGGTCATCGTTCGACTGGTTGGATCCGGTCACGCCGATGCCGCCCAGTTCCTCTGCCAGCGCCTCGCCCTTGCCCGAGGAGGAGAGGATCGCCACGCGATATCCATCCGCTGCCAGTCCGCGCGCCGCCCCGGCCCCCATGCCGCTGCCGCCCGCAGTGATCAGCGCCACTTTCCCGTCGCCCATGCCCGCTCTCCCATTCGAAATGCTCATTGCAAACGCCCCGGCAACAAGGTCATCCTGGTATCACCCCCCAAAGGAAGAAGCCGCCGATGCCGACCGATGCGATCAATCTTGCCTCCAGGCTGGCGACATTCACCGAGACCTTTTCACCCCGGATCGTCGCTGGCTACAACAGCAATGACGTGATGGTGGTCAAGGTTGTGGGCGAATTCGTCTGGCATTTCCATCCGGATACCGACGATTTCTTTCTGGTTCTGACCGGCGAATTGCAGATCGAACTGCGAGACCGGACGGTGACGCTTGGCCCGGGTGAACTATTCGTGGTGCCTGCCGGGGTGGAGCATCGCCCGGTGGCGCGGGTGGAAACCCACCTGCTTCTGATCGAGCCGAAGTTTACACCCAACACTGGTGATCCGGGCACGGCGGCGCAGAAAACCGGCATCTGGCGCCACTCAGTCGGCAGACCGGCGATATTCGAGCTGCAAAGCCAGCAGTCGGGCGGTTGCCGCGCCGTAGCGTGCTGCGATCGCGGCGAGCGTTGCGTCCAGCACGGTGCCGGCCGGCCCGGTCATCAGTGGCAGCAGGCTCCGCCCCGCCACTTGCGGTTCGGCGCGCAACACCAGCCCTGTGGCCGAACGCACCAGCCCTGCCGGATTTACCGCGACCACCGAACTGCGACAGGTCCGCGCCCAGGCGTCGGCTTGCAGCGCCAGCCCGACCTCATCGAACCCTTCGGGCACCGCAATTGCCAGTTTTTCGTGCCGCCAGAACGCACCGGCATTGGCAGCGACTTTGACGGCAAGTTCGGCCCGGTGACCGAATGCGGCGGTGCTGTGTGCAGGGCTCCAGTCCGGCACACCCAAACACACTGCGGCACGTCCGGCCGCATCCCGTCCGGCCAATCGTTCGAGCAGGGCCAGGGTCGCAGGGACCGAGGCCGAAACCCCGGTTGTGCTCATCACCGGCCCGTCGACCACGAAGCGCGCGTCGCGGACCCAGCTTGTGTCGGGATAGCGCCGGGCAATCCGGCGCAAAGCGTACCAGTGCGTGGTCGCCGGCCGCCCCTGCAGCAACCCGGCACCCGCCACCACAAAGGCACCTTCGCAGATTGACAGAAACGCAGCGCCAAGGGCCGCCTGCCGTTGCACAAATGCGCGGATTGCCGGTGTATCGTCGCGGTGCATCGCGGGCACCACCACCACATCGGCGCCCATCGGGTTGGCCCGTTCGAACGCCCTGACCGGTTCCAGCCTGGCCAGTTCAAGCGCGGGCATCAGCGGCACCGGCCTGCCGTCCGACCCGACCGCCCGCACCTCCACCGCACCTGAGCGGGTCAGAATGCCGTAGGGCACCAGAAAATCGGTGGTCTCTGTGCCCGCAGTATCGGCCAGCACCACCACCAGCCGCTTTGCGCCGCGCCCCATGGGCCGCAGGGCCAGCGCTTGCTGTGGCCCGGGGGCAACCGAGGTTCGCCACACCCGCCAATTCTTGACCATCCGGCAAGCATCAACCCCGCCGTCGCCATCCCTGCCAAAACCGCTCTGCCCCGCATCGGTCGCCTCCCCCTCGTGGAGCCACCAACAGACATCCGAAAGCCACTGGCGAATATGACAAAGATGCCGCATATTCGGCGATGTCCGTTGCATCGCCCATCCCCGTCGCCATTCTTGGCCTTGACGGCGTCCAATTGCTGGATGTCACCGGCCCGATGGAGGTTTTCGCCGTTGCAAACCAGTTTCTGGAACCTGCCGCACGGTATGCCCTTGTGATCGGTTCGCTGACAGGCGAACCCGTTCGCACCCATGCCGGGATGGAGATCGGGCCTGCCCGGGCCCTGAGCGACCTGCCCGAAGCGCTTGATACCATCGTGGTGGCGGGCGGTGGGCAAGCAGAGATGATCGCCGCCCTGACCGGCCCCCATCTGGTGCCGTTTCTGCAAGCCCGGGCACGGCGGACGCGCAGGATCGCCAGCGTTTGTACCGGGGCCTTTGTGCTGGCGGCGGCGGGCTTTCTGAATGGCCGCCGCGCCACGACGCACTGGCGCAACTGTGGGCAGTTGCAAACGCTGTTCCCGGCGATCCGGGTGGAACCCGATGCCATCTTTGTGGCCGAACCGCCGTTCTATACATCGGCCGGGGTTACGGCGGGCATCGATCTGTGCCTCGCGCTGGTCGAGGCTGATCATGGCCCGCAGGTGGCGCGGTCGGTGGCGCGCGAACTCGTGCTGTTTTTGCGCCGCCCCGGCGGTCAATCGCAATTCAGCGCAGGGCAGGGGTTGCCTGCGGCGGTCGAGCCGCGCCTGCAACAGTTGGTGGCGGCCTTGCTGGATGATCCGACCGGGCCCGCCAGCCTGCCCGATCTTGCCGCCCGTGCCGGCATGTCGGAACGCACCTTTTCACGCCGCTTCCGCCGGTCGGTCGGCCAAAGCCCGGCGCAGTTCGTCGAGGCCGCCCGGCTGGCGCGGGCCAAGGCGCTGCTGGAAAGCTCCGACTGGCCGCTGGAGCGGGTCAGCGAACGGGCCGGATTTGGGGCCGCCGATGCGCTGTTTCGCGCGTTTCAGAAGCAGCTTGGAATTTCGCCGGGCGAGTATCGTGCCCGTTTTGCGGCGGCATTGCCCAGTTTGCCCAGTTTGTCGGCTTTGCGCGTGCCGATTGTCGCACGAGGCTCGCGGGCCCCTGAAAGAGGTGCGGAATGAAACCCGGGCCGCGCAACCTCATCACCGATGTCGCTGGCCTGCGGGTCGGGAATGCCCATGATGCCTCCATCCGAACCGGCTCTTCGGTGTTGCTGGCCGACCGCCCCTTTACCGCCGCCGTTCATGTCATGGGCGGGGCACCTGGCACGCGTGAGACAGACCTTTTGGCCCCCGATCGGCTGGTGCAACAGGTTGATGCACTGATCTTGTCGGGTGGATCGGCATTCGGCCTTGATGCCGCATCAGGCGTGGCCGACGGGCTGCGCGCCATGGGGCGCGGCTTTGCGGTTGGCGAACAGCGGGTGGCCATCGTGCCGGGGGCGATCCTGTTTGATCTTCTGAATGGCGGCGACAAGGGGTGGGTAGAAAACCCCTACAAGGCGTTGGGGCGGCAGGCTTTGGCCTCGGCTTCGCCCGATTTCACCATTGGCACCGCCGGTGCAGGCTATGGAGCCACGACGCATGGGTTGAAAGGCGGGCTTGGCTCAGCCTCGGCGGTGCTGGCCAACGGGGTCACCGTGGGCGCATTGGTCGCGGTGAATGCGCTGGGATCGGCCACCACCGGCACCGCGGGTCAATTCTGGGCCGCACCGTGGGAACTGGCGGGCGAATTCGGCGATCTGGGCCTACCGCAGCGGTTCGACCCGGGGCAGGAGCCCGCGCCCATCAAGGCCCCGGGCAGCGCCACGACCATCGCCATTGTCGCCACCGATGCGGCCTTGAATCAGGCCGAGTGCCAGCGTATGGCCACCGCCGCCCATGACGGCATGGCGCGGGCGCTTGTGCCCAGCCACACGCTGCTTGATGGCGATCTAGTCTTTGCGGTAGCCACCGGCAGCCGCGCCATGACCAATGCTGTGGCAGAGCAATTCCTGATCGGCCATGCCGCCGCCTGCTGCCTCGCCCGTGCCATTGCACGCGCCGTCTATCTGGCGCAGAGCCATCCGGGTGACCCGCTGCCCAGTTGGCAGAGCCGGTTTGGAGCCAGCACTTGACCGACCGTCTGTATCACGACCCTGCATTTGCGCAGTTTTACGATTGCCACACCGGCTGGTCGGCAGACAAGCTTTACGTCCGCGCGCTGGCGCAAGGGGTGGCGGGCATACTCGATCTGGGGTGCGGCACCGGCCAGTTGGGGGCTGCATTGGCTGGGGAAGACAAGATTGCATTCACCGGCGTCGACCAGGCCCCGGCCATGCTGGCGCTGGCGCGCGCGCAGCCGGGCGGGGACAAGGCGGAATGGATCGAAGGCGACGCGCGCGATATCCGGCTTGGGCGCACCTTCGATCTGATCGTGATGACCGGTCACGCCTTCCAGACCGCGCTGACCGATACCGACCGCCGGGCTTACCTTGAAACCATCGCGGCGCATCTGTCCCCCGGGGGTCGCTTCATCTTTGACAGCCGCAACCCAGAGGCGCGGGAATGGGAAAGCTGGACGCCGGACCTCAGCCGCGAGATGCTCCACCATCGGGTGCATGGGATGGTCGAGAGCTGGAATGATGTGGAATGGGACAAGATGCGCAAGGTCGCGACCTATGACACGTTCTTTCTGCTTTCCGGTACACCCGATCCGATCCATGCGCAAAGTCAGATCGGCTTCATCAGTCAGCCGCGACTGGCCAAGCTGATCGCCAGCGCAGGGTTGCGGGTGGACCTCTGGATGGGCGATTGGGATGGCGGAGTGTTTAACGAGGAGGCCCCGGAAATCATTGCCCTTGGCCGGCTTGCCGCCGAGCAATGCGGGATTTGAGGTCCGGCTTTGCCCCGCGAACGAGTTATGGCTACAGGATCAACAAGTCGCCTGCCTGAACCCCCGTGGCCAGCACCTGAAAGTCGGCGCTGCCGTCGCCATCCAAATCCACCTGCACCGACCCTGCCAGCAGGACAACGGCACCCGACAGGCCGCCGAGCCCCGAGACGAGCGTCAGATCGCCGAACCGGGTAAGATCGATCCGGTCGGCACCGCTGGTAAAATCGGTGATGCGGTCGGGTTGGCCCGCAGCATTCGAGTCCGCTGGCACGAACACAAACAGGTCGGCCCCCGCCCCGCCAGCCATCCGGTCGGCCCCGCGCCCGCCGGTCAGAATGTCGTCACCTCCGCCGCCCATCAGCGTGTCGTTGCCGCCGGAACCGCGCAACACATTGGCAAGGCTGTCCCCGGTCAGCCGGTCGCCGAAGCCTGACCCGGTCAGATTTTCGATGCCGGTCAGCACGTCGCCGCCTCCGCCCGAGCCTGCTACATTCGCCACCGCGCCCGCCAACGCCCCGGCATAGCTGACAGTATCGCGGCCCGCGCCCCCTTCGATGTCATCGGCCCCGGCCCCGCCCAGAAACCAGTCGGCCCCTTGCAGCCCGATCATCACGTCATCGCCCGCCGATCCGGCCAGCAGATCGGCCCCTCGCGTGCCCGCCACGATCAGCCCGCCGCGAAACGCCTGCATCTGCGCCCATGGCAGCGGCTGAAACCCTCCCATCCCGGGCACAGACCCCGGTGCAAGCGTAAAGTCGCCGCCCGTCGGGTCGACAAACGGCGAGCCTGCCAGCAGCACCGATCCCAGATCGAACCCCAGGGCCTGCCAGGCGGCAAAACTTGCCGAGCCGAACAGCGGAACCCCGTTTGCCGTCAGGTACCAGTTGTCGTGCAGCGTGCCGGGGGCCACGAATGACGGGTTCGCCTCGACGGCGTTGTTGCCAGCGCCCAACATCGCAACGATATTGTTGAAGATATCATTGCCGATCATCGCCTGCCTGACCTCGTACAACTGGATGCCGATATCCTTGTTGTCGATGGTGATGTTGTTGAACACCGTGTTGAACGACCCGCCATGCAGATAAATCCCGCCGCGCACCGCGCCCTGGACGAAATTCCCCATGACCGTTGCGTTGTTGGTCAGTTCATCCAGATAGATCCCGTGGGAATATTCCTGCCCCGGGATGAAACCGCCCGCCCGCGTTTCGACGCCGCCTGTATCAATGATCCGGTTGTAACGGATCATTTCGCCCAATTGATTCCGGTCCGGGTCTGATGCGAAATAGATCGCCCCGCCGTCCGAGGTTGCCTGCATGCTGTGGATGATGGTGTTGAACTCGATTATATTGCCGCCGGACGGCAGGTTCCGGTCATAATTCGACCCGGAGATGCCCATGCGCGGAATGTCGCGGATCAGGTTGCCGGAAATCAGGTTGTTGAGCGTTTCCGTCGTTTCGATCGCGGAAAGCTGCACGAACACCTCGCCAACCCAGCGGATGTCGTTGCCGGACAGCGTGTTGTCGCGTGTATCTGCTGCAAGTTCGATGGCCGAAGACCACAGGTGGCGAAAATCATTGGCATCGACCGTCACATCATGGCTGCCAGCCTCAATGCGCACGCCTTTTGCCAGATTGATGAAATGATTGGCGTCGATCGTCACATGGTCCGAGCCGCTGACATTGATCCCGGCGGTAAAGATATCCGCCGAATATTCACCGGTCGCGGCGTCGGTGATGGTAAAGCCGCGGATCGTGATGTCGCTTGCCCCCTCAATCTCGATCACCGACTTGTCGCCCGCGGCCACCATGCCGGTGCCGTCAAAGCCGGGCGGGGCCTTGAAATGAACGGTCTTGGTCGCCGGGTCAAAGAACCATTCCCCCGGCTTGTCCAGTTGCACGCCGGTGCCTTGAACGAAATAGCGGCTGGCTGTCGTCAGGTCATAGGTCGCGGCTTCGGCAAAGGTCACGACGCCGGTGGCCGCGTCGACCGCCTGCACCGTCAGCACATCATTGGCCCAGCTTACCCCGGCAAAGATATGCACCTCCATCCCCGGCGCGAGGTTCAGCGCGGCCAGATCGGCGGGCCGCACCTGCATCTGCGTCAGCGGGTCCAGCCCTTGCGGCAAGGTGCCGGCGAACAGCCAGCCGCCTTTGACAGGATCGTCCGGCACTGTGTTGGGATAGCGCGCCTCGGTCTGGTTGACCCCGTTCAGGGTCAGCTGATTGAGATCGGCTACGTTCAGCGGTGCCGTCCAGATCTCGTTCGCCCCCTGCACCCAACCCGATACCATCCGCCCGCCCGACAGGGTCACATCCTCGCCCGCCGCCGCCACAAAGGCGCTGCCATTGTCGGCCGCCGTGAGGGTCAGGGGCGAGGTCAGCTGATACCGGCCCTGATGCACCTGCGCCTCGTCCGGCCCGGCGCCGGCCTGCATGGCGGCTTGCGCTGCGGCAAGCGTGCGGAATGCGGTGGCGACGGTCAGCCCGTCGAAGGCATCGTTGCCGTTTCTGGCGACGTGAAAGATGGTCATCCCGATCCTCCGGTTTGCATGGCTTTGTGCAAAACCTAGCAGCCCGGCGCCGGTCTGGCCAGCAAACCGCGACTGCGGCAGTCAGGCTCGGATGAATCCCGCCGGGTCGAGCAGTGCTGCCATCAGAGCACTGTCTGCCACGGCCAGATCGTCGATCACATTCATATGGTGGCGCTGCGGTGCCACGGTCAGCGGGATGCCCCATGCCTTGGCAAGCCACCCCGCCTGATCGAAAAAGGCCGGTCGCTCGTCGCCGCCGATCCACAGCCGTACATCGGCACCACCCCGCCGCGCCAACAGGGCCGGGCTTTCGGCCAGAGCCTCGGCTGCGTCGATCTGCAGGTCGTCATTCATCGTGGTCTCCATCAGGGGCCGCAGGTCGGTCAGCGGTGAAATCGGCAGATAGCGGCGGATGCGGGCAGGGGCGGGCAACACCAGATCGGCGCAAGCCAGCCGCGCCGCGATATGGCCGCCCGCCGAATGGCCGGTCACCACAATCGGCCCCGCCACCTCGCGCGACACCATGGCCAGCGCCACCGCCACTTCGCGCACCATGGTGCCGATCCGCCCGGCCGGGGCGATGGTATAGCCGGGCATCGCCACCGCCCAGCCGCGTTGCAGCGCCCCGGCGGCCAGATGCGACCAGTCGTCCCGGTCGAACATCCGCCAATAGCCACCGTGAACAAAGACCATCAGCCCGGCAGGCTCACCCTGCGGCAGGAACAGGTCAAGCTTCTGCCGCGCCCCACTGCCATAGGCGAGGCCAAGGCGGCTGGCCTTGTGGCCGGCACGGAACGTAGTGGCGGCGGCCTGCCACAGCGCCGGAAAATCATCGCCGCCCGGGATGTATTTCCGGTTGGCATAGGCATCGTCCATCTCAGCCGTCGCATCCATAGCCCTTGCCCTCTTGCCCTGCCACCGACACCGGCATAGCTGGACAATAGACCCTTGCCCATGCTTTCCATGCGCATCCGCGGAATGGAGTTCGCCATGCTTGACCAGATCACCAACCTCGCCAGTCTGCTGCAAGACCCGACATTGCTGGAAACCCGCGCCTTTGTGGCGGGGGAATGGGTTGGGGCCGACGATGGCGCCAGCTTTCCCGTCAGCAACCCGGCGCGCGGCGATGTGATCTGCACCGTGCCCAACCTTGGCCGCGCCGAGACCGCCCGGGCGATTGCGGCGGCCAGGGCGGCGCAGAAGATCTGGGCCGCCCGCACCGGCAAGGACCGCGCCAACGTGCTGCGTGCCTGGTTCAACCTGATGGTTGCCAATGCCGACGATCTGGCGCTGATCCTGACCGCCGAAATGGGCAAGCCCAAGGCCGAGGCGCGCGGCGAGATCCTCTATGGTGCCTCCTATGTGGAATGGTTCGCCGAAGAGGCCAAGCGGATCTATGGTGAAACCATCCCCGGCCATCTGCCCGACAAGCGGATCATGGTCATCAAGCAGCCGGTCGGCGTGGTCGGCTCGATCACCCCGTGGAACTTTCCCAACGCGATGATCGCCCGCAAGGCCGCGCCCGCTTTGGCCGCCGGTTGCGGCTTTGTGGCGCGGCCTGCCGCCGAAACCCCGCTGTCGGCGCTGGCCATCGCGGTGCTGGGCGAGCGGGCGGGGCTGCCCAAGGGCATCCTGTCGATCATCACCTCCAAACGCTCCTCCGACATCGGCAAGGAGTTTTGCGAGAACCCCGCAGTGCGCAAACTGACCTTTACCGGATCCACCGAGGTCGGGCGCATCCTGATGAAACAGGCCGCCGATCAGGTGATGAAATGCTCGATGGAACTGGGTGGCAATGCGCCCTTCATCGTGTTCGACGATGCCGATCTGGATGCCGCCGTGGTCGGGGCAATGGCGTCGAAATTCCGCAACAACGGCCAGACCTGCGTCTGCGCCAACCGGATCTATGTGCAGGCCGGGGTCTATGATGCCTTTGCCGCCAAACTGGGCGCGGCGGTGGCCAGGCTGAATGTCGGCGACGGGCTGGTCGATGGCGTCGATACCGGCCCGTTGGTCAACATGGACGCGGTGGAAAAGGTCGAGGAACATATCGCAGATGTGCTGGCCAAGGGCGGCAAGGTCGTGCAGGGTGGCAAACGCCATGCCTTGGGTGGCTCGTATTTCGAACCCACCATCGTCACCGGCGTCACCGCCGACATGATGGTGGCGCAAGAAGAAACCTTTGGCCCGATGGCCCCGCTGTTCCGGTTCGAGACGGAGGCGGAGGTGATCGCCGCCGCCAACAACACCATCTTCGGCCTCGCCAGCTATTTCTATGCCCGCGACTATGCCCGCATCATCCGGGTGCAGGAAGGGCTGGAATATGGCATGGTCGGGGTGAATACCGGGCTGATTTCCACCGAGGTAGCCCCCTTCGGCGGCGTCAAGCAATCCGGGCTGGGGCGGGAGGGGTCACGGCATGGGATGGATGATTATCTGGAACTGAAATATATCTGCACGTCGCTGTAGTGCCCCGTCAGGCCGCGTGCAGTTACGGGGCAAGATGTGCCGGATCGGATTGGGAGCGGGTCGGAATGGGTTGCGGGCGGATTTATCGACAGAAGGCCCCTTTTGGGCAATAGTGACTGCGGTAGGTTTGATCATTTCAGGCGGAATGTCTGTACTGGGCCTGCGTGCGATCAAGGTGATCAATCAAGCAACGGACACCCGGCGGAAGCAACCGCCGGTGCGTGTGGTTTTGCCCATAACCCGACCTGATCGAGCAGAGTGCAACACTCTCAGAAAGGGAAATGGAAATGAAAAGTGCCGTTCTGGTGTCAGCGTCGCTGTTGGCGCTTGGTCGGGGCTACGCTCCGGTCGCCGTGGCCAACGAGACCGCCGAACTGATCGCCAGCGCCGTCGCTGGTGGCCCCGCTGCGGTGACTGCCGATGCCGTGGTCTATGGCTTCGCCGCCGATGGCAGCATGACGACGCTGCGCGAGGGCAGCAATGGCTGGTGGTGCCTGCCCGATGACCCGAGCACGCCGACCCACGATCCGATGTGCGGTGATGAGAACGCAATGGATTGGTTGATGGCCTAAGTCGGTAAAACCGACCCGACACCCGGCAATGTCGGGTTCATCTACATGTTGCAGGGGGGAAGCGCTGCCAGCAATACCGACCCCTATCTGACTGCGCCCGCCGATGGTAAATGGCTGATCGACGGGCCGCATGTGATGGTGATGAATGCGACGGACATGATGGCGGGTTGAAAGGGCGGGCCGAACCCCGATGTGACCAAGCCTTATGTGATGTATGAGGGCACGCCCTATGCCCATCTGATGATCCCGGTGGAATAGCGGCTGCCCGGCTGACAGGCGATTGCCCGGCGCAGGCGCAGCGCTGCGCCGGGCTTGTCGTCGGGGCGACATCGGTGGGTGGAACGGCCATTCCTCCGACTCCAGCCATGGCCCGCCTATCCGGTGCTGCTGGTCCGGAGCCTCACCTTGCACGCTGAAGCGATGAGCTGATGATGGGTCGCCACAACGGATTGCACCACCGTTGTCCCCTTTGCTTCTCCGGTAGCAGTCGCGGTGCCGGGCAGTGGCTTTGGCCGCAATGCTGAGCCCGCAACGCGTGCCTGAAAGTTCGGCATCAGCGCCCTTTACCTCTATCGCCTTCCATGCTTCACAGGGCGCAAAGAGGAGCGGTCATGGCACCTGTCATCGCGTCGGTCGGCGAATTGCTGGTGGAGTTTGTCTGTGAAACCAAGGGCGGCCACCATCTGGCCCCGGCGCGCTATCTGGGGCCGTTTCCTTCGGGTGCCCCGGGGATATTCATCGACCAGGCGGCGCGGATGGGCGTGGGGGCTCTGTTTGCCGGGGCGGTGGGGGATGATGCCTTTGGCCAGGTGATCCGCAACCGGCTGGTGGCCGACGGCGTCGATGACCGGCTGATCGTCACGGTGCCGGGGCAGGTGACCGGCAGCGCCTTCGTCAGCTATAACGACGATGGCTCGCGCGAGTTCGTGTTCAACATCGCCCGCTCGGCAGCGGCGCATTTCCCGGATGGCGACCAAGCAGCACAGGCGATGCTGGCGGCGGGGGTCGGCATGGTGCATGTGTCGGGCTCGGCGCTGGGCGATGCCGGAATGCGGGGGCGGATCGTCGATCTGGTGGCGCGGCTGACCGGCGCAGGGATGGCGCTGTCGATTGACCCCAACGTCCGGCGTGAAGAGATGCGCGATGCGGGCTATCTGACGACGGTGCGCGATCTGGTGGCGCAGGCCACGCTGGTGCTGCCCAGCGACGATGACGCCGGCCTGCTGTTCCCCGACGAGAATTTTGCCACCTATGCGCGCCGCCTGATCAGCAACGGGGCCAAAGCAGTCGTGCTGAAACGCGGTGCAAAGGGCTGTATCGGCATGGGTGCCGGCCTTGCCACCCTGCGGGTCCCGGGCCACGCTGTATCGGTTGTCGATCCGACGGGTGCGGGCGATTGCTTTTGTGCCACCTTTGCCGCGCTGCACATGATGGGCATGGATTTGCAGCAGGCATTGCTGCGTGCCAATGCCGCCGGGGCGCTGGCGGTGGGCAGGCTTGGCCCGATGGAGGGGAATTCCAGCCCCGCCGAAATTGACGCCTTTCTGGCTAGAGCGCCTGCATGAACGTGATCGCCGCAATGGTCGCCGCCAACCGCAGCGGCAAGCCCGTAGGGCTGCCAAGCTGGTGTACCGCCCACCCCGAAACGCTGGCGGCGATCCTGTCCACCTACCGCCACGACACCGCCCCAGTGCTGATCGAGGCGACCTGCAATCAGGTCAACCAATATGGCGGCTATACCGGCATGACGCCCCCCGCATTCCGCCGCTTTGTCGAAGCGATTGCGGGGACCGAGGGGGTTGATCCGGCGCGGCTGGTGCTGGGCGGCGATCACCTTGGCCCCAACCCGTGGCGGCGTGAACCGGCGGGGCAGGCGATGGCCAAGGCGCGGGTGATGGTGGCGGATTATGTCGCTGCCGGATTTTCCAAGATCCATCTTGATGCCTCGATGGCCTGCGCGGATGACGGCACCTTGGCGCAATCAACCATGGCGTCGCGCGCCGCCGAACTGGCCGAAGTGGCGGAGCATACGGCGATGCGCTGTGGCCTGCCGCAGCCCTGCTATGTCATCGGCACCGAAGTGCCGGTGCCGGGGGGCGAAGTGGCGGGCAGCGGGGCGGTGCAGGTAACCCGGCCCGAGGCCGCCGCGCAAGTTTACGCGCTGCACCGCGACGCCTTTGCGGCGCGCGGACTGGGGGCCGCCTTTGGCCGGGCGGTGGCGCTGGTGGTGCAGCCGGGGGTTGATTTTTCCAACCATGATGTGCTGGCATTCGACCCTGCCGGGGCGGCTGGCCTGTCAGCCGCCATCAGCACCTTGCCGGGGATGGTCTATGAGGCGCATTCCACCGATTACCAGACCGGTGCTGCGCTGGCGGCGCTGGTTGCGGGCCATTTCGCCATCCTGAAAGTGGGGCCGGAACTGACATGGGCCTATGCCCGGGCTATCGAGGAACTGGCCATCGAGGAATTGGCTATCGAGGAACTGGCCATCGAGGAACTGGCCGTCGAGGAACTGGCCATTGAAGAACTGGCAGTCGAAGAATTGGCGACGGCGGAACGGGGTGCCGCCCGGCCGTCGCGGATACTGGATGTGGTGCGTGCCGAAATGACCGCCGATCCGCAGCATTGGCAGGGCTATCTTGCCCCCGGCGACGATCTGGTGGCGGGTCTGTCGGACCGGGTGCGCTATTACTGGCCGCGCCCGGCGATCGGCGCGGCACTGGGGCAACTTGCAGCCAATCTGGGGCCGACGGCGGTGCGTGCCACCGTTGTGGCTCATGTTGGCGCGGTTGTGGCAAAATACCGCAAGGCATCGGGCGATCCGGCAGGCTGAGGCAGCGGCGGACCCTGTCTGCCTGCCGCCCTGCCATTTGCCCCACACATTCCTGCAACCTGCTGAACGGCCATGTTGACTCCCGCCTGCAATAGACGAAAGATATTGGCGCAGGCGTCAACAATCCTGCGCTGCGCGTCACGGGGCTGTCACGAGAGTTTCATAACAAACCGGAGCCTTTTGGCGGAACCGCAGTAAAGCAACAGTCAACACGTCTGACAAGACAATGGGAGACGACATCGTGACACAATCCACATCATTCAACCGCCGCAAGTTCCTCAAGGGAACTGCGATCGGTGCGGGCGTTCTGGCCGCCCCGGCGCTGATCTCGCGCAAGGCGCTGGCCTCGTCGGGCGAGCTGAACTTCACCGGTTGGGCTGGGTATCCGACCATGACCACCGACGTGTTCCCGGCCTTTGAAAAGGCGACCGGCATCAAGGTGAACTTCACCGAGCAGCC
>Ga0105049_10003137_pt1 | contig 19585 bp, 16 predicted proteins | sample MAT06_FD_78087 | JGI IMG/M metagenome (GOLD analysis project Ga0105049, IMG submission 78087) | Freshwater microbial communities from Lake Fryxell liftoff mats and glacier meltwater in Antarctica - MAT-06 | ecosystem: Environmental > Aquatic > Freshwater > Ice > Liftoff microbial mat | place...
CTTGATTGTTCAGATAGATTTCTGTGACTCAATTTTTCTTCCCAGAGGGGATCCCGAGTGGTCAGGTTCAGTTTTGGGACGTTGGACGCTGCATCGGCGCGGGCTTGATAGGGCACGGATGTTGACATGAATCACACCACTAGGCCTTACTCCACCCGCAGAGTCACGGTGCAAGACTCCGCACCTACTTCTGGCCCGATCTCGGTACATCAGATCGACCGGGTCGACCGAGTAGTGGTCGAGGCTCCGCTCACCATCATCCTGGGCGAGCAAGTACTCGCTACCACCATGCGCACACCGGGCCATGATCTTGATTTGGCGGCTGGCTGGTTGGTGAGCGAGGCTGGGATTACACAATCGAATCAGATAACCTCGATGCGAGCCTTTAGTGGCTCCGCTAGGTCGCGCGCCGTAGGCACCGACTTTGAACGTGACGCTGATGACGTCGATGAAGACGAGGTTGATGCAGTGCGAGTCGCGGTCTCTCGTGATGTGATCTCACCTAGGCCGCGTGCCTACATCACGTCGTCTTCTTGCGGCGTGTGTAGCGCGGATATTTTGAGTGAATTTACCGGCCCTTCCGCCCTTCTGCACTCATCAGGTTGGCGTTTTGATCCGCGTGATGCCTTGCGTTTCGTCGAGCAAATGCGTCTTCGGCAGAAAATGTTTGATCTGACCGGATCGCTGCACGCGGCCGCCATCGTTGGATCAAGCAACGAGGTTCTCTTTGTACGCGAAGACGTTGGCCGGCATAACGCGGTCGACAAAGTAGTGGGCCATGCCTTGATTAGTGATCTAATGCCCTTAACCGATCACACGCTCGTGGTCAGCGGTCGGGTCTCCTACGAGATCGTGGCGAAGGCGCTCACCGCATCCATTGGGGCAATCGTTGCGGTATCCGGGCCAACCAGCTTGGCGGTGGACCTCGCCCGCAAATACGATCAGTTGCTGATTGGTTTTGTCCGTGAAAGTCGAATGAACGTTTACAGTGGCCAGGAATGGGTTGCCTCGTGACTAAAAAAAATCGTGACAAACCTTCGACCACCAGACCGGTCGGCGAACATGACGCCGAAATTCGAGTGTTGCTCGCTGAGCTTTCAAGAGAAGAAGGCTCCTTACTTCGATGCTTGCAACTCCTCAATGATCATTTTGGTTTTGTTCCCGAGTCCGGGATTGGCGCGATCTCAGAGTTGTGCAACGTTTCGCGCGCGGAAACCTATGGTGTGCTGACCTATTACTCAGACCTGCGCACCGTTCCTCGCGCCCAGGTCAGTGTGCGACTGTGTGGCGCCGAAGCATGTCAGTCCGTTGGGTCGCGTGAACTCGAACATGACTGGAAGAACAAACAAGCCCTGGACTTTGATGGTGAGAGTGTGGAAACTTCCGAGGTGTTCTGTTTGGGTAACTGCGCGTTGGGTCCAACGGCGTTGGTGAACGATCAGCAAATCGGACGGGCAACCCCGGAGATTTTGGGTCAACGCGTGCGCGAAATTTTGACGAGGACTTAGGGAGAGGCTCTGATGAAAATATTCGTCCCGGGTGACAGCGCCGCTGTTTCCGTTGGCGCTGACGCCGTAGCGGCAGCGGTAGCGGCGACGCAGCCCAGCGCCACAATTATTCGAAATGGTTCACGAGGAATGATGTGGCTTGAACCATTGGTTGAAATTGAGATCGACTCGGTGCGACACGCATTTGGTCCGGTTCAACCCGCTGACGTTGTGGCAGTACTCTCCGCCGCCATGGGTGAGTGCGCCAGCTCCGATCTTTATCTTGGCGCCACCGACACACTCTTGTGGTTAACCAGCCAAGACCGGTGGACTTTCGAGCGCGTAGGGATCGTCGACCCGGCATCACCCGAGGATTTTCTGGCCCACGGTGGATTAGCCGGACTCACCGCAACGATGAAACTGGGCCCGCAGGAGTCAATCTCACGAGTCATCGAATCTGGGTTGCGCGGTCGCGGCGGGGCGGGCTTTCCCACCGGAATCAAATGGCAAACCGTGGCAGCTGCTGATGCAACACGGCACAAGGGAGCGTCCGCCGGGAGTCCTGTCCATAAATACGTGTGTGTGAATGCGGATGAAGGCGACAGTGGCACCTTTGCCGACCGCATGCTGATGGAAGGCGATCCATTCACTTTGATCGAAGGAATATTGATTTGCGGATATTGCGTGGGCGCTGATACCGCATACATTTATATAAGGAGTGAATATCCGGCCGCTATCGCCTCAATGAGGCGGGCTATTGACCTTGCTCGTGAACGAGGGTGGTTGGGGGATTCGATTCTGGGTTCTGAATTTGCATTCGATATTCACGTGCGCGTAGGCGCCGGGTCGTATGTTTGTGGCGAAGAAACCGCCATGCTGGAAAGTTTGGAAGGTAAACGAGGCATGGTCCGGCCGAAGCCGCCGCTGCCGGCACTTGAAGGTCTATTCGGTGTTCCTACCGTGATTAATAATGTCATCTCTTTAGCGAGCGTTCCTTCAATTATGGCTCGCGGTGCAGCGGGCTACGCGAACCTTGGGACTGGCCGGTCCCAAGGGACATCGGTATTTCAGCTTGCGGGAAATATTGCCCAAGGGGGAATTGTTGAAACGGGTTTTGGAATCACGGTGCGTGAACTGGTCACCGACTACGGACATGGCACCCGGACCGGACGGCCGATCCGAGCTGTACAGGTGGGTGGACCACTCGGTGCTTATTTATCCGAATCTGAACTTGATGTCAGCGCAGACTACGAATCCCTGCTCGCAGCCGATGCCATGCTCGGACATGGCGGAATAGTGGTCTTTGATGACAGCGTGGACATGGCCCGCCAAGCGAAATTCGCTATGGAATTTTGTGCCGAGGAGTCGTGCGGCAAATGCACGCCGTGCCGGATCGGGTCAACCAGGGGAGCCGAAGTTATTGACCTGATCGTGCGGGGAGTAGATACTGAAGCAAATACGGAGTTACTGGAGGATCTTTGTGAGGTGATGCGTGATGGTTCGCTCTGTGCCATGGGTGGTCTCACCCCACTCCCCGTTCTCAGCGCATTGCATAAATTCCCCGAAGACTTTAACCTGACAGTAACGCCTCGAAAGGAAAGCGAATGAGCATTTTTCCCCTTGACCGAATAGATACATCGCGTGATCTTGGCACTCCAGCAATGGACTCCAGCGAGATGGTCACGGTGACAATCGATGGTCAACCGGTGGAGATTCCGGCGGGAACTTCGGTCATGCGCGCAGCCGCCATTGCTGGGTCAAGCGTTCCCAAATTGTGCGCCACGGACTCCCTTGACGCTTTTGGTTCCTGCCGGCTGTGCGTTGTTGAAATCGACGGTCGGCGGGGCACGCCGGCTTCGTGTACGACTCCCTGTGAACCCGGCATGAGTGTGACCACCCAGTCACCCCGGCTCGACAAATTACGCAAAGGCGTGATGGAACTTTATATTTCGGATCACCCGCTGGACTGTCTCACGTGTCCGGCCAATGGTGACTGTGAACTCCAAGACATGGCTGGAATTGTTGGTTTGCGTGATGTTCGCTATGGGCAGGTGGGTAAAAACCATCTGGATGCTCCAACCGATGATTCCAATCCTTATTTCAGTTTCGATGAATCCAAGTGCATTGCTTGCAGTCGCTGTGTGCGTGCCTGCGACGAGATCCAAGGAACCTTTGCGTTGACGATTTCAGGCCGAGGCTTTGACTCCAAGGTCTCGGCGAGTGAGGGCCTCAAGTTCATCGACAGTGAGTGTGTTTCCTGCGGTGCCTGCGTCCAGGCGTGCCCGACGTCAACCCTGCAAGAGAAAACCGTCATCGAACTAGGCGTGCCCACCCGTGAAGTGAAAACGACCTGCGCGTATTGCGGTGTTGGCTGTTCCTTCGTCGCTGAACTTCGAGGCAACGAACTTGTCCGCATGGTGCCGGATAAAGACGGCGGCGCTAATGCTGGTCACTCATGCGTAAAGGGACGTTTTGCTTGGGGATACGCTTCTCACGCTGACCGCATTACCAGTCCGATGATCCGTGAGTCGATCACCGATGACTGGAATGTGGTTTCGTGGGATGAAGCCATTGGTTTCGCCGCGGACCGATTGAAGGCGCTGCAAACAGAGAGCGGTATTGACTCTATTGGTGGAATTAGTTCATCCCGTTGCACCAACGAGGAAGTTTTTGTTGTCCAAAAACTTGTGCGCGCTGCCTTCGGTAACAACAACGTGGACACCTGCGCGCGGGTATGTCACTCACCAACGGGATACGGACTCAAGCAAACATTCGGTGAGAGTGCGGGAATCCAGGATTTCAAGTCCGTTGAACACAGCGATGTGATTTTGCTGATTGGCGCCAACCCAACTGATGCACATCCGGTCTTTGCATCCCGGATGAAGCAAGTGCTGCGCAAGGGTGCGCAACTTATTGTGGTTGATCCACGTCGGATCGACTTGGTGAAAACCGCGCACATTCGAGCAGCCCACCACTTGCAATTACTGCCCGGCACAAACGTGGCAATCGTGAACGCTATAGGCCACGTTGTGGTTACTGAAGGACTGGTAGATAAAGGCTTTGTGGCCGACCGGTGCGACATGGTGTCCTTCACGGCCTGGGAACGATTCATCGCGTTACCAGAGAACAGTCCGGAGGCACTGGAATCCATCACCGGCGTCAGCGCAAAAGAACTCCGCGCCGCCGCAAGGCTTTATGCCAGCGCGCCTAACGGATCGATTTACTACGGACTCGGTGTGACCGAACACTCCCAAGGGTCATCGATGGTTATGGCAATGGCTAATCTCGCCATGGCAACAGGAAATATTGGTCGAGACGGTGTGGGGGTAAATCCGCTTCGAGGACAAAACAATGTGCAAGGCTCCTGCGACATGGGTTCATTCCCGCATGAATTCAGTGGTTACCGTCACGTCTCTGATGACTCCGCGCGCGAGGTTTTCAACCAGTTGTGGGGCACCTCCTTAAGCGCGGTCCCAGGTTTACGCATTCCTAACATGTTCGACTCGGCGATCGCTGGGACTTTCCGAGGGATCTACATCCAAGGGGAAGATATAGCGCAGTCGGATCCGAATCTCTCGCACGTTGTGGCGGCACTAAGCGCCATGGACACGGTAATTGTTCAGGATCTGTTCCTCAATGAAACCGCCAAATACGCCCATGTGTTCTTGCCGGGCACATCTTTCCTAGAAAAAGATGGAACATTCACCAATGCCGAGCGTCGGATTAACCGCGTTCGCCCGGTCATGCCCTCGCAAACGGGAATGTCGGAGTGGGAAGTCACCTGCGCTCTTGCCCAAGCCATGGGTTACGACATGCACTACGACAATGGATCCCAGATCATGGACGAAATTGCGGCAACAACGCCAACCTTCGCCGGTGTTTCATTTGCGAAGCTGGACCTCGTTGGCAGCGTGCAGTGGCCGTGCAATGACTCGGCGCCCAATGGGACTCCGATCATGCACGTGGAGAAATTCGTGCGGGGCGAAGGCCAGTTCATCACTACCCCCTACGTCCCGACCGATGAAAAAAGCTCGCGCAAGTTCCCGTTGCTTTTGACAACCGGCCGAATTCTGAGTCAGTACAACGTAGGCGCGCAAACGCGTCGCACCGACAATGTCATCTGGCACGAGGAAGACGTTCTCGACATACACGAAGCCGATGCCTTGGAGCGCGGGATCGCTGATGGCACCTGGGTAGAAGTTTCTAGTCGGGTTGGCGCAACCAGGCTTCGGGCTCGCGTTACCGACCGGGTACCCGCGGGCGTGGTTTATACGACTTTCCATTACCCCGTCAGTGGGGCTAACGTCATCACCACGGAAAACAGCGACTGGGCTACCAACTGCCCGGAGTACAAAGTGACAGCAGTCCAAGTCCAGCCATCAACCTCGGTAGTGATTGGGTGAGTCAACAGGATCCAAAAACATTGGTCAAAATGGCCAATCAAATCGCCCTCAATATTCCTGATCGTACGAACACATCCCAAGCGGTCGGTGCTCATCTGCTCAAGTATTGGGCGCCATCTTTGATCGCTACTTTGCAGGATCACGTTGCCAGCTATCCAGATGAAGTCTCCGAGGAAGTGCGCCAAGCTTTGCAAACGCTATGACTCGCGGTTGGCGCTGCAAGAGTTGAGGCGCACCCTAGGATCGTGGTGCGGCTTTCATCCACGCTTAACGCGAGGCTTATCCTGCGTACTTACATGATAAGCATCTCCGCCGTCCCACCCTTCCTGGAAGGATCGCTCGTGAGCAATGTGACAACGATGTTGGACGGCAGGGCGACCGCGGGCGCGCTCAAGGCGGAACTTCGCATTCGCGTCGATGCACTCAAGGCGCAGGGGATTGTTCCCGGACTTGGCACGGTACTCGTGGGTGAAGATCCAGGTTCGCACGCCTATGTTGGTGGAAAGCACAAGGACTGCGCCGAAATCGGGATTTCATCTATTCGGATTGACCTCCCGACTGATTCAACCCAAGCTGAAATCGATGCTCACGTTGCCGAAATAAATACCGATCCTTCGGTCACCGGATACATTGTTCAACTTCCACTGCCCAAGCATCTTGACGCCAACCGGGTATTAGAACTGATGGACCCGGGCAAAGACGCTGACGGGTTGCACCCGATGAACCTCGGCCGTCTTGTTTTAGGGATTTCGGCCCCGCTCCCGTGCACTCCGGCCGGAATCGTTGAACTACTCAGACGCTACGACGTTCCCATTGGTGGCGCCCACGTTGTGATCGTAGGCCGCGGAGTCACCGTTGGCCGACCATTGGGTCTTCTGCTAACCCGCAAAAGCGAGAATGCCACCGTGACCCTGTGCCATACGGGCACGAAGGATCTTTCGGCGCAGCTCAGGCGCGCCGACATTATTGTCGCCGCAGCCGGTGTTCCTGGAATCGTCACAGCAGCTAACGTAAAACCCGGTGCGGCAGTCCTCGACGTTGGTATCACGCGCACCGACGCCGGCTTGGTGGGGGATGTTGCCCCCGACGTCATCGGCGTCGCCGGGTTTTTTGCACCGATGCCGGGTGGGACCGGCCCAATGACTCGCGCCATGTTGTTGACCAATGTCGTGGCCCGCGCCGAAGAACTCGCCAAAGGGAATTAATCCGATGATGACTTCAGGCGAGGAAAATGTGCACCGGCTGCCGCGATCAAAATACCGGGAATGGCCCATTTCACTGGTTTTACTCGGGATCGCAATATCGGTGATTTTCGTGGCAACCGACCATTTCCGGCGGGGCTCATTGGTGCTCGCGGTCAGTGTTGTGTTAGCCATCTTACTGCGCCTTTTTCTCCCCGAGAACCAAGCAGGCATGCTTTCGGTTCGATCAAAAATTGTTGACGTGGCGATATTGACGGTCATGGGTGTGGGTTTGACCATATTTGCCCTATGGGTTCCGGCCCCAAACTAAAATGGTAGGTGCTGGGCGGTATCTTGACGTCAAGATATTTCCAGGTCAACCCTCAACCCGCGAAGGGGATAACTCATGGCTCGCTCCGGCAAGGTCTCAGTAATTGGCGCAGGTTTCTATGGCTCAACGACCGCCCTACGTCTGGCTGAGTACGACATTTTTGAAACAGTCGTTCTCACCGACGTGGTTGACGGTAAAGCTGAAGGTCTCGCACTCGACATGAACCAGTCGCGTTGGATTGAAGGATTCGAAACCAAACTCGTCGGCCAAACAACAGGGATGGATGGCAGAGGATACGAAGCCATTGCCGGTTCAGAGATCGTGGTCATGACTGCGGGTTTGCCACGAAAGCCAGGCATGAGCCGGATGGATCTCATTGAAACAAATGCGAAGATCATGCGCGGAGTGTGTGAAAATATTGCGAAGTATGCACCAGATTGCATTGTGATCAACGTGGCCAACCCACTTGATGAAATGACGGCACTCGCGCAAATCGTAACCCAGTTTCCCTACAAGCGGGTCATTGGTCAAGCCGGAATGCTCGATACCGCTCGCTTCTCTCACTTTGTCGCCGAGGAACTCGATGTTCCGGTCGGCTCGGTAACAACGCTGACGCTTGGATCACACGGTGACACCATGGTGCCGGTTGCGTCCGCCTGCAGTGTTGATGGAAAACCACTCAGTGATCTGCTTTCACAGGAGCAGATTGACGCGCTGGTTGTGCGCACCCGTAATGGTGGTGCTGAAATTGTTTCCTTGTTAAAAACTGGTTCGGCGTATTACGCGCCTTCGGCTGCAGCCGCCCGCATGGCGCGTGCCGTTCACGAAGACTCAGGCAAGGTCATGCCAGTGTGCGCGTGGGTCGACGGCGAATACGGTCTTACCGGCGCCTACCTCGGAGTTGAAGCCGAAATTGGCAAAGAGGGAATCAAGAAGATCGTGGAAACACCACTGACCGATTCAGAAAAAGCACTCCTTGTTGCAGCATATGAAGCGGTCAAGGCCAAGCAGACCGACGTCTCTGCTTTGTAATCACGAATATCTCTTCCTTCTCCACCCACCTTTCAAGGAGTCGTTTGCATGTCGCAAAAAATCAAGGTTGCCAATCCGGTCGTTGAACTTGACGGCGACGAAATGACGCGTATCATTTGGCATTTCATTAAAGCCGAACTCATTGAGAGCTACCTCGACATTGATCTCAAGTATTTCGACTTGAGTATGGAAAACCGTGATGTAACCGACGACCAAGTGACGATCGATTCAGCACACGCAATCCAAAAATACGGCGTCGGTGTGAAGTGCGCAACCATCACTCCGGATGAAGCCCGCGTTGAAGAATTTGGCCTCAAAAAAATGTGGAAGTCACCAAACGGCACTATTCGTAACATTCTCGGTGGAGTTATTTTCCGCGAGCCAATCATCATCTCCAACATCCCACGGCTGGTACCCGGCTGGACCAAGCCGATAATTATTGGCCGCCATGCATTCGGAGACCAATACAAAGCAACAGATTTCAAGGTGCCCTCTGCCGGAACACTCACCATGACGTTCACTCCGACTAACGGCTCCGAACCAATGGAATTCAATGTTTTTGATTTCCCCGCAGCCGGCGTCGCCATGGGAATGTACAACCTGGACGAGTCAATCCGCGAATTCGCGCGCGCCTCCATGCGTTATGGACTCACCCGGGGTTACCCCGTTTACCTTTCCACTAAGAACACGATCCTGAAGGCTTATGACGGTCAGTTCAAAGATATTTTTGCGGAAATCTTCGAGAGTGAATTCAAAGACCAGTTTGCGGCAGCCGGAATTACCTATGAACACCGATTGATCGACGACATGGTGGCGGCGGCAATGAAGTGGGAAGGCGGTTACGTCTGGGCCTGCAAAAACTACGACGGCGATGTCCAGTCGGACACCATCGCCCAAGGTTTTGGTTCACTCGGTCTGATGACCAGTGTGCTGATGACACCCGATGGCAAGACGGTCGAAGCTGAAGCGGCCCACGGAACGGTGACGCGTCACTACCGCCAACACCAACAAGGAAAGCCTACCTCAACCAACCCGATTGCCTCAATTTTCGCGTGGACGCGAGGGCTCGAGCATCGCGGAGTCCTCGACAGCACACCCGAGGTCAGCGCATTCGCTCGCACACTCGAGCGGGTCTGCATTGAAACCGTTGAAGCGGGTGACATGACCAAGGATCTGGCCATGTTGGTCGGACCCGAGCAAAAATGGCTCACCACCCAGGATTTCCTGAGTGCAATTGACACCCGTTTACAGGGAGCAATGCGTTAAACCCCAACGCCCGGGACCCCTCCCTCCACACCCCCAGACTTTCCCAGTTCCTGGGAAAGTCTGACAAAACTCAAGTAATTCTTTGCCTAAATGTCCAACTCATCCGGTCCTAACACCATCTATCACAGGGTTACCACCTTGTGAACCGGGCTTGTGAACAGGGAAAGTCGGACAAAAAATCAGCAGGTTGGCGTCGATAATGACGGACTTTCCCAGGAACTGGGAAAGTCTGACTATTCGGAGGTTAAACCCACCGTTAGGGGCTAAACACCGCGAACTCCTATTGTTAGGCTCGTGAGCGATCTTTTGGTCAACTTTGGCGTGATCTTGTTTTTCGTCTTGATCGGTGGTTTTTTTGCAGCGGCAGAGCTGGCTCTGGTGTCAGTGCGGGAAAGTCAAGTTGCCCGTTTAGCTGAAAATTCCAAAAGAGGGCGCACCCTCGCCGGCCTAACTGCTGACCCGGGCCGATTCTTGGCGGCCGGCCAAGTCGGGGTCACCCTCGCCGGTTTTATTTCGGCTGGATTTGGTGCGGCTACCATCGCGCCCAAACTTGCCATCCCGTTAGAAAATTGGGGCCTGAATAGCACTGCGGCGAGTGCGGTGGCATTTGTGCTTACCACGGTGGTGATTGCTTACATCTCGTTGGTACTGGGTGAATTGGTACCTAAACGAATTGCCTTGCAGAGGGTTGAACAGGTTGCGCTATTTGTTGCGGGACCCATTGAATTGACGGCTAAGATCACGAAACCTTTTATTGCAGCGCTGAACGCATCAACCAATGTGGTCATTCGAATTTTTGGCATTGACCCGAAAGCTGCAAAAGAGCAGATGAGCGGTGAGGAACTACGCGACCTCGTTGCAGCCCACGAGGATCTCAGTGTTGAGGAACGTGAAATGATTGATGACATTTTTGCAGCAGGGGAACGCGAGTTGCGCGAGGTCATGATGCCCCGCACGGAAGTGTCATTTCTTGATGCATCACTGTCCGTGTCCAAAGCAATCCGATTAATTTCTGACCAGCCGCATTCGAGATACCCCGTAATTCGAGGCAGTGCTGATGAAGTCGTTGGATTCGTGCATATTCGTGATTTACTCGACCCCGACCTTGAAGACCCCAGCATTCACGTGGGCAAACTGGCGCGTGAAGTACTGAGTTTTCCGGCGAGTAAGGCGATCTTGGGAACACTCAATGAAATGCGTCGGCTTCGTGCTCACCTCGCCATGGTTCAGGACGAATATGGGGGCACTGCTGGCTTGGTCACAATGGAGGATCTGGTCGAGGAGCTCATCGGTGACATCAAAGACGAGTACGACGTCGATGCCCCAGCTCATGAACTCAGTGCACTGGGTGAAATAAGCGTTGACGGACTTCTTAATCGCGATGACTTTGAGGATCAGACGTCAATAGAACTGCCTGAAGGGCCATTTGAAACGATCGCCGGTTTTATTATTTCGCAACTAGGACAGTTACCGCAGATCGGCGACACGGTTGAATTAGGCAACCATGAATTTGAAGTCACCGAACTTGATGGCCGCCGGGTGGCCAGAGTGCGGGTGGTGACCCGCGAAATGAGTAGTGAGGAAGAACACAACGGTGACGAACAGTAATCAAAAACCTAGAATTTTTTCCGGTATCCAGCCAACCGCTGATTCATTTCATATTGGCAATCTTTTGGGGGCACTGCAAGAATGGGTGAAACTCCAACAGAGTCATGATTCATTTTTTTGCGTGGTCGATCAACATGCGATCACCGTTGACCATGATCCCGAGTTGCTGCGCAAGCGCACTCTCGTTTCATTTGCCCAGTTACTCGCCGTCGGGCTCGACCCATCTCAATGCACTGTTTTTGCGCAGAGCCAAGTAGCGGCCCACAGCCAACTTTCGTGGGTGCTGCAATGCCAAACCGGTTTTGGTGAAGCAAGTCGGATGACCCAATTCAAGGACAAGAGTTCAAAGGCAGGAAATGACCGTTCGACGGTTGGCTTGTTCACCTACCCGATCCTGCAAGCAGCCGACATTTTACTGTATCAAGCAAACGGTGTCCCCGTGGGCGAGGATCAGCGCCAGCACTTGGAACTCACTCGTGATTTGGCACAGAGGTTCAATACAAAATTTGGTGAGACCTTCGCGGTGCCCGAAGTCATGGTGGTGAAGGAAACCAGCCGAATAGTTGATTTACAAGATCCCACTACCAAGATGAGCAAATCAAGTCCAAGCGGTTGCGTATTTCTTCTTGATGAAAACAAGTCGGCTGAAAAAAAGATTAAAAGTGCGGTCACAGACTCGGACGCGGAAGTACGCTTTGATGAGCAAACCAAACCTGGTGTTTCTAATTTATTGACCCTGCAGAAAGCCATCACTGGTAAGCCAATTGCCGTACTTGAATCCGAGTATGCCGGTCGTGGTTACGGGGATTTGAAAAGAGAAACCGCGGACATTGTGTTGGGAGTTGTTGAACCGATCCGCGCCAGGGTTAATGAGCTTCTCACCGACCCGGGGGAACTTGAGTCCTTGATGAATAAGGGAGCACAGAAAGCTCGAGAGGCTGCCGCGCCAACCTTGGACCTGGTCTACGCGCGAGTGGGTTTCCCCGCTAACTCTCGAGGGTAATTTTCCCTTTTCCGGTTACTCGACCTCGATTTTTTCGTTGGGTAAAGGCAGAACGAATACTGTAGAGAACAAATGCCAATATGGCTGCGAATAGCAGCATCCAGCCAACCGCCAAGCCATCAAGGCTGGAGCCGGCGGTAACAGTGCTCGTGGGTTGTGCGGTAATCACCGAATCAGCCGGGTTATCGACAGTGGATTGTGCCGTGGAAGTCAGATCAGCCGCGGGCAGGGTGTTTTGACCGAGCACACCAATAGGGGTAACCGTGTCGCCATTTGCAAAGGCCCAAATTAAAAGTTTTTCAGCGGCGCTCGAGCTCGCTTCTTTGATTCCCATCAGCGCAACAATGTAGGTCGTTCCCTGCCGCTCCGCAGCCCCGATAAAGGTCCGACCGGCATTTGTGGTGTAGCCAGTTTTCAAACCGATGGTGCCTTTAAAGTTGTCGAGTAGCATTCTATTTTGTGTATAAATTGTTTTTGATTTTTTCTTTTTGGGAAATTCATGCTTGGTGGTGGTGACAATTTCTCTGAAATAAGGCATGGCCAATGCTGAGCGACCAATTGTGGCAAGGTCATAAGCACTGGACACCTGCCCCGGTGCATCAAGTCCACTAGGGTTTTTTGCGACCGTGTCAAGGGCACCGATTGAACCGGCAATTTGATTCATTTGCGCTACCGTATTTTTTACATTGCCGGCACCTTGGGCCAAGGCCATCGCGGCGTCATTGGCACTGGGCAGCAGCATTGCATAGAAAAGATCATTCACGGTGTAATCGCGACCTCTGACTAAACCGACTTTGGTCCCGTAAGTATTGACCGCTCGCTTCTTCGCTTTCATTGACGTTGCCGGATCCAACTGGGGAATCAATGTGAGTGCGGTCAGAGTTTTCAAGGTGCTGGCCGGTGCCCGCACAACGTGGGGCCCTTTTGCAGCCAGGATCTCACCGGTGTCAGCATTGGCAACCACCCAGGTTTTTGCCCAAACATCTGGTAGCGGATCCGATCCTTCACCCAAGTAAACGATCTTGCCCTTTCCAATGAGTTGCGAACCTCCCACCGGGTTCGTTCCCGGTGCTCCTTGGGCGGGTAAAACCCCGATGCCCAGGGATATGGTCGCAATAAGTCCGGTGACGCACATGGCGCGAAAGGCTCGGTGGGATCGTTGCTTCATAACGTGTCAATGCTAACCCCAATGCCCCAAATGGCCAACGAGGCACCGCCGACGGTGGATCACCTCACATGTGGATCACCGATGAGATGATGGGACTAGGTTTAGTTGCACCGCTCCCATCAATGGAAAGGCACAACGTGTCCGCTACCGCTCTTTCGGAGGCCTTGCCAGCCAGTACCCCAACTCGTCTACTTATTGGGGGGGAATGGATCGCGACGGCCGCTGGGCTTGATGTGATCAACCCGGCCTCGTACGGAACTTTGGCAACAATCGGGGATGCTGGCTTTACCGAGGGGATTCAAGCGGTTGACGCGGCACACGAGGCATTTCAAACCTGGTCAATTACCCCGGCTCGAGTTCGCGCCGAGATCCTGCGTAAGGCCTTTGACATTATGGTCGCTGAAATTGATGACTGCGCTCGGTTGATTGCCCTAGAGAACGGCAAAGCCTGGCGCGACGCCATGGGCGAGGCGCTGTACGCCGCCGAGTTCTTCCGGTGGTTCTCCGAAGAAGCATCCCGGGTTGAGGGTGGATTCCGCTACGCCCCCAACCGTGACAAAACAATCATTACTGACCACAAGCCAATGGGTGTTGCTTACATGATTACCCCGTGGAATTTCCCTGCCGCCATGATCACCCGCAAATTGGGTCCAGCCTTGGCGGCCGGTTGCACCGCCGTCTTGAAACCACCATCAGAAACACCTTTGACGGCGCTGTGGATCGGAGAAATTCTTGAGCGCGCGGGTGCGCCCGCCGGGGTCGTTAACATCGTGACGACTTCTCAATCTGGTGAGGTGTCCGCCGCGATTCTGGCCGACCCACGGGTTGCTACTTTGTCTTTCACCGGATCCACTTACGTTGGCAAAATGCTGCTCAAGCTAACCGCGGACCGAGTCCTTCCCAGTTCAATGGAACTCGGCGGAAATGCACCATTTCTGGTGTTGGAAGGTTCCAATGTTGATCGAGCGGTTGAAGGCGCCATGATTGCCAAGATGCGTAATGGTGGCTCGGCGTGCACCGCTGCTAACAGATTCTACGTTCACGAGTCAATCAGTGGCGAGTTCGCTGACAAGTTTGAAGCAGCATTGCGCGGACTCAAAATTGGTCCAGGGATCGATCCGAGTAATGAGCTTGGCGCCATGGTCAGCGACAAGGAACGCGACAAGATCTTGGAGCTCATTGGCGAGGCTGAGAACGAAGGCGCGCAGGTCACCCAAGCGGGCACCGCACCAGAGACGGGCGCATTCGTTGCACCGCGAATTGTTCGAGGGATTGAACACGGCTCGGTACTAACCCGCAAGGAAATATTTGGCCCAGTGGCCCCGATCGTGACGGTTTCCAGTACAGATGAAGCCATCCGGATGGCCAACGACACTGAGTACGGCCTGATGTCCTACGTCTTTGCAAAAGATAATGGCGAAGGCATTAAGGTTGCCCGCCGGATGGAGTCGGGCATGGTCGCGATTAATCGAGGGATTGCCTCAGACCCGGCGGCACCTTTTGGCGGTATGAAGGAATCAGGGCTGGGCCGTGAAGGTGGTTTTGCCGGCATTCACGAGTTCCTCGAGACCCAGTACTTCGCTGTAGACGTCTGATAAATAGAGAGCCATCACACCAAGAGAATTGTGTCGATGGGATGCAAGACTGTTGATTTACATGCTGGTCTGCTCAAATGATTCAAAGCGTTGCGGTTTTGAATCGTTTACGTAATGGAGCGTGTTTCTCCACAGTTGACGCAGGATGTTTGGGCGCGGCAACGTGAATTAAAATTGTCCCGCGTCGAACTCGCGTTACTCGCCGGGTTTTCGATTGGCGCCTTGATGTATGTCAGCGCGGGAAAGATTCGGTTCGGATGGACAAACTCGCTCACCGTCTTGACATACTGGGCCTTTAACCGCGTGCCAATCTGCGGGAGATCTAGAAAGCATGGCAATCTCTGATTGGACGTGATTTCGAAACATCGAGCGCACAGAAGTCCGTAAAGGTTCAGGGTTAGCCGCAACTCTCACCAGGTCACATGGGGATTGGGTAGTTTTCGAGTGCACCACCTAATACCTGGATTACAACGGGCCGCCGGTTGCGAGCGTTACCGGGGTTGTATCGGAGGATGAAAAACCTCAGCCCCTCCACCGTCAGGCTGGTCTAAGGTCACCCCTACATTGTGGGGTTACCTAGCGAGAGTGGGGAAATAGAAAGTCATTCCGATCTACAACGAAATTGGCGCTTCCTGTTGATCGGAGCCCGACAGGCTTGTCCGGGAAATCTCTGTTGGCCTTCGCGGCTGAGATAGCTTTGCCAACACAAGCCGCGCAGCAGATGCTGAATCGGTGTTGAGAAGCAACTAAAAGTATTTTTAGCGATTGAGATATGAAGCGGTTTAGACGCGTCGGAAAATGAGTGCTCGCTTGACTTCTTGAATCGCCTTGGTTACCTCGATGCCGCGTGGGCACGCATCGGTGCAGTTGAAGGTGGTACGGCAGCGCCAAACGCCTTCCTTGTCGTTCAGGATCTCCAGACGTGCTTCGGAGCCTGCATCGCGGCTGTCAAAAATAAAGCGATGAGCGGCGACAATTGCAGCCGGCCCAAAGTACTGCTCGTTAGTCCAAAAGACCGGACAAGCAGTCGTGCAGGCGGCACACAAAATGCATTTGGTGGTGTCGTCATACTTTGCACGTTCTTCGGCGGACTGAATGCGCTCTTTGGTCGGGTCGTGACCCTCGGGCATAAAGAAGGGAAGAACTTGGCGGTAGGCGGCGAAGAACGGCTCCATGTCAACGACAAGATCTTTTTCGAGAGGAAGACCCTTGATCGCCTCAACGATTATCGGTTTACTGATATCGATGTCCTTGACCAGAGTCTTGCAGGCGAGGCGGTTGCGGCCATTAATTCGCATGGCATCCGAACCGCAAACCCCGTGACCGCAGGAGCGACGAAATGTCAGTGAACCATCGTGCTCTGCCTTGATTTTTTCCAGCGCTGTGAGAACCCGATCTGTTGGATAGAGAGCAACCGTGTAGTCCTCCCAGTGCGGTTCTTCGTCAAAATCTGGGCGGAAGCGACGGATGCGGAACGTGACATCTGATGTGACCGGAACAGGAGTTACCGGCATCGCTACCGGGGCGACCTGGCTGGCGGGTTCGACCATGGCGTCCGCGGCGAGGGTGGTACTCATTAGTATTTGCGCTCCATTGGCTGGTAGTTGGTGACCGAGACCGGCTTGTACTCAAGGTGAACGTACTCCTCACCCTGGGCATCGACCTTGCGGCTCGCCATTGTGTGTCGCATGAAGTTAACGTCGTCACGGGCGGGGTAATCCTCGCGGGCGTGACCGCCACGACTTTCCTTGCGCTCGAGTGCGCTGACCACGAGTACTTCGGCGAGGTCGAGCAGAAAGCCAAGCTCAATTGCCTCAAGGAGATCCGTGTTGTAGCGAGTTCCCTTGTCTTGAATCGAAACGTTCTTGTAGCGTTCACGAAGACCTTGAACGTCAATGAGAGCCTGCTTAAGGGTTACCTCGGTGCGGTAAACCTGAGCGTTCATATCCATGGTTTCTTGGAGTTCACGGCGCAATGGTGCAACCCGCTCGCCACCGGTCGAGGAACGAAGGCGCTCAACCATCGCAATTGTTTGTCCCTGTGAGTCTTTGGGTAGTTCAACATGTGAAACGCTGTTGGCATATGCCGCTGCGGCAATACCGGCTCGCTTGCCGAACACGTTGATGTCGAGCAGTGAGTTCGTGCCAAGACGGTTAGCGCCGTGCACCGAAACACACGCACATTCACCGGCGGCAAAAAGTCCGGGAATGATGTTGTCATTGTCTCGGAGTACTTGGGTGTCAATGTTGGTGGGAATCCCGCCCATTGCGTAGTGTGCTGTGGGAAATACCGGGACGAGCTCGGTCACCGGATCAACGCCCAGGTAGGTACGGGAGAACTCGGTGATGTCGGGCAGCTTGGACTCGATTTGCTCCTTGGGCAGGTGGGTAAGGTCTAGGTAGACGTAGTCTTTCTGCGGTCCGGCGCCGCGACCCTCACGCACTTCCTGCACCATCGCCCGAGCGATCATGTCGCGCGGGGCCAGGTCTTTAATTGTTGGCGCGACGCGCTCCATGAAGCGTTCCCCGGCGGCATTGCGCAGGATCCCGCCCTCACCGCGGGCGCCCTCCGTCAGGAGAACGCCAAGCCCGGCGAGACCTGTTGGGTGGAATTGGTAGAACTCCATGTCTTCCAGGGGGAGGCCTTTGCGCCAGATGATTCCCATCCCGTCTCCGGTAAGGGTGTGCGCATTGGAGGTGGTCTTGAATACTTTGCCAAATCCACCGGTGGCAAAAATAATTGACTTGGCTTTGAACACGTGGATTTCGCCGGTTGCCAGTTCATAGGCGACAACGCCGGAGGCAACGGGTTCACCAGATTCTTCATTTAACAAAATGTCGAGGACGTAAAACTCGTTGAAAAACTCGACGTCTTCTTTGATGCAGTTTTGGTAGAGCGTCTGCAAAATCATGTGACCGGTGCGGTCGGCGGCGTAACAGGATCGGCGGACTGCTGCTTCACCGTGGTTACGGGTGTGCCCACCGAAGCGACGCTGGTCAATCCGGCCTTCAGGTGTTCGGTTGAACGGAAGTCCCATTTTTTCTAAGTCGAGAACGGCGTCGATGGCTTCCTTACACATGATTTCAGCAGCGTCTTGGTCCACGAGGTAGTCGCCACCTTTTACGGTGTCAAATGTGTGCCACTCCCAGTTGTCTTCCTCGACGTTGGCTAGGGCCGCACACATGCCACCTTGGGCAGCACCAGTGTGCGAACGGGTCGGGTACAACTTGGTCAGAACGGCCGTGCGAGCTCGCGTGCTTGACTCGAGGGCGGCGCGCATCCCGGCACCGCCGGCACCAACGATGATGACGTCAAATTCATGTGTCTGCATGTAGTTCTCCTTAGTCGTTCCAACTAACCGATAGCTGCATTGAAAGTGAAAATCACGAGGGTGCCGAGGACAATAATGAAGGCGGTTGAGGTATACAGCAACATCTTGAGCCAGAACCGGGTCTGGGCCCGCTCGGCGTAGTCGTTGATGATTGTGCGCATGCCGTTTCCGCCGTGGAGTAAAGCCAGCCAGAGCATCGATAAATCCCATATTTGCCAGAACGGGCTGGCCCAACGGCCAGCGACAAAAGCAAAGTTAATCCTCTGCACACCGCCGTCAAGAATATTCATGATGAACAGGTGGCCGAGAACCAAAAAGACCAGAACTAGCCCGGAAATCCGCATGAACAGCCAGCCGTACAACTCGAAGTTACTGCGTTGCTTAGTGCGTGAACCCGAACGTGGGGCGGAAACTGAAGTATTCATGCTGTGCTCCCAAAGAGTGCCTTCACCGTGTGGATCATCATAAAATAAGTGCCGGGGATCATGACCAAAAGCCAAATCGTGGCGATTACCCAGGTCATTTGACGTTGATACCGCGGTCCCTTTTCCCAAAAATCAATGAGAACGATTCGAATACCGTTGAAGGCGTGAAACAGCACCGCACCAACCAAGCCAACTTCGAGCAGATTAACGATGGGTGTTTTGTAGGTAGCGATGATTTCGTCATAGGCTGCGGGGGAGACGCGAACCAGCGCGGTGTCCAAAACGTGGACGAAAAGGAAAAAGAAGACTGACACGCCAGTGATGCGGTGCAGAACCCACGTCCACATGCCGTCTCCACCCCGGTATAGGGTGCCAATGGGCGTTGATCGAAGCGAGAGCCCCGGTGTTTTGACTGACACGTCGTGTTCCTATCTCTTCGGCTATCCTTGTTGCTGCTCGTTGTGCGTTCAAAAAAAAGTGTGAGGTTGCCCCGTGGATGAGGCGGACTGACAGGCTTAAGGCTAGTCCTTCAGCACTCATTCAGCCAGACGGATAATCAAACCGGAAGTGTGATCTTGCCCTCGTGAAATACACCGAGAGTCAAACCCCTCGCGCGGCCCACGAATCTTCCCCCGTCCAGGTGCGCGCGTTCCATCTTTTCCACATTTTCCGGCTCGCGCATCCGTTTCTCACCCGGTATCCGACGATAACAAGCCGGAATAAGGAAAAGCTTCCTTAAACCCGAACCTTTTGCA
>Ga0105049_10003138_pt1 | contig 19583 bp, 17 predicted proteins | sample MAT06_FD_78087 | JGI IMG/M metagenome (GOLD analysis project Ga0105049, IMG submission 78087) | Freshwater microbial communities from Lake Fryxell liftoff mats and glacier meltwater in Antarctica - MAT-06 | ecosystem: Environmental > Aquatic > Freshwater > Ice > Liftoff microbial mat | place...
AACTGGGATAAAGAAGGAGATAAGTATGAAGCAAGTTTTGACCTTAATAAAATCGAGCATTCTGTTTTAATGGATGCACAAGGCAATCTGATTGAATCCGAAGTGGAAATTGATTTAAACCAGCTTCCAAAAGGAGTTTTAACGTATGTAAAAACAAATTATCCTGGTAGGCCAGCAAAAGAAGGAGCAAAAATTATTGATGCGAAAGGGAATGTAACCTACGAAGTAGAAATCAAAGGAATGGACCTCATTTTTGACAGCAATGGTATATTTATTAAAGAACTAAAGGATAATTAAAAAGGGTTAAGGATGCGGATAAAAATAATTGTGGTATTTTCTTTTATACTTTTTGCGGTTTCAACGTTACAAGCCCAAATTTCGACTGTTACTCTATCAGGTTTAATAAAAAGCAAAGCGAATAAAAACGTTTTACCTTTTGTAAACATCGTTTTGAAAACTGAAAAAGATAGTGCTTTTGTTATTGGTACTGTAAGTAATGAAGAGGGGAGGTTTACATTGGCAAATATAAAATCTGGTAGGTATATTTTGCAATGCTCTTATGCAGGGTTTGAATTGCAGTCACAACCGCTTTTAATTGGTTCACTTAGTGCCTTCTTAGATCTTGGCACAATAGAGCTTCAGCAAGATGCAAAAAAGCTGGAAGAAGTAGTGATTATCTCAAAGCAAGACGATGTGAACGATAAGATGGATAAAAAATCTTATGCTGTTGCTGCAAATATCAGTCAAACAGGCGGATCTGTTTTACAAGTTTTAAAAAATTTACCCGGGGTCACCACTACTCAAGATGGAAAAGTGGAATTAAGGGGAAGTGATAAAGTAGCCGTTCTAATTGATGGAAAACAAACTGCACTAACAGGTTTTGGAAGTCAAACCGGATTGGATAATATTCCTGCTTCGGCCATAGAACGTATTGAAATCATTAATAACCCATCTGCTAAATATGATGCAAACGGCAATGCAGGTATCATAAACATTATCTATAAAAAAAGTAAACAGCAAGGATTTAATGGAAAAGTAAGCTTCACTACTGGTTTAGGTGCGCTGTGGCAGAAAAAGGAAAATCTGCCAACGATACGTCCCCAATACCAGGCAACCCCAAAAATCAATCCCTCCATTTCATTAAATTACCGTAAAAATAAAGTAAATGCATTTTTACAATCAGATTGGCTTTACACAGAGACGCTCAACAAAAATGAGTTTGTGACCAGAAGTTTTGATGATGGAACTGTTATCAACCAGCAAACAAAAAGAAACAGGAATACGCATTTTTTTACTAACAAAGCAGGGTTTGATTGGAACATAAACCAGCAGGATATATTAACTATTTCAGGTTTATTTGGTATAGAAAAAATAATTGACCGTGGTGACCAACCTTTCTTTAATAAAGATTCCTCTAACAGACAACGACTTTGGCAATTTGTAGAAGATGAATTAAAAACTACGGCTGCAGCTTCAATAGCTTATCAACATAAATTTAAACAGGCCGGTCACTTATTAAATATTGGCTTCAATTATACTTTTCACAGAGAAGACGAGAAATATAATTTCGTAAATACCTTGCCCAGTTACACTGGTTTGGATTCTTTTAAATTATTGTCGGATGAACATGTGGCTGATTTTAATATTGATTATGTGAAGCCCTTAAAATATGGCCGAATAGAAGCAGGTATAAAGTTTCGTTACCGTGATATACCTACTAATATGCAATTCAAACCTGGGTTTAATTCACCGCTGGATACGAGTGCAGGTGGTGAAGCCACTTACACAGAAATTATACCAGCCGTGTACGGCAACTATGTTTTTGAAAGTAATAAGATAGAAGCCGAAATTGGTGTAAGAGTGGAGTTTGTGGATTTAAAATACAAAGTAAACCCTAACCACAATACTTATAAAAGTGATGGATACAATTACACGCAACCTTTCCCTAATGTAAGACTAGCGTACAAAATAAATGATCAAAATAAAATTTCTTTGTTTTACAATCGAAGGGTGGATAGACCCAACGAAGTGGACATTCGTATTTTTCCGAAATACGATGATGCCGAAATTATTAAGGTTGGCAATCCCGCGCTTCGCCCCCAATTTACCAACACTTATGAGTTAGGTTATAAAACCAGCCTTAAAAAAGGCTACTTCTATTCAGCATTGTACCACCGTACAACTCAGGGAACTATTACAAGAATAGCCACTCAGGTTCCGCCGAGTACTTTAATTTACACCGTTTTTCAAAACGCAGGCTTTAGCAGTAATACTGGTATTGAATTGGTATGGCAGCATGAATTTTCAAAAGTGATTTCATTTAATACCAATGTAAATGTGTATAAAAATGTTATTGATGCATTTACTGTAGAAAACAAATATCCTGTGCCATCTATTTATACCGCATCAAAACAAAAATTTACATCTGGCAATATTAAAATGAATGGTATTTTTCATTTGCTTAAAAAAACAGACATTCAAATTACGGGCATTTATTTAGCGCCGGATATCATACCCCAAGGAAAAATTGGCACCAGATTTTCGGTAGATATGGGTATAAAAAAGCAAATACAACAAAGTAAAGGAGAACTGTTTTTTAATGCCAGTGATATTTTTAATACACTAGTAATCAAGAAAACATTAAACGGGAATGGGTTTAAATTATCCAGTACCGATTATTTCGAAACACAGGTTTTCAGGTTAGGGTACAGCTATAAATTTTAAAATTTAATTGGTACGGCACCCGATGTGCAAGAATAAAAACCTCCGCGCCAACCGGATTGAAAACCACCCGTTAATCCCATCCTCGACTTTCTTTCAAGTTGAATTTTTCTTTTCAATTTGTTTAGGGCCTAAAAATAATTTGTGAATAAGTTACACCAAGGCAATGGCTGTTTCCAGAAATATTTCTGGTGTTCCTATTATTTCTATGAAAGTAAAAATTTGAATTTAAAATATAAGCATCCTATTCTATAAAAACGAATCACTCACCACTAATTCTTTGCTCCCTGCCGTGTATTTGTAAAATCCTTCACCAGATTTTACACCCAGTTTTCCCGCCATCACCATATTTACCAATAATGGAGATGGTGCATATTTTGGATTACCGAAACCCTCGTGCAAAACCCTCAAAATACTGAGGCAGGTATCCAATCCAATGAAGTCGGCCAGTTGCAAAGGTCCCATTGGATGGGCCATGCCGAGTTTCATGATGGTGTCGATAGATTCCACACCGGCCACGCCTTCGTGCAAACTGCAAATAGCTTCATTGATCATCGGCATCAAAATTCTATTTGCCACAAAGCCTGGATAGTCGTTGGCTTCACTTGGAACCTTCCCTATTTTTTTACTTAATGCTACAATCAGCTGGCTCACTTCTTTGCTGGTGGCATATCCGTTGATCACTTCTACCAGTTTCATCACGGGAACAGGATTCATAAAATGCATACCAATCACCATCGACGGCCTGCTGGTGATCGCCGCTATTTTTGTAATGGAAATTGAAGACGTATTGCTGGCTAGAACACAACCTTCTGGCGCAGCCTCATCTATTTGTTTGAATATTTTTAATTTCAGATCTACGTTTTCAGTAGCTGCTTCAATGACCAGGGAGGCTTGTGCTACCGCTTCTGCTAAATTCGTAGAGATTTGTATGTTGGCAATGGCTGCCAACTTCTGTTCTTCTGTGAGCGTGCCTTTTGCTACTTGCCTGTCAAGATTTTTTGTAATAGTGGTTACAGCTTTTTCCAACTGTTCCGCATTAACATCAATCAACACCACGCGGTAGCCCGTTTGTGCAAATACGTGCGCAATCCCGTTTCCCATTTGTCCGGCCCCGATCACCGCCACCAAACCTGTTCCTGCTAACAGGCCAGCTGCGTTTACCACCGCCTCATTTGTTTTCATGCTCATTGCTTCAAAAAAATTTAAGTTGCTTTGTATTGTAGAAATTAGATTATTTAAATGCATTAAAGCCAGTAATATCCATGCCGGTAATGAGCAAGTGAATATCATGTGTGCCTTCATAAGTAATCACACTTTCTAAATTCATCATATGTCGCATTACTGGATATTCGCCGGTAATGCCCATACCACCAAGTATTTGACGTGCTTCTCTGCAGATATTGGTAGCAACTTCGCAAGCATTTCTTTTGGCCATACTCACCTGTGCTGGTGTAACTTTTCCTTCGTTCATCAAAACGCCCAATCTCCAGTTGAGTAATTGCGCTTTGGTGATTTCGGTGATCATTTCCGCCAATTTCTTTTGCTGCAGTTGAAAGCCGCCAATAGGTTTTCCAAATTGCACTCTTTCTTTGCTGTACTCTAAAGCGATATGGTAACAATCCATAGCTGCACCAATGGCGCCCCAGGCAATACCATAACGCGCTTTGGTTAAGCAACCCAACGGTCCTTTTAATCCCTTCACGTTAGGAAGAATATTTTCTTTTGGGACTTTTACGTTGTCGAACACCAACTCACCTGTGGCGCTGGCTCTTAAACTCCATTTTCCGTGGGTGGTGGGTGTACTAAAACCTTCCATCCCTCTTTCTACGATTACACCGCGAATATCTCCTGCTTCGTCTTTGGCCCACACTACCGCTACCTGACTAAAAGGAGCGTTGCTGATCCACATTTTTGCGCCGTTTAATATGACATGATCGCCGGCGTCTTTGATATTGGTGAGCATGCCGCCAGGGTCACTTCCATGATCGGGTTCTGTAAGTCCGAAACATCCCAACCATTCGCCGCTGGCCAACTTCGGCAGGAATTTATTGCGCTGCTCTTCACTACCATATTGATAAATAGGGAACATTACCAAACTTCCCTGCACACTAGCCGTACTGCGAACACCGCTGTCGCCTCTTTCCAGCTCTTGCATCATCAATCCGTAGCTGATGTAATCGAGTCCGCCGCCGCCGTATTGCTCAGGTACGGTAGGCCCAAAGCAACCGAGTTCACCCAATTGTTTTACCATCTGCTCTGGAAATGTTGCCCGCTGTGCATAATCTTCTATGATAGGAGAAATTTCTTTTTTTACATAACTACGAACAGTTTCTCTGATCAACTTTTGCTCGTCGGTTAGTAATTCATCTACGTTAAAATAGTCTGGACTCTGAAAATTATCTGTTTTTGCTGCCATCGATATCTGTTGTTATTGAACGTGAATGTTGTCAATAGCGGTTTAGCTTGCTATTTGAAAACGTATTGCTGCAAAGATAATTACCTTGTTTCACCCAAAAAATCATTTGTTTAAGGATAAACGCCCTTTTTATTGCCTCTTTTTTTTTACATTTAACTTATGAATTTTTCTTATCTCGCATTGGGCGACAGTTACAGCATAGGTGAACAAGTACCCATACAAGATAGTTTTCCCTATCAAACGACTCAATTGTTGCGCAAAAAAGGTATTCCCATGGCTGCCCCGGAAATAGTGGCACAAACTGGTTGGACAACCGATGAATTGTTGTTGCAAATTGAAAAAAATAGCTTTTTACCCTCCTACGACATAGTTACGTTACTTATTGGAGTCAACAACCAATACAGGGGAAGGACCACCGATAATTTTGAACCTGGTTTTAATTCGTTACTGCAAAAAGCCATTGCCTTCGCCGGCGGTAATCCACAAAAAGTTTTTGTACTCAGTATTCCCGATTGGGGGGTTACTCCTTTTGCAGCAGAGAGAAACAATGCCAGCATTGCTTTGGAGATAGATGGCTACAATACTGCTTGTAATTCGATCAGTGGGTCTATAGGATGTAATTATATTGATATAACAACATCGCAACGTTTGGATGCCTTGGATGATTCTTTTTTAGCTGCCGACAAACTGCACCCCTCCGGAAAAGAATATGCGAAATGGGCTAAGTTGTTAGCAGATCAAATTTGGATGCTGTTGAAATAATAGGTAGAATTAGGATCACTTATAAAGTAGGTTCATGTACCCTTGCATTTCTGTTTGATATTGTGCCGCAATAACCCTTGCTTCTTCCGCAAAATTTTCTTTCTGGCCTGCGTAAATGATGGCCCTACTGGCATTCACCAGTAAGCCGATATCTTTATTCATAGCGTAGGTGCTCACTTCTTCTAAACTGCCTCCCTGAAAACCCACACCGGGTACCAGAAAAAAATGTTCCGGCAACATGGCTCTGACGTTCTCAAATGCGGAAGCTTGCGTAGCACCCACTACAAACATCAGGTTTTGAGGACTGCCCCATTGCGCCACTGTATGCATTACTTTTTCGTACAACCTGGAATTGCTTTGTTGGTTGTCTTTTAGTTCTAACAATTCAAAATCTGCAGCACCCTTGTTACTGGTGAGCCCCAGCACAATGGTCCATTTGTTTTCATATTCTAAAAACGGTCGGATGCTGTCTTCGCCCATGTAGGGCGCTACCGTGATGGCATCAAAAGGAATGGTTTCAAAAAAAGCTTTGGCATAATGTGAAGAAGTGTTTCCTATATCGCCTCTTTTGGCATCGGCAATTTTAAAATGAGTATCGGGAATATAAGCCACCGTTTCTTCCATGGCCTCCCATCCCTTAACCCCCATTGATTCATAAAATGCTGTGTTGATTTTATAACTCACACAATAATCTTTGGTAGCATCAATGATCGCCTTATTAAAGGCTATCACCGCCTTCGGTTGCTGTTGCAAATGCATGGGAATTTTGCTGATATCTGTATCAAGGCCCACGCAGAGATAGGTTCCTTTTTCTTTAATCTGCTGTACAAGTGTATGGCGATTCATCATGCTTTTTTTAATATTATTTTTTTCATTTCTCCGGCGATGAACAAATCTCCTGATCCTCCACGTTTTTCTAACTCAGCTATGATGTTGTTTTGGTCTTGTTGAGATTTATTCTGACTGAGTTTAAACACATGTTGCAGTGCAGCAACTTCAATGGAAAAAGATACAATGGCTTTCACGTGTTCTGTAAGATAATCTTCCGGAATTTGATCGTAGGAACCGGGTCCGGCATTACCCAGATGTGTAGTAGTAATATTCTTGATTGCATCCAATGTTGCAGCTTCGTCCCCAAAATGAATCGCTCCTTTTGCATGCACCGCCATGTAATTCACCGTGCTCGCTTGCGCAGTATTTTTATACCAACTGGCATGAATGTAAGCGGGTTCACTTTGGAATATCACCAATACCTGTTTGTTTTTTTCGAATGCCGAATGGTGCGCTGTTTTACGCATCAGGTGGCCGGTAAATAGGAGCCGTTCCTCTTGCTCGCTAACAAGCAAAGGTAAATGCGTAGCTACCGGATAATCATTTTCCGTACCAATCACTGTGGCAAATGAATGGGCACGCATGAATGCTAAGATCTGTTCTTTTTCGGTCGATTTAAAATATCCGATGTCGTACATGTTAAAAAGGCTTGTTAGAAATTTTCTCTAATATCTTGTTTTCTATTTCAGTGCTGTTCCATTGTTGTTCGATATCGGGCAACGCCATGATCTCATCCATAATGCCTTGCTGATAAAGGCCTCTGCTCAAGGCTTCACTGTAACGAACGTTCTTGCTAAAAGTAACCAGACTGTAAGCAGGGGTCCATTTTTCAGGATACTTATTGCTGAAATGTGCTTCTATTTTTTTCTGCAATAAAAATATCGGATCGGCTACCTTATCACGCATTTCAATAAAATTATTCAACGCAAGGTCGGCGATGGCATCTCCATCTGGCTTACGCAACGCCTGGTAGGCTGGCAATATTTGATCCCATTGATCCTCATACTTCTCCATCAATTCATTTAACACGGCACAGTCTTCAAAACCACAGTTCATGCCTTGTCCAAAAAATGGTACGATGGCATGTGCTGCATCTCCAATGAGTGCAAATATATCTTCCCTGATCCAGGGGAAACATTTTACCGTTACCAAAGAAGCCGTGGGGTTGTTGAAAAAATCTTCTGCTAAGGAAGGCATCAAAGGAACCACATCGGCAAAAGTTGTTTCAAAAAACTGCTGTACTTTTTCTTTGGTATCCAGCGATGCAAAAGAGGGGTCACCATCAAAGGGAAAGAAAAGCGTGCAGGTAAAACTGCCATCCGTATTTGGCAATGCAATCATCATGTAATTACCCCTTGGCCAAATATGCAACGCATTTTTTTCTATTCTGAAAGCTCCATTTTCTCCGGCAGGGATGTGCAGTTCTTTGTACCCAAAATCGATGTAGTATTGTTGGTATTGAAAACGGGCGTGTTGTAACTGGTGACTCAGCCTTGCCGCAGAATAGGAGCCATCACTACCAAACAACAGATCAAAATGATGCACCAATGAAGAACCATTGGCGCTATCCTCAAACATGATTCTTTTTTTATTCCAATCAATTTGATCGCATTTGTGTTCAAAAAAAATGGTCACATCATGTGCTTCTGCTAAATCCATGAGCCTGCAGTTCAATTCTCCTCTCGAAACCGAATTAATGAATTGCCCTTCTTTGCCATAAGCCTGGTACACTTCTTTTCCATCCAGGTTGTGCATTTGCCGGCCATGCATAGGTATGGCAATTTTTCTGATTTCATCCATGATGCCCACCTCCTCTAAAGCCTTGATGCCACGGTCGCTCAGCGCCAAATTGATGGATCGGCCTGCTTTCATTTTTTGTAATCGCATATCTGCGCGGCGTTCAAAGATCACCACATTATACCCTCTTTTACTTAGGTATATAGATAACAACGATCCTACCAAACCCGCACCAATGATGGTGATTTCTTTTTTCATTGCTTATTATTTTATTAGCTTCTTGTGGTTGCATCTCTTGCTATCATCATCAACCATTCAGCAATAATGGAACTGTGTTATTTAATCTGTGAAAGTTTGCAATATCTCTCCAAACCTATAAACGTCTTCAAAACAATTGTATAATGGAACAGGTGCAATGCGTATTACATTAGGTTCGCGCCAGTCTGCAATCACCGATGCTTTTTTTAATGCTTCAAAAATTTCTTTTCCATTTCTCAACATCAGCATGCTTACCTGGCAACCTCTTTCTGCAGCATTTTTTGGTGTAATAATGTGCAGCATTCTGTTGGCCGATTGATGATTGATCTCATTGAGCACAAAAAACAAATACGCACTCAATGCGGTAGATTTTTTTTGCAAACGTTCCATACCTGCTTCTTCAAAAATATCCAGCGATGCCTTGTGTGCTGCCATGCACAATATTGGTGCATTACTGAGCTGCCAGCCTTCTGCTGTAGGGATGGGATCAAATTCGGGCCCCATTACAAATCTGGTTTCTTTGTTGTGTCCCCACCAGCCAGCCATTCTTGGGAAACTGGTATCGGTTGCAAAACGTTCGTGAATGAACACCCCAGAAACCCCACCTGGTCCGCTGTTCAGATATTTATAACTACACCAGGTGGCAAAATCTACATCCCAATGGTGTAATTGTAAAGGAATATTGCCAATAGCGTGTGCCAGGTCAAAACCGCAATAGGCTCCGGCTGCATGTGCTGCTGCACAAATTGCAGGCATATCGAAAACCTGGCCTGAATAATAATTGACGCCTCCAAAAATCACCAGCGCCACACTGTCTTTATATTGTTCAATGGTTTCTGCAATAGCTTTGGTAGAAATGTGGTGTTCTCCATCTGCGGGCTTTACTTCGATGATGGTATCATGGATGTCTAGACCGTGCAATTGTACCTGCGATTGTAACATATACTGATCAGAAGGAAATGCTTTTGCTTCACAAATAATCCTGAAACGTTGCGGTGTGGGTTTGTAAAAACTCGCCATTAACAAATGGAGATTCACAGTAAGTTGGTTCATCACCACCACTTCATGTTCCAATGCACCGGTAAGTTTGGCGATGGGCGCGGCAAACATTTCATGGTAACTTATCCAGGGATGGCGGGCATGCTGATGCCCTTCTACGCCGTAGTTCGCCCAGTCTTCCAATTCATTCAACACATACTCCTGCGTGGTTTTGGGTTGTAAGCCCAAAGAGTTACCAGTAAAATAAATAGCTTCTTTCCCGTGTATCAGCGGGATGTAAAACTTATCTCTAAACGAACGCATTTCATCTTGCTGGTCAAGATACTGCGCGTAATCGGCAGTATTTTTTAGTTCTGCACTTATTCCAACTTTCTGTTCCATAATATTTTATATTGTAGCAATTACTTTTAATTCGATGGCAATGGGTGTGGGCAGGCAATTGACTTCTACAGTAGTGCGGCAAGCCTGTACTCCTGAAAAATATTCGCCATAAATTTTATTGTACTGCTCAAAATCATCTTTCATGTTGGTGAGAAAAACAGTTACATCCACGATCTGATCCCAACTACTTCCGCTCGCTTCCAACACTGCTTTTACATTGGCAAAAACCGAATGGCATTCTGCTTCAATATCATATTTCAGAATATTACCTGCTTCATCTAATTCTAATCCGGGAATTTTATGATCACTAGCCTGCCTCGACCCAATGCCTGATAAAAACAACAAGCCACCTACTTTTCTGGCGTGTGGATAGGCTCCCAATGGTTTGGCTGCTTTTTCTGCATGAACGGTTCCTGCTGGTTGATTTGTTGTAGAAATATCATTTTTACTTTCTTGCATACTTATTTTCTTTTAAGGAATCAACGCTTTCTTTCTTTAAAATATACAAAGTGTTTACCTGAATTTATCTTGTGTTGCTGTATCAAAATTCGATACAAACATTTTTTGTTTCTGTAAAAAAACGCAATGCTTCCCATCCGCCTTCTCTACCTATACCACTGTTTTTAATACCCCCAAAAGGCGTGCGCAAATCTCTTCTCAACCAGCAATTGATCCATACAATTCCTGTTTCCACTTTGTTGGCAATATGATGGGCAGTATGGATATTGCTGGTCCACACACTACAAGCCAATCCGTACTGACTGGCGTTGGCCAATTGCAGGGCTTCTTCTATGGTATGAAATTTTTGCAGGCTAACGACCGGTCCAAATATTTCTTCCCGGTTAGTGCTGCATTCGGGACCCAATCCCTCTAAGATGGCAGGGGCTATAAAAAAACCATTTTTGCATCTTCCATCCACCTGCACAGGGTAGCCACCAGTTAAAATAATTCCGCCTTCCTGTTGGGCTGTTTTGATACATCCCAGTATTTTATCATAATGCATTTTGCTCACAATAGCACCTTGTTGGCTAGTGTTTTGCAATGGATCTCCTACGGTTAATCCTTTTGTTCTGGCCACAAAAGCCTCTTTGAATTTTTCATACACGGTGGCTTCAATTAAAATCCTGCTACCACACAAACAAATTTGTCCCTGGTTGCTGAAGGAAGATTGTAAAACAGTGTCCATCATTTTATCCCAATCACAATCTCCAAAAATGATAGTGGGATTTTTTCCACCCAACTCCAATGATAATTTTTTAAACATCGGCGCCGCAACGCTGGCAATACGTTCACCAGCCCTGGTACTGCCCGTGAACGAAATGGCCTTGATGGCTGGATGTTGTACAATGGCTTCTCCACAATTTGGGCCGGTACCATGTATGATATTGAGAACAGCATCGGGTAAACCAGCTTCTTTACAAATGAGTCCCAACAGATAGGCTGTTACGGGTGTTACTTCGCTGGGTTTTGCAATTACACAATTACCTGCAGCCAATGCCGGTGCAATTTTCCAGGTAAATAAATAAAGGGGTAAGTTCCAGGGAGAAATACAGCCCACTACACCAATAGGCTGCCGGAGTGTGTAGTTAATGGCTTTATCTTCCATTTGGTGCGCCTCATTCGCAAAATGCATAATGCCTGTGGCGAAAAAACGGAAGTTGGCAGCAGCACGATAGATATCTACTTTTTTACTTAACCAAAGTGGTTTGCCATTGTCGTTGGTTTCTGCCAGTGCCAATGCTTCCTGATTTGCTTCTATGAGATCTGCAATTTTATTGAGAATCCTAAATCTGTGTTCCAGCGAACTGTTGCTCCAAGAGGGCAAGGCTTGCTGAGCTGCCACAACTGCCTTTTCAATATCCAGGTAATTGCTGTCTGGAATTTCTCCTACCACTTCTCCGGTAGCCGGATTGATGTTGGGGATAAACAGGCCACTTAACGGACTTGAAAAATCACCCCCAATAAAATTTTTTAGTTGATAAGGAACATCCAGTTGCATGGTTCAAAAATAAGCTATTTTAGGTTCTGCCATCTATGCAGAAAGTAGGATTTGGATAGAATGCACTGGTACAATATTTTTAATAACTTTCGATTCAGCGTAGCCAGCAGATTAGCAGGGCAGCAGACAAACTGCTTATTCAGATAAAATGTGGAAAAACCAGCCAGGCTCATTAATTTAGTAGCATCATTTGCGGGCGGTCTTCATAAAAGGTAAGCGAAATATTGCAATAATTTACCTACTTTTCACTTAGTAAAAACATTTAAACAGCAGTATTATGGCCATCGTAGCTCCCTTTAATTTAAAAAAATGGATTGATGAACACCGCGATTTATTAAAGCCACCAGTTGGCAACCTAACCATTTACAAGGATGCAGAAAATTTTATCGTAATGATCGTAGGTGGGCCCAATGCCCGTAAAGATTATCATTACAACGAATCAGAAGAATTGTATTACCAGATAGAAGGTGACATTGTGGTGAAAATTATTGATGATGGGGTTCCCAAAGACATTCTCATTAACGAAGGAGATATATTTTTACTTCCTCCCAAAACACCGCATTCGCCACAACGTGGCCCGGGAACGGTAGGACTCGTGATTGAAAAAGTGCGGGAGAAAGAAGAGGACGGTTTTTTGTGGTATTGCGAAAGCTGTGGCAACAAAATTTATGAAGAATACTTAAATGTATCCGACATTGTAACCCAACTACCGCCAGTGATGAATGATTTTTACAGCGATGACTATAAACGTACCTGCAACAAATGCGGCGCAAAGATGGCGCCGCCTGTAAAAAAAGGATAATTATTTTTAGTAATGTTAACCCTGTTATTTTTTGAAAAAAATAGACATACATACGCATATCATGCCCGAACGCATGCCCAACTGGGTAAAAAAATTTGGATACGGCGAATTTATTCATCTCGAACAGCACAACTGCAAGGCATGTATGATGAAGGGCGACAAACTTTTCAGAGAAGTAGAGCCCAATTGTTTTGATGTGAGTTTGAGGAAAAAAGATATGGAAGCCACGGGTGTTCACCTGCAGGTGCTTTCTACCATTCCGGTTTTGTTTAATTACTGGGCGAAGCCTGCAGACGGATTGGATACTTCTCGTTTTTTCAACGACCATATCGCAGAAGCAGTATCGAAAGAACCCGAATTTTTTATCGGTATCGGTACAGTTCCTTTGCAGGATATAGAACTGGCCATCGTAGAAATGGAAAGATGTGTTCAGGTGTTAAAAATGCCTGGCCTCGAAATTGGTTCCAACATCAATGGCATCAACCTCAGCGACCCCCGCTTTTTCCCTTTCTACAAAAGAGCCGAAGAACTCGGTTGTTCCTTGTTTGTACACCCCTGGGAAATGATGGGAGAAAATGATATGCAACGCTACTGGTTGCCCTGGCTGGTAGGTATGCCGGCAGAAACCAGCCGCGCCATTTGTTCCATGATTTTCGGTGGGGTTTTCGAAAAATTTCCGACCCTAAAAGTGGCTTTCGCACATGGAGGTGGCTCTTTTCCTGCCACTATTGGCCGAATCGAACATGGTTTTCAGGTACGCCCCGATTTGGTGGCTATCGATAATCCGGTTAATCCACGCAACTACATCGGCAAATTCTGGATCGATAGCCTGGTACACGATCCTCAGGCCATGCATTTTATTATGGATTTGATGGGAGAAGATAAAATTTGTATGGGTAGCGATTACCCCTTCCCGTTAGGAGAACCTTATCCAGGCAAACTCATTCAAGACATGTCGTTTCCGTCAGCTGTTCAATCGAAATTATTATATCAAAATGCTTTGGAATGGTTGGGTATCTAAGCCCTTCAAAAAACATTCCATCTCATCGCTTTGGTTTCATCAAACGATCGGGATAATCCGTAATAATCCCATCCACACCTAATGCTATCAGTCGCTGCATACCGGTGCTGTCATTCACCGTCCAGGGAATCAACCGAATATTTTTCTGTTTACAATCTGCCACCAGGGTACTGTTTACCAAATCGTACTGCGGGCTGTACACTGTTGGCACAAAACCTAGTTTGGTCAACTGCTCGGCAAAGGTGGTTTTATCAACATCTTCTACCAATACAACTGTGGCCATTGTTGGATATTTTTCGTGCAAATATTGTAATGTTCTACCGTCAAAAGATTGTATCATAGAGCGTTTTTCCATGCCTTTTTTTCGAATCACATTCATCAGTAATTCCACAAACTTAGCCGGGGCTGGATGGTATATACCGTCGGTTTCGGGCTTACATTTTGTTTCTATATTAAAGAAAGGGATGGAAGTTCCTGTTCTGGTGCAAAAAGCGGATACGCTGTCAAAAACAGCTTCCAGTAAGGGTTTACTGGCTTTCATTTTTTGTTGATCAGGAAATCTGGGGTGCGGCCTGTTGCCTACGTCGTATTTCTCTACCTCCTTAAAATTCATTTCAAAAATATTTAAACTTTTTTCTTCGGCTTCGCTCACTGCTTCCCCATTGGGCTTGGTGGTAATTTCATGGTTAAAAAAGGGTTCATGAGATAGCACCACTTGTTCATCTTTTGTTATCACCACATCCAATTCAAGTGTGGTAACGCCCAACTCTACTGCCTTCAGCATGGCGGCAATCGTATTTTCGGGCATAAGCCCCCTGCAGCCCCTGTGCCCCTGCACATCCAATGACGCGATGGCAGATGGAATATTTTGTACTGCTTCTTTCATTTTTTTGTCTGAATTACAGGATATCAACATCAAAAATACGATTGAGCCTGCAAGAGCCACTTTTTTCATAAGACTAAACTACGGTTTTCTTTTTCCATTCAAACGTATTAGCAGTGATGTTTACATTAAAAAATCCGGTGTATTTGCCACCGGATTTTAAATAAAGTTGCCGCAAAAAATTATTCCAGTATTTGCTGAATTTGTGTAGCAGGCATATTGGCGTTGCGCATGGCAATACTTCTCACTGCGTTGCCAGCAAATTCTTCAAATGCTTTTTTGCTGATGGGGTCATCGCCCACCATCACTGGTACGCCACTATCGCCACCTTCTCTGATGCTTTGTACAATCGGTATTTGTCCGAGCAAAGCAATGTCAAATTCATCGGCCAAATGCTTGCCGCCGTCCTTTCCAAAAATATAGTATTTGTTATCGGGCAGCTCGGCGGGGGTAAAATAACTCATGTTTTCTACGAGCCCAATCACTGGTACTTTTAATTGTGCTTGACTAAACATAGCCACTCCCTTTTTGGCATCTGCAACGGCCACTAGTTGAGGGGTGGTTACTACAATCACACCTGTAACGGGTACTGTTTGCACAATGGTGAGGTGTATATCACCCGTGCCAGGCGGCATATCTATTACCAGATAATCCAATTCACCCCAATCTACGTCGCTTACAAACTGACGAATGGCACTGCTCACCATGGGGCCTCTCCAAACCACCGCCTGTTTTTCATCGATCAACAAACCTATGCTCATCACTTTGATGCCATATTTTTCTATCGGCACAATCAGTCCTTTTTCACCATTCTCTTTCATCAAAGGTCGCTCGCCACGAATACCAAACATAATGTGCTGACTAGGCCCGTAAATATCTGCATCCATCAAACCTACTTTAGCACCGCTTGCCGCCAACGCCAAGGCCAGGTTAGCACTTACGGTGCTTTTTCCTACACCACCTTTTCCACTTACTACTGCGATGATATTTTTTACGCCACTTAAAATCGTTTTTCCGTCTACTCGGTTGCTACTGGTATTGCTGGTAAAATTCACCGTTACCTCCGCATTTTTATCCACCAATAGTTTAACTGCGTTGGTACTGGCCATCTTCATCATGTCTTTCATCGGGCATGCAGGCGTAGTTAGTACGATCGTAAAAGATACTTTATGATCATTTATTTCAATATCTTGTATCATGTTCAATGTTACCAGATCTTTGCCCAGATCTGGCTCTTGCACATTGCTCAGGGCTTTAAGAATTTCGTCTTTTGTCATCGTTCAATTATTTGTTAAAAAACATTTCTGGTCGCAAAATTAACCATTAGCAACCTTACTTTGTTTATCAAATAGGAAATGTTGTTATTTTTGAGCCAGCATTTTACTATTGTTCAACTTTGGTTGTGTCACTCACTTGTACTGAATACCATTATTCAACCTGGAAATTCAGTGCGATATTGAAATTCGTTTTTGTAAATCAATATCGGGCGATACATCCTAAAAATCTGTGATAACAGAGCATTTGTATTCATGAAAAAAAATTTACTATACCTTCTTGTTTTGGCCTTCCTTCTTCCTGTGCCAGCAAAAGCACAGTTCGAAACATTTAAAGATTCGGTAGTGCAGTTGTACGGTTTGGTGATGACGGCAGATTCTTTGCAGGGGTTACCCGCTGTAAGTGTGGTAGTAAAAGGGCAAAACAGGGGCACCATCACCAATGACCGCGGGGTATTTAGTATTGTGGTGCTCAAAGGCGATCAGGTAGAATTTACCAGTGTAGGATACAAACCCATCACAGTAGAGATCGCCAAAAATATTGTGGGCAATCAGCACAGCGTTATACAACTCATGGTGAACGATACCGTTTATCTGCCTGCTACCATTATTAAGCCCAGGCCAAGCCGCCAACAATTTGAACGCGATTTTGTAAGCATCAAAGTTCCCGATGATGATATTGAAATTGCACGGGCTAACAATGATTATGCAACAAGAAAAGTGCTCATGGCCAGTTTGCCATCTGACGGAAGAGAAGCCAGCAACATCTATTTGCGTCAAAGTGCACAGAAAATGAGTTATACTGGACAAGCACCTCCTCAAAACATATTCAATCCATTTGCCTGGAACGAATTTCTAAAGGCATGGAAGCGCGGCGATTATAGAAAGAAGAATTAATTTCCCACTTTTTAGTTTTCTAGATAATTAACGGTAATTTGAATTTTTTAAAAAAATCTTTTGCCAGCACACCATCCTACATACAGATCATCCTATATCTTCCTCATAGGATTTATGGGTACAGGGAAGTCTCATTGGGGGCGTATCTGGGCTGATCGCCATAGTTATTGTTTCCTCGATCTGGATGAAATGATCGAACAAGACGAACGGCATTCTGTGGTAGAAATATTTGAGCAACAAGGTGAAGATTATTTTAGGCAGAAAGAAGCGATTTCGCTCCGCAATACCGAACATTTAAAACCAATAATTGTTTCCTGTGGAGGAGGCACCGCATGCTTTTTTGATAATATGCACTGGATGAACGAACATGGGCTCACCATCCTGCTGCAATCAGATCCTACTACTATTTTGAGAAATATTTTATCTGAACAAGTAAAACGCCCATTAGTAAAAAACCTCAACGAAGCGGAATTGTTGTTTTTTATTGAAAAAAAAATAAAGGAAAGGGCCATCTATTACAACCAAGCACACATACATTTATTTACCGAAGGGTTGGATGAAACTGCCATCGATCAAATTATTTTACCAACACACTAACGATCATGCATAAAGGATTTTTAAAAATAGCCGCATTACTCGGTGCGCTTAGTGTAGGCATGGGTGCTTTTGCGGCACACGCACTTAAAGAAATAGTGAGTCAAAGGGTGTTGGTCACCTTTGAAACCGCCATTCGATATCAATTTTATCACCTCTTGGCATTGGCATTGGTAGCCATCCTTTACAAAGAGTTTCCAAACAAACGCATCGTTGCGGCCGGTTGGTTATTTATAGCAGGCATCCTCATCTTTTGTGGTTCGCTGTACATGCTCTGTTACGTGCAAGCTACCGTGCAGCCGGGTTACAAATGGTTAGGGCCTGTTACACCGTTTGGTGGTGTGGCATTTATTGCAGGTTGGGCGATGCTTTTTGCAGGAGTAATGGGTAAAAAAAATTAACGGGTCTGTTTGTACAACCTGATCAAAGTACCATTCTTGTTTTCTATACTAAAATCTATACCAAGGTCTTCCATCCGCTTGCGCATATTTTTTAATCCATTGCTAAACTGGCGAATATTATTCAGGTCGATTCCTTTTCCATTGTCGTGAATAGTAAGCGAAAATCCAAGGGGTTCTTTGTTCATAGAGATTACTACTTCTGTGGCTTCTGCATGTTTCACAATATTTTGCAACGCTTCTTTCATCAGCAGAAAAATATTTCTTCGGATTGTTCCATTCACTGCCATCGCAGGGAATTTTTCCGGGAGCCGTATAATGGGTTTGATACCGGTTCCTTCCAGGTATTCGATGGTATAACTTCTGATATAGGCTACCATATTACCCAAACTGTCGTTCTCGCTGCTCATACTCCAAATAATGGCATTCATTTTATTGATGAGCTCGTCAGATAAAGAAGATATTTTTTCCAACTCCGGAAAAGGAGCATCTGTTGCCTTAGCCTTTGCCAGTTCACTGTATAAACGAATAGAGGTCATGCCAGCTCCAAGGTCGTCGTGCATGTCAGCACTAATTCTGTTCCGTTCTTCCTGCTGCGCTTTATAGATGGCTAACTGGTTCTCAAAATATTGTTTTTCTCCCTCCAACCTTAATGCTTCCTGCTCTTTCATCTTGCTAATGAGTTCAATTTTGTTTTTGTAAAATAAACCTAACAGAAAAAATACAATGGAACTCATCACACCCAATTCATAATAAAAAATGGGCGAGTTAAACACACTCGAAACCTTGTGCCCGTTAATGCCCATGAAAAGCGATGTGACTGAAAAAAGGATTTGTACTGCAGCGCCAAATGATAAGTAATTCATCAACTGGTTTTTTACAAAAAACGACATCACAATGAACACGATCCCCGCCGCCAGCAATAAAATTTTGACAGTATTTAGAAAATAGATCTCATATTGAAATGCATCAAACCCGAAATGAATGGTGCTGTAAGCCACCATGATGCTAAGTACAAATACGGACAGGTATTTTAAAAATTTATTTAAAGAGGGAAAGTGGATGGCAGCATCTAAAAACTTTCTGGTAAAACTCAGGTAGAAAAACATGCCAGCCATCATGAACATAAAATCGAGGTAAGACACGTAAAAACCCTTGAACCAACTAGGGTTTCTAAACAGGAAGGCTGTAAAAAAAATGACCAAACTCATGCACAGGGAATACATTGTGCTGTAAAGAAATTCAATTTTTCGGGTGATGATAAAATTAAGTAAAGTGATCAGTAGCATCATAAACAGCATACCGCTAAATACGAGTCCAACTGTTCTTCGATTATTCTGGGTTCTGTACAACTCATTTTTAAAAGATTCGAGATGCTGGATTTCAATCAAAGATGGGTTAATGCTGTTGCTCCTGTTTTTGAAAAATGAGCATTGCAACACATATACTGTTTTTTGGGAAGCAGTTACTGTAAAATCCAAAAATCCTGAAGAATGATCGCCGGCGGCATAACTACTAAAATTTTTTCCTCCATCATTGCTGTAATACAAGGTCATTTTATCTACCAACGTTCCCGGGTATAAACTATATGTTTTGTCTAGCACCTC
>Ga0105049_10003142_pt1 | contig 19569 bp, 15 predicted proteins | sample MAT06_FD_78087 | JGI IMG/M metagenome (GOLD analysis project Ga0105049, IMG submission 78087) | Freshwater microbial communities from Lake Fryxell liftoff mats and glacier meltwater in Antarctica - MAT-06 | ecosystem: Environmental > Aquatic > Freshwater > Ice > Liftoff microbial mat | place...
ACATCCATCACCGCATTCGTGGGGCGTGCCCTCCACGGCCCTTTGGACCGGCCCATGCGCATTCAATCGTTTGGCGATTATGAGCGCGTATTCGGCGGGTTGTGGGTCGAGAGCACTATGAGTGACGCGGTGCGCCATTTCTTCCAGAACGGTGGGATCGATGCCCTAGTCGTGCGACTGGCCCCCTCTGCGGTCATGGCCTCCATCCCGGCTCCGTCCGCTTTCCCATCCACCGACTGGCTGCAACTCCAAGCCGCGAGTGAGGATTATGACAACCCGGGCCTGTGGGGTAATCGGCTTTCCGCCGAGGTCGATGCGGACACCCGTGACACTTCCGACCTCAACCTGTTCAATCTAACCATCCGATTGCACGCCACGGCAGGCGACCCGGCTTCACAGGTACTTGCCACGGAGCGCTTCCGGAACGTTTCGACCGACCGAACGAAGAATCGCTATGTTGTGAGCGTGCTCGCTGAAAGTTCCCAGTTTGCGCGTGTCATAAATGCGGTCAACGGAGCCACCGGAACCTTGGGAAGAACCATGTTCTCTGGTGGGGGTAATGGCGTGGCAGTGTCCGATCCTGACCTCATTGGCCCTGGCATGCAGGCCGGGCACCAAGGATTGTACGCTTTGGAGGAGGCTGACTTATTCAATCTGCTTTACATACCACCTTACACCCCCGGCGACTCCGCAGGAACGACAATGCTTGCCGAAGCCTTGACCTATTGTGTTGAACGCCGGGCAATGCTCATCGTGGACCCGGATCCGGGTTGGATGACGCCCGGCGCGGCCGCCACCGGATTCGACGCCTTGCGAACAACCCTTGGCGGGATGAACCCGGGACGCAATGCGATGATCACCTTCCCGTACCTGCGCATGGCCGACCCGCTTCGCGAGAACCGCTTGAGTGAATTCCCTCCTGGTGGCTCGATCGCAGGCATCATCGCCCGCACGGATTCCCAGCGTGGTGTCTGGAAAGCTCCAGCGGGGATCGAAGCTGGACTGGGTGGCGTGAAAGAGTTAACCGTGAAGCTCACAGATCCGGAGAACGGCCAGCTGAACCCGCTCGGCTTGAATTGCCTCCGCACAAAAGTTCCCTACGGCCACATCGCATGGGGTGCCCGCACCCTCGCAGGCGATGATCGTTTCAACTCCGAATGGAAGTACATCCCGATCCGACGAACGGCGCTCTACATCGAAGAAAGCCTGTTCCGTGGATTGCATTGGGTGGTGTTCGAACCCAACGATGAACCGCTTTGGGGGCAGATCCGCATGAACACGAAAGCCTTTATGCAGAACCTTTTCAAGAAGGGCGCCTTCCAGGGCACTACGCCCAAGGAAGCCTTCTTCGTGAAATGCGACCGCGAGAACAATCCGCAATCGCAGATCGACCTCGGCATTGTTACCGTTACGGTGGGCTTCGCGCCCTTGAAGCCGGCGGAGTTCGTAATCATCCAGATCCAGCAGATGGCTGGTCAATTAGAAGCGTGATCCCATGGCACAGTTCAGCGTAAACACCCAACGGTTCGATCCTTACAAGAATTTCAAATTCCGCGTGAAGTGGGATGGCAAATTCGTGGCCGGTATCAGCAAGGTCGGTGCTTTGAAACGGACCACTGAAGTGGTGGAGCATCGCGAAGGCGGCGATCCCAGCACCACACGCAAGTCGCCTGGACAAACGAAGTACGAGGCGATCACATTGGAGCGAGGCGTTACACACGACGTTGCTTTTTTGCAATGGGTGAGCAAGGTGTGGCACTTCGGTGCGGGCCTAGGTTCGGAAGTTTCGCTCGCCGATTTCCGCAAGGACATCATTATCGAAGTGTACAACGAGGCGGGGCAAAAAGTGAAAGCCTACAACGTGTTCCGGTGTTGGGTGAGCGAGTATCAAGCCCTGCCGGATCTGGATGCCAGTGCCCACGCGGTGGCCATCGAGAACATCAAGTTGGAGAACGAAGGGTGGGAGATCGATGAGGCCGTTACCGAGCCTAAGGAACCCACTTTCACAGAACCCTCCATCGGATAGTTCTTAACGACATCTTGAACCTGTGGAACACCGTTGCAACCTCTCCAATGAACGCCGCTCACCTCCTCCAACTCTGGGAAACAGGCATCAGCCAGCCGGAAGAGCGCGGGTATTTGTTGCATCGCGCAGCGAACGATGGAACGGATCAGGGCACATTGATGGACGCCTCTCCAGGGCAACGATCGCATGCCTTGTTGGTTTGGCGTGAATGGGTCTTCGGTGCAACAATGCCCTGTATCGCCGACTGCCCGCAATGTGGGGACCGCATGGAATTCGAACTGCAACGAGCAGACCTGTTTTCTATCACCGCTTATGAGCTGCCCGAACACATCGAGGTGGACGCGCCGCCTTTCAGTGTGCGTGTTCGTCCGATTAGCTTGAAGGATATTGTTGGAGCGAACGGTGATGCGGAAGATCTCTTTGCGCGTTGTGTTGTGGAGGCGCGAAAGAAGAAGAAGGTGGTCTCCGCACGCGATCTACCGGTAGCTGTGCGAGATCAGATCGAAGCGCGAATACTCGAGGTGGATCCATTGCTGGATCTGCGGTTGGAACTGAACTGCCCTGGCTGTGAACACGCATGGTCTGCGCCGTTCGATGTTGCAGCTTATTGTTGGGGTGAAGTAGAACGATGGGCGCAGCGCATGCTCGTTTCGATCCATCAGTTGGCGCGTGCTTATGGTTGGACCGAACGCGATGTGCTCGACTTGAGCGCCAGGCGTCGTGAACACTATTTACAACTGATCGCATCATGAGCGGGCTCTTCCAACGGCTCGCGCAGGCTGAAGCAGCCGTAGGCGCCATAGCTCAACGACCCATTGCCCGGTTTGAAACGCAAGTTGCAGTGGACCCGAACGCTCTTACAGGCGTTGACGTATCGGAAATGGATGGATCAGTGCAGCAGTTACCAATGCGCAGACCCCCACTCTGGCCCTTCGAAAGGGAGATACCGACAGCACGCAGGCTTGTTGCGCCGAATGCCGACGTAAGTCCTGCAGTTCATGCAATGGTTCGGGACTCTGCCCGAACCATCCAAACAACTGACCGGTCCTGGGAGACCATTCGCACACCACAATTGCCCAGCGTGCCGATGGAACAGCAGCCACGAGATCTAGTGCATAGGCCAACAACGGAAGCGCCATCTGTGGACACTACCCCCGCCGCTGAACGACCGACGTTCTCACCACGTGCAGTTCGCTCGCAGGAAGAGCGGACCGTCACAGGTCGCGCCCCGACCCGCCCGATCGCCACGTCGGAAGAAAGAACGATCACGAAGCCCGCAACGTCCATTCGCCGCACCCCGGACATAATGGAGGTGGCCTCACCGCAGTTGGTGCATCGCCCCACGGATGTCGCCCAAGACCCTTCGCGGTCCCAGCCACCCGTTATCGAGATCACGATCGGCCGCATCGAAGTTCGCTCACTGCAGCCACCGGCCCGTGCGGAACAGCCTGCACCCTTCAAGCCAGCGATGGGGCTTGATGCGTATTTGCAACGACGTAACGAGGGTAGGTCATGAGCAACTTCTTGGGTGTGGCTCATGTTACCGCAGCGTTGAAAACGATGCTCGCCGATCGGGTGAAGGAAACTGGGATCGGCTTCGACGTGAGCGTGAAACGCCCCGATCAATTGGGTGCGCAGAATGCAGCCCACATCAACGTCTATCTCTACCAGATCACGCGAAACGTTCATGCGGGCAACCACGATCTGCCCACGCGCAACGCGGATGGCGACCTGGGCAATTTACCCAGGGTCGCGATCGATCTGCACTACCTCGTTTCCTTCTACGGCGACGAAGATCGTTTGGAAAGTCAACGCTTAATGGCCAGCACGTTGCGTGTATTGCACGAAGAGCCGTTGCTTGCTAAACATTGGATCCAAGCCGCTTTCACCGATGGGCTATACAATGACATCCTCGATCCGCCGCCTTCGCCCACTCCGGCGCTTAGCATTCCGCCTTCGAACCTTGATTTGAATGCCGAGCCGATCAGATTCGTTCAAACGGCACTTTCGCTGGAGGAAATGTCCAAGCTCTGGTCCGTTTTCTTTCAAACCCATTACGCGCTGTCGGTTGCCTATTCCGCATCGGTCGTATTTATCGAACGCGAGTCACCCCGTGTAATTCCCAAACAGGTGCTGGAGCGCAATGTGGAAGTGGTCACGCTGTCTACCGCGAAGAACGAACCTTCAAGCATCGCTGGCCTCGGACTTTGGTTACGATCGGACAAGGGTTTGAGAAAGAAGAGCGATGGTTCGATCGAATGGTTGGATCAGAGCGGCAAAGAGCGGCACGCGCATGAAGTAGTGGCGAATGCACCTTCCGTACTCCCACATGCGATCGGATCACGACCCGCATTGCGGTTCAATGGAGCGGCTCAACTCGCATTGGATTGGACCATGAATGGAAGCGTGCATGCCGTCACGGTGTGTGCTGTGCATCGCACCCAAGGCACGATCCGCCGATCGCTTATCAGTTTCGGTGCTGATGCATATTGGGAACTTGGTGTGGATCAGGATCCGCCTGTTGGCAGTTGGATCACTGGTGGACGTGAGCTCGTTACCACGCTGCCTGCTTTTGACCAGGATCATCCGGAACGTTTGGATCGAACGGATGCCGAACTCGGTAATGGATGGCGCGTACAGCTTGCCACGTTCAGTTCAGGCACCGCTGCGGCGGAGCGCTTCAAGGAACTATGGTTGAATGGTGTTCAAGTAGCGCTCGACCCGGCGGCGGTTATCATTCCACTCTCCTCTACGGATCCACGAACCGGCCTTCTGGGCGCTTCTGTAGGTGACACGGGAACGGATCGCAATTTCTTCCTTGGCGACATAGCAGAAGTGATCGTCTTCGAACGTGCCTTGCTCGAACAGGAGCGCTCCAATTTATTCCGCTACCTCAGCGATCAATACGGCATTCCATGAGCAGCGCGACGGATCAACAGCAGCTCGCTGGATCGGTACAACGGATCAAGGTCTTGATCGAGCGCAAGCGCGATGGTAACTCCGCCGTGGATGTTCCTGCATTCACCCCCTGTGCTTCGTTGGACAGACTGGTAGCGGCTTTCCATATGAGTCCCTTCGAGCGCGATGTGCTCCTTTGGTGTGCCGGTGTGGAATTGGACAGTGCCTTGGGCGATCTCACCGCAACACTTCCCGGACATGATGGTCGGCGCTATCCGAGTTTTAGCCTCGCCTTGTCCGTATTGCCGGATGCCCATTGGAGTGCCTTGGTTCCAGCGGCACCAATGCGCTATTGGCGCATGATCGAACCTGGAAGCGGGGGGCTTACCCATGCGGACCTGCGCATCGATGAGCGGATCCTGCATGAACTGGCCGGGGTGCCTTACCTGGACGCTCGCCTCACCACCATGTCGCGACCCGGACGCGCAGAACAGGAACTCACCGCCGCGCAACAAGAGCTCGCCAACACCATCTGCGACACGTGGACCGCGCAAGCCGTGGTGCGACCGATCATGCAATTGGTCGGTAAGGACCGCCATGCCCAGTTCGCCATCACTTACACCTTGGCACAACGGTTTGGTTTCGTCGTTCACCTGCTCGATGCAAAACAGCTTCCTGCACAGGCCGCCGAATTAGATGCCCTTGTGCGGCTTTGGCAACGCGAATGCATACTCGGAAGGAACTTGTTGGTCATTGATCGGAAGGAACACGGAGTGAAGGACGACGCCGTTCATCAGTTGGTGACGTTCTGCGATCAGCTCGATATGCCGCTTTTCCTCTTGGGTCAGGAACGACTACGCGGACTGCAACGAACGATCCTGAACTTCGATGTACACCCGCCTGATTGCCGCGAACAAGCAGCGTTATGGCGCGACGCGTTGGGAGAACACGCCCGCACATTGAACGGTACTGTGGACCGCCTTGTGGATCAGTTCGATCTTTCGTGGCCGGAGATCCGCAACGCCGCCGGGCAAGCAACGGCATTGGATGGAAAACCCGATGAACAGAGGCTGCGCAACGCCTGCCGAGCGCAAGCGCGGCCCAAGCTGGATGATCTCGCCAAGCGCATCGACACACGGGCCGGCTGGGATCAGCTCATACTCGCTGATCGCGAGAAGAGCACCTTGCGCGATGTGGCCTTGCACTTGGCGCACCGCAGCACGGTGCATGGCACGTGGGGCTTTGGCAAGAGCAACAAACGTGGAGCTGGGATCACCGCTTTGTTCTCCGGACCCAGCGGAACAGGCAAGACGCTCGCCGCCGAGATCCTCGCCAAGGAACTCGACCTGGATCTGTTCAAGATCGACCTGAGCCAAGTGGTGAGCAAGTACATAGGTGAATCGGAAAAGAACCTATCGCGCATTTTCGATGCGGCCGAATCCGGTGGAGCGATCTTGTTGTTCGATGAGGCCGACGCACTATTCGGAAAGCGCAGTGAGGTGAAGGACAGTCACGATCGCTACGCCAACATCGAAGTGAGCTACCTATTGCAACGCATGGAAGAATACCGCGGGCTCGCGATCCTAACCACCAACATGAAACAGGCCTTGGACAGTGCCTTTATGCGCCGACTCACCTTCGTGGTCAACTTCCGTTTTCCGGATATGGCGCAACGTGCCGCGATCTGGTCTTGCATGTTCCCCAAGGAATGTCCGCAGGTCGGGATTGATCATCAAAAGCTCGCGCAGTTGAATATCTCCGGCGGCAATATCCGCAGCATTTCGCTCACCGCTGCGCACTATGCCGCTGCAGAGAACGGCCCGTTGGGCATGTCACATCTCTTGCGTGCAGCGCGTTCGGAATACGACAAATTGGACAAGGCACTAACCACCACCGAGACAAGAGGATGGGTATGAAGCGCATCCGGATACATATCGATCACCTTGTGGTGGATGGCGACAACAACACCACACTAGAAAGTGCCAGAAGTGCGCTGATGCAGGAATTTTCCACGCGGTTCGAGGCCGGTGTGCCGCAAAATTTGGAGCGATCATCCCATCATTCGCAGATCAACATCCTGACTTCGGATCCAGCTACAAGATATAACTGGCCCGCCTCGGTTGCAAAGGCCATTGTAGGAGATAGTGGACCGAGCGCCGCGCTGAACAATTCAACCCCCGATCAGCCATGAGCATCTCCACTTCACCCAGGCTGACCAAGGGCGCTATCGTGGCCATCGATCCGATGAACCCATTGGCAAGCGTGATCATCTTCCAGTACAACCCCGTGCAGATCTCACGGCAGTTGGAAGCACGGAGCGCAGGCGGAGGTGGCCGCAGTTCAGAACCCTACCGGCTGGCAGGTGCGCCGAAGGAAACGATCACGCTGAACGAAGTGATCCTGGACGCGACCGATCAACTGGAAATGAGCGACCCGATCGCGGGCAGCATGGGCATCTATCCACAATTATCGGCCTTGGAGATGCTGCTCTACCCGAAGAGCTCCTTGGTGATCGCGAACACCATCATGCTCGCGCTGGGTACCATCGAATTGATCCAGCCCGATGCACCGCTCACGCTGTTCATCTGGGGTGCCAAGCGTGTGGTACCAGTGCGCATCTCCAGCTTCAGTATCACGGAGGAACGGTATGATCCGAACCTGAATCCCATCGCGGCCAAAGTGAACCTGGGGCTGCAGGTGCTCAGTTATAATGACCTGTCCGTTACCCACCCCGGATATTATGTCTTCCTCGCGCACCAGATCGTGAAGGAGACCATGGCCGTGGTGGGCAGTGTCGGAAACATCAACGCCGTGGCCGGGGGCAGTGCCAAACTCTTCTGATCGCCATGTTCGATCCCTCCTCCCGATATGCGAACAAAGAACTGGTCTCCTTCACCAAAGTGGATGGAACGGAAGTGCGCTACGTGAAGCGGCGCTTCTGCCCACGGGGCGAAGAACAACAACTGCTGGTGGAAGTGATCATCCAGGACGGTGATCGTTTGGACCTGATCACTTCGCGCACCATCGGTGATCCCATGCAGTTCTGGCGTGTGTGCGATGCGAACAACGCCATGAACCCCTGCGATCTGCTCGAACCGAAGCGTATCGGTGAAACCTTGCGCGTTCCTATTCCCACCATCGGAACGTGATCACGAAAGATGGGGTTGCTCGGCACATATTTCACGCTTTTGCTCGGTCCCGGGGTTCCACTGCCGGCCAAGCCGAACATCATGGAGATGATCGAGCATGTGGAAGTGCAGCACAGCGACACGGGACATTCCGGGTTCCAGATCGTGATCCGTGCAGGACGATCGAAATTCGAAGTATTGGACTCGTTGCTCATGTTCGATCTCACGCTTAAACCCTTCAGCCGCGTGGTAATGATCATCACCTTCAATGGGTTCCCGCGTGTGCTCTTTGATGGTGTGATCCTCAACCAGCAGTTCTCTCCCGGTGAAGGTCCCGGAGAAGCGCGGCTCACCATTTCTGGAAAGGATGCCGGGGCGCTTATGGATACGGAAAAGCCCCAGTCGGTGGAACACCCAGCGCAACCGGACATCGCGATCGTGTACAAGATCTTGGCGAAGTACGCGGCCGATGGTGTCATTCCCATGGCGATCCCACCGCCGAATATGGACGTTCCCCTTCCCACTCAACGCATACCCTCGCAGCAAGAGTCCGACTGGAACTACCTCACCCGAATGGCGCAACGTGTTGGGTACTCCTTCCACATGGAACCCGGACCAGCGCCAGGTTTCAGCACGGCTTATTGGGGGCCGCCAAAGCGCTTATCCATTCCGCAGAAAGCGATCACTGTGAACATGGGTCCTGAAACGAACGCCAGCGGCTTGAATTTCCAGTACGATGCCATGGCCCAAGAACGCGTAATGGGCATGATCCAGGACAGCGGCTTGAACGTGCCCGTGCCGATCATGACGTTTTTGGGGCTTCGTCCGCCATTGGCCACCATGCCTGCTTATCTCGCGCAATCGAAAACGCGGGTACAGGATTTCCGCGAAGTGGGTTTGAGCGTGGCTCAGGCCTTTGCACAAGCCCAACGAATGACGGACGAGTCACAGGATCGCGTGCTGAAAGTTTCCGGCGATATCGATGCGTCGGTGTACGGATCGATCCTGATGCCATGGGCATTGGTGGGCATGCGTGGAGCGGGTTACAACTACGATGGGTTCTACTATGTGCAGAGCGTGAAGCACACGATGGAACCTGGCAGCTACAAACAACATTTCGAGATCGTACGGGAGGGGTTGGGATCGACAACACCACTGGTACCGGCTTTTTGAATCGATGATGAATTGACCATGTCCAGTTACTTCGGAAAATATAGAGGGCAAGTGACGATGAACGTGGACCCGGACGGAGTGGGCCGCGTTCAGGTGAGTTGTCCCACAGTGCTGGGTGCAGGTGTACTCGCGTGGGCCATGCCCAGTGTGCCGCTTTCCGGTATGGGGTCCGGCATTTTCTGCGTGCCGATCGTGGGCAGCAAGGTCTGGGTGGAATTCGAAGGCGGTAATACGCAGTACCCCATCTACTCCGGCGGGTTCTGGGGCTTGCGTGCCGAAGTGCCGCCCACGGCGGCCATAGGCAATCCGGTCTCTCCTAGCATTATCCTGCAAACCTCCTTGCAGAACATGATCTCCATTAGCGATGTGGCCGGCGCAGCAGGGGGCATCCTGATCAAATCACCGACCGGTGCCATGATCATGGTGAACGACATGGGCATCACCATCACCAATGGGAAAGGTGCCACCATCACCATGGTGGCCAACGTGATCGATATGAACGCAGGCCACTTCACCGTACTCTGAAACGAACAACAAAGATGCCTGGAACCATCGTACACCTCGGCGCTACCGTGATCTGCACACACGGCGGACAGGCCACACCCACGCTCGTTTCACCCTTCGTTTTCGTGAATGGGCAAGCGGTAACCACCATCACCGCACCATACATGATAGCGGGCTGCCTGTTCACTCCGGGTTCGGCGGTCGTTCCCTGTGTCACTGGTCAATGGCTCGTGGGTAGTGCTTTCGTTCTTGCCAGTGGCCAACCCGTTGTTCTTAACGTGAGCACATCGATCTGTACCCCTAATGGCACGCCAATGAATGTGCTCGTGACCCAACCCTTTGTGTCTGCATCTTGATCCATCCACCATGAGCGACATCGCCTTCCCATACCACATCAGCAGCGACCACCGAACGGGTACAGCTGGGCAGTCCGATCACATCTACCAAATGATCGAGCAACTGCTTTTCACCAGTCCCGGCGAGCGCGTCAACCGGCCGGACTTCGGGACCGGCGTGATGCAATTGGTCTTCGCGCCCAACAGCCCGGAGCTGGCAACGGCAACGGAGTTCATGATCCAAAGCGCACTGCAACAATACCTCGGCGATGTGATCAAACCCATCGCGGTGAATGTCACTAGCAACGATGCTGTACTCAACATTCGAGTAGACTACATCATCCTTCGAACCCAACAACGGGAGTCCGCGCAATTCAGTCGTAGCCTTTAGGAACGCATTCAACGATAACCACCGTGGAAACGAGCATCCGATACCGCTGTGAGAACCAAGTGCGGGCACAAAAGCTGCGCACCGCCACGGATGCGGATGAGGTATTGTTCGCGATCAATGGCATCGACCACTTGGAGGTGTTGGACCGCGATATGCCGCCTCCGGAACCGCCGCAGAACAAGCTGCGGCAGCGAACGTTATTGGTGCATTTGTTCCGAGCTATAGAGGATCCGTCACCCAACTTCAATACCATGGTCGTAGTGGTTGGTGGCGTTCGGACACCGGTCCAAGTGGAATGGGCACATGCGGCGAACGACCTGACATCTCTTCCGCCGGGCACAATATCTGTTCCCGAAAAGAGCTACTACGAAGGTCTACCTGAACACCATCGGATCTTAGTGGTCCGCACCAACAGTGAAGGGGATTTCTCGTCGTATCTGCTGCGGATCCAGACTTCTGGAACTGAAGAGGCTCCACCTGAAGGCTTCGACCCCGTGCTTTCCGAAGTGAAGTTCTCTTTCAAAGTGGAGTGCCCGAACGAATTCGATTGCCAGCTTGAAGAACGCTGCGTGGATGTGGTACCACCGCCACCGAACATCGACTACCTCGCCAAGGATTACAATTCCTTTCGTCAGTTGATGTTGGACCGCCTCTCGGTAACCAATCCGCAGTGGAGAGAACGGCACCTGCCCGATCTGCAACTCACGTTGGTGGAGTTGCTCGCGTATGCCGGTGATCGTCTGAGCTACTTCCAGGACGGCGTTGCAACGGAAGCGTACTTGAACACCGCACGCCGCCGGACCTCTGTGCGCAGGCATGCCCGGCTCTTGGACTATCCGATGCACGACGGTTGCAATGCGCGTGCATGGTTGCATTTGGGAGTGGAACGAGGAGTTGGCGGTTTGGTCGTTGATCCAGGAGCTGAGGATCTCGCAATAGCTGCCGAGCCCATCCGGTTCCTTTCCGATGTACCCGGGGCAATGCCGACTATCACCTCTGTGGACTTTATAAAACTCGTGGGAGAACAACCGTCCAGAACGGTATTCGAACTGCGTAGCGCGGTGGTGTTGAACGCAGCACACAACGAGATAGCCTTCCACACCTGGGGTGCGCCGGAGTGTTGTCTGCCCAAAGGGGCCACGGATGCCACCTTGGTGCATCGGTCTGGAATGTCACCCGCTGTTGGGGAATTCTTATTGCTAGAAGAAGTACGCGGCACTGGGGAAGACCCGCAGCCTGATCCGAGCCACCGCCAAGTGGTACGCATAACAAAAGTGGATGATGTGATCATCGACGCGGTTTATGGTGTTGAAACCCAACGCGTGAGTTGGGACGATAAGGATGCGCTAAGTTTCGCACTATGCCTTTCATACGTGAAGAAGGACGGAACACCCGAAGTGAACGTGAGCTTCGCGCGCGGCAACATGGTCCTCGCTGATCATGGGCGCACGATCGGACCGGAATCGCTAGAAGCATACGCGCTGCATCGCCAACGGCCCTATCGTCCATCGCTTGACGAACGCGGCATCACGTGTTGGCATGCCTGCGGAAAGTCGCGCGCGGAGATCACCAATATGACTGCTGAAGAACAAGAGGACTACCGGCGCACGCACCCCGCGTCGGCCGTTCTGCTTCGTGATCCGAAAGAGGCCATACCCGCAATTCAACTTCGCGGAGAAGGCAAGGACTGGACACCTCGTCGCGATCTGTTAGGCAGCGATCGGTTCGATACGCACTTCGTGGCCGAGACCGAAAGCGATGGCATTGTTGGGTTGTGTTTCGGCGATGATGTCTATGGACTGCAACCCAAGGGTGATGCCTTTACCCAAGATGAGATCCATCCCGCTGTTCCACCGGTCGGGGCTATGTATCGCATTGGCAATGGCACGGTGGGCAACCTTGGTGCAGATTCCATCAAGCACATTGTTACTGCTCTGGCAGGCATCACCGAAGTCTATCAACCGTTGCCCGCGCAAGGTGGTATCGATCCGGAGTCGCTAGAAGAAGTGCGGCAGTATGCGCCGCAAGCTATCCGGGTGCAAGAGCGCGCGGTCACCGAGGAAGACTACGCGATCAAGGCGCAGCAATACCCTGACGTGAACTACCCCGATGTACAGCGCGCCGCCGCAACACGCCGCTGGACCGGATCCTGGTACACCATGTTCGTTACTGCCGACCGAATGAACGGTGGGCCTGTTGACGAACCCTTCGAAGAGGGCTTGCGGAGCCACTTGGAAAAATACCGCCTTACCGGACACGATCTCGAAGTGGACGCGCCGCAGTTGGTGCCCTTGGACATTCGCATGTCCGTGTGCGTGAAGCCGGACCACTTCGCAGGCAATGTGAAGAAACGACTGCTGGAAGTTTTTGGCAGTTCCACATCGAGCAACGAAAAGGGCTTCTTCCATCCGGACAATTTCACGTTCGGCCAGTCGGTGTACTTGAGCCAGTTGCTTGCCAAAGCGATGAGCGTGGACGGCGTGAAGTGGGTGGATATACTTTCCACGGACTACGACCACCGCTTCCAACGGTGGGGCAGGGCTGCGGGCGATGAGATCCAGGAAGGGCGCATCCCGATGGGCCGGTTGGAGATCGCGCAATTGGACAACGACCCCAGCCGACCCGAGAATGGCCGTCTTGAATTCTACATGCACTGAGCACCATGAGCTGCGATCACACCACGAAAGATTGCGACTGCTGCGGAGGCGATCTGCCCGCGCCGAAGTTGTACAACCGGCCTTCGTTGCCAGCGTTGCGGTATCGGATCGGTGAGTACGGTCATTTCTATCAGCGCATGATCGGGGAACTGCACAAGCGGCGCGTTCCGGAGCTACCCGTTACCACGGGTCCTCCACTGCAAGCACTCACCACGCGCGAGAAAGATGACCACACCATCGGATTGATCGACGCATGGGCCGTTACCTGCGATGTGCTAACCTTCTATCAGGAGCGGATCGCCAACGAAGGCTTCCTGCGCACCGCCACCGAGCGCCGTTCCATCCTCGATCTTGCGGCAGAGATCGGCTACGAGCTCAGCCCAGGGGTTGCTGCGGAAACGGATCTTGCCTTCCAGGTGGAAGAGATCAAGAACCAGTCGGAAGAAGCGCCGATCACCATGCCGGACCGCTTTCCGATCCCGGCGGGCACGCAAGTGCAAAGCATGCCCCAAGGTTCGGACGAGTTGCCGCAGACCTTCGAGACCTTGGCGGACTTCGAGGCTAGGCCAGCGTGGAACATTTTGCGGCCGAGATCAAGCTGGACCCAGCACATCCCCATATCGACCGACCGTGTTTGGCTGGATGGGGTTTCGCTCAACTTGAAGGTTGGACAGCGGATCGTGCTCGTTCCTGCAAGTGGGGGTTTAGTAGCGCGCACCATTCAGTCGGTTGAAGAACTCGTCCGGCCGGATGGGACCAAGGTCAAGACGTTGGTGATCTTTTCGGACGGGACGCATCCACCTGTCCCGGAGAACGTACCACTCGTCGCGGTTGCCCCGGAGGCACATCACGCAAACACTACACTCACTTCGGCAAGCATGGGTCGGCTTCTTGGGTTGGTCGTGTCAGAAGCCGGTTTGCAGGAATTCATTCGAAAGCACCATTGGTCCGAAAAGGACCTGTTGACCTATGCCAACCGGGCGATGCCACCTTCAATGAGAAATTTCAAGGTCCACGTGATGAGGGAGAAGTGTGGTGTGCTTGGTAACAACGCGGTTCATTACGACCAACTTTCGGATGAGGTCAAGGGTAAGTATGTCAACTGGGGAAGTGGTAAGTATTGGGGTATCTGGAAAGATCCGATGGTCCAATCTGGAAAGTTCGTGTTCTACACTGGAGGTCGCTTACTTGCTGCTATGGGAATATCCGGTTTGTTTCCGGATCCCGATGCGTCGGCCCCTTACTTCACCACTGCACAGCTATTCCTTGAACGTGTCATGGACAAAGTCGTTATTGGGTCATATATCATACTTGATACATCCGGAAAGCATCTACCATACAAAGTGTCGAATGTAGTAGAGATGGCTTCCAATGCCTTTGCGATCAGTACGAAAACCACGGGGCTGACCTTGGAGGGGTTGGATGACCCGGATTCCGGAGTAACCGGAGAGTTCAAGATCCACAACACGGTCGTGCATTGCGCCTCTGAACCAATGCTATCCGCAACACGTCCGGACATGTCAGGTCTCGAAGCATCAACGATACGGCTGGACCTTGACACCATGGTCCTCGGCCTTTCCATCGGCCAGATCATCATCATCAAAGGCGAACGCTCCGATGCTGCGAACATCACCGCGACGGAGCGGCACGTCCTCAATGGCATCTTCCACCATGGTGGGCGCACTATCCTGGTGTTGAAGGAAGGGCTCAAGCATTCCTACAAACGCTCCACCGTGAAGATCATGGCCAATGTGGTGCGTGCGAGCCACGGCGAGAGGGCGAAGCAGGTGATCGGCAGTGGCGATGGCGCAGCAACGCACCAACACATCACGCTGAACAAGCCCAAGCTCACACACCTTACCGCACCGAACAGCACATCCGGTCGTACCGCCGCCCTCACTGTGCGTGTGGATGGCGTGGCATGGACACAAGTGCCGTCGCTCTACCAGCAGCCTGCCGCCAGCAAGGTCTACACCGTGCGGGTCGATGACGATGCGAAAGCGCACGTCCGCTTCGGTGATGGGAAGATGGGAGCGCGCGTGCCCACCGGGCAGATCAACATCGAAGCCGAATACCGCAGCGGCATCGGGCTCGCAGGCGGGGTTGGGGCTGCCACACTTACGCTACTGAAGAGTAGACCGTATGGAGTGAAGTCCGTTACCAACCCACGCGCAGCCGATGATGCGGAGGATCCCGAACAAATGGAGAATGCCCGCGCCAATGCACCCCTAACTGTGCGCACGTTGGATCGCGTCGTTTCCCTGCCGGACTACGAGGACTTCGCAGCTGCCTTCCCTTCCATTGGAAAAACACAAGCCGTGGAGCTTTGGAACGGTCATCAAGAGTTGGTGCATGTTACCGTGCTCGACACCACTGGTGACCGTGTGTCCTACGATCAGTTGATCAACTTGCGCACCGCGATCGAGCGCTACCGCGACCCAAACCGGCGCTTTGTATGCGAGAACGGCGACGTGATCACCTTCGACCTGAACGCCGAAGTGCTGATCGACCCGGCCTATCGCTGGGCGGATGTGGAAAGCGCCTTGCGGACCATCTTGCTGGATGCGTTCAGCTATGCGCAACGCGGCTTCGGCCAACCGGTGAGCGCGGCGGAAGTGGTGGAGCGGATGCACTTGGTGAAAGGCGTGGTGGCCGTGGATGTGAATGCATTGCGCACGCGCACGTCCACAAAGGCACTGAACGCCGTGCTTCCGAGCCGCATTGCCACGTACAATACCGACCGCAACATCATCATACCTGCTGCGATGCTCCTGATCAACTCGAGCGGGATCACACTAACACCGATGACCGATGCGGCCTAGCGGAACCCTTCGTCTTTACGAGCGCTTGCCTGCGCACATCCGCACCCGCGACGAGGAGCATGGCCGTCCGTTGCAGGCTTTGCTGCACATCCTACAGGATGAATTCGAGTTGTTGGAAGCGGACATTGAACGGTTGTACGAGAACTGGTTCATCGAAACTGCCGACGAGTGGGTGGTGCCGTACATCGCTGATCTGCTCGGCGTGCGCAACCTGCGGCCGATCGAGAGCGCGGGCTTCAGCATGCGCGCGTATGTGGCCAACACGCTGCGGTATCGCCAAGGCAAGGGAACGCCCGCCGTATTGGAACAACTCGCTAAAGATGTATCCGGTTGGGAAGCACGCGTGGTGGAGTTCTTCCAGTTGCTCGCAACGACCCAGCACCTCAACCACGTTCGCTTGAGCAACCAAGCCACCACGGACATCCGCAGCGCTTCAAGGATGCAATTGGTCGATACGGCCTTCGACACCTGTGCGCACACTGCCGAAGTGCGACGCATCGATCCGCGTCTGGGCAGGCACAATATTCCCAACGTGGGGCTTTATCTGTGGCGGTTGCAGCCGTATTTCATGCAACGAACCGCAGCGAGGAAACTCGAGGAGGTTATTGGCGAACGGTTCTACCATTTCGGTCCGTTGAACCATGACTTTCCGCTCTTCAACCGGCCCAAGGACCAGATCGACATCCGCCACATCGCCACTGAGCGCAACGTGCCAACAACGATCCGCCGGCTAGCACTGAGCGCCCATAAGGACGACTACCTGGACCATCGCGAACCGGTGATCGAATGTTGGATCGATGGGGAGAAGTTGGAACCGACGCAGATCATCGTTTGCCATCTGTCTTGGGAAGATCTGCTATGGACCGAGCCAACCGCACCGGACCACACACCGGAAGCCCGCGTCGCCGTGGATCCAGATCGCGGTCGATTGTTCGTTATGAACGCTGCCGATGAACTGGCGCTGATCGAAACGAGTTACACGTACGGATTTCCGGGCGACGTGGGTGGCGGACCATACGATCGGAACGCGGACACCCAACGGAACATCGCCGATCGCACATGGCGAAAGACCGTGGCACGTACCGGCGCGGATTTCATCAGCATCACGGATGCCGTAAATGCCTGGAACGCTTTGGACGTACCGGTAAAAGGCGTGATCGCCGTGTTGGACAACCTTACATACGCGGGTGGGTCCACCGTCCGATTGGGTGAGGGCGACGACCTGCTGATCGTAAGCTGCCGGGTACTGGATAAAATGGCCAACGAAGTGGATGCCTCAGAGAGCCGGGCACACATAATCGGCGACCTGAGTGTGGAAGCCATGGTGCCAGCAGGGGCGACCGATGCTGCAAAGAGGGGCATGTTCACCATCAACGGCTTCCTCATCGAAGGCAAGATCGAAGTGTTGGATGGTGATCTCGGCCAGCTCAACGTAGCGCACTGCACGGTGATGCCTTCCTTCCCGGAGGCACCAGCCCTGCCCTCAACGCCGACGGATCCTTCGCCACTTCGGCACCTCACTGCAACAGGAACTAATACGGGTTTGAAAGTGAACGTGCATCGCAGCATCGTCGGTGGCATTGCGCTTGCCATTGACGTGCCCGGCCTGTGCATCACCGACAGCATCATCGATGGTTCATTGGCGATGCTTGGTCCGCACAACATGGGCAGCGCGATCCAAGCACCGAGTGCGCAATGCACCATTGAGCGCAGCACTATCTGGGGAGCAGATAATGCCGTGCCTTCCATGCGATGGCTCTTTGCTAGCGAGTCCATTTTCATGCACCGTGTGGTGGTGGAACGCAAGCAGGAAGGCTGTGTTCGCTTCTGCCACATGGCTTCAGATCCCATTGCTCCACGCCGTTTCCGTTGTCAACCCGATCTGGCGTTGCAGGGGGAAACGGATCCTGCGGAGCAAGCGGCCATTCGCATCCGCATGCGGCCACAATTCAACAGCATTACTTACGGCGAACCCGACTATGCACAACTGGACCTCAGCTGCGACAAGGGCATCCGTGAAGGTGCAGAGGACGGATCGGAGATGGGCGTATTCCAATTTCTGAAACAACCCCAGCGCGAAGCAAACCTGCGTGCCGCGCTAGAGGAGTACCTGCCTTTCGGCCTCCAGGCAGGACTGCTGTTCATCGACGAGGCCGATGCTTTCCGTGGAACCACCGCTTGAGACCAGACCATCATGAAAACAGACATCACCCGCAAAACCTTTGATCCTTTCGATCACTACAACGGCGTACGCAAGCAACAAGGGCGCGTGGACATTGATGCGGATTGGAATGAACAGATCGATATCCAGCAATACCAGGACCGCGCCACGCGCAAGGATGTGATCGGCAGGGCAAGTGGGCCGGAAGGGAATGCAGGTTACGCGATCACCAGCCCTGATGGGCAAACCATTTCGATCGGGGCCGGCCGCTATTATGTGGATGGGATCCTTGTGGAGAATGACGCATTGATCGATTACGCGGCGCAACCCGATCTGCCGAACGTGGTGCTTCCTACGGAGCCGGACCGCTACCTTTTTTACCTCGATGTTTGGGAACGTGCGATCACCGCACTCGAAGATCCGAGTATTCGTGAAGTGGCACTAGGAGGGCCGGACCACGGAACGCGCACCAAGGTATTGGGGCAGGTGAAGTGGGAGCGCGCCGAAGTGGGAGACGCCTGCAATGCCTTCGGAGAGGATTGGGCGAAGAACAAGGCGGGAACCAAGGTGCGTCTGCAAGCCCGGAGCACTCCGGGAGAGTTGCCTGCGAACCCCTGCGAGGTGCCCGCCAGTGCGGGTTACCGGCGGTTAGGGAACCAATTGTACCGTGTGGAGATCTGGAAAGCCGGAGCCCTGGGCACCGCTCAATTCACTTGGAGCCGCGAGAATGGATCCGTCGTTACTGGTTGCTTGCTCGGACAAAGCGGTACCACGCTCAACGTGATCTCTAAAGGCCGTGATGAGAACCTTGGTTTCAAGAACAACGATTGGGTGGAGTTGAATGATGATGCGCGCGAATTGCAGGGTAAGCGCGGCGTGTTGGTCCAACTCGTTGGTGTGACGGATAGCACATTCACATTCGATGGGAACGTAGCCAGGATCATATTCCCGGAAGATCTAGCGGCGGTCACACCGGTGATCACAGCGGACCAGCTGCGTGCGCAATTCGGTGACAAGGCCACCATAAGACGCTGGGAGTCGAATGGGACCACAGCATTGTTCGATACACAAGTACCATTAGATGGAGATGTCTACCAGCCATTGGAAAGTGGTGTAGAAGTGCGCTTTAGTGTAGATGCACCGGAAAACGCAGAGCCGACGGACGACTTCCGCGTAGGCGACTACTGGATGATCCCCGCACGCACCAATACAGGTGATGTGGAGTGGCCCAAGGATGGGTCCACACCGAGAGCGTTGCCACCCCAAGGCATCGAGCACCATTATGCGCGGCTGGCACTGGCCACGTTAACAGGAGATGCGTGGGCCGTTGACAGCCCTGATTGCCGCTGCATTTTCCCGCCCCTGTGCGATCTTCCGAAAGACGAGGACTGCTGTTGCTGCGAGATCACGGTGGGCGACGGAAAGACTTCGCATGGGGATTTTGATGACCTGCAGGCGGCTGTGAATGCGATCT
>Ga0105049_10003143_pt1 | contig 19563 bp, 23 predicted proteins | sample MAT06_FD_78087 | JGI IMG/M metagenome (GOLD analysis project Ga0105049, IMG submission 78087) | Freshwater microbial communities from Lake Fryxell liftoff mats and glacier meltwater in Antarctica - MAT-06 | ecosystem: Environmental > Aquatic > Freshwater > Ice > Liftoff microbial mat | place...
CGCAGATGGCTTGCTGGATTGCGGCTCGCTGGTGGCGGAATTCACCCTGTCTGCCCGGTCCGGCCCGCCGCTTATGCTGATGGATTATGCCGATGAGCGCGGCTGGCCACGGCAGTTGAGCATCGCCCAAACTGCCGAAGGCAGCATCACCCTGCTGCACCGCCAGGCCGATAGTATCGCCACGGCGGCAGTGTCTTTGCCGCTGCCAGCCGAAGCGACGATGCTGCGGCTGACCTATTCGTGGGATGCCCGTCGGCGCCTGTCGCAACTGGCGGCCGAACTGCCTGCGCTTGGCAGGCTGGCGGTGGTGCGCGGCTCCAACCCCTTGCCGCTGCCGATGGATGATATGGCGGCCATTGCCGGTGGCGCTGGCCGGTTTGGCGGGCAACTGGCGTGGCTGGGGTTTACCAATGCGATCGAGCGGATCGGCCATGTGCCAGGGGTAATCGGGGCGACGCTGGTGCGCACACCCGCCGGGATGAAGCGGCTGGACAGTCTGCGCCCCGGCGATCTGGTGGCGACGCGCGAACATGGGGCCTTGCCGCTGCGCTGGATCGGCGGCATTGAAATGCCCGCGCGCGGCAGCTTTGCCCCGGTGCGCCTGCGCGCGCCATTCTTTGGCAATCGCAGCGATCTGGTGGTTTCGGTCAATCAAAAGGTGATGCTGTCGGGAGCCGAAGTGGAATATCTGTTCGGTGAAGACGAAGTGACGGTTGAGGCCGGGCGGCTGGTTGACGGCCGCACCGCGCTGGCCGAGCGTCGCCGGTCACTGGTACGGTTCTACTCGGTGCTGCTGGATCACCATGCCCTGCTCGATGCGGACGGCGGCGGGGTTGAAAGCCTGTTTGTAGCGGCCAACCGCAGCGACCAGTCGCCTGAATATGGCTGGCTGCGTGATAGTCTTAAGCCGGTGGCACTGCCCAGCCACCCCCACCCGGCCCTGCTGGCGCTGCGCGGATACGAGGCCGTGACCCTGCTGGCGATGCGACGTCAGGGGTGCAACCCGGTGGCAGCCTGATCCGGCAATCGGTGCAAGGCGAATCAGCTTTGCAACCATGGGTAGATTTGCGCCGCGACTGTTTGACTTTTCGCCACATTGGCCCGTTCGAGCGGCCATTGTTTAGGATTTCACCCGGCCAGACCGGAAATCTGGGGTCAGGACTCACGACCAGAACAGCACGATTGCGGCAAGTGCGCAGGCTGACACGAAGATGTCGGCGCAGCGGTCGTAGGCGGCACTGTGCTGGGGCAGGTCATCGGTGGTGCCGGTGATGATACCTGTTACATCAGCGACGCCTCGCTGGTGATCGTCGAGCACGCAACGGTGGGAGAGATCGACAGCCGCCATTCCGAGGTAAGTTGCCAACTGCCCGACAATATCGAAACCCTGACCTTGCTCACGGCCGCCAACCTGAACGGCGCAGGCAATTGCGGCGCGAACAGTCTGAACGGCAATCTCGGCGACATCCGTCTGATCGGGCTTGGCGGGGCCGATGTGATCGACGGCGGATCGGGCGATGACCGGTTGATCGGCGGGGCGCAGAATGACACGCTGGATGGTGGGGATGGCGATGATGTGCAGAACGGTCAGGCGCGGGCCGACCGGCTGACCGCGGTGTCGGTGACGATATGCCGAACGGCGGTGCCGGCAAGGATGCGCTGATCGGCCTTTTACACGCTGACCGCCGGGGATTTCGTTCTGTAGCCTTTCGTATAGCCTCCCCTGTCCCGATGTGCCCGGCCGCTGTCCGCCCGATTGCGCGACGCGGAGGCCCTGCCGTGGCATAACCGCTGCATCGAACGGCACAGGGCAAGGGATGGCACAGATGGACGGCACATTTGATCTGATTACCGAATTCGCGGCCGATGGCTTTGCGGTGCAGCCAGAGGCCGATGGTGCCGCCGAAGGCGCGTTCGACATTGCGGCCTGGATCGCCTCGATCCGCGCCGAGGTTCCGGCGGCCCGCCCGGCACGCCCGGCCAAACCGGCGCTGGCACTGGCCGTGACCGGCGTCGAAGCTGCCCGCGCCGCCCGCCGTGCCCGCGCCATCGCCGCGTGGGACGAGGATCTGGCCGCCGAAACCGCCGTTGGTCAGGTGCGCTCGTCGCTGCGCGCCGCTGCCCGTGCCGCGTCCAATGTCATCGCACTGCCAACCGCAGCCCCGTTTGCAGCAATCGTTGCCGATGTTCCGGCCTGTGGCGCCGGTACGCGGATGGAGGTGGCCGAGGGCCATGCTGCCATCGAAGACATCGCGGTTGGCGATCTGGTGATGACCCGCGACAATGGCTTGCAGCCGGTGACTCACGTCGGCCGCCGCACCGCCCCGGCACGCGGGGCCGATGCCCCGGTGCTGGTCGCAAACGGGGCGTTGGGCGATCATGCCACGTTGGTGCTGTCGCAACAGGCGCAGGTGTTGCTGACCGACTGGCGGGCAGAGCTGCTGTTCGGGGCCGATGAGGTGCTGGTGCGCGCCCGCGATCTGGTCAATGACAGCGGCACGCGGCTGCAAAGTGACGGCGCGGCGGTGACCCTGTTCCACATCGGCTTTGCCGCGCCGCAGATCATCATGGCCGCGGGTCTGGCACTGGCCAGCGCCCAGATCGGCTGTGCCGGTGCGCCTTGCCCGCGCGCGCCGCTGGATGGGGCAGAGGCGCGGGTGCTGGCGGCCTGTAACCACTGAACGCCGCGAGGGTCAGTCGAAAAAAGGCTCCATCCCCGCGACGATCACGGCGTTTTCGCGCAAGGCGCGGTCCATCAGCGCGCGCTCTTCGTCGTCGATCTCATCGCCATCGGCCAGCCGTTCGTCCAGCGTGCCATAGCCCGAAACATCCAGCGGCGACAGATCGGCCTGTTTGAGCACTGCCACGCATTCACGCACCGCCTCGGCCTCATCCACGCCGGTCGCATAGCACATCAGCGCCGCCCCGGTGGCCTTGTCGGGCAGGCCGTCGCCGGCGCTGCGGCCCACCTCGACCAGCAGGGTAAAGACCTGCTGCGGGCGTTTGGGTGCTGTTTCCGTCATCCTGCCGATCCTTCGCGCCCAAATTCCGAAGAAAAGCCTTTGCGGAGCGGGGCGCGGAAGTCAACCGGGTGCTACTGGCGGCAGACCCCGGCGGCATAGCTGCCAACCTCACGGATGACCTGTGCGCCGGTGGCTTCAACCCGGTGCCCACTCAGTTCCGATTGCAGAACACGGGTCAACAAGCCGGTCAGAGCCGTCACCCGGTAACAGGCAATCGCCGGTTCCGCATGCGCGTTGCCCACACCGCTGTCATCAGTCAGGAACATGTAGCGGCCATTGGTGATGGCAGCGGCCTGGCGCATCAGAAACTCGGCTTCATCCGCCACCCCGCTGGCCCCAAGGCCATAGACCTGCACCCCGGTCAGCGCTGCCAGCCGTGCCGCATCCAGATAGGCGCGGGCATCCGGGCTGTGCGGCGGCGCGTCGGCGATGTGGATCATCAGCCGCTCTCCCTTTCCACGCCGCCAGTCAAGCGCCGCCCCGGCACGCAACGCATCCGCCGCCGCTTCGGGATAATCGCCGCCACCGCCGGCGCTCTGGCCGCGCAGCCAGTTCACCATCGTCGCCTGTGACGGCGTGAAGCCATAATTCTGCACCACATAATCATCACCCTGATCGCGGTAGACGATCAGGCCATAGCGGATATCCACCCCCGGCGCGGCGCGTGCTGCGGTGCCGACGATGCCGCGCATTTCGCGGGTCAGCCAGGCCAATTCATCGCCCATGCTGCCGGTGGTATCGAGCACAAAGACCAGATCAAGGAAATCGGGGTTCCAGTCGCCGGGTTCCGGCAGGTGGATCAGGGTCCGGGTGCCGGTGGTCAGGCGCTGCACCACTTCGGCCCCGTTGCCGTCCGAAAAGGCGCGGAGTTCCACCTCACTCAACCGGCCAGCCCCAAGGACTGCGGGAAACACCGTCACCATGCCATCAACCCCGGAATAGCCGTCATAGAACGGATCGGTGGCACCGGGTCGGCGCAAGGTGATGCGGACGCCCGGTGCCGATTGGCCATCCGGGCCGGTGATCCGTGCCAGCACCGGGTTTCCCAGATTGACCTGCGGCATGTCGAGCCGTGACGCAGCGCCTGCGACATAGCGCTGGAACGCGGCAAGGTTCAGCCCGTCGTCGATATCGCCCGCCGTCACCACGCCCCGGCGCGGGGTTCTGCTGCCACCGGAAAATTCCGGTGCGGCGGTGATGACAGTTTCCATGGCGACGACTGGTTCCACCACCGTGGCCGACATCGCCCTGTCGCCGGTCACCGCAGGCGCTGTAAGGGCAGGTAGTTCTATGCCCAACCCGACGGGCGGTGCGGCACAGGCAGCAACAAGGGCGGCAAATGCGGTGGCGGGGATCAAGCGGGCCAGCGGGGGGGCAAAGGGTTTCATGGCGACTCCTTATAATGTGTATTTTGCACATATTCGATTGCGATTGCCCGGTCAACAGAAATGTGCATATTACGCATATGTTGCAGATCTTCGACATCCTCTTTGCCCCGCTGGCCCGTCTGCTGGTTGCGCGCGGCCTGCTTTTTCCCGATTTTGCCGAGCGGATGAAAGCGCACTATGTTGCTGCCGCGCTGGCCGCAGGCAAGGCGACCGACAGCCGCCTGTCGGTGATGACCGGGTTGCAGCGCCGCGAGGTTACCCGTTTGCGCGGGTTTGAGCCGCGCGACCTGCGCCCCAACCATCTGGCGCGGCTGGTGGCGATCTGGCAAACCGATCCGGCCTGGCTGGCTGACGGCAAACCCCGCACCCTGCCCCGCTATGGCCCCGCCCCTTCATTCGAGGCGCTCGCCTGGGCGGTGCGGCGTGATGTTCACCCGCGCACCATGCTGGATGCGCTGCTGGCCAGCGACACCGTGGCGCTGGAACCTGACGGGCAAGAGGTGGCGCTGGTTCAGGCGTCTTATCAGCCGCTGACCGGGTCTGACGATCAACTGGCCTATCTGACCCGCAACCTTGGCGACCATCTGGCTGCCGCAACCGGCAACGTGCTGGGCCGCACCCCGCCAGAGTTTGAGCGGGCGGTGCATTATTCCGGATTGAGCCAAGCGGAGGTGGCGGAGCTTGCGGATTTCCACCGCGCAGGTCAAATGGCACTGTTCGAGGAAATCAGCCGCCGCGCCGCCGCGCTGAAACAGGCGGGGCCACGGGGAAACCAGCGCTTCCGCGCCGGAGCCTATTTCCACCAGACCGGGGAGGAAGCGCCATGATCGCCCGCATCGTCACCCTTGGGCTGCTGCTGGCGGCCCTGGCGGGCTGCAGCACCCCACGCGGCGAAATGGCGGCCCCGGTGATGGAGCCTGCGCTGCAATTGGCACCGGCGGTGGCGGCGACCGACGCCTGCCTGCCGGGTGACGATGGCATCGGCGGCACCGGCTGCGAGGCGGAATAGGGACTAATCCCGCAGCAACTCGTTGATGCTGGTTTTCGACCTGGTCTGGGCATCGACCCGCTTCACGATCACCGCGCAATACAGGTTGACCCCGTTCCTGGAGGGCATCGAGCCTGCCACCACCACCGACCCGGCGGGCACTTCGCCATAGGTCACGGTCCCGGTTTCGCGGTCGACGATCTTGGTGGACTGGCCGATGAACACCCCCATCCCCAGCACCGAGCCCTCGCGGACGATGCAGCCCTCGACCACCTCAGACCGGGCCCCGATGAAGCAATTGTCTTCGATGATGGTCGGCCCGGCCTGCATCGGCTCCAGCACCCCACCGATGCCGACACCGCCCGACAGGTGCACGTTGCGCCCGATCTGGGCGCAGCTTCCCACCGTGGCCCAGGTATCGACCATGGTGCCCTCGCCGACATGGGCCCCCAGATTGACGAACGATGGCATCAGCACCACGCCGCGCGAAATATGGGCAGAATGACGCACCACGCAGCCATGCACGGCACGGAAACCGGCGGCGCGAAACTCATCCTCGCCCCAGCCCTTGAACTTGCTGTCGATCTTGTCCCACCAGCCGCCGCCTTGAGCGCCGCCGGCCTGGTGCTCCAGATCGCGCAGACGAAACCCGAGCAACACCGCCTTTTTGGCCCATTGGTTGACGTGCCACTTGCCATCGGCCTGCCGCTTGGCAACGCGCAGCGTGCCCTGATCCAGCGCTTCCAGCGTTTGCTCCACCGCGGCGCGGGCAGACCCCCTGGTGGCGGGCGACAGGGTGTCGCGGGTGTCCCACGCGGCTTCGATGGCGGCTTCAAGTGCGGCGTTGGACATCGTTTCCCCCAATGGCTCTGGTCTGGTTTGGCCAGAGCCTATAAACCGGTGCAATCTTTCGCGCAATCGCAAGGCTGACCCGTGACCACAGACGACCCCGCCAACCCGCAGCACCGCGCCCACCCGTTTCGTGACAGCCAGCAGGATGCGCAAACCGCGCGCGACATTCCCGATACGCCGCAAACCCGCGCCCCGGCTTACCGGCTGGCCTTTGCCGACGATGATTTCATGACACGCGAAGAATTGCGCCCGGTCCGGTTGCAACTGGAACTGCTGAAGCCGCAGATGATGCTGGACGAAGCCGGGATCATGTCGACCATCGTGCTGTTTGGCGGTGCGCGGATCAGGGCCGGAGGGTCGGGCAACCCCGGGCTGGATGCACTGAGCCGCTACTATGACGAGGCCCGCAAATTTGCCCGGCTGATGACGGAACGGTCCAACGGCTCAAAGGGCCGCGAGAATGTGATTGTGACCGGCGGCGGCCCCGGGGTGATGGAGGCGGGCAACCGGGGCGCTGCCGAGGCAGGCGGCATTTCGATCGGCCTCAACATCGTGTTGCCCCATGAACAGGCCCCCAATGAATATGTGACCCCGAACCTCTGTTTCAACTTCCATTATTTCGCGATCCGCAAGATGCATTTCCTGATGCGGGCCAAAGCCGTCGTGGTGTTTCCCGGCGGGTTTGGCACCATGGATGAAATGTTCGAGGCGCTGACGCTGATTCAGAGCAAGCGGATGAAGCCGCTGCCGTTCCTGCTGTTTGGCCGTGCGTTCTGGGACAGTGTCATAAACTGGCAGGCTTTGGCCGATGCCGGAACCATCTCTGCACAAGACCTTGATCTGTTCCTGTATGTCGAAACGGCAGAGGAAGCAGTGGCGGCGATAGATGGCTGGGGCGAGCGAACGAGCCGGAATGCCTGACCAGAACAGTCGGATGGGTTCAAACCGCGATGGCAACCGGTGCCCGCAGCCAGCCCGCAGCCAGCTCCACCCGCTCGCACCCGCTGAAATCGGCCAGCCGCGCCAGTTCGGCGGCCAGCCGGTCCAGCCGGCCCTGCCCCATGCTGACCCCCGGTTCCGGCCAAAAGGCCCGGACCCGCAGCACACCATCGGCGCGGTGCGCCTTGGCGTCGATCCGCCCGACGATCCGGCTGCCCTCAAGCACCGGAAAGACATAGTATCCGAACAGGCGTTTGGCTTCTGGCACAAATACCTCGATCCGGTATTGGAAGCCGAACAAACGTTCGGCACGGTTGCGGTCACGCAGTGCCGGATCGAATGGCGACAGGATACGCATCCGCGCCGGCGGCTCGGCCGCATCCCGGGCCTGTGCCACCACATCCGGCCAGCCAAGGCTGCGGCGCACCGCGCCGTCTGCCCCCTCGACCCCAACCTCGACCACCCGGCCCTGTGCGAGCGCCTCCCGGCACCATGTTGCCGCCTCGGCAGGTGTGCAGGCCCGCCAATAGGCTGCCAACTCGCCCGAGGTGGCAAACCCCAGCCGGTCCAGCGCGGCGGAGCAGGCCCATTCGATCATTGCCGCGTTGTTTGATCTTTGGCCGTGGAGTTCAGCGGGGATCACCCGTTCCGCCAGATCATAGACCTTTTGAAAGCCGTCGCGCCGAGTCACCGCCAGTGCGCCGGTGCGCCACAACCATTCCAGCGCGGTTTTTGACGGATGCCAGTCCCACCAGCCACCCTTGCCGCGCGGCTCATCCGCGCCGACGTCGCTGGAACTGACCGGGCCGTGATCGGTAACTTGGCGCAGGATATCGGAAAATTTTTCCTCGTAGCCGTCGCGGAACCAGTTGCGCCAGTTCGCTGCCAGCCGCTCTCGGTCGCGGTCAAAGCGGTGGTGCCAGTGGGGGTAATGCGCCACCGGGATCAGCGCGGCATCATGGGTCCAGTGTTCAAACAGCGCCCGGTCCTGTTCCACCAGTTGTTTCAGCGCCGGGGGCCGGTAGCTTTGCCGCCGCGACCACAGGATCATGTGATGCGCCCGCTCAACCGTGTTGATGCTGTCGATCTGGACAAAGCCCAGCCGGTCAATCATTTGTGCCAACGCCGCGCCCTTGGCCGGGCCTTTCGGCTGTTCCGCCAGCCCGTGCAGTTGCATGAACAGGCGGCGGGCGCTTTGGTTGGAAACGGTTCGAAGGCTTTGCGACATGGATCTTACGCATATCACCGGCACTGGCGGGGTCAACCGGAACAGCGGGGCGGTCATTTCGCGTGGCTGTTCACGGGTGCCTTCGCTGCGACAGACAGGCCCAGGTTTGACCCGCGCTCAGTCGGATCCGTGATGCAGCCAAGACTTTTCCCCGCCGGTCAGCAACCGACGCGTGATGCCACCGATCAATCCGGCGCTCTGCACAAACCCGCGCCGCACTGCGGTTCCCATCGCCGCAAGTCCGGCTTTCAGCCGCCGCCGTACCGGGCCTTCACGGCGGAATGCGCGGTCCGACCCCCAGCCCAGCAAAGCGCCCCACAGCACTTGCCAGATGTCGTGCCGCCCGCTGTCGATCCGCGAGGCACCGACAAATGCCGCCGAGATCAGCACGAGGCCTTTCACGACCGGAGTGTTGCGCAGACAGTCGCTGATGATGGCGCTGGCCGCCAGCGCGGCGGTTGAGGTGTGGGCAGACGGCATCCCGCGCGATCCGCCGTCCGGTCTTTGGTTGATCTCGGCCGCGCCCAGGCCACGCTTGGTCAGATGTGCCGCGGAAAACATCACCACGTAGCGCAGCGCGAACTCTGCCCCGCGCCCATCCACCATCTGACAGCCCAGGGCAAGCATCGGCAGCGCGACCTGAAGATTGTCACCGTAGCGCTCGGCTGTCGGGGCGGATATCGCCACCGTCAGCACAAGACCCAGCAGGATGGTGTGAACCCGGCGCAGCGGCCAGAACCGAAGCCAGAACACTATGTTGAAGGAGAAGATCATGTCGCTGCGTCCGGGGTCACCGGCCCCAGGGGGGCGGACTGTAACTGTTACAATTTTTCGATATCACGGCAGGATTGCGGTTTGGTGACGGGGGCGTGACGGGGGCATGGCACACGCATGACACGGGTGGCTGACTGGATCGACCAGATGCTGGCGGCGCTGGCGGCAGGGTCACCGCGCCGGGTGACGCTGCTGCTGGTCTGCCTGTCGCTGATTACCTTTTTGCCAGGCTTTGCTGGACTGCCATCGCTTGACCGCGACGAGCCGCGCTTCGCGCAGGCCACCAAGCAGATGCTGACCTCGGATGACTATGTCGACATCCGGTTTCAGGACGGCCCACGCTACAAGAAACCGGTGGGCATCTACTGGCTTCAGTCGGCAGCCGTTGCGGTCGTCGGGCAGCCCGGCGACAACGCCATCTGGACCTATCGTCTGCCGTCGCTGCTGGCCGCCATCCTGTCGGTGGTGTTTACCGCAGGCATCGCGGCAAGGTTCGGCGGGCAGGCAGCGGGGCTGAGTGCCGGTCTGCTGCTGCTGGGGACCTTTCTGCTGGGCGCAGAGGCGCGGCTTGCCACCACGGATGCCTGCCTGCTGGCCGCGATTCTGGCGAGCCAGTCGGTTGTCGCCGGGCTTTATCGCAAGAGCGGTGCCACAGGGTTCGAACCCGGAAGGACAGCGCCTGTGTCTTTATCCGGGTTTCTGCTCTTCTGGGGTGCGCTTGCCGCCACTGTCCTGCTCAAGGGTCCGATCGGTCTGATGGTGGTCGGAGCCACCATCGCCGTACTTGCCGCCCTGCACCGCAGTACCGGTTGGCTGCGGCACTTGCGGCCGGTCGCGGGAATCGCGCTGCTGCTCGGCCTGGTGCTGCCATGGTACATCGCCATAACGCTGAGATCAGGGATGGCATTCTGGGACGAGGCTTTGGGCCGCGATCTTCTGTCCAAGATCGGCAGCGCGCAGGAGCGCCACGGTGCCCCGCCGGGGTCATATGTTGCGGCTTTGTGGCTGATGTTCTTTCCTGCTTCGGTTGCCCTTCTGGCGGCCCTGCCCGCATTCTGGCGCAACCGTCGTCTGCCGGGTCTGGTGTTCGCTTTGGCATGGGTCGTGCCGGGATGGCTGATATTCGAACTGACTGCGACCAAGCTGGTGCATTATGTGCTGCCGTTCTATCCGGCACTGGCGATTGCCGTAGCACTGGTCTGGCCTTGGGTGGCCACCCGCCCGCTGCCCCGCTGGACATGGTGGGGCATCAGCGTGATCTGCATTCTGCCGCTGGCTGTCCTGACCGGCATCGCCGGTTTTGCCGTTCTGCGGGGCGAACCACCGCCTGTGGCCCTGTTTGCCGGCGGGCTGGTCCTGACATGCGGCCTGTGGTTTGCCCTTGGCGCTTTCCGGCGCGGCCTGATCCATGCGCCGCTGATCGGCCTTTGGGCGGCGGGGCTGGGACTGGCGATCGGAGTGTTTCCCGGCTTGGCGGCCATTGCCGCGATCTGGCCATCCTCCGGCATCATCGCGATTTCCCTTCCGACGGCGGCCTGCCCCGTTCGCCCGATCTTTGCCGAAGGCTATGGCGAACCTTCGCTGGTATTCCTGTCACCGGCACCGGTGGCTTGGGTCGGGGCGGAGGGCGCGGCAGAGGCGATTGCCGCTGATCCCTGCGGCATCGCCGTTGTTTCCGCGCCGGCACGCACGGCATTTCTGGCACGGGCGTCCCAGCTTGCGGTCACGCCTGCACAGCTTGGTCTGGTCAGCGGGTTGAACCTTGGCAATGGGCGCGAGGTGACGTTGCTGGTGTTTGGCATGCCACCGCAGTGACAGCATGCTGTCGTACCTCTGGCAGGTCAGCCCGGTGCGCCGACCCGAACCCTGCGCGCCCTTTCCGTGGCCGATTTCAACTGCCCGCAGGCCGCCATGATGTCTTCGCCGCGCGGTTTGCGGATCGGGCTGGCGTAGCCGGCGTTGTAGATGATGTCGGCAAAGGCGCGGATGCGGGCCTCATCGCTGCGCTGATAGGGGGCACCGGGCCATTCGTTGAAGGGGATCAGATTGATCTTGGCCGGGATGCCCGCAATCAATTTGACCAGCCTGCGGGCATCGGCGTCACTATCGTTCACGCCCTTCAGCATCACATATTCAAAGGTGATCCGTTCCGAGTTTGACAGCCGGGGGTATTCCCGCAGCGTGGCCAGCAGGGTTTCGATGTTCCATTTCTTGTTGATCGGCACCAGCTTGTCGCGGATCTCATCGGTCGTGCCGTGAAAGCTGACAGCCAGCAGGCAGCCGATTTCTGTCGCCGCCCGAGCAATTTCGGGCACCACGCCCGAGGTTGAAAGGGTGATTCGGCGGCGGCTGAGGGATATTCCCTCGCCATCCATCACGATCTTCATCGCGTCGCGCACGGCATCGAAATTATAAAGCGGCTCTCCCATGCCCATCAGCACGATGTTGGACAGCAGCCGCGCCTCATCCTTTGGCGCGCCAGGTTCCGGCCATTCGCCCAGATCGTCGCGCGCCAGCATGACCTGGCCGACGATCTCTCCCGCCGTCAGGTTGCGCACCAGCTTTTGCGTGCCGGTGTGGCAGAACGAACAGGTCAGGGTGCAACCGACCTGGGATGAGATGCACAGCGTCCCGCGCCCCTCTTCGGGGATATAGACCACCTCTACCTCATGCCCGCCTGCGATACGGACCAGGTATTTGCGGGTGCCGTCGGTCGAGACCTGACGGGTGACAACCTCTGGCAGGTCAATGGTGAACTGGTCGGCCAGCAGGGCACGGTAATCCTTGGCGAGGTTGGTCATCGCCGCGAAATCGCGGCAGCCCTTGGCATAGATCCATGCCCAGACCTGCCCCACCCGCATCTTCAAATGCTTTTCCGGCGTCCCGGCAGCCAGCAATAGATCGCGCAGTCCGTCGCGCGTCAGCCCGACAAGGTTGATCTTGCCACCTTGGGGCAGCTTGCGCGGGATGGTCAGAACATCCTGAGTGATCGGGGCGGTGGCGGTCATGATGATCCCTTGGTCGAAGCGCTGCCTTACAGGAAATACCCGCCGAACGGAACAGGCAGCTTGCTTGCCTGCCATGGACGGCTGGGTTAGACCCTGACGCGTCGGGAATGCGGTCGGGCCGGAGCCTCCGGCGGGGATATTTTCGAACAGAAAATGGGGCAGTGTGACGATACTGGTGGTGGGAAAGGGATCGATCGGAACGCGCCATGCCGCCAATCTGGAGGCTTTGGGGCGGCGGGTCGAGCGGCTGTCGATGCGGGTTTCAGGGCTGGACGGTGCTCTGGCACGGATTGCGGCAGGCGGGTTGGCGGGGGTGGTGGTGGCCACCGCGACGCAGGTCCGGTTGCCGTTGATCGCGGGTTGTGCGGCGGAGGGGCTGCCGGTCTATGTGGAGAAACCGTTGGCCTTTGAGGTGGCAGAGTTGGCGGCAATCGAGGCGGTTGCAGCCCCGGTGGCGGCGCGCTCGATGCTGGGGTTGATGATGCGCTATCATCCGGCGTTCCGCGAACTTGCCGGGGCGGATTTGGGCGGCACCTACCGCTTCAGTTTCGATATCGGCCATGATGTGACGCTGTGGCGGGCGAACTGGCGCTTTGCCGACAGCTACGCGGCGCGGGCGGCGGGCGGCGGCGTGCTGCTGGACCTGTGCCATGAGCTGGATATGGCCGCCTGTCTGTTTCCGGCTGCGACGCTTGACGCGGTGGAGAGTATTGGCCACCGCCGCTATCCCGGCGTGGATATGGCAACCCGGATCTCGTTGGGCGGGAACGCATTGGGCAGCGTGTCGATGGATTATCTGTCGCCGGTTTCAACCCGGCGGATCGACATCGCCGGAACCGATGTGCGCCGCGTGGTGGATCTGCTGGCCTGGCCCTTGGAGCGCAACCAGATGTTTCTGGCGGTGATGCGCGACTGGCTGGCGCTGATCGAGGGCCAGCCAGCCAGCGGGGTCGAGCATCCGCCCCGGCTGGATCTGGTCGGGCGCTCGTGCCGGATGGTGGTGGATGCCTATGCGGCGCGGCACTTTGTGGGGGAATTGACGGGGGAGAAGCCATGACCGAACCGCTGGTTCTGGGCCATATCGGGGTGCGCAAGGGATCGAAAGGCGTGCCGGGCAAGAACTTTCGCCCGATCTGCGGCAAGCCTTTGATCGACTGGAGCCTCGATCAGCTGCTGGCGCATCCCGGTGTGGCTCAGGTGGTGGTGTCCACCGATGACCCCGAGATTTACGCCCATGCACTGACAAAAGGCACGCTGGCCATCGGGCTGCGGCCGGACCATCTGGCCACCGATACCGCCGGCAAATGGGGGGTGTGGCAGCATGCGCTGGTGGCATCGGAGGCGATGATCGGGCCGGTCGCGGCGTTTCTGGATCTGGACGCCACCTCGCCGTTGCGGCTGCCGCAGGATATCACCGCTGCGCTGGCGCTGTTCGCCGATCAGCGCCCCGACATGGTGATGAGCTGCTGCGAGGCGCGGAAAAACCCCTATTTCAATCTGGTGGAACCCGATGCCAGCGGCGCGCTGCAGGTTTCCAAACCGCTTCCCGGCGGGGTGGTGGCGCGGCAGCAGGCCCCGGTGGTCTACGAACATGCGGCATCGACCTATGTAGTTGATCCGGCCTATCTGAAGCGGGCAACCCGGCTGTTCGAGGGGCGGGTGATCCCCTATCTGATGCCGCCGGAGCGTTGCATCGACATTGACAGCCCGTTTGATTTCAAACTGGTGGAATTTCTGCTGAAGGATACGGCGCATGGATAAGCAACTGGCCGGAAAAACGATTTTCATCACCGGGTCGGCCGGGGTCTTGGGCTCCACCTATGTGCGGCGGATGCTGTCGGCGGGGGGGCAGGTGATCGCGTCCGACCTGCCGGGGCACCGGGCCGAGGCGTTGAAGGCCGCGCATGCGGGCAACGCTGCCTTTCATTTCGTCGAGATGGATGTATCGGACGAGGCGCAGGTCGAAGGTATATTCCAGCGCCTGCTTGGCATGGGGTTGCAGCCCAATGTGGTGCTGAACAACGCCGCCATCACCGGGGAAATGCTGATGGGGGCAGGGAAACCCTTCCCCGATTTCGCCGATACCTCGGTCAGCGATTGGGAGCGGACGCTGCGCACCAACCTGACAGGCGCATTCATGGTGGCTCGGCAGATGGACCGCGACATCGTGGGCAAATGGCCCTGCACGCTGATCAACGTGGCATCCATGTATGCGCTGAACGCGCCGCACCATGATATCTACGAGGGAATGCCGTTCAAGAATTTCAGCGCCTATGGCGTGACCAAGGCGGGAATTCACGGCCTGACGCTGTGGCTGGCGAGTTATTGGCGCAAGCGGCAGGCCACGGTGAACACCATTGCCCCGGGTGCGGTGTTCAACGGCCATTCCGAACTGTTTCAGGAACGGGTGTCCAGCCTGATCATGCAGGGCCGCATGGCGCAACCCGACGAGATTGCCGATACGATGCTGTTCCTGTGTTCGGCACAGGCGGGCTACATGACCGGGTCGCTGATCAACGTCGATGGCGGCTTCGCGGGCTGGTAACCGCGCCTTACCCGGCGCAGCGCTTTGCCGCCTCGGTCACCGAAGCGGTGAAGCCCAGCAGCGAGAAGGTGTCTTTGGTACTGGTGCCCTTGCCGGATTTGCCGGTCAGCACCGCCGATGCCCCGCTTTTCATCGCCTCGACGATCTTGGCGTCATCCTCGGGTTTGGCAAAGGCAAATTCGGCGTCGGTGAACAGATCGAACGAGGCGGCATCCAGCGCCAGGGTTACGGTTGAGCCATCGGCAAAGGGATAGCCGCCGCTGAACGAAACCACGCCTTTACCCTCACCAGAGGTATAGGTGACAAACAGCAGGATCTGCCCCCGACGCACCTCTACAGGTTTGCCGTCGCGGGTGTTCACCGTTTCTTTCGGTGCCGACACGCCCCAGCATTCCTTGGCCTCGACAAAAACGCTCCAATCCGTATTGGCCGCCACGCGGTTTTCGGATTGCTGTGCCAGCGATCCGGTTGCCATTGTCGCTGCCGCGACCGCGAACCCGAGGGCGACTGCGCCCCGCACCAGTCCTGATGTCATGTTCAACAGCCTCCAGCTGTGTATGCCTCTGCCCCGCTCACCGATTGACGGCTGGTGCTTTGCTGCACCTTTTCCCGTAGCGCGGGGGTTTTCAACTCGATAAGCCTGTCATACTCCAAAACCGGCCGGGGACAAAAGCCCCTTGGCATAAAATCGCGCATGTTTGAGCATGGGGGGGCGAAATGGCGGCTGTTTCGATGATTGAACTGTGGCGTGGCGGCATGCTGGAAAGCCTGCATATGGGCCATGCGGTGGTCTGTGACGGGTCCGGCACGGTAGTGGAAGCCTGGGGCGATGCCGATGCTTTGGCCTATCCCCGGTCATCGTGCAAGATGCTGCAGGCGCTTTCGCTGATCGAATCCGGGGCTGCTGACGCGGCAGGGCTGACAGAGCGGCAGCTTTCGCTGGCCTGCGCCAGCCATATCGGCGCGGCGCTGCATACCGGGATGGTGACAGACTGGCTGGCGGGGCTTGGTTTGGGTGAAAGCGATCTGCGCTGCGGCAGCCATTGGCCCGACGATATCGCCGCCCGCGATCTGCTGGTGAAAACCGATGCCAGCCCGTGCCAGTTGCACAACAACTGCTCTGGCAAACATGCGGGATTTCTGACCCTGAACCGCCATCTGAACGGCGGGCCGGATTATGTCGAGGTCGATCACCCGGTCCAGCGCGCAGTGCGCGCCGCGTTTGAGGATGTGACCGGGATGGACAGCCCCGGCTATGGTATCGACGGCTGTTCTGCCCCGAATTTCGCCACCACCGTCAGTGCCATGGCGCGCGCCATGGCGTTTTTTGCCAGTGCCAACCCCGACGGGTCGCTGCGGGAACGGGCGGCGGTGCGGCTGCACCGGGCCATGGCGACCTTTCCCGAAATGGTGGCGGGCGAAGGCGAGGCCTGCACCGATCTGATGCGGGCGATGGGGGGCAAAGTCGCGGTAAAGGGTGGCGCAGAGGGTTATTATGTGGCGATCATTCCGGAAAAACGGCTTGGTGTCGCGCTGAAGATTGTTGATGGCGCAACACGTGCGCGACAGGCGGCGATCACGGCAGTACTGGTCCGGTTGGGGGTTCTGGACGTCGGGCATCCGGTGGTGGCGCGGTATCTGACCGGGCCGCTGACGAACTGCCGCGGCAAGGTAACGGGTGAGATGCGGCTGTCGGCGGGGTTTGCCTAGGGTTTGGCGAAATCTGCATTGGCGTAGCCCTGGATATACAAGAGCGCTGTCAGGTCGCCGAAGTTGATGCGTATGTCGCATTGTGCCGCGACCGTCGGCTTGGCGTGCAGCGCCACCCCGGCCCCGGCGCGGCCGAGCATGCCCAGATCATTGGCACCATCGCCCACCGCCATCACGTCGGAAGTGGGGATGCCAAGGCGGGCAGCAATGTGCACAAGCGCATCTATCTTGGCCTGACGACCAAGAATCGGGTAGGCCACCTTACCGGTCAGTTGGCCATCCGCGATCAGCAATTCATTGGCGCGGTGCTCATCAAAGCCAAGCCGGGCCGCGATTGGCCCGGTAAAGGCGGTGAAGCCCCCCGATACCAGCGCTGCGTAACCGCCATTGGCTTTCATCGTGGCCAGCAGAACCGGGCCACCCGGGGCAAGTGAGATGCGGTCGGCCAGCACTCCGGCAATCACGGCTTCCGGCAAGCCCCGCAATAGCGCGACCCGCTCGGTCAGCGCCGCCTCAAAATCCAGCTCGCCATTCATCGCGCGGGCGGTGATGCCGGAAACTTCGGCCCATACCCCGGCCTCATCCGCCAGTTCGTCGATACATTCCTGCTCGATCATCGTGCTGTCCATATCAGCCAGCAGTATTTTTTTTTGCCGGTTTTCAGCAGGTTGCACCACCAGATCAATGCCAAGTTGCTGCAAACCGGCCCAGACCTGCCAGCGTTTGCCGGGTATCTGGTCAAAATCGAATTCCGCCGCAAACCCGCTGTCAAGCCACCGCGCCGCGTCACCGCCCCAGGCATTGCGCAGGGCCTCGACCGTTTCGCCCGTGACCAGCGGTTTGGCCGGATTGCACAGCAGCGTTGCGATGAACATGGGCGGAGACCTTGTTTCCGATAGTGGAGCGGCGGGGGCGAGATTGCGCGCAAACGGCGCAATAAAGCAGATAATCGGCTTGTGCCAGCCAATTTCCCCCACTATTCCGGGCAGCGGGACACCCCTTCCCAACAGGGCGCATAAGTCATTGACTTTTTGTCCTTTTATTTCTGACTGTTGCGGCAACAGTGCGGTGTCAGGCGGATCATGCCAGCCGGTTTGATCACGTTGTCACAAGGTTGTTTGACGCTTGCTTTTTCCGAAGTGCCACAACTGCCGCGTATTCGCCGCCCGGCGACGGTGCCCCGGTAGTGCCAGATTTTGCCGCCCCGGTGGAGTGTGTGGAGCGTGGTCAGGTGGCCTCCAAAATCATGGGAACGTGATCCGCCAAGAGAAGCATTCTTTTGCCCAGGATGCAGCGGGCGCCCAAGTCCCGCGCCCAAGACCGAACCAGTCGCTCCGACACCCCGAGGTGCCTCGCAAGCTGTTCCGGTGTCGTGTGGGCGGAAAGGTCCAACTGATTGGGCATTATATCACGACAATATTTTCAGCTTTGTCGAAGGCCCCGATTTCCAGCGCCTTTTCTCGGGCACTTCGGGCAGCCTCAGATGCATTGGCCATAAAGATGCGCACCGGTTTGGAGTTGACTTGGCCATTTGATTCCACCTTTGCGGCCATCCAATTCGCAGTATCGGCCAGATAGCCAAGAAACCACTCGGTGTAGGGTTTTTCCTCTGCTGCCGGACCTTTCACTACCAGGACGCCAATCCAGACATCCGGTTCATCCCGGCTGTGAGGAAAGGCGAACAGCGGGGGCAGAACGTTGTTGACGATCCGGCGCGCGTAGGATGCCGGCAGACCGGCAAGATAGTCGGAAGTGCGATGATCTTCGCCCATCAAGTCCAACATGAGCCGCATGCGCATCGCGTCTTCAATTGAAAACTGCGCTCATCCGGTAAACTGCGGATCGGTAGCGAAAGGCAGATTGTCGTGGCGGCGCAGGCTGGTGAAGCGCGCCTCATCCAAACCAGCCGAATACAAGAAAGGCTTCAGTCGCATGGTTGCGAATTCCTGAAATGCTTCAACTTTATCCTACCTGTCCCAAAAAACTGCAACGTTGCAAGCTTTTTTCTGGCGCCCGGTGCACCCTGATCGACTTGCGGGCAGGCTGGCCGCCGCCCGCTTCCGGTTCACCGCTTCGGCCAGCCGCTGCCAGATCACTCGCCGGGCGTGTTGACGCTGTCCAGCGCCCGCATCGTCCAGTTCGCTTTTGCAATGGCAACCGTGTCAACTGTCGAACAGGCGTCGCCGCCATCCCGGCATTTCATGAGGATCGCCAAGCCCGCAAGCAACGCTTCGCGCTGGGTCACATCGTCCTGTACCCGGCTCAGATAGGCCCGCAGGTTTTTCGTCTTGGGCAGTTTCATGGCTGCACCTGCGCTGCCCGCCCTGGCCGGTCAATGTCGCAACCCAGCCGCCGCGCCCGCTCACAGGCATATTTAAAGAGCGGCACCACGTTGGTCGCACAATCGCCGCGAATGGGCTTGCCGGACGGAAAGTTCGCTCGGATCAGCAGGTCAAGCATTTGGTCAATCGCCATGGCATCATCGGCCAAAGCCTTTGGCGTCGTGTTCCTGCCACGAACGGGAACGGCCCCGGCTCGGCGCTGGGTCGGGGAAGGCCCCGGTTACATGAAGATCGGCGGGCGGGTGGTTTACCGGCTCGACGACATTCTTGCCTACGATCAAGCGCAGTTGCGCCAGAACACACCCTCGGTCGTCGGGGCAGGGGCGGCAGGATGATGGCCAGTTTCAAGCCTGATCATCTGGCACAAATCCACGCATCGACGGACAAGATCGCCTTCTGCGCGTGGGTGGCACAAGCCGAGCCCGGCGAGACGCTGGTCTAACGTCATGGTTCTCTCGTTGTCGTTTCCACGGCGGTCAACTGATCATTCTCGTCAGGTCTGTGGTGATCCCTGACACACTGCACCCGCCCGGCTAAATGGGCGCGGCGGAGGAGGCAGCGGGCAGTCGCTTGAAATAATCATGTCCAGTATCATTGATTGTCTTTGGAGGAATATCAGAACTGATGTCAGTCGATTTTCGCTGCGGAGTGCCGAATCATCCATAATCCCCGACACCTCTATTCTGATGCGGTCGCCGTCATATCGGGTGTATTCGACCGTGAGCAGATCACAGTCTTGAGATGCTGCTGGACTGCCCAGAAGGGC
>Ga0105049_10003147_pt1 | contig 19541 bp, 17 predicted proteins | sample MAT06_FD_78087 | JGI IMG/M metagenome (GOLD analysis project Ga0105049, IMG submission 78087) | Freshwater microbial communities from Lake Fryxell liftoff mats and glacier meltwater in Antarctica - MAT-06 | ecosystem: Environmental > Aquatic > Freshwater > Ice > Liftoff microbial mat | place...
TACCGAAGCTGACGTTGGCGTCCCGAGTGCTGAAGCGAACCGACTGCCTTGGCACGTTCATGGAAAATCGGCGCGCGGGCCGACCCGTTTCGTGCGCCGTCACCAACAGCTGCGCCGACCACCGACCATCAGGGACGTCGCCTGCCACGATGTAGGTGATGAAGTACCATCGACTGGCGTCTGGCGACAGCACGTTGAAATAGTGCCATTCACCCCAGCTGTCGGGCGCTGCCGCATCAGCCGGACGGAGGTGGAAGTGATCGGCATCGTGGCGAAGCTCTGCCAGTGTGGGCGCAACCCAGCGGCGATCGCCCTCGTCGTTTTGCCAGACTCCACCAGTGAGCGGTGCAGCGGCGCCGACCGCGCGCGTCGCATCGGGGATTTCACCTGCGGCGCGGACGGGAAGTTCACGGCCATCGGCGAGCGTCACGTACAGCAGCTTCGACTCGATCTGCGGCGCAACAGCGCGCACCGCTGCCGACTGACGGGGCGCGGTCAGCAGCTGTTGATAGAGAAAGCGTGCGTTGGCGATCGAAAAGAACATTCCACCAACCCCTCCAGTCTTCATCACTTCAACGTCCAGCCCTTCCGGCAGCACGGTGACATCGCCGCCGCCGACGAGCTTCTCATCGCTCGCCTGCGCGATCATCGCGTCTCCCACCGAGAGCAGCACGACCATGACGGCAACGCCCAGGCCGTACCCGGCCAGCAGGAAGAGCGTCCGCATTTTCCGAAAGCCCAGGTTACGCCACGCCAGTTGCCAGATCACTCGGCGGCCTCCTCGACGATTGCACCATCACGCATCTGAATGCGACGCGCCGCGGCGCTCGCCATCTGGGCATCGTGCGTGACCACGACGATCGTCGTACCATCAACGTTGAGACGGCGAAACAGTTCGATCATCTCGCGCCCGGTCGCAGCATCCAGTTCGCCGGTCGGCTCATCCGCGAGGAGCAGCGCCGGCCTGTTCGCCAGCGCGCGAGCGATCGCGACGCGCTGCTGTTCTCCCCCGCTGAGCTGGGATGGGCGATGATCGGCGCGCCCCGCCAATCCAACGTATCCCAGCAGCTCACCAACCCGCGCCCGTCGCTCCGCACGTGGCACTTTCGCCTCCGCCATCGGGAGCTCGATGTTCTCAGCGGCGCTCAACGCAGGCATGAGATAGAAACGCTGAAACACAAAGCCGATATGCCGAAGGCGAAACGCGGTGGCGGCGGCATCACCGAGTTTATCGATGCGCTGTCCGGCGATTGTAAGGGCGCCGGCATCCGGCGTATCCACGGCCCCGAGCAGATTCAGCAGCGTACTCTTGCCGCAGCCCGATGGGCCCACGATCGCAACCCACTCTCCCTGCGCAACGTCGAACGACACACCGCGCAACGCATGCACCGAGCCGCGACCCATGCTGTAGTCTCGTGCCAGATCACGAACCTGAACCACGGCACTCATGCGACTGCCTCTTTCCGAAGGGTGCCGGCGATGGGTAACGACGCTGCACGCCAGGCGGGATAGATTCCCGCCACGACACCTGCGGCGGCCAGCATGCCGAGCGAGATACCGGCATCGCGCGGCTGAAACACGAAGAAGTGAAAGGTGGCAGGCATCCCGGGGAAATCGGCGAGAATACGCTCCAACCAGCGTGCCGTGAGCAGTCCGAGCAACAGCCCCGATACCGCACCCACCACGCTCAGCACCAACCCTTCCAGCACGACCTGCTGCACGATGTGCCGTTTGGCCGTTCCAATGGCGCGGAGCACCGCGATCTCACCTGCACGCTCGTTGACACCGATCGTGATCAGCGTCGTCACCAGCAGCACTCCAACAGCGAGCGAAATGCTCCCGAGCACCAGCGCGAGCTGGCGGAAGTAGGCGAGCCGCTGCTCCACCTGCACCGTCGCCCCCTCCAGTGAAATGGCCGAGATGCGTGCACTCGTCAGCTGCACGGCGTTGCGCACCGCTTCCAGATCGGCGCCGGCAGCAGCCTTCACCATCAGCAACGACACACGATCACGCTGCGTACTGCCGCCCATCGCCTGCAGCACGGGCAGCAGCACCGCAACCGTGGGCTGCGTCGTTGCGGTGTAGAAGAAACGCGCCACGCCGCTGATCACCAACGTGCGTTCACCGACCACCGTTCGAAGCTGCGGATCGTAGCCCACGGCCAGTGTCACGGTATCGCCGATCTGACGCCTCGCGAGTGTGAGCCACCGTTGGTTGACGACGACGCCGCCGCTGTCAGTCAGATTTCGCCCGCGCACGATCTCGTAATCGCCCTGCACCGCCGGTTCGATTCCGAGTGTGAACGCCGTGATCGTGGAATCACCGACGGTCGTTTGTGACTGCGCGCCGAGCACAGGACTCACCGCCACGACGTTCGGCAGCCGACCAATCGCCCGCACCAACGCGGTTGCACTGTCGATCGTCGCATCGCTGTCGAAGGGCAGCGTCCCCTTGGGCGCCACACGGAGCTGATAGCCACGCAACAACAGAAAGCCCTGAAAGTTCTCGCGCATCCCTGATGCGAGCATGACCATGTCCAGCAATAGCGCCGCCGAGACAGCGATCCCGAGGATCGCCAGCAGAGTGCGCGCTGGGTGCCGCCAGAGTGCAAGCATCGCGAGGCGAACGGGCATCAGCGGCCCAACAGCGTGAGCGCCGGCACCGCCACCAGTCGCCGCGCCGCAACCCAGCCGGCCAAAACGCCAAGGACGACCGACAGCACGCACGCGAAGAGCACGGTCTCAGTGGTCACGAGCGTGAAAGCCAGCGAGGTGCGATGCACGCCCTGAAAGTGCCAGTTCACCAATCGCGCCACGACGATTCCGAAAACGACACCCAGCAGTGAGCCGAGGAGTGCGATGATGCCGGCTTCGAGTACCACCGAGCTGACGATCGTGGCGGGCGAGATGCCCATCATCCGCAGCGCCGCAACGTCACGGCGTCGTTCGTCGATCTTGAGCAAGAGAATGCAGAGCAGAAATGCGGCGCTGGCGACGATGGTGATGACGCCGATCGCGCGATGGAAGCGTCGGACCACCTGAAACGTGCTGCTCGTACGTACCGCGATCTCTGCGCTCGGCCAGGCGCGAAAGCCGAACGCGGCACCATTGATGGTGGCGAGCAGCCCGGCGCGCGACGAATCACCGGCGGAGAGAATTGCGAAGCGGTCCACCCGGTCACCATAGCCCACGAGGCGTTGCAGCTGGTCGAGATGGAGACGGGCGCGGTACTCCGAGCGGGCGATCTCGCTCGGATCCGCACGGCGTGCCAGCAGCGCACCAACCATGGCGCGCTCGGCGGCTGTATCACCCGGCAGCGCCGACACGCGCACGGTGTCTCCAATACGTACGCCTGCATCTGTCGCGAGACGGGCATCGAGCGCAATCGTGCGAACCACGACGGGGCGCGATGGTGCCGAATCGATGGTCTGCGCAGACAACGGGAGCGTCAAGGCGGCGGTGAGCAGCACCGCGCATGGCAGCCCCCACATCAGGAGTGCGCAGCGATGCGAACAGCGCGGGCGGCAGTGGGGCCGATCTGGCGCACGGTGCCACCGATCAGGACATCGATCGGTCCGTCGTAGGGCGCCCGTGCGTGGACTTCAATCATCGTACCAGGCCGCAGTTCGAGGTCACCAAGGTATCGGAGCATCACCGGATCCTTGTCGTTAACGCTCATGACCGTGCCGCGCGTGCCCAAGGGCCAATCAGCGAGCGTGGAGTGCCGTGTTTCGTCGACCGTGCCGTCACGCGTGGGAATCGGCGCGCCGTGCGGGTCGAACAGCGGGTCGCCGAGCGCGTGCGCCATGCGATCGATCAGCGCATCCGACGCGGCGTGCTCAAGTCGCTCGGCTTCGGCGTGGACATCATCCCACGGCACGCCGAGGACCGTTGCCAGATAACTCTCGAGTACACGGTGCCGGCGCAGCGTGCGCAGCGCCGCGGCACGGCCCGCTGCCGTGAGTCGCGCACCACGATACGGTTCGTGTTCGAGCAACCCCTGGGCCGCCAGTCGTCGCACCATGCCGCTCACGCTCGCCGGTGCCAACGCGAGTCGCTCGGCAAGCGCATTGGTGCTGGCTGCGTCACCGCCCTGCTGAATGGCGTAGATCGCCTTCAGATAGTCCTCGACCGGTGCCGTCAACACAGCGGTATCCTGAGGAGTGCCCGAGCGCGCCGGCGTCATGTGCGCCTCACTTTGCCGCCTTTGCAACGGAGGGGGCCGGCTGACCTCGCACGAGAAGCACGGGAACGAGCGACTTGTGCCGCACCTGATTGGCGACGCTTCCGCGCACCACGTCATTCAGGAATCCATGGCCATGCGTCGCCATCGCAATCAGATCGCACCCTTCACGCTCAGCGGCCAGGCAGATCTCGCTTGACGGATCACCGAGCGCCAGAACGGCGCCGACATTGATGCCATCGGCGGCCAGCGCCGCAACGCACTGATCGAGATAGTCACGATCAGCGCGCATCTCCTCCGACTCGCGCAACTTGAGTGCCTGGAGGTTCCGGGCGGCGAAACCATCAGCAACGTGGATCAGCGTCACGCGAGCCAGACAGAGCCGCGCCAACGATCGGACGTGGCGCAGAATGGCGTCGTCGTATGGGGAGTTTTCGAGCGCAACCAGAACGTGAGAATACATGATCAGCGCAACCAGTCGCGCGCAATCTGGACCAGCAGCCATGCATTCAGCGTCGCAATCACGATCGCGATCAACCAGGCGAGCGCCGTCAGCCACCGCGCGTTCACGAACTCACCCATCTTGCGGCGATCGGACGTGAACGACACCAGCGGAAAGACCGCGAATGAGAGCTGCAGGCTGAGAATCACCTGACTGAGGACAAGGAGCTTGGACGTGCCTTGGGCGCCGTACAAGATACTGACCACGACCGCCGGGACAATCGCGATCGATCGCGTGAGCAATCGTCGCAACCATGGGCGAAGCCGGATATTGAGGAACCCTTCCATGACGATTTGCCCTGCAAGCGTGCCCGTCAGCGTCGAATTTTGCCCGGACGCCAGCAATGCGAGGGCGAACACGGTGCTGGCGCCGGCGCCGAGCAACGGAGTCAGCAGCTTCCACGCATCCTGAATCTCAGCCACCCCGCTGTTCCCAGAGGTGTGAAAAGTAGCCGCCGACACGATCAGGATCGCCGCGTTGATGCCGAGGGCGAAGGTGAGCGCGATGGTCGAGTCGGCGAAGGCGTAGCGGACAGCCTCCCGTTTTCCTTCGGAGGTTTCTTCGTACTTGCGTGTCTGAACGATGCTCGAATGCAGATAGAGGTTGTGCGGCATGACCGTCGCTCCGAGGATGCCGATGGCGATGTAGAGCATGTCCCGGTTCCCGAGGATCTCTGTGGTGGGAATGAAGCCACGCGCCACTCCGGCCATATCCGGCCGCGACAGGATGAGCTCGAACACAAAGCAGATGCCCACCACTGCGACCAACGCGATCACCATCGCTTCGAGCAGACGAAAGCCTCGTCCCTGCAGCCACAGAACCACGAACACATCGAGCGCCGTCAAAACGACTCCCACTGGCAGCGGGAGACCAAACAGGAGCTGTAGCGCGATCGCGGTGCCGATGACTTCGGCCAGATCGCAGGCGGCGATGGCCAACTCGGCGATCACCCAGAGAAGGAACGCCATCCGTTTCGGATAGGCGTCGCGACACGCCTGAGCCAGATCGCGGCCGGTCACGATTCCGAGCTTGGATGACAAGCCTTGCAGCAGCACCGCCATCAGGTTGCTGAGCAGAATGACGTAGAGCAGCGAGTACCCGAACTGCGCACCGCCGGCCAGGTCGGTCGCCCAGTTTCCGGGATCCATGTAGCCCACTGCAACCAGGTACCCGGGCCCACCGAACGACAGCAGCTTGCGGAACCAGCTTCCCGTGCTGATCGGCACCGTGCGGTACGCCTCAGCCAGCGACGGCGATTCACGCGTCCTGCGCCACGCCGGCACTTCACCTGGCAGGGGCGCCTCGCCGACGAGATCGGGATCAGAGTGCGGTTCGACCGTCCGGAGCGGCTCGATCGGTGTTCGACCTGGTTGTGTCATGCGTGTGCGAATAGATGATTTCGTATATCCGAAATTATGGTGATCGCTCGGGCGCGCAAGCCCAGGCATATCACAGGCGGTCCTCGCAATCGGCTTCGACGTACAACGAGGGGTTAACGGAAAAGCCTGGAGCGAGTCTGCCATGTGTCTCCCGACGCGAGTACGCTCGCCGTCACAGCACACAGACCGCCGGCCACAGGAATCCGATCATGACCACCTCCACGCTGCTGCGCGCCGCCACTGCGCTGACGATCGCCGCCGTCTTCACCGCCTGCGGCGACAGCGCTGCCATCAGTGAGCCAACCGATCCCGGAGTTTCGGCGTCGGTGACGACCGCCACCACGCTGGATGTCGCCACCCTCTCCGGCGACGCGGCGAAGGAGGACGTCGAGATGTTTCAGGTGAATCGCGGCGCCTTCGGCATTCTTCAGGCGATCGATTTCGAGCGCTTTGCACGCTGGGATTCATGCCCGTACGATGCCACCGCAAAGCGGTTCATCTGCGTTGACCGCGTCCGCGGTCCATTCACGGCCACGCGCAGCTACGCCTACGCCGATCAGGCCGGGGTGGCCCAGACTGCGTACAACGCCGCCACCACCGCCTCCGGCAACTTCAAGTGGTCGCTGAGCGGTAACGTCACGAAGGAGAAGTGGAGCGGCTCGATATCGCGAAACCGCGATATCACGATCTCTAACCTGCTGGGTACCAACACCACGGTCACAGTCAACGGTACAGGCGCGGCTGAGCGTCAGCGCACCACCTTCCTGCGCGACAGCGCGGGCCCCAATGGATTGACGCGCACGTATGACATGGAATCGTCGCTGGCGATCGCGAACGTGGTGACGCCGGCGATTCGCCTCCCCGATGCGTGGCCGGCGAGCGGCACGATCACGCGCAACTACAAGGTCACGCGCATCGATGCGAGCAACGGTACCATTGTGACGACTCGCAACTCAGTGGTCACCTTCAACGGGACGTCCACGGCGTCTCTGGTGGTGAACGGCAGGGAATTCTCACTCGACCTGGCGACTGGCAAGGTCACGCCGAAGACGACCACCTGAGTTGCTTCGCAATCACGAGGCAGCCCGCCGTGCTGCGTACCGTCCCTCGTAAACCGCGAACGTAGCTTCTCACGGAACTCTCGAAAAAGCGCCCCGTATCGTGACTGATGCGGGGCGCTTTGCTTTTAGGCACGGCGTAGTGATTTGCGCACCCTGCTGTACTGCCACTCCCGTCATCGCGATGCGACCGTCAGCAGCTGCGTCACGAGCCGCTCGGTCATCCCCCACACGACATCTCCGCCCCAGCTGTATGCCGGAAAGCGCAGCCGCGCCCCATCGCGCTCGAAGACGTGTTCCGTGATCTGCGCGGGATTGCGCAGTGCAGTCATCGGGATCCAGAACGCCGATTGCACTTCATCGTTTGGTGTGAGCGTGACGTCGGACGTCAGCGCGAACACGTACGGCCGGACGGCGATCGACGGCAGCGCCTCTGAGCGCGGCCGCAGATCATCCAACACTCCGATGAGTTGCGCCGTGGCGCCGAGATCGAGCGAGAGCTCCTCGAGAGTCTCCCGACGTGCAGTTCGCTCCAGCGACGCATCGGCAGCGTCGTAACGCCCGCCCGGGAACGCCACGTGCCCGCTCCACGGATCGCCGACGCGCTCTGCGCGCCGAATGAACAACAGTTCCGCCGACTCGAACTGCTCACCGCGCAGCACCAGCGCCACGGCCGCCCAACGCAGCCCCGCCTCTTCCGGCTCCTCGATGCGCACATGTCCACGCAACGCATCGGTCAGGGCGAGCACCTACGCTCCCCCTGGGCACACAATGCGATGCATCACGATCACCCTTCGACCTCGCCGTTCGCGTCTACCCAGGCGCGGAATCCACCGGACATCGACGCGACGGAGCTGTATCCCATCAGCGCCAGCGATTCGGCGGCCAGTGCCGATCTGTTACCACTCGCACAATAGAGAACGATGCGTGCATCGCGCGGAACCGCCACATCGATCTTGCTCTCGAGCGTTCCACGCGACATGTGCGCCGCTCCTGCGGCGTGGCCAAGGTTCCACTCCCGGTCTTCGCGCACATCAATCAGAACCATCGAAGGGTCCGACTTGCGGCTTGTGATCGTCTCGGCCGCCGACACTTCGGCGATTCGCGTCTTTGCATCAGCGATCAGATCAGCAGCACTCTTCATTCTCTGCTCCGTTTCAAGAAATGGGCTGGACACCGGCAGGCACAGCAACTGTCAGTGACAGAGACTGTGTGTCGAGTGTCGCGGTGGCGCCGAGGGGCACGGTCCACTGAGCGTCAATATGGCCAATTGGAAGGTTTGCCAGACAGGGGACATCGAGTCGCCCGGCCAACTCGGCGAAGACATCGCGTACGGACATCGCGTCCGCATTCTCGTCGGCGGGCACGTCGATGAATTGGCCTATGGCCAGACCCACGCAGCCGGTGAACGCGCCCGCCTGCTCGAGCTGTCGCAGCATCCGATCCACCCGATAGGCAGCCTCGTTCACATCCTCGAGCACGACGATCGCTCCGGCGCCGGACATCGCATGCGGGGTGCCGCAGAGCGACGCCAGCAGCGCGAGATTGCCGCCAGCCATTCGTCCCACCGCACCACCGGTGCTCAGCGGAATGGCCGCTGGCCAGACGCCGCACGGCTGTCCCTGTTGCGTGAGCGCCGCGATCAGCGACGCCGAGGCGAGAGGGGGGATGGTTGCCCGTGCGACAGGGCCGTGAAACGAGACGGTGTGTGTCTTCGCGGCGATCGCCGCGTGGAGCGCTGTGACATCGGAATAGCCGAGTACTGCTTTGGGCCGCGCCACGAACCCCTCGAACGACAGGTTCGGGAGAAGTCGGGCGAGTCCGTAGCCGCCGCGCACACACCAGATGGCATCGATGGTGGGGTCGTCGAGCGCCCATTGGAGGTCTGCCAACCGCGCCCGATCCGTACCCGCGAGGTAGCCCGCGTGGTCCAGCAGGTGTGATGAACGAACCGGCACCCACCCGTTCGTGCGAACGTGCGCATCGGCGCGAGCCACATCGTCTTCGCCCCGCAGTGGCCCAGACGGCGCGATCAGTGCAATCCGTGCGTCAGAGCGCAACGCCGCGGGCCATCGCGGGTTTGATGATGTGTGCATGATCCGGATGGTAAGGGATTGCGCCGCCGGCGCTACCGTCGCGGCATGCTCACCACACGCGCCGCACACACGCTGCTTTCCGAAACGCACACTGAGCAGGGAGTTCTGGCACTCGTGCGTGCGCTCGGGTTTTCCGCCACGCCACATACCGTGAGCGCACGGGCCCGCGCCGCGATGGGGTTCACCGGTACCGCATCGACGTCGCGCGTCAGTCGGATCACGCGCGACGAGGGTGCCGCGCTGCTGCTGATCGAGCAGTGCGACCCCGACCAGTGGCGCGCCGCCCTCCACCGCGTCACGGCGCATCTGGACCGGCTCACCGATCCACGACGGTGGCTCCTCCTGCTGCAATGCGCGCACGGCGGACCGCTGGTAATCGCCTCGTGGCTCAGTTCACCGAGCGGGCCACGGATGGCGGTGCTGACCACCGCGCCCACACAGGTGCTGGATTCTGACGCACAGACGGTGGCAGCGCTGGCGGCGGCGTGGCACACCGATCCGACGCTGACCTGCGTGCGGTGGCACGAGCTGCTGGGCCGGCATGCGATCGGGAAGCGATTCTTCCGCGCGCTCGAAAAGGACGTCACGGCGATCGCCGATGCGTGGCCTGCGCGGGTGGACCGCGACGATCGGCGGACACTGGCATTGATTCACGTTGCGCGCCTGCTGTTTCTCAAGTTTCTCGAAACAAAGGGGTGGCTCGACCACGATCGCGCCTTCGTGTCGCGCCACGCCGACGCGACGCTGGGCTCAGGCGGAGGGTTGTGGCGCCGACTGGTCGCGCCCCTCACCTTCGGCACCCTCAACACACCGTATCGCCATCGCGCCGCGACGGCACGCGCATTTGGACGGGTGCCGTTCCTGAATGGCGGGTTGTTCGCATGTTCGGCGATCGAGACACGTGCGCGACACCCCGCACTGCACGACGAACAGCTGGCCCCACTGCTGCTCGACACGCTGGCGCGCTTTCGCTTCACCGCTCGCGAGGAGGCGACGTCGTGGTCTGAAGCGGCGATCGATCCTGACCTGCTCGGACGGACATTCGAAGCGCTGATGGACACCGACGTTCGGCGCGGTACGGGGACGTTCTACACACCCGCCGCTCTCATCTCCACTTTGGTGGACGACGCGCTGGCGCACGCGCTGAGCGTTCCGCCACAATGCGTACGTGCCGCACTCAGCCAGCACCCCATTGCTCCGGCCGACGCTGCGCAACTGCTGGCCGCGCTCGACTCCTTTCGCGTGATCGATCCGGCCTGCGGGTCCGGCGGACTCCTCGTCGCGACGCTTGAACGCACGGCTGGCTTGCGCCAGTGGCTCGGTGATTCACGCAACATCGCCACCATCCGTCGCGAAACCCTCACCCGATCGATCTTCGGCCTGGACATCGCACCGATGGCGGTCTGGCTCTGTGAGCTGCGGCTGTGGCTCTCGGTGGTGATCGACGACCCTGCCACCGATCCGCACCAGATTGTCGCGCTTCCGAATCTGGACCACAACATCCGGCTGGGCGATGCGCTCAGTCCGAACGGATTCGACGACGTGCGTGGCTGGACGACGAATCGCATCACCGCGCTGCGTGAGCGCTACGCACAGAGTACCGGAGCGCGCAAGCGATCTGCGTGCGCCCAGCTCGATGGGTTGGAGCGGGCGCACGCAGCATCGCTCGCCGACAGGGCGATTGCGGCCATTCAGCGTGAACGTGCCGATCTGCTGCGCACCGCGCGCGACCGCTCGCTCTTTGGTGCGCGCCACGGCCTCACCGCCGCGCAGCGAAGGCGGATCACCGTGCTGCGCGCGCATTTGCTGCAACTGCGCCGGACACGCCGACGCCTCGCCGACGGTGGCGCGGTGGACTTCGATTTTCGCACACACTTCGGCGACGCCGCTGCGCGGGGAGGGTTCGATCTCGTGATCGGCAATCCACCGTGGGTCCGCCCGCACCATCTGGATGCGACAACGCGAGAACAGCTTCGCACCCGATTCGCACGCGTGACCAGACATGTAACCGCGCACACCGCGTTCGGCGTGCAGGCCGACATCGCGATCCCCTTCACGTTGCGTGGGCTCGAGCTCTGCAAACCGGACGGTGTGCTCGCGTTTCTGGTGCCCGCCAAACTCTGGCGCTCGGTGTCGGGTGGAGCGCTGCGTGAGCATCTCCTGCAACACGCCACGCCGGCCATCCTGCGCGATCACTCCGCGAACGCCGGCGGGTTTACCGCCGCAGTCTATCCATCAGCCATCGTGCTCAGACGCACACCACCTTCCACCAGCGTGCCTACCGTGCCAGGAGACGACTTGGAGTGCCACACAACCAACGCCCGTGGCGAAACGCAGCGCTTCACTGTTCCCCTTGCTGCGTTGCCCGCGTCGTCGCAGCCCGGTGCGCCGTGGCGCATCATTCCCGCGCACGTTCGCGCCGCGGCGGATGCGCTGAGCGACGCGGGGCACCGCTGGGCGGACTCGGTCTTGCCGTCCCCGTCGTTGGGAGTCAAGACGGGGTTGAACGATGCGTTTCTCCTGACGGCGACGTCGGTCACGCACGAGCTGCTTCCATACACGCGACCAGCGCTGCGCGGCGAAAGTGTGCGTGCGTGGCACACCCCCGACAGCGGCACCGCGATCGTGCTCCCGTGTGACGCCGATGGGCGAACGCTGCGTCGTCTGCCCGCTCCGCTGGCCCGATACTTCGCCCCACACGAACGGCGGCTGCTCGCGCGTACCGATCTGCGCCCGAAAGAGCCGTGGTGGACGCTCTTTCGCACCGAGCTGCTTGCCGCCGACAGCTGGCGCGTGGTCTGGGCCGACATCGGGCGCACCCTGCGCGCCACCGTACTGCCGCCACATTCATCGGCGGTTCCGCTCAACAGCTGCTACGGGGTGCGGTTTGACGATCCCGTCGACGCGCACACGTTGGCGGCGCTCCTGAACGCCCCCACCACCACGGCCTGGCTCTCGCTGGTGGCTGAGCCGGCGCGCGGCGGCTATCACCGATTCATGGCGTGGACGGTCGTCGCGCTCCCGCTTCCCGATTGGCCACGCGCGCGGCAGCTGCTGGCACCCATCGCGGCACGCGCCCGCCGTGGCGATGCGGTGGATATCGCCGAACTGCACCGCGCGACGCTCGACACCTACCAGATTCAACATTCGGACGTCGCCCCCCTGCTCGAGTGGGCGAGCGTCGATCTGCGCAGTGCACGTGAACAACGCGCCGCCAGCATATGACGACGAGCGACGCAATTCCCGCGTACCTCGCGCACTGCGCACTCCGCCACCGCGGTCTCAGCGACACTGGCGCGCCGATGACGCTCGGGCAGGTGACACTGATGCCGCACCAGACGGCCGCGGTGCGCTGGCTCCTGGCGCGTATCAGGCAATACGGTGGTGCACTCCTCGCCGACCCGCCGGGACTGGGGAAGACCTATGTGGCGATCGCAGTCGCCGCCGCGCTCCGGGGTCGGCCGATCATCGTGGCGCCCGCTGCACTCCGCAGCCGGTGGCTGGAGGCGGCGCGCGCCACCGGGGTCGCACTGGATTTCGTGAGCGTCGAAAAACTCAGCGCACCGGTATCGCCACGACTTCCAGTGGTCACGTTCGTGATCATCGACGAGGCCCACCACCTCCGTACGCGCTCGACCCGTCGCTACGCGCGAACGGCGCAGCTCTGCGCACACGCGCCGGTGCTTCTGCTCACCGCGACACCGATTCACAACCGCGCCGCCGACCTCGCGCACCTCGCGGCGCTGTTCCACCTGCCACCGGCGTTTCAATCCGCCACGACGCTCCGCCGCACGCTGATGCTCCGGCGCACTCCGGCATCGATCCACGCCGCCAGCATGTCCGGCAGCCACACGCTGTCGCTGCCGGACATCGTCCACCGAAAGCCCCTTTCCCCTCCGGCACGTGATTCCGCAGTACCGGCACACATCGCACAGCTGCCGCCGCTGACCAGCGATGCGTCAGACGGTCACCCACTCGTGCAACTGGGACTGCTCCACGCACTGCGATCGAGTGACGCCGCACTGATCGCCCGCCTCCGACATCGGATCGCAGTCACCCTCGCCGTCGAACACGCGGCGATGGCCGGAGTGACACCGACCGCCCTGCTCCGCCGAGCCTGGCAATCGGTCGGGGGCGATGTACAGTTGGCGATGCCGACACTGCTCGGCGAAGCGAGTGGGCCGCCCGCGTTCGCGCTTGCGGCGCGCGCTGTGGCGCAGCGGCTGGCGCTCGAAGCGATGCTTCGTGACCTGCGCAGCGATGAGGGTGACTGCGCGCGAGGTCGCGCCCTTCGCCGTCTGGCACGTTGGTGCGCGACGCCCGTGGTCGCATTCACGCAGTTCAGCGCCACCGCACACGCCCTCTTCAGCCAACTGGCACATCGGCCCGGAATCGCCCTCCTCACGGGCGAGCATGGCCGCATCTGCACCGGGAACATTTCGCGCGACGACGTGCTGGATCGACTGCTCTCAGCGCGATGGCGAGGAACGCACCAGGGAGTGCAGCTCCTCATCACGACCGATGTCCTGAGCGAAGGGCTGTCGCTGGCTGGAGTCGCAACGATCGTGCATCTCGACCTGCCGTGGACTGCAGCGCGACTGGACCAGCGGGTGGGTCGTGCGGCGCGGATCGGTGCGCCGGTGCGGACGGTGCGCGTCGTCACGCTGCTTGCTCCGGTACCAACGAGCACCCATGACACGCTCAGAGCGCTGCTCAGCTCCAAGCGGCGTGCAATGCGTCATGTCGAGAGCGAAACGCTTGGCGCGGTTCAGACGGTGCAACGGCTGGCGTCGCTGGCGCGCGGCGGGCCAGTTGGGGCTGCGCAGCGTGGGTGGATCACACTCCACTCGAAGCACACCGCGTCGGCGTTGATTCTGGCACTGGTGCGTCTGCGCGGACGTCGCCAGCTCGTAGCCGCCTGCAAGGACCGCCTCCGCACACCGCGCGACGACGACTGGCTGGCACTGAGCAGCGCGGTCGCGGCTTTGCCGGCACGCGGACACATCGCGCATCTCCGCCGCCTGCTCGAGGAACATCTCGCCGACCGCGAACTCGAAACAGTCGTCGCCCACCGTAACGACCCCCGTCTGGTGGCTCGGCGCCTCGCGGATTCGGTGCTTCTCGATGGGCATCGCGCCATGCGCACGCAGAACGCCGCCGAGGTCTCCGAATCGCGCCGGTCCATCATGCAGCGCCGCGGATTCTTGAATGACGCACCGACGGTGACTGCCACCGATTCGTCGCACGAGTCAGACGCGATCACCACCGCACACGGAGAGCGACGCCACTCACCCAGACGGTCGGTGGTAATTCTCGCCGGCGTCGTGATCCTCCCAGCCTGCGACTGAGCATCACCTGCTCCGCTATGTTGCAGGGAAATGACAGCCAACATCACGCGCGCACCGCGACCGGTGCTCTTTGACCTTGACGGCACGCTTGCCGACACGATTCCCCTGCTCCTCGCGTCGATGCAGGCGTCATACGCCGCCGTCGGCGGGGCAGTGCCCGAGGAGCGGGCGTGGCTCCGCGGTATGGGCATGCCACTGCGCTCGCAGTTCAATCACTTCGAGCAGAACGACACCCCACGCGTCGAGGCGCTGATTGCGGTGTACCGCGAATGGCAGGCGCAGAACCTCGCGAACTTCGTCACCGAGTACGACGGAATACGAGAGTTGCTCGCCGAGCTCACCAGCCGTGGGCACCCGGTTGGCGTGGTCACGGGGAAGGGCGATTGGATGGCTCGACTCACATTGCAGCACGTCGATCTCCTCGCACAGTTTACCGTGCTTGTCGGCGCGGAAGCCACGACGCGGCACAAACCGGATCCCGACCCACTGCTGGTGGGCGCGGAACGGCTCGGCGTCGCCGCCAGCGGCACCATTTACCTCGGCGATGCGCCAAACGACATCCTCGCCGCGCGTGCGGCGGGGATGATCGACGTCTGGGCCGCATGGGGGCCATTCACGACCGACGAGCTCGCGCCGTTCTCACCGTCGCACACCCTGCAGTCGCCGATGGACCTGCTGGCGCTGATCGCGCAGTTGGACGCGGACGGCACGACAGAAGCCTGAAGCCGCCGTCGGCCCGGGACGAAGCGGCGAAACCTGATCGCCGAGGCGCGCGTACGCCGATGCATCACCGCCTCACGGAGTCATCTGCCATGCGTGTCCGAGTTTCGTCGTTCCTTGCCGTCGCGTGTCTGGCGTCACTCGCCGCCTGCGATTCTCGCAAGCCGAGCACTGAAACGTTCGTCTGGAAGGGCCCCATGAACCGCGATGCGCTGCTGCGGCTGCGCAACGTCAACGGCGACTTCGACATTCGACAGGGCACCAGCGACAGCGCTGAGATCCGACTCGAGATCGAACGAAGCTCCGAGTATGCGCCCAGCGTCCAGATCAAGGTGTTACAGCTGGCTGATGGCGTGATCGCGTGTGCATTGTACGGTTCGAACAACTCCTGCAGTGCGGATGGGTACGAGGGTGGCAACACCCAGACGTCGCACCTGCTCAGGTGGTTCCGCGGATCGTCGAATGTGCACGGCACGGTACTCGTACCGCGCGGTGTGCGGCTCGACGCAGAGTCAACCAACGGCGATATCACCGTGGCAGCGATCGGGGCGGACCTGAAGCTGAGGACCGTCAACGGCGACATTCAGGCGCGCGGGGCGCGGCGCGCGGTTCAGATCAGCACGACCAACGGCGACGTGGATCTGGGAGTCGATTCGCTCGGGAGCATGGTGAAGGTTCAGACGACCAACGGCGGTGTGACCCTGGAACTGCCGGCTGCATTGAATGCCGCGCTCACCATGGAAACGGTCAACGGTGATCTGGATCTGGGCTTTCCCGCCACCATCGCCACCAAGAGCAGGCGTTCACTCATTGCAACGCTGGGATCGGGGGGCGCGCCGATTTCGCTGTCGACCACGAACGGTGATATCACGCTGCGCCAGCGCGGCGCTCCCTAAGGCAGGTGCGGCGTGCACGGAAACGGGCCGGCCTCGCGATCGAGGCTGGCCCGTTTCCGTTTTCAGCGCAACGTGCTCACCCGGTGGCGAGCGATTCGATCACCCGTGCGAGGTCGATGTCCTTCTGGGTGAGACCGCCGGAGTCGTGGGTACTGAGCGCGATCGTCAGCTTCGTGTACCGGATATCGATATCCGGATGGTGCTGTGCCGCTTCGGCAGCATCGGCGATTCGGCGCACGAAAGCGATGCCAGCCGGGAACGTCGGCATCGTAAAGATCTTCGTGATCATGTTGGTGCGACGGCTCCAGCCGGGAAGCTGCCCAAGCGCACGCTGAATTTCGATGTCGGACAGGACGGGTGCTGCCATAAATGCCAGACTCAAGGCGGAGAGGAATCATACTGCCTGCGCGGTGATACGTACGCGGCCATGCAGGATCCTCATACCGCAGGTCGCTTCGCACAAGTGCTGCCGTGCACACTGATCACTTCCCCACGCGAATAGCCTTCACTGTATGCTCCGCGTCACCGACTGCGGCCTCTACTGCGAGGCTGGCGACTTCTTCATCGACCCCTGGCGTCCGGTAGCGCGTGCGGTCGTGACACACGCGCACAGCGACCATCTGGTGGGCGGTTGTGACCGGTACCTGACCGCGGCGCGAGGTGTCGGGGTCGCAAAGGAGCGCCTCGGGCAGTGGGCAGATCGTGTCGAGGGCATGGCCTTTGGCGAGACGCGGTCGATCAACGGGGTGCGCGTGTCCCTGCACCCGGCCGGTCACATCCTCGGGTCGGCGCAGGTTCGGCTCGAACACCGCGGCGAAGTGTGGGTGGCATCGGGCGATTACAAGACGGATCCCGACCCCACCTGTGACGCATGGGAACCTGTGCGATGTCACACGTTCATCACCGAGAGCACATTCGGATTGCCGATCTATCGCTGGCCGCGACCAGCGGATGTCTTTGCAGAAGTGAATGCATGGTGGCGGGCCAACATCGCCGCCGGGCAGGTCTCGCTCCTGTTCGGCTACGGACTCGGCAAGGCGCAGCGGCTGCTGGCCGGGCTCGATGCATCGCTCGGACCGATCCTGCTGCACGGTGCGGTCGATCGCATGACCACACTCTACCGTGAGGCGGGAGTGTTGCTGCCGGACACGTCCTACGCCACGACGGCCCGCGGCGCCGCCAGTGGCGCCATGATCATCGCCCCACCGAGCGCCGACGGAAGCACGTGGGCAAAGAAGTTCGGTGCGCAGTCGACCGCCTTCGCCAGCGGATGGATGTTGGTGCGTGGCGCGCGGCGGCGGCGGAGCGTGGACCGCGGCTTCACGCTCTCGGACCACGTCGATTGGCCTCAGCTGCTCGCCGCCATCGACGCCACCGGTGCTGAACGGGTGCTGGTGACACACGGCTTTACCGAACCCGTCGTGCGTTGGTTGCGCGAACGAGGGTTGGCAGCAGACGTACTCGCCACCCGATACGAGGGTGAGCGCGACGACCCGAGCGAAACGCCCGCCACAGTGCCGACCGATCCAATCACTGATACGATCACCGATCCAATCACTGATCCAATCACTGATCCGCCGACGACGCCCGCAGATTCGCTGCCAACGCCATGAAAGCGTTCGGAGAACTGTTTGACGCGATCGATCGCACGACGGCAACGCAGGGCAAGGTCGCCGCACTCGTCAGTTACTTTCGCGAAGCGACGGAAGCCGATGCGGCGTGGGCGATCTCGTTCCTGATCGGTCGTCGCCCAAAGCGACTCATCAAGTCGGCGCTGTTACGGCAGTGGGCGGCAGAAGCGGCGGCGATTCCCGACTGGCTGTTCGAGGAGTCGTATACGCAGGTGGGCGATCTGGCGGAGACCATCTCGCTCCTGGTCCCTGAAGTAGTCGACGCGTCACCGGATCCGTCACTGCAGTACTGGGTCGAGGAACGGCTGCTGCCGTTCAACCGAATGGACGCTGAACAGCAACGCACCGCGCTGCTCTCGGCGTGGGGCACACTCGCCGGATCGTCGCGCTTCGTGTTCAACAAGCTGATCACCGGTGCCTTTCGCGTCGGCGTGTCGGATGGGCTCGTGGTGCGCGCGCTGGCGCAGGTCAGCGGCGTGAGTCGCGACGCGATCAGTCATCGCCTCATGGGGCAATGGGAGCCGAGTGCCGACTGGTATCGGCGCGTCATGCACCCGGATACGGACGATGCCGACTGGAGCCGACCGTACCCGTTCTATCTGGCGTACCCGTTGGAGAACGAGCTGACGACCCTGGGCGACGCCGGCGACTGGCAGATCGAGTGGAAGTGGGATGGGATCCGGGCGCAGTTGGTGCGACGCAACGGCAAGACCCTGATCTGGAGCCGCGGCGAAGAGCTGCTGGCTGGGCGATTTCCTGAAGTGGAACAGACGGCGGAGTTCCTGCCCGATGGCACCGTGCTGGATGGTGAGCTCGTCGCCTGGCGCGACGGTGCGCCGCTGCCGTTCAGCGAACTGCAGCGCCGCATCAACCGAAAGACGATCGGAAAGAAGCTGCTCGCCGATGTGCCATGTGCGCTGGTGGTGTACGACGTGCTGGAGAACGGGGGCATCGACCTGCGCACAGAACCGATGCACGCGCGGCGCACAACGCTGGACGCCGTCCTCAGTCGCCTGCCGATCGGTGGTACGCTGCACCCATCGCCAATCATCCCTGCGCAAAACTGGACCGATGTCCACGCCGCACGTTCTTCGGCACGTGAGATGCTCGCCGAGGGGTTGATGCTCAAGCGAAAGTCATCGGCGTACGGGGTTGGGCGCCGTTCCGGTGACTGGTGGAAGTGGAAGGTGACGCCGCTCACCATCGACGCCGTGCTGGTGTACGCGCAGGCTGGTCACGGCCGGCGAGCCGGCCTTTATACGGACTACACGTTCGCCGTCTGGGATGGCGATACGCTGGTACCTTTTGCCAAGGCGTACTCCGGACTCACCGACATCGAGATCAAGGCCGTCGACCGCTACGTCCGGCAACACACGCTGGAACGATTTGGGCCGGTGCGCACCGTCACCCCTGGTCTCGTCTTCGAACTCGCGTTCGAGGGGATTCAGGAGAGCAATCGCCACAAGAGCGGCATCGCCGTTCGGTTTCCACGCATCAATCGCTGGCGCACCGACAAGCAGCCGGCTGACGCGGATTCGCTGACCACGATCCGCGCCATGCTGCGCGCTGCGACCGTCACTTCTTGAGTGCCGCCTCGTGAGCACCACAGCGAGTACGCTCCTCGACGGATGGTTTGCGGCCAATGGCTGGTCGCCATTCGAGTTTCAGCGCGATGTCTGGCGCGCCTATGCCAACGGTGCCTCGGGGCTGATTCACGCCGCCACAGGCA
>Ga0105049_10003148_pt1 | contig 19538 bp, 7 predicted proteins | sample MAT06_FD_78087 | JGI IMG/M metagenome (GOLD analysis project Ga0105049, IMG submission 78087) | Freshwater microbial communities from Lake Fryxell liftoff mats and glacier meltwater in Antarctica - MAT-06 | ecosystem: Environmental > Aquatic > Freshwater > Ice > Liftoff microbial mat | place...
CTTCCCCGACTATCAGCGTGACGCACAGCTCCCAAGACGTTTCTCACATACAGGGTAGACCTTCGACGCAATTCCGCAACCTGCGTCGCCCCACCTCGCTGCAAGGCCTCGCAACAAAGCGCCCGAGTCTGGATCCCGTATTCGGTACCCTGCAACGTTTCAAGCGCTCCCATGGCCATGGTGGCTAAGAGTATGCCGTTGTGGTTTTCCCCAAGCTCGACCCTGGCTACAGCTTCGATCGCCATCGCGTAGAACAAGAATGAAACGTAGGCCTGCGCCTCGGCCGAATGGCGCGCCTCGAAGGCATACAGTACCGCTTGTTCTTTCTGACCGCTGGCGCGAGCAAAAAGTGCACGCACGATCTTTTCGTGCACCGCGTCGTAGGGATTCTGAGTGACGGCCGCCAACGCGCCCGCGTCGCCGATCAGTGGCTCGGCCGCTTCCCAATCGCCGATTTCTATCATCACGGAGGCCGTTGAGAGCAGTGTGTCGGCGCGCGCATCTTGATCGGCGTAGCGTTCATGGGCGAGGCGCGCTCGCTTCATATAAGCTAAGCCGCGTGGGGCGTCACCGAGCGCGGCATGCGAACGACCAATCGTGCACAATGTCTTCGCGATCTGAAAACGACCGCCGATCGCTAAATCGATCTGAATCGCGTTCAGGGCCAAAGCGATGGCATCTTCGTAGCGGCCCAAGACGAACATCGCATAGGCCAGCGAATTTTTGGCCCGCGCTTCCATGCGGCGCGCGCCGCAGCGCTTGAAAACGGCGATGGCTTCAACATAACCCTGAACCGCTTCGTGCACACGGCCAACTCGGCGCAGCAGTGTCCCGCGGGAGCGCAACACTTCGGCACGAATGCGTTCAGGCACATTGGGATCAGCGGCGATCTCGAGCGCCCTATCCATCGCAGCAAGCGCAGCCTGGACGTCCCCCAAATCTCTCCATGTTTCTGCCAGAAGGACGTAGGCTTGCACCTGCAGAATCGCAGAGCCCGCCTGAGCCGCCATCTGTTCCGCATACTCTGCGGCCGTTAGCGCGCGTTGGAAACGCCCCGCATCAATGTGGTAGCGAGCGGTGCGGAGAAAAGCTGTTGCGGCCCAATACGGGCTCTTGCTCTGCTTGGCGAGTGCGCGGAGGCCTTCTAGGTGTTCCTTCCGTTGGCGCCAGCGACCCTGGTTTCGGTAAATCGCTTCGAGCGCCTCGTGCGCTTCCAGCCCACGTAGACTATTTTTTCTGATCAAACTGACGACACGCCGATAGAATCTGAGTGCCAACTCAGTCTGATAGCCTGAGCGCGCTGCCGCTCCCGCTTCAAGATAATAATCTGCGGCCCGTTGGTGTGCGCCCCCACGAGCAAAATGGCCAGCCACGATCGCAGCCGAGAGCCCTCGGCCAAGCGCTGAGCTCGCCAACGTAACGGCGAGTCTGCGATGCATGCGGCGTTTTTGATCGGCACTGAGCCCAAGGTAGGCAACATCGCGCGTGAGTGGATGCCGAACGTCGACGTCGGGACCGCGCTGGTAGGTGAGGCGCCGTGCGTTCAGCCGTGCAACGGCCTCTTCGAGAGCACTACTTTGCAGGGCTTGGAGCGCGTCGAGAGCCAACGGCCCCCCGGCCACAGCCAGCCAGCTCATCACGGCTCGCTCCGCTTCGGGCAACTCATTCAAGCGGTCGGCGATCAGCTGCTCCAACGTGGAAGGCAGCGGAGCCACGCTATCACCTGGACGCTCAATTCGCCGCAATTCCTGCCCTCTTTCGGTGTCGATGATCTCGAGCGCGCCACGCTCTAAGAGGGCGTCCACCATCTCCAGCATGAAGAAGGGATTGCCTCCGGCGCGCGGCAAGAGATCGGCACACGAAGCGCGCACGCCAAGCTGCACACCCAAATGACCTTCAACCAGCGCAAGCTGGTGCTCCGCCTGCAGACCGACCAACTCAGCCCGCACAAAGCCTTCAATGAGCGGAACAACGCGCTCGTCGGGACGCGTGATCAGCAACAGTAAGATCGGCCAGGCTTCATGCTTCTTCGCCAGATCAGCGATGATTTCCATGCTCGGGCGATCGCTCCACTGGACCCCATCCAGAACAACGACCAACGGCGCATCCTCTGCTGCGCGCTGAAGCAGTTGCCGGAGGCCCTCGTTCACCTGCTGCCTGAGCAAGGCGCTGTCCCCTTCATCCAAACCCGATACCGTGTGCCCGGTGGCAAGCTCAGCCATGCGCTGAGCCAAATGGTGTGCCGGAGCCGAAGCTCCAGATGTGGCAAAAACCCCCATAATCCTGGCCATCGCTGGGGCTACGGCCTCGCCTATCTGAATGCCGGTAAGCTGTCGCGCCCACTCCGCGATGTTGACGTACGGGATCTCACTTTGGACGGGTGAACACTCAACACGCAGTACCCGCGCATCGGGTGGAAGCTCATTCAAGAAGGCATTGACCAGAACCGTCTTCCCAATTCCCAGCTCGCCGAAAATCACGCGCGCATCGACCCGTGACGGCTTCCCAACCCCGACCACCGAAGTGTACGCGCTATGCAGATCAGCGAGCTCCGCATCACGACCCACAATTTCGTTTGGCACCCGCGCGGCTGCCTCCAGCCGTTCGTCGCGTGTGAGCGGACGCAGGAGCGAGTAGGTGCGCATTTCGCGCGGCAGGGAGAGCTCCTCGGTGCTCTCAAGCTTGATACTCGGCGCATCCCCCCAACGAAAATCTCGCCGCAGCAAGCGATACAGGCCTCCGGCCACCCAAGTGGCCCCCGCTGGGGCTCGCTCTCCCAGCAAATCGGCCAAATCACTGCCCGGCTCACCCAACTCGTGCTCAACCAGGTGCCCACCTTGTTCGCGACGCCCCGTGGCGATCGCGCGCACAATCCCGACGCTCGCCGAGATCGGAGCCTCGAGATGGGAGCTCGATCCGGAGATTGCCTCATGCACGTCCACCGCAAGCCAAGCCGCATCACTCGCAGCCCGCGCAGGATTCGCTGTTAGCCCGACAATCGCTCGAGCTTTTCCCATCGTTTCCGAAGTACTCACGGCGTTTGGGTTCTCCTCCCACGACCAACGCGCGCCGCGCTTAAAAGCGATTTCTTCGAGTGTCGCTCGAAGTTGGATCAGGAGACGCTCGCCCTCAACAGCACCCATTTCTTTCTTGAGCTCCTCGCGTCCCCGTAGGCGCAACGTCACGATGGCCACATGGCGCACTTCGCGACCGCGACGTTCTTCTAAGCGCTCACCCGGTAACGGTTGTCCAGGGCCGGTGCGCTCGTCTTCCCACGCGACATCCAAGTCGTCTTCCTGCTCGGCCTCGGGAACCTGCGCTTCGGCATCGGGAGCCGAAATCGCTTCCGCCTTTTCAGGCTCTCGGCTGATAAGTTCTTGAAGCTTTGCTTCAAGAACCTGTGAATCTACCAGGCTCTGACTTTCAAACAGCACCCGTGAAATGGCAAAAGCAAAATCGCGGGCCGAAGCAAAGCGCTCATCAGCATCCCGCTTGAGCGCTTTCATCACGATGCTTTCCACTTCTGGCGGCACCTGCGTTACGAATGTGCTGGGCGGTTCCACGGTGCCAGCACGCACCGCTTCAAGTAACTCATTGCCCTCGAGCGCCCCGCGCAGCGGCCTGCCAGTGAGCAGCTCGTGAAAGACGACGCCCAGCGAATAGACGTCGGTTCTCAAATCCGCGCGCTCGCCCCTCGCCTGCTCTGGTGACATGTACGCCGTCTTCCCTTTGAGCACGCCTTCTTCGTCGCGGAACATGTTGGCCGAAGCGATTCCAAAATCAGCGATTTTTACCGCGCCGTCATAACTCAGCAGGATGTTTTGGGGCGACACGTCGCGATGCACGATCGCGAGCGGAGCGCCGGCATCGTCGCGGCGGGAGTGGGCATAATGGAGACCTTTGGCAACTTCCCCAATGATGTAAGCGGCTACGTAAGGAGGGAGTCGTCGCTCTTTTCCGCGGGCCGCGTGCATGAGCTTGCGCAGATCAGGCCCGTCCACGTGCTCCATGCTGAGCAGCTGGCCATCCTCGCCATAATCTTGAAAGTCATAAACTTGGACGATGTTGGGGTGGTTGAGGCGCGTTGCTAACTGCGCCTCCTCGGCAAACATCGTGCGAAATCGCCGGGAAGCCCCGAATTTCGGCAGAATCCGTTTAACCACGAGTTGCTTGAAGGTGCCCTCCGCGCCACGCTTTCTGGCGAGAAATACCTCCGCCATGCCACCCACGCCAAGACGCCGCACGATCTCGAAGTCGGCCAGGCGCTTTGGGACAGGACGGTCCTTTGCTTCGCTCATGCTCGCTGCCGGCGAAAGACTACCTGCGCTGTTCGACTGGGGCCATGCTCAATTCGGGCTCCCAATGGGAAATGAGCGTGGTAGGGTCCCGGCCCAAGCGAACCCACGCTGACACGGAACGGATCAGGGAGATAACGGATGCGACACAGCCTCGGGCTCATTAGCAGTATCTTGCTCTTTTCAAGCCACTCTTTCGCCCAAATTGAAGGGCTCGACGTCGAGGACGATTCAACGGACGCGCCCAAGGCGGAAGAGTCGCGCCGGTCGAGTTCCGAGTACGACTCCGACGATATCGCTTACAAAGAGAAGAGCGATGCGGGGCCGTTCGCTCCGAAGAGCCAAGCTGCGAAGGCCGAGGAGCAGGCCAAGAAGGGCGAAGGCCCTTTGAGTTCCACCCGCAACAAGCCACGCAAGCCGCTCAATCTAGGGACGGATTTTCTCATTGGATTCGGCAAGGCGCCGATCCCGGGCCCCGGGAACACGACCACCAACGATACGACCGGCCTAGCATTCATGGTGGGCGGCACGTACGACGTCAGCCCCAAAATCAGCCTCGGGCTCGTCATCCCGTGGGCAACTTCAGGCGTGCACACCCCCGAGAATCCTTCAACGTCGCAGAGCGTTTTTGGCTCACCTCTTTTGCTGGGGGGGTACCACGCGCCGATCGGACGCCTCAGCGACTTAACCGCGTTTGTTGGGATCGGGCTGCCCCTGGGTCAAGGGGACCTCGACCCAACCAAGACCGACACCAAGAAATCCCAGCAAGGCCAAGCGGCTCGTTTTGCGGATGCTTCCTACGGTTATCGCTCGGGTGAATACTTCATGCCGCGCACGATCCCCTTCGTCCCAGGCATCAAGCTCGCGATCTACCGCGGACGGCTCGAAGCACACGGCTCCACGAAGCTGCTCCTCGCCTTCAACCAAGGCAACATTCAGCGGCCTAACCTGCTGGGAAGCGGCACGATCGAGAAAAAGAGTGTGGCCTTCCGCAGCGTCACGGAGCTCGGCGCCACGTATGAGATTCTCGACAAAGGGCTGCTCTTCGCCGGGCTCGACGCCTGGATGGCGATCCTGGGAAGCGATCCGGTGGAGTTCTCGTCGGCGATCGATGCCAAAGGGCCGAGCCCCGTCCAATTGGGCGTTGAACCCAGAATTGGCACGACGCTCGGTCCCATTACGCCGACGGTCGGATACCTTCTGCCAGTGGGTGGTAGGCTTTCAGACTCTGGAATTTCAGGGCTCCGCCTGGGCGCCACGGCTGCATTTTAGCCGAATCCAAGCTCTGCACGGCGGGGGTAGAGCTGCATTCTGTTGTGGCCAACGTGTATGCTGGACGCCTGATGCGACGAATAGGCTTCGTAAGTTTCTCCCTAGTGCTCGGGCTGTCAGGTTCGTCGGGCTGCGCAGCAACCAACGCGGCTGTGCCGGTTCTGCAGCCACAGAACCGCGAAAGCACGCCAGCGCGCGATGTCACCGATGCGAACTTTCCGAAGCTCGCCTATGAATTGCTTCTGGGTGGGCGCGCTGGCGGCGAACACCAGCAGCTTCTTCGCAGCGTCGTTAGCTTCCAAGCGTCGCGAGCGGAAGCCGCATTCGCGAGCGGGCAGGGCGAGCTGGGGCTTTCCATTTTGCATGGCGCTCTGCGTTTAGTTCACCGCAACGAGTTTCAACCAGAGATGCTCAGCAACCGTACGCTAGCGCTCGTGGAAGCAGCCAGCCGGACCTCAGTCCGCGGGCAAACGGGCCAAGCGCTCGCTTTCTACACGCTCTTGAACAGCCTGCTTGAGCCCGAATCTTCATTGAAAGCCGATGTGCAGGCGCACCTGGCTGCGCTTTCAAGTTGGACGGCCGCGGACAAGGCGCAGAGCCGCGTCCTGTGGCGTGGCGCGCAACACCGCACCTACTCGCAGCTGGCGCTGCTCTATCCAACCCAAGAAAATTTCGATGCCGCCACCTCCGCGGGCCGCCAATGGATCCTTGAAGGGCTCAAGACAGATCTAGGCGGACCCAAAAGCGCCGACTTAGATCGCGACGAAGCGATTGAATCGTACCGCGCGATAAAAACTGGTGCGATCGCGTTGGTCGGACTCTACTTGCGTGACGGCGATGCGAAGGGAGCGCTCGGCTTCATCAAACAGAACGACCTCGTTCGACTCATCCCGCCGGCGTTTCAAGAACGCCTCGAAGCCGCCGCTGACGAGAATCCCGAAGCTTGGTCTAGCCTGTATCAGTTTTTCAGCGCTGCCACCAATTCGGATCGCCCCGAGCTTGCCTTGGAGTCGGCTCTGGCGGATGGCGCCGCCTGGGGCTCAGCGCTGGAACTCCACCGCACATTACCGGGCTCATTTGCCGCGGCCGCACCGCTCTGCGACGAGCTCTTGCGGCATGGGCTCTCCGAAGTGGTGCCACTGATTGTGAGCGATACGCTCGGCGACAACGCATCGCCGCAAGATGTATCTATGGCCATGTCCTTTATCTGGCGCGCATTAGCTAACGCTGGCGACTCGGGTTCGCCTGAGGCCGCGCGCCGCATCCTCGCCGCTTCTAAGGACCTTTTGTCGCAGGCGGAACGGCTGCAAGGCCGCGTGCGCCCCTCGGCCACAACCCTTTACTACGTGATGGGAGCGCTCGAAAAACGCGCCGGAGAGCTCGAAGCAGCGCGGACCCAATTCCAGACAGCCGCGAGATTGGAGCCCAGCGTGGAAGCGCTCACGGCGCTCGCGGACATTGACCGGCAGCGGGGTGCACCGCGCACTTCTCTTCAATCGTTGGAACAAGCCGAACGCCTTGCAGAAAAGAGCGGAAGCCTCCTCACTCAAGCAGAAACACAGCTGAAGAGTTTTGAGATTTTGCGCGAAATCGCGGACGCGGCAGAAGCTGAGAAGGCCTTGCGAGCCGCACTCAAAAACTCCCTGGCTGCTACTCGCATCACCGGTTCCGACACCGCGAAAGTACGCTCGGAGCTGCTCTTGGCCCGCGTCCTCATCTACTACGGCGAACCCAAGGGGGCACACCGCGCGCTCGATCGCGCCTGGGAAGTATCTCAATCAAGCCTAGCTAACGTCACCACGACGCTACTCGAAGCAGGCCGGCAGGCGCTCACCCAGCGTGATCTACCCGCAGCCCGGGAAGCCACGCGGCGCGCGATCGGCGCAAAGCTCAGCGATGAAGATCTCATCTACGTCACTCTCTGGCTGATGCTTCTCGAACGGGAGCTCCAAGTCGCGAGCGATGGCACCGTAGAAGAAGCGCTAGCGCTGATGAGTGAGAGCACAACCTGGCCTGGGCAGCTCCGCGCATGGGCGCGGGGTAAGCTCAGTCTGGAGGAACTCGCGCACGTCGCAAAGGGGCCAATCGAGCGCACTGAAGCTGCATTTTACGCAACACTTGCGAAGCGCGGCAGGGTGCCCGTCAGCGAAACAGAAGCGGGTCTCAACAAAGTGGCCGACAGCGTCGCTATCGAGCTGGTCGAAGTCGCGGTCGCTCGGGACCTGCTCTTGGCCAGTAAAGGGCGCATGTTGAAATTCACAGTTCCGGCGGATGTCACACTTCCCTAGGCGCGACTTGTCCTAGCCAGGGTCTAGTTGCGCGAGCGAGCCGGATCGGCAGTGTCCGGAATCCGCTAGAGTGCGTATTTTCCAGCGGACTTTAGCGCCCGGATACCTTTGCCGAAGCTCGATGAGCGTGGCAAGCTTTCGGGGCGCTGAGGCCACGTCGAAGCCGCCCAACCTCCGCCCAGCCCCCGCCCAGCCCCCCGATGAAACGCGACGCGAACGTGTAACGAGCCGACAACAGAGCCAGGAAGAGCCATGCCAGTACTCAAGCGAACCACCTCAAAGGCCACGTTGACGTTCGTTACAGGGCTCGCCCTGCTGATCAGCGCGTGCTCCGCGAAAACGGTCGAAGACAGACCGACGGCGCCTAAGCCTACCGCCACCACCACCACCACCACCACCACCGTGAAGCCGCCCACACCGCCCGGCGGACTCGTTCCAGATATTGATAATCCCGTTGCTGCATGCCCAACGCCGGTTAACGCCCGGCCTGAGTACATGCGCCGATTGACGAACGACGAGTATCTGCGCAGCGCTACGGACCTCTTGGGCTTAGCTCCCGCTGACCTGGCCGGGGTGAATCTGGTGATCGAAGGCTATGGCAACGACATCGCTGGCCTTCCGATCACGAACGTTCACTTCGAACGCTACGACATCACTGCGGCTAATCTTGCGGAGCTCTCGCTCGGGACGCCCGAGAGGCGGGCTGCGCTCGTCAATTGTGAGCTCGCACAATCGGAAGCCTGCCTCACGCAATTCATCGAAACGGTCGGCAAGCGCGCGTTCCGCCGTCCTCTCTCTGCCGATCGCGTTTCGGAGCTGCTCACGGTGGCACGCGCGACCCAAGCCGAACCGGACCCGTACGCAGGCGCTAAGCTGGCGCTCGAGGCCATCTTGGTTTCACCCCGCTTCCTTTACCGCGTCGAATCCAAGCAGCCAGAGGTTCCTTTGGCTCAGCCTGCCGGCACCAAGCCCGCGCCATCGGGTGCACGAGCAGTCGACGGCTATGAGATGGCGACCCGTCTCTCCTATTTCCTCTGGGGCACCACGCCCGATTCAGCCCTGCTCGCAGCGGCAGAAGCGGGCCAGCTATCAACGCCTGCGGGCCTCGAAACAGCCGCGCGAGGGATGCTGACCGATCCGCGAGCCACAGCGGGAGTCAGCGAATTTATCACGGGGTGGTTGCACCTGTATGACGTCGACACGGTGCCTCGCTCGGCCACAACTTACCCAGAGTTTACCAATGAGCTCCGTACGAGCATGCGCGGCGAGACGGAACGTTTCGTGAATGACTTCGCATGGGCTCCCGATCAGCAGAGCCTGTTCGGAATGCTGACCGCCCAATACGGCTACGCAGACGCCAACCTCACTGCCCTTTATGGAATCCCCCCGGCAGCGCCGGCGCTATCCCGAGTCGATTTCCAGCCATCTGAACCGCGAGGTGGCCTCTTCACACAGGCGGCCATGCTGACACTGCCGATTGTAGGCGGGGAAATCACCGCGCCGATCTTGCGGGGTAAATTCATAAGGACGCAGTTTCTGTGCACCCCGCCTCCCCCACCCCCAGGCAATATCCCCGCTATCCCGACCGATCCGACCCTCACGATCCGAGAGCGCCTCACTCGGCATGCTGCGAACCCTCCGTGCTCCGGCTGTCACCAGCTGCTGGATCCTGTGGGTCTCGGCCTGGAACAGTACGATCTCATCGGGCGCTACCGAACCACGGGCACGATGGGAGAAGTCCTAACCGGCGAAGGCAAAGTAGTGGATGGTGATCGTTACACTGCTTTCAAAGGGGCGAAGGAGCTGGGCCAAATTATTGCCTCTTCCTCAGACACAGCTAGCTGTGTCGTGAACCATCTGTTCAGTTACGCTTACGGTCAAGATGCCAGCGGAAGCGACAGCTGCTCTCTCACGAATGCAACCTCAGCATTCCAAAAGGGTGGTTACAACTTTCAAAATTTGCTGCTCAGCCTGGTCAAGGGTGAAGAATTCAGAATCGTGAGCACGCAGGACGTGGTGACACCGTGACTCAAAGACTGCCTCGACGCACCGTACTCCGAGGGCTGGGGCTCTCTGGGATTTGTGTGGGCTTGCCAGTTCTCGACGCGATGCTCGACGGCAACGGCGCGCTCGTTTCCCGAGCGGGTGCGGCCACGCAGGTTCCCCTCAATTTCCTCACGTTTTTCATGCCCTGCGGCACAAACGCCCCAGAATTCTGGCCGACCGGCGAGGGAGAGAACTACACGATGAGCCGCTGCTTGCAGCCGCTGGCCCACCTCAAGAACGAATTTGCGATCCTCCAACGCCTCTACAAAGAAGAAGCAGGGCGCAATCAAGACATCGACAACGATGCGCACGTGCGCGGGCATGCCTCCTTTGCAACTGGCGGAAGCCTTTCGAGTGAACAAGCAGTGGAATTCCCCTCTGCCGATCAAATCGCGGCGCAAGCGCTCGGCGGCGATACGAAGTTTCGCTCCCTGCCAGTTGCGCTCACTGGCGTCCGCTCTCCAGCCAATCAGGGCGACCACATCTCATGGAGTTCCAAGGATACGTACGTCCCTGCGGACAACGATCCTCTCGTGCTCTTCAATCGAGTGTTCGGGGACCCGAGCGGCATCGCAGATCCAAACCGCCCACTTGCCAAGTACAAGAAGAGTATTTTTGACTATCTGCGCAGCGACATCACCGACCTCAACGCGCGCGTTGGCACTCACGATCGCGTCAAGCTCGATCAATTCCTGTCGTCGATTCGCGATGTGGAAAAACAGCTGGAGCCCACCCGTTTTCAGGTGAGCTGCGAAGCACCCACCGGGATCGATCCCCGCTTGGGCGGGCCAGCTCCTAGCTCCGATCGCGGAACGGGCGCCTACTCCAACGAGCGCGCGCAGTTGCTAATTTGGCTTCAGGTTACCGCCGTTGCCTGCGGGCTGACCCGCTTTGGTAGCTTCATGTTGGCGAGCCGCAGCAACAAGCGGCAGTTCAATTGGCTCGGCATCCCGAACGCAGAGGATGGCCACCATGGGATCTCGCACGATACCTCGCCGCAGGGCTTGGAGCAGCAGAGCCTGATTGTGACCGATGAGATCAAGCAATTCGCTTACATGCTGGATCTGATGCAAGGCATTCAGCAGGGTGATCGCAGCTTGCTCTACAACTCCATTGTGTTTTTTGCGCATGAGCACGGGCACGGCGCCGATCATGATTTCAGCAACACACCGGTGATCTTGGCGGGGCGCGCCGGGGGTCAACTCAAGACGAACCAGCACGTGGTGTTTAATAATGCGACCCCGTACAGCAACGTTTTTCTCAATATCTTTGGCTGGCTCGGAATGAACGTGGCAAGCTTCGGCGTCAACGGCAAAAACCCTTTGCCACGCATCTCAGCCTAACGCTCAGCTGGGCGCCAGCGTGTGCAAGCGGCGGCCCTGCATCTTCAGCTTTTCAGGCGAAGTGGGCATGCTGGCCGCACCATAACCTTCGCCATCAGGTGAGAATCCGAGGCGCTCAAAGGCTTTCCGATAGTGAGAAAAGGTGCCCCCCGCCTGCACGGCTTCATAGAGGGCGCGCCCTTCCTTCTCACCGCCCTGCGCCAGTACATATTCGACCCATGCCCAGCGAGCTGAAGTTGCCCGCACTTCGGCTCTGCCCCGAAGCCCCGCTCGCAGCCTGACGAGGCGCTTTTGCACGATGCGAACGCCAGCAAACGGCATTCGATCCAGGGGCGTATTTCGCTTGGAACAGAACGGTGCGAGCCCTAAGGAAACAGGGATAATCTTCGAGAGGCTGGACACGAAGCTCGCGCATTCGTCGATGTCTTCGTCCGTTTCTCCAGGCAGGCCAATCATGAGGTAGAGCTTGAGCCGCTCCATCCCAAATTTTCGGGCGTACTCAGCAGCGGCTACATAATGCTCAATGCGGCCTCGGCGCTCGATCCCATCGCGCAGACGTTGGCTCGGACCATCAAGTGCGGTGGTGAGCGTCTTATAACCGCTTTTCTTGAGGGCTTCGACAAACGGCTCCTTCAGCCGATCGGGCCGCAGGCTGCTCAATCCCACCTGGAGCCCGCGCGTGGTAAATTCCCGGACAATATCGATAATTCTCGGATGATCGCTGACCGCCGCACCCACCAAGCCCACCTTCTTGGCATAGGCTGGCACGGTGGCGAAAATCACTTCCGGATCCACAATCCGCATTCCACCGTTGGTCGAGCGCCGCATCACGCAGTACATGCAGCCGCGAGAACAGCCGCGTTCCGCCTCGATCAAGAACATGTTCGAAAGCTCGGTGTGCGGCGTCAAAATCGTGCTTTTCGCCGGCAACAAGCTATCATCCACACGCCCCATCGCCGGCAGCTCTTCGCCATGAATGCTGGGCACCAACACGTGCGGCTCTCGGCTAAGCGCCTGCAGCTTCTCGGCCTTCGAGGCAAAGCTGGTCGCGATGAGCATCACTGGCCCGATGCTTTCCTCAGCCTCCCCCATCACAATCGCATCCGCGAAGGCCGCGAGCGGAATGGGATTGGAAAAAGTCAGCGGGCCGCCAGCAATCACTAACGGGTCATTTTCTAGGCGTTTCTCGCGCAAAGGCGAGGTGCTCGATTGCTCCAACAGCTTGCAAAGCCCAGCTAACTCAAGCTCATAAGCAACGCTCACTGCCATCACTGAAAACTCAGCTAACGGTTTAAGCCCTTCGTAGCTCACTGCCGTTTCAATCTTGGCGCCGGGTTCGTCTCCCCCATCGGGCAGAAACACCCGCTCGCAACAGATCCCCGGCAGAGCTTGAATGGCCGCATAGATTTGCTGGAAGCCCAGCGAACTCATGCCAACGTGATAGGGGGACGGGTAAACGAGCGCGACGCGCGCGGGAGCGTCCTTGTCGATCCGCCCCAACTCCGCATCCAAGCGTGTTCGTATCAGCTGCCGTGTGGCGGTTGAGAGCATAGGCCGCGCAGTATAGTGATGGGTTTGATTTGAGCCAGCTCCGCGGGTCATGGCCCCCAGCCTGTCTAGGTTCGAGACAGAGGCTGCCATCGCTTTTCCCCCGATCATCGCGAACATGCTACGCGTGGCCGCACCAGGTGGGCCCGGTCGGCTATGAGAAAAAAACTTCCAGAAGACTTCGTCCAACCAGCGCTGCCTGAGGAGAAGGAGCCGCGAAAGGCGCTCAGCAATATCGGCGGAGCCGTTCAGACCAAGGGCGATTCGAGGATCTGCAAGGTCTTGCAAGATGCGCTCAACGTCGTCCCCGACGAACAGGCGAGCATGCTCCACATTCACGGGTTTCACACGTACACGGCGCGGCTACACCCGGCTACAGCCTCTCGCTTGATCCGGGGCCTGATGCCACGACGGGGCGAGCATCTCCTGGATCCTTTTTGCGGGAGTGGCACGGTGCTGGCTGAGGGTCGCGTGCTGGGGCACGAAGGCTTCGGCGTGGATGCCAACCCACTGGCGATTGAGCTCGCTTGGCTGAAAACACTTGGCCCGAGCGATCGATTTCTTGAAGCGTTACTGAACGAAGGCGGAAGCGTCGCGGCGCTTGCCGAAGCTCGGCGTGAGACCAAAGCCGGGCCAAGTCGCTTGTATTCGCTGGAGGAGCGGAAAGATTTTGATATTCACGTGCTGTTTGAGTTGGATGGTCTGAAAGTTGGGATCACCCAGGTGCGCGACCATGAACTCAGGCGCGCACTCTGGCTCGTGCTTTCAGCTGTCTTGGGCAAAGTCAGTCGAAGCCCACAAGATAGCGTGACGCGAGTTGAAACCGGGCGACGGCTCGCTTCTGGCTTCACGATTCGTTTCTTTCACAAAAAGGTTCAGGAACTCTGTTCGCGCCTGGCCGCTTACAGCGCGCTTCTGCCACCTAATGCGCCCCCCACGCATGGTGCGCTCGGAGATGCCCGAACGCTGGTTGACGTAGCGGACCGCTGGGCCGATCTGATCGTGACTTCCCCGCCGTATGCCAGCGTTTACGACTACCAATCGCACCACGAGCTGCGCTTACGCTGGCTCGATCTCAAAGGCAGCTTCGAAGAGGAGGAGATTGGCGCACGCCGCCACCTGAGCCAGCTCACACCCCAAAAGGCACTGAGCGTTTGGACTCAGGATCTCGGGCAGGTGCTGACCCAGGTGCGACGCGTCTTGAATCCCGAGGGTCTGGCCGCCCTGATTATCGCTGACAGCGCGCTCGGCGCCGAGCCTGCGTTTGCGGACGATCTGGTTTCTAGCTTGGCACCCCCGAAGGGGCTGCAGCTCCTCGCCCAAGCCTCGCAGATTCGGCCCAATTTTCACGGACCATCCGGCCGCGCTTTTGTCCGGCGCCCACGCCGTGAACACGTACTGGTTCTCAGCCGAGCTGCTATTTGACGACCTTCCACAGACAGGTGGCGTTGTCGCAACCTGCCATGCCATCGCACTGTTCTGCCGGGCTCTGGATACGCCCATCGCCACAGGAGGGTGCCGTCTTGCAGGCCAGTGTGCATTTGTTGAGACCGTAGGGGTTCGACTCGTTCAGCATGCCCTTATCGCACTGTTCAGCCGGCGCGTCTTTAGTGCCATCACCGCAGTAACCCGCCAACGTGCAGTCGCTGCGGCACGTGCCGTAGGCGCCCGTGTTCTTGCCATCGTCGCACTGCTCGCCACTGTCAACGACACCGTTGCCGCACTTAATCCGACAACGCCCGTCGCACGTGCTCTGAGGCATGCCGTTGGCCGCGCCCGCATCGCAGGCTTCGTTGGCAGCCTTCACGCCATCCCCACAGCCCGCCAGTTGCACCCAGCCACTGCAATCGGTCTTGCACGAGCCCGGCTGCCCGCTGTTCACGCCGTCGTCGCAACCTTCGCCGTGGTCCCCGTTCACCTGCTTATCACCACAATACGGTGCGGCTTTGCACTGAGTGGTGCAGAGCTGAGGTCCGTAGGCTTGGGCATTGTTATTCGCTCCCAAGTCACAGGTTTCCCCGGCGGTCGGTTGAATGCTGGCGTCACCGCAGCGGGCCCCGAGCACGCACATCGGCGCGCAGGTGCCGTAGCTGCCGTCATTCTTTCCGTCATCGCACTGCTCGCCATTCCCACTCTGCGGAATACCATCGTTACAGCGCGTATCGAGCACACAGGTCGCTTTGCACTTCGCGTACCCGCCTGTGTTATTCAGAGTTCCGTCGTCGCACTGCTCGCCTGCATCCTCACTCCCGTTCCCACACTTGGGTTTGCAATCCACCTGGCAAGTGCTGGAGGAGGTGCCGTTCAATTGCCCTTGGTCACAGGATTCGGTACCGGTAACGATACCATCGCCGCAAGATTGCTTGGCTGAGCAGGTGGTGTTGCACACTCCATACACACCGTTGGCGTTATTGGCGCCGTCGTCGCAGAGCTCCACACCAAGCGCGATTTGGCTGTCGCCACAATAGGGTGCCAGCACGCAGCCGGGGGCGCACTGATTGGCGCTCAGTCCGTACGTGGTCAGGTTGAGGCCGTCGTCGCAGGCTTCAGGCCCATTCGTTTGGCCATCCCCGCAGAAGGCTTTGGCTGAACACGTGGTGTTGCAGGCTCCGTAGGTGTTGTTGGCGTTTCCGGCACCATCATCGCAGACCTCGCCGCGCACGATGGTTCCGTCTCCGCACTGGGGAGCACAGACCGAGCGACCAAGGATGAAGTTGGCGAGGGTCAGGCGGAAATTGGAGGCGGTCGTGTGCCGCTCGGCGTGGAACAGCGCGATTTGGTAGATTTCCCCCTTGGTGATCGCGAACCGATCGTCGGTAGGGTCGGCCTGTTCGGCGCCGCTGTAAGTGCCGTTGCCGTTTTCGTCGCCTAGGGTCACCGAGGCCGTCTGCACTCCGTGGACACCTCCCAGGTCGAGAGCGAAGTAGCCATTGACAAACACGAACACGTCGTCATCGCCCGCGAAGGTCAGCTTTTCGCCACCCGAGTACTGAAAATAGTGCCGAACGACGGTGGTGAAGTGGAAGTTGCGACTCCTTCCCTCGTTCCCCAAACCCTTGATGTCGAGTGGAAAGAAGTTGGAATTGTTGTACTCGTAGGTTCCCGCACTGATCTTATTGAGCGTGATTGTGTTGAAAACTTTCACATTCTTTCCCGGCCCCGACGGGACGTCCGTGTACCATTTCGCGAAGCTGGCGGCATTCGTGATGCTAGGATCGGATTCCGTGCTGTCCAAGACAGGCACCCCTGCGGCGTTCAATTTACCGCAGGTGGCTTTATTGGCCGTTGTGCAGACGGGGCCCGGAATTTCCTTGTCGGTGCCGTTGTAGTCCTCGAAGTCGGGGTGACCGTCCGGGCTTGGGGACTTAGCCAAGAAATCTCGCAAGGTAATCGGCAGCGTCACCGACGCGGGGTCGCTGACGAGAGTTTGGCAGGTGAACCCCGCCTCAATGGTGCAGGTCGAGCTACAGCCGTCACCGTTGACAGCATTGCCATCGTCGCAGGCTTCGCTGCTCACCTTTGCGCCGTCGCCACACACGTTGTTGACGACGCCGTTCGTGAAAGTGGGCTCGGGAATGCAGGCGGGAGTGCAACCGTCACCGCTTACTTCATTGCCGTCGTCGCAAGCTTCATCGCCCTCTTTGATCGCGTTTCCGCAGATTGCTGTGCTGCAGGCGGCATTCAGCGTCGGGCAGAACTTCCCCGGCTCTACGAGGCAGGCTGAACTGCAACCGTCGCCGCTGATGGAATTTCCATCTTCACAAGTTTCGTAACCCTTGAGCTGCCCATCGCCACAACGCGGCAAGCACTTCGCACCTGAAACTGGGCAGGTGAAGCCAGCTTCCAGCTTGCAGCTCCCGTTACAGCCGTCTCCGGTTGCAGTATTGGAATCGTCGCACTCTTCACTGGCCGTGCGGATACCATTCCCACACACCTCGGCCACGCAAGCCTGCCCAGCTACGGCGCAAATGAACCCCGACTCCACCTTGCACGTGCTGGAGCAACCATCGCCACTCGTCGGCGAGGGGCCGTCGTCGCACTGCTCGCCCAAGCTTGGAGTTACCGTCGAATCACCACAATACTGAAGCAGCGTGCAGAGTGCGTTCGCGGTCGGACAATTGTAGCCAGGCGTGACTTCACAAACCTCCGTGCAGCCGTCGTTGGGGTTCAGATTGCCATCGTCGCAAAACTCACCAAATGTGAGTTTCCCGTCCCCGCAGGCATCGGCGGGAATCGCGATGCAAGCTCCACCCACGCCGAAATCGGCAGGGCAGCTATAGCCCAGCTCAATCTTGCAACCGACTGAGCAACCATCGCCACCCACGCCAGGTCCGTTCCCTGGACCGTCGTCACACTCTTCATCCCCAACCACTCTCGAATCGCCACAGAAGATCTGCGACGTGCAAACGCCGCCCTGTGCCGGGCAGTCAAAATAAGGTTCTTTCAGGCAGGATCCGTTGCAACCATCGCCCGGCGACGTGTTCCCATCGTCGCAGTCTTCACCGCTCGAAACCACGGCATTGCCGCAGAACGCGATCACAGAACAGGGCGCACCGGGGCTCGAGCAACTGTAGCCGTTTTCAACCCGACAGGTGCTGGAGCAGCCATCACCACTCACCGGTGTCGCTTGCCCATCATCGCAGGTTTCCCCCACGTTGATCAGACTGTCACCGCACACTGCCGTCGCTGACACCACGCAAGCTTGACCTGGTGTACCGCAAGCAAAGCCCGCCTCCACTTGGCACTCAGCCGAGCAACCATCGCCCGCAACCTTGTTGCCATCATCGCAGCCTTCGCTGCCTTCGATCAGGCTGCTACCACAAACGATCGTAGAGACGCAGGCCTGGCCAACTGCGGAGCAATTGAAGAACGGCTCCTCTGTGCAGACCGAGGAACAGCCATCCCCTGGCCGTGCGTTGCCGTCGTCACAGGCTTCGCTGCCAGTGATTGTCGAGTCTCCACAAACGCTCCCTTGCCCCTGTTCGCCTCCGTTGTTGCCGGCTCCGGCTTGACCACCGTTGCCAGCTCCATTGCCGAAGTCGATGCCTGGCCTCGAACCCGTGCCGTTGGGGTTGTTGGAGCTTCCGCCCAGGTTATCCGTCCCATTCGGGTCAGTAGCGGGCCCCGATACACTTCCCGAGCTGCAAGCCAGCCCCAAAAAGACCGCCCCAAAAACACCTACTAGTCCAGCAAAAACGCTACGTTTCATCTTAGTGTCTCTTCCTCTAATCAGGGCAGGGGCTGCACGTGCGACGGATGCCACCTCTGAACGGCAGTCAATCCTATTAAGTTTAGCCGGGCAGACACTTCTTGATGAGCGCTGTTTTCAAATCGACATGTGGAAGCTCTAACTTTTGTGAGTGCTTGTGCGAGCGTGCTTCGCTTGCACTCTCGGAATCACACGCGTAGTGAAGAGATGTCATGCAGAGTGCGCAAACCAACCGTCTGGCGAACGAAACAAGCCCATACCTCCTTCAACACCAATACAATCCCGTGAATTGGTATCCCTGGGGTACAGAGGCACTGGAACTCGCAGTCGCCGAAGATCGGCCCATTTTGTTGAGCATTGGTTACGCGGCCTGCCATTGGTGCCACGTCATGGAGCGTGAGTGCTTCGAAGATAACGAAGTGGCTACGGCGATGAACGCGGGCTTTGTGTGCGTCAAGGTGGACCGCGAAGAGCGGCCTGATCTGGACGAGGTGTACATGGCCGCCACGGTGGCGTTGAACGGCAGTGGGGGCTGGCCGATGACTGTCTTCCTCACTCCCGACCAACGGCCTTTCTTTGCGGGAACTTATTTTCCAAAGGAAGACAAATGGGGCCGCCCGGGCTTCACGACGCTGCTGGCGCGCATTTCAGAGCTTTGGACAAACGACAGAGCCAAGCTGCTCACGAATGCGAGTGAGCTCACTCTCCACCTGGAAGCCCAGTCTGCCGTTACCCGACCGCTACCCATCGAACGCAGCGCGTTTGCAAAAGCGACGCGGCAGCTGGAGGAAAACTTTGATGAAACCTGGGGCGGCTTCGGCGTCGCACCCAAGTTCCCTCCAAGCTCGACGCTGCTTTTCTTGTTGCGGGAGCATGCCCGAATCGGAATCCCGAAGACTCTGCAGATGGTCGAGGCCACGCTCAATGCTATGAGCCGGGGTGGGATCTACGACCATATCGCCGGTGGCTTTGCGCGCTACTCAACCGATGAGCGGTGGTTCTTGCCGCACTTCGAGAAGATGCTTTACGACAATGCTCTCCTTGTGCGCGTCTATCTGGAAGCGTTTCAAGTTACCAAGCAGGCCGACTACGCGCGTGTTGCCACAGAGACGCTTGACTATGTGCTCCGCGAAATGCAAAGCGTCGAAGGAGGCTATTTTTCAGCGACAGACGCCGACAGCGAAGGCGTCGAGGGGAAGTTCTTCGTGTGGAGTGAAACGGAGCTCCAAGCGCTGTTATCCGCGCCTGAATTTCAGCTCGTTGGCGCGTACTATGGCGTGACCCCGAGCGGCAACTGGGAGGGCCAAAATCTGCTCCACGCCGCGCGTGCGCGCTCCGAAGTGGCCGCTGAGCTTGAACTTGGGCTTCCTGAGTTTGAGGAAGTCCTTAACGCGGCACGGGCCAAGATCTACCAAGCGCGTCAGCAGCGTGTGCCGCCGCTGTTAGATGATAAAGTCTTGGTTTCTTGGAACGCGCTCATGATCTCCGCCATGGCGGAAGGCTATCGTGTGTTGGGGCACGAACGTTATCGTGTGTC
>Ga0105049_10003150_pt1 | contig 19532 bp, 11 predicted proteins | sample MAT06_FD_78087 | JGI IMG/M metagenome (GOLD analysis project Ga0105049, IMG submission 78087) | Freshwater microbial communities from Lake Fryxell liftoff mats and glacier meltwater in Antarctica - MAT-06 | ecosystem: Environmental > Aquatic > Freshwater > Ice > Liftoff microbial mat | place...
CGGCGCGTCGGTAAACGCGCGCATCTTCATGATGCCCGCCTGCCGGATCTCCGTGTTGCGGATGCTGCGGAAGTGCTTGAGCCGGATCACCTTGAGCTGCCGAGCCACGGCCACGCGACGCTTGTTCCACTCCAGCACCGGCTTCATCGACGGATCGCTCGGATCCGTCGGCACCAATCGGCGCAGCGTTTCTTCCGGAAGCTGGACGCCGCTGCCGCCGCCCTGCGGCGCGTCCGGGCCGCCGCGGTCGACCGTCATGCCCGGTTGGGCCAGCGCTGTGCTGGTCAGTGCTGAGCTGGTCAGTGCGGAGCTGGTCAGTGCGGCGGCCAGCAGGCCTACTAGACGCGTCCGGACAAGGCGGGTGGCCATCGGTTGCTCCAAGTCGAGCCGCGCGCACGCAAACCCAAGCGGCGCTCGGGGTTGCGGCTGGTTTCAGTCTATACCGCCGCCCCGCCCCGCCGGTTCCCGTCCGCTTAACGAACGGCCGCCAACACCGAGCCCTTAAGCCCGATTCGCGTCAGGGCGGCCTGCGCAGCCGTCCGCGAGGGATACTCGCCCACCTGAACCCCAAACAGCGGCTGCCCGGACTTTCGGTCCGTCGTCGTCACCAGCATTGGCGCGGGCTGCCCCGCATTGAGCGCCGCCCCGCGCGATGAAATCACCAACCTCTCGGCCGCGCTGCGGTTGGCGAACGCCCCCAGGGAGATCACATACGTTCCCGGCCTCGCCGTCGGCCTGGGCACCGGGGCGTCGTTCGGCCTAGGGCCGGGGGCAGTCCCCACCCCGAGGCTGTTGAGCCGGGATTGGATGATGACCTTGGTCGAGTCGCCGGTGGCTACGGCCAAGCCCCGCTCATACTGGGTGCGGGCGTCCGTATTACGTTTCATGCGTGCGTACGCGTCGCCCGCCACCATCGCCGAGCGGGCCGCATCGTCGCCTTGCAGCTTCCCTGCAGCGTCGGACGCTAGGCTCGCCGCCCGCGTTTGGTCGCCGCGCTCCGCGGCGATCACTCCCAGCGTCCACCCGGCGGTCCCGGAGATCTCCGCGTCCGCGTTGTCGGTCAGCGGCGTCAGCCAACGCTGCGCCTCATCGGGACGCTTGAGCGCGTGCGACGAAAGCCCGGCCACCAACGCCGCCCGGTCCCGCTCGGTGCCAGCCGCGGTGTTGTGCCGCTCAATCGCCTCGTTATAAGACTTTTGATAGGCGCCCGTGCGATACTCCTGCACAAACTTCTCCGGCTGCTTGGGCCTGTTCTGACAGCCCGAAAGGGCCGCAAGGCCGAGACAGAGCGCGGCCAGGAGGGGCGTGGTCAAGAGGCCGCGTTCGAAAAGGGGCATGGAGAGTTCCCTGGGCGGAGTAATCGGAAAGTGTCCCGGCTCCAGCGGCGTGTTCGCCGGCCGTTCGCTAAAGTATCTATCGGCCATTGCCGTGCGGCGGGCCGAAAGAAGTGTGATTGGGGTGGTTGAACGGGGATTCCGATTGAGCATTCACTGGCCCATCATTCGTCGCTGCCTCGCCCGCCCCTTGGAAATCGGGGTCGTCGACGACACGCGCTCCTACCGACGCCTGGAAATCCTCGCCGCCGCCTTGATGCTCGCCGACGAGATCGAGGCCCGGTCCAGGAGCCCCACCGTCGGGATGTTGATGCCGACCTCCGGCGCGGCCGGCATCGTCGCACTCGCGTGCTGGATACTGGGACGCGTGTTCGTCCCCCTCAACTACCTCCTCAAGCGCGAGGAACTCGAATACGTCGTCAAGGACTGCGGCACCGACCTCGTCGTCACCGTCAAGCCCATGCTCGAGTTCATGGGTTACCAGCCGCCGGCCCCCTTGTTCATGCTCGACAAGATGGCCAAATCAGTGCCCACGCCGCGCTGGCCCGCTCGGCCCGATGACGACCAACTCGCGATCCTCCTCTACACCTCGGGCACCACCGGCCGACCCAAAGGCGTCATGCTCACCCACGGCAACGTCTCCGCCAACATCCGACAGTGCCAGCAGTGGGTGGGCTTCGGGCGCACTGAAGTCGTCATGGGCGTCCTCCCCCAGTTCCACTCCTTCGGCCTGACGGTCTTGACGCTGCTCCCGCTCTCGGTCGGCTGCAAAGCCGTCTACACCGCCCGCTTTGTCCCGCAGAAAATCGTCCGGCTCATCCGCGAGCACCAGGCCACCGCCCTCATCGCCATCCCGTCGATGTACAACGCGATGCTGCACGTCAAAGAAGGCGTGCCCGCCGACTTCGCCTCGCTCCGCTTCGCCGTCTCCGGCGGCGAGCCCCTGCCCGACGCCGTTGCACGAGGCTTCAAAGAGCGATTCGGCGTCACCATCGCCGAAGGCTACGGCTTGACCGAAACCGCGCCCGTCACCAACTGGTGCCGGCCCGCCGAATACAAGCCGCACTCGGTCGGGCGGCCCCTGCCCGGCGTCGAGCAGCGGATCGTCTCCATGGAGACCGGAGAAGACCTGGGCCCCAACACCGACGGCGAGGTTCGCATCAAAGGCCCCAACCTGATGAAGGGCTACTTCGGCATGCCTGAAGAGTCCGCCGCCGCCCTCGACGAACGCGGCTTCCTCCGCACCGGCGACATCGGCCGCACCGACGACGACGGCCACCTCTTCATCACCGGCCGCCTCAAGGAAATGATGATCATCGGCGGCGAAAACGTCTTCCCACGCGAGATCGAAGAAGTCCTCAATGCACACGAATCCGTCAAGGACGCCGGCGTCATCGGCATCACCGACCCCGTCCGCGGCGAGCACCCCATGGCGTTCGTCGAGCTCCGCGAGGGTGCGAACTTCGACCAAACTGCCCTGCTGGGATGGTGTCGCCAGCGACTCGCCGGATACAAGGTCCCGCGCGAGATCCGACGCGTCGAGGCCCTGCCGCGTAACCCCACCGGCAAGGTCATGCGCCGCGAGCTCAAACCCCTCGTTACGGGGGACGCCCACGTCATGTAAAACATTCCCGATTTCGGATACTCTGCACGCTCAAATCGGCTTTCCCCCGAAGCGGCCCTCGTGGCCTTCAAGGAGCTTGCATGGAACTGTATATCGACACCGCGAACCTCGACGAAATCAAAGAAGCCGTTGACATGGGCGTGCTGGACGGCGTGACCACCAACCCCTCGCTCATCGCGCGCGAGAAGGGCGTGTCGTACCACCAGCGCCTCAAGGAAATCTGCAACCTCGTCAAGGGCCCCGTCTCCGGCGAGGTCATCTCCGTTGACTTTAAGGGCATGATGAACGAAGCCGAAGAGCTCGTCAAGATCGCCCCCAACATCGTCGTCAAGCTCCCCACCACCGTCGACGGCGTCAAGGGCTGCAAGGCCCTCTCGGACAAGGGCGTCAAGACCAACCTCACGCTCATCTTCCAGCCACTCCAGGCCATGGTCGTCGCTAAGGCCGGCGCCTTCCTGTGCAGCCCGTTCATCGGGCGCATCGACGACATCGCCGAGGATGGCATCCAACTCATCCAGAACATCCGCACCATCTACGATAACTACGGGATGAAGACCAAGATCCTCGCGGCCTCCATTCGCCACCCGCTCCACTTGGTCCAGTGCGCCCTCAACGGGGCCGACGTCGCCACCGTCCCCTTCAGCGTCATCAAGGGCATGCTCAAACACCCCCTCACCGACAGCGGCCTCGAGAAGTTCCTGGCCGACTACAAGAAGGCGTTCCCCAGCTAAACCCGGCCTCTCCACCTACTCATACCCAAAACAACAATGACCCGCTGCGCTCTCGCGGCGGGTTGTTTTCCTTTCAACTCCCACTCAGCCAGCAACACACTGCCGCACCACGAACAAACCAACAGGCTCGCGGCCAGTCGTGCGCGCAGACGACGCTGTCGCAAGCAGGTCTCGCGCGGCGTCGCCCAGTCAGGCGCCGGGGCCGGAGCCGCGACCACACGCGGGCACGTTCACTCGGTCGTGACGCAACACGGCGCCGCCAACCTCCTCGGCCTCACCCTGCGCCGACGCGCCCAGGCCCGGATCTCGCTGGCCCACCCGGACTTCATACCCGCGCTCCGACGCGAAGTGGCCGCCCTCCGCCGCTTCAACTTCATTTGATACCCAGCATCCTCCGAGCCCCCGGCTTCAGCCAAGGGTCTGCCACCCGCTCCCTGCGCGCTCGCGCCGCCCTGTCTATCCCCACGCTCCGCGGAACCTCATTCCCCCCTCTCCCGCCGCGCGAGGTTCACAGAAGATCCGTAGCCCATCTCGAACCAGCTAGATCATCCGCGCACGCAACCGCCCGCGGCTGGTGACGCTTGGCCACTGAACTTGCCCATCACAACTTCTTATCGAGCGCCTTGTGAACCTCTTCAATCAGCCGCTCCGCCTGGAACGGCTTGAACAGCACGCACTGCAGACCCTCTTGCGAAGCCCGCACGATCGAGTGGTGCGGGTCGTACCCGAAGCCCGTCATCAGGATCACCGGCAGCGTCGGATGCACCTTGCGGGCCTCCGCGAAGATCTCGTAACCCGTGCGATCCGGCAGCTTGATATCGCTGATGAGCAGGTCGTACCGCACCGGGCCAGACGGGCCGCTGGCCGAGGGGCCGACGGAGCGCTCGTTGCCCGGGCCGGCCGGCGAAAGCCCCGCGGGCCCGATCTTGGTCAACGCGGCGATCGCCGTCTCGCCGTTCTCGCAGATCACCACGTCGGCGCCGCGCGACCGCAGCACGTCGCGGATGATCTGCCGGATCCGCGGCTCGTCGTCGGCCACCAGGATCCGCTTGCCCACGATCACCGGGTCGACTGTCGCGTCCGACAGCGCCTTCTCCGAGCCCAGCACCGTCTGCGGGCCGCTCGTAACGTCCTTCACGCGGCGCTGAAGCGATTCGACCTCCCCGATCACGCGGTCGAGCAGCCTGACAAACGCGGGGTCGAAGCCAGCGCTGAGTTTCTTCAACCGCGCGATGTCGGCGCTCAGCTCGGCGATCGGGCCCTTCAGCTCGTCCTCCACCGTGTGCCCCACCGTCTGCCCCGTCTCCACCCGCTCCACTACCAGCAGGTTGAGCATGTGCAGCGCCAGCGCGATGTGGTTCGCGAACGCCTCGCCGTACTGCCGATCTTCTTCCGTGAACGCGTTGGGCTTCGATGACTCGACGTTGAAGATCCCGATCGTCTTGCCGTGCATGACCAGCGGGATCGTCAGCGAAGACCGGCACCCCTCGATACCGATCACATAACGCGGGTCCGTGTTGGTGTCGTGGCAGATGTACGAACGCCCCGTCGCCGCCACGAACCCGCTGATCCCGTTGCCCTCCCGTCGCGCCAGCAGCTCCACCTCCATCGCCGCCGACGGCAAGCCCCGGCTCATCACCAGCTCCAGCTTGTTGGAACGCTCGTCGATCAGCCGGATCGCGAAGTGGTCGAAGCTGAGCAGGTCATGCGCGAACCGCACGATCTTCTCCTCGAGCACACGCAGCCGATCACCCGTGTGCAGCTTGCGGATCGCCTCTGCGTCAAGCCGCACCAGTTCCGCGCCCGCCGAGTCGATCGCCGCCTGTTTCTGCTGCTGACGCCGCACGGGCGTCACATCCCACACCACCGCCGCCACATGCCGCGGAACAAAGCCCCCGGCCATGTCCGCCGGGCCCTCGACCACCGGCGAGACCATCACCTCGTACGACCGCGACCCGTCCGCGGACGCGACGTCATATCGCCGGCCCCGGGGCGAGTTGCGGCCGTCCTGTGGATTCTCCGGCGATTGCTCCGCCATCCAGCGCACCGCCTGCCGGCACACAGCGCCGATCCGCGCCGCCAACTGGCTGTCATACCCCGAAAACCGCGGATTGCTCCACACCACCCGGCCCTCGCCGTCCGCCAGACACACGCCCTCGCCCAGCGCGCTCAGCAGCATGTTGGACTGCTGACCCACCAGCTCCCGCTCCAGCGGCAGAAAGTCATCGCTCTCGGCCATGATGACCTGGTAACGCCCAGACTTGATCTCGTCCAACGCGCGGCGCGGGTCGACGCACCGCACATCAAAGTGAGAACCGAGCGCCGCCGAAATCTCGGCGGCATGGACACGCGGTCCAGTGATCACCAGCAGTTTGGGACGGCCCTCAGGCATCCTGCTCCTGACCACACAGATGAGTCGGCTCGGTCACGGCGAAGACACAGTCTAGGGAAACCTTCGGGGCAACGCCAAACATAGCCCCCACCCGACGTATCCTCCCAAGCTCATGATCGAGATTGCCCACGTCAGCAAGTGGTACGGCGCGGTCCACGCGGTCAAGGGGGTATCGGTGCGGATTGAGCCCGGCCGCGTCACCGCGCTCCTCGGGCCCAACGGCGCCGGAAAAACCACTCTCATCCGCATGATCACCGGCTACCTCGCCCCCACCGAGGGGCAGATCACCGTCTGTGGCCACGACACCGTCGAACAATCCGGCCCGGCCCGCGCCTCCATCGGTTACCTGCCCGAATCCGCACCCCTCTATCCCGAGATGAGCGTCGAGGGCTACCTGACATTCCGCGCCCGTGCCTTCGGCGTGCCCGCCGCCAAACGCCGCCCCGCCATCGACGGCGTTATCCAACGCTGCTGGCTCACCGAGATGCGCCGACGCCGCATCGGGGCTCTATCCAAGGGCTATCGCCAACGCGTGGGCCTTGCCGCCGCGATCCTCCACGACCCGCCCGTCCTCGTTCTCGATGAACCCACCAGCGGGCTCGACCCAACTCAGATCCGCTCCATGCGCGAGCTCATCCGCTCCCTGGCGGCCGGTCGGACCCTGCTCCTCTCCTCCCACATCCTGCCCGAGGTCGAACTCACCTGCGACCGCGTCCTCATCGTCGCCGGCGGGCGATTGCGGGCCGACGGCGCCCCCGGCGAACTCGTGGGCTCCGCCCAGGCCCGAGCCGCCTACGTCATCGGGCTCTCCGCTCCCGCCGCCAACGCCCAAGCCGTGCTCAACAGCGTCCCCGGCGTCGAGCGAGTCGAGCCCGACGGCAACCGCTGGCGCGTCTGGCCGCGCCATGGCACAGGCGACCTACGCGAGCCCCTCGCCCGCGCCGCCGCCGCCGCCGGCTGGGTCGTCATCGAGCTCACCCGCGAAAAGGCCACGCTCGAACAGGTCTTCATGAACGTCATCCACAGCGAGCAACCCGCGGACTCCGCCAACGCCCGCGTGCACGACCAGGCGGTGCCCGCATGACCCGCTTGTGGGCCGTCTTCGCGCGTGAGTACGCCGGCTTCTTCCGCGTCCCGCTGGGCTGGGTGCTCATGGCCCTCTTCCTCTTCCTATCGGGCCTCGTCTTCACCCGCAGCGCCCTCGTCCCCGGCGAGCCCGCCACCATGCGTGAGTTCTTCTCTGCCTGGTGGGGCCTGCTCATCGTCATCGCCCCCGCCGTCTCCATGCGCCTCTTCAGCGAAGAGCTCCGCTCGGGCACCATCGAAGGCCTCATGACCGCCCCCTTGCCCGAAGTCACCATCGTCGCCGGCAAGTTCCTCGCCGCCGCCGCCTTCCTCATCACCGCCCTCGCACCGACCCTCGTCTATCCCATCATCCTCGAATGGCTCGCCCGCCCCGACCACGGCCCCGTCGCCGCCGGCTACCTCGGCGTCTTGCTCGTCGGCATGCTCTACCTCGCCGTCGGCACCTGGATCTCCGCACTCACCTCCAGCCAGACCCTCGCCTTCCTCGCCACGCTCTTCCTCTTGCTCCTCACCGAGCTTGCCGCCGCCCGTCTCGCCGCCATGGTTCCCGAACCCTGGAACCACGCCCTCCTCGCGCTCTCCGCCAGCGCCCGCATCACCGACTTCGCCCGCGGCCTCATCGACACCGGCCACATCGCCTACTTCCTCGCCGCCACCATCTGGTTCTTGGCCCTCGCCGCCCTCACCCTCAAGGCCCGGAGGTGGCGATGAACGGCGCCGGATCAACACGCGGGCGGGCCAGGTTTGCCCTACGGGCGATCGTCCTGCTCTTGGCCGTCACGGCGTCCTGCGCGCTCCTCGCCGTCCTCGGTTCCCAGCTCCGCCAGCGCTTCGACGTCACCGCCACCCGCCAACACCGCCTCGCCCCCGCGACCAAGGCCGTCGTAGAGGCCCTTGATCAACCCGTCGAACTCGTCATCGCCGCCGACTTCGCCACCCTCGATCGCGCCACTCGCGAGCGCGCCGCCGACGTCCTCGACCGCTTCGCCGCCGCCAGCCCCAAGCTCCGCGTCACCACTATCGACACCACCAACCTCGCCGGCCTCGCCGCCTTCGACGCCCTGCTCGTCCGCCTGGCCGACCGAGATCGCCCCGCGATCGACCGCCACCTCGCCGCCCTCCGAGCGGCCGCGGACCAGGCCGAAACTGCCGCCACCGCCCTCGCGGGCGTCTCCGAGCGCCTCGCCAAAGTACGCGACGCCCTCCGCGCCGCCGGCACCGCGCTCCCCAACGGCCCTGAACTCGCCCGCTATTGGGAAGGCCAATCCGCTGCGGGCCGCATCCTCACCGACGAGCTCCGCGCCGCCGCCCGCGCCGCCCGCGAAACGCTCTCCAAAAACGCCGACCCGCTCCCAATCCCCGATCTCGACCTGGCCACGCGGCAACTCCGCATCCCCATCTCCAAACTCGCCTCCGAACTGACGACCCTCAACACCGCGGTTGACACCTTCGCCCGTCAATCCGCCCCCCCCGCCATGCCCCAGCCCGCGCGCGACGAGGCCGCCGAGGTGGGCGCGATCCTCCCGCCACTTCGCGACACCCTCGCCCGCGCCGCGATCACACTCGAACGTCTGGGCCTCCCACCCATCGTCGGCGCCGCCCGCGTCATCCAGCGCACCCGCGCCGGCCTGGTCATCGGCGCTCCCGCCGCACCCGGCGAAAGCGGAGTCACCACCCCTCCCGCCGGCCTCGCCGCCATCGATCTCGACGACCTGCTCCCTCTGCCCGGGCCCGACGGCTCCGTCGACCTCCGCGGCCGGGCCGAAGAAGTCATCGCCGCCGGCCTCGCTCGCTTCACCAATGAGGTCCGCCCGCTTGTCGTCTTCACGCACGCCGCCTCGCAGCGTTTGGGTGCCGATCTCGGGCCTCTGCGCCGCACCGCCGAGCGCCTCTCCCTTCGCGGGATCGACAGCGCCGAGTGGGCCGTCGCACTCGACGAGCAACCCCCGCCCGCCGCTACGCCCAAGGACGCCCGTCCCGTCGTCTTCGCCACGATCAGCATCGAGATCACCTCCCCCGACTCTGCCCTGCGCATGGGCCGCTTGGCCAAGGCCGTCGAGGCCCTCGTCGATACCGGTCGGCCCGTTCTCTTGTCGGTCAACCCGTCCAGCCTGCCCGGCGTCGGCGCGCCCGACCCCATGGCCGACTTCCTCCCCGCCTTGGGCGTCGTCGCCGATTCCGGACGCCCTCTGCTCGAAGAAATCCCCATTCCCGGCAGCGCCCGCCGAAACGTCGCGACCGACGTCCTCTTCGCCGACCCGCTCCCCGCCCTCGGCACTAACGCCATCGCATCAGCCATTGCCGGCCTCAACACCGTCTTTCCCTGGGCCATACCCCTTCGCATCAAAAACGTGCCCGAGGGAATCTCCGCCACGCCCGTCGTCGAGTGGCCCGCCGCCCCCGGCCGCTGGGCCGAGTCGCAGTGGCAAGCCCTCCGCCAGACCCCGCCCGCCCGGCGCGAAGCCGCGTCCGATCTCCCCGCGCTCGATTCCCCCGGCGACGACGCGGGCGGCCCCGGCCCATGGACTATCGCCGTCGCCATCGAGCGCGACGGTCAACGCCTCGACCCGCCTCGCCAGCAGCCGCAACGCCTCGTCGTCGTCGGCTCCAACGGCTGGTTCTTTGATTCACTCACCCAAATCGCCACCGTCGTCGACGGGCGGCCACGCCTCGAAACGCCCGGCAACACCGAGCTGCTAGCCGCCTGCGTCGCCTGGCTGGCCGGCCGTGAAGGCATGATCGCACGCGGCCCAACCACCCAGGCCGCGCCCACCATCCCCAACCTCACCGACGGTCAGATCGCCGCCCTCCGCTGGGTGCTCATTGCGGCTCTGCCGATGGCGGTCCTTCTGGCCGGGGTGCTGGTACGCTGGTGGCGGGGTTGATCACGCCCGGCTGCTCAACCGCCGCCCCCCTCGCCAGCATCGACGCGGCCCGACGATACCTCCGCGGCGGCGGAAATCCCAACCGCGAGTTCCCGCACTCGGGACACACATTCTGCCCAGGCTCGTGCCCGCGCAGGTCATAGTGGCAATACGCACAATGCGGAAACGCCGGCGGCTTGGGCAACACCACAATCAGCAGCCCACCCGCCAAGACGAGCGCCGACTCCGCCAGCAGCAAGATCTTCAACGGGTCGGCCGCACCGATCAGGTTGGGATCCACCTGGAACAGCCACCGCTGAATCGACGGGATCAGCATGCCCATGCCTGCCGCGGCCAAAGAACCGACGATCACCGCCGCAAACCCGCGCAGCTCCCGCCGCCAGCGGAACGCAAACGCCCAAACTACAACGGCATAGACGGCAAAGAGGATCAAGGAATGCCCCGGTCGCCCAAGGGCAATGATAGAATGCCCCGTGGCCGCTGTTGCGTCTCTTCGAGAAGCCTCAACGCCCGCCCGCATACCCCCCTGCCCTGGAGTCAACGCTGGTCCACGTCCTGCTCATCCTGATCGTCGGGCTGGTCCTGGCAGGCGATCAACTCGGACACGCGACACTCCTCCCCGAACTCGGCCCCGCCTGGGTCGCAGCGATCACGCTGGTCCCGATGGCGCTGACCGCCATCTCACAGCATGTCATCCTCATCCTCGCCCGTCGGGGGTTGGAACGCACCGGCTCCTACAAGCTCGTCGTCTGGTCCGACCGCATCGTCGCCTGGACACGCTGGTGGACCCTCATCTGGCACGGCCTCGCCGTGCTCGCCCTCGGCTGGGTCGGCGCCGTCCGGCAGCTCATTGGCGACCGGATCCTCCTCGACGAAGCCCTCGCCGCGCTGCCCGCGATCTTGATGATCGTGGCCGGTTGGTTGGCGCTCTATCCCATGGATCGGCTCCTCCGCGAGGCCGTCATGGTCCGCGAGCTCGACGAAGGCAAGCCGATCCACGCCCCTACCCGCCGCCTTGCCTGGGTCTGGATGCAGGTCCGCCACCAGATGCTCCTCGTGCTCGTCCCCGTCGTCGTCCTCGTCTCCTGGACCGAGCTCGTCGCACGCGCGCTCGCCTGGTTGATCGCCCGGCCGCCCGGCACCGGCATCCTCGCCCGCGCCGCCGCGTGGCTCGCCCAGCCAGCCGCCAGCCACGTCGAATGGGCCCAGTTGGCAGCCCAGATCCTCGGCATCCTCGCCGTCTTCGCCCTCATGCCCGCCGCGCTCCGCTTCATCTGGGACACCGCGCCCCTCGCCGCCGGAGACATGCGCGACGGCCTCCTCCGAATGTGCGCCGAACACCGCGTCCGCATCGCCGGCCTACTCGTCTGGCGCACCGGCGGCACCATGATCAACGGCGCCGTCCTGGGCATCCTCGGCCGGCTCCGCTACGTCCTCCTCACAGACGCACTCCTCGAAGCCCTGCCACGTGGCCAGATCGAGGCCGTCATGGCCCACGAAATCGGACACGTCCGCCGACGACACATGCCCTGGCTGGCCGCCGCCCTCCTCGCCAGCATCGCCGCAGCCGCATCGCTCGGCGATCTCCTCATGCGCCTCCCCGCCCTCCAGCCCGCCACCGGCCCGCTCGCCGGGATCATCGAAGGGCTCCTCGCCATGGCCAGCCTCGCCATCGGGCTCGTCCTCTTCGGCTTCGTCAGCCGACGCTTCGAGTGGCAGGCCGACGCCTTCGCCGTCCAGCACCTCAGCGGTTTCCGCACGGGTGGGCGGGGCGGGCCCAGTGTCCCCATCAACCCCGAGGCCGTAGACATGATGGTCGGCGCCCTCGACGCCGTCGCCCGCCTCAATCACATCCCCCGCAGCAAGTTCAGTTGGCGCCACGGCTCCATCGAACGCCGAATCGCCAACCTCCTCGCCCTCCAATCGCTCCCCGCCCGCGGCCTGCCGATCGATCGCACCGCCAAGCACATCAAAATCGCAACCCTCGTCCTCATCGCCGCCCAAGTCGCCATCTGGGCCACCGGCTAACACCGAATCTCTTTGAAAAAGCTCGCTCCGAGCCCCCGACTTCAGCCGGTGGTCAGGTTGCCTCCGGTGTCGGTGCCTCGGCTCCCCCCACGCTCCGCGTGGTGACTCTTCCGTTCACCGATCGCGAAGGCTTCAAAGAGAATCCCGCCAAATCTAGAGAACCACCCCCGCCCCCCCCGCCCACCACGCCCGCCATCGGATAGCCTCAGGCATGACCAGCGAACTCCCGCGTCCCACACTCGCGAAGATCGTCGCCACCATCGGCCCCGCGAGTGAATCCCCCGAGATGGTCCGCCGACTGATCACCGCCGGCGTCCGCGTCTTCCGCTTCAACTTCTCCCACGGCCTCCCCGAAGACCACGAGAATCGCCTCGCCGTCGTCCGCGCCGCCGCCGATGAACTCGACATGCCCGTGGCCGTGCTGGGCGACCTCCCCGGCCCCAAGATCCGCGTCGGCAAAGTCGCCGACCCCGGCATCGAACTCGCCACCGGCGACGAAGTCCTGATCGACCCTGGCGCCCCCGCCTCACGCGCCGCCTCCGGTGGCGGGCCCACCATCCTCTCGTGCACGCTCGCGCAGCTCGCAACCGACGTCGAGCCGGGCCACAAAGTGCTCATCAACGACGGGGCCATCCGGCTCCTCGCCCTCGAACGCGTGGCCGGTGCAACCGGTGCCGCCCTGTCCTGCCGCGTCATCGTCGGCGGGCTCGTCACCAGCGGCAAAGGCATCAACCTCCCCATGAGCAACCTCAACGTCCCCGCCATGACCGAGCGCGACTGGCGTTGGGCCGAGTGGGCCGTCAACAAGGGCGTGGATTTCCTCGCGCTCTCCTTCGTCCGCTCCGCCGACGAGATCCTCCGCCTCAAGGACTATCTCGCCAGCGTCTGCTCTGTCCGCAAGGAAGTCGATGCCACCGGCGCGCCAGCCAGCATCCCCGTCATCGCCAAAATGGAGAAGCCCCAGGCCGTCGAGGCCATGGAGTCCATCTGCGAAGCCGCCGACGGCATCATGGTCGCCCGCGGCGACCTCGGCGTCGAGATCGACCTGGCCATGGTCCCCGTCGTGCAAAAGCGGCTCATCGCCTGCGCCGACTCCTGGGGCAAGCCGTGCATCGTCGCCACCCAGATGCTCGAAACCATGACCACCAGCGCCATCCCCACCCGCGCCGAGGCCAGCGACGTCGCCAACGCCATCTTCGACGGTGCCGACGCCGTCATGCTCAGCGGCGAAACCGCCATCGGCAAGCACCCAACCCTGGTTGTTGAAACCATGCGGCGGATCATCATGGCCGCCGAGGAACGCATGGCCGAGGGCATCCAGCACGCCAGCCCGCCGCGCCGCGCCGTCGAGATTCGGTACCGCACCGCCGCCCTCGCCCACGCCGCCTGGCACGCCGCTCGCGACTTCGGTGCCGTCGCCGTCGCCACATGGTCGCAGTCGGGCGGCGCGGCCCGATACCTCGCGCAGACCGGCTTCGGCGTCCCCATCCTCGCCTACTCGTCCTCGCAAACGCAGACCCGCCGCATGGCCCTGCAAAAAGGCGTCTTCGCGATCCGTATGAACCCCCCCCCACCCAACGGCGGCCCCGGCGAACTCGCCGATTGGAACGCCGCCGTCGATCGCGACCTCATCAAACGCGGGATCGCCAAAGAGGGCGACGCCATCGTCCTCGTCGCCGGCCGACCCCTGGGCGTCCGCAACGTTACCAACTGCGTCGCTCTTCATCGCGTCGGCGACCGCGCCAGCGGCTTCATGGCCTTCTGAACCCCGGACTATCCTCGCGCCATGAGCCCCCCCCCCACCATGCACGATCGCGCATCGATCCTCTCCACAGGCGATGAAATCGTCATCGGCCAGTTGCAGGATACCAACGCCTGCTACCTCGCCCAACAGCTCACCGCCCGCGGCGTCCGCTGCGTCGAACACGCCGCCGTCGGCGATGACCGCGCCACCCTCGTTGCCGCCATCCGCCGCCTCGCCGAACACTCGCCCCTCGTCATCATGAGCGGCGGGCTCGGCCCCACCGAGGGCGACCTCACCCGCCCCGCACTCGCCCAAGTCATGGCCGACCAACTCGTCACCGACGACGCCGCCGCAGCAGCATTGCGGGCCATGCTCGCCAAACGCGGCCGCGAAGCCAACGACCACCAGATGCGCCAAGCCCAACGCCCCTCGCGCGCAACCTGCCTCTCCAACAGCTTCGGCACCGCCGCCGGACTCCGCGCCATCGTTCAAGTCGCCGCACCGCACGGCGTCTCGGAAGTCTTCTGCCTCCCCGGCCCGCCCGGCGAGCTCCGCCCCATGTTCGAACGCGAGGTCCTGCCACGCCTCAACGTGCCGCCGGGCATGCGCATCATCACCCGCCTCCTCCACGTCGTCGGCGTGCCCGAGGCCGAAGCCGTCACCCGCATGGGCGACCTCACCAGGCGCACCCGCAACCCGCTCGTCGGCATCACCGCCAGCGGCGGCGTGCTCACGCTCCGCATCCGCTACGAGGGCGACGCGCCCGAACTCGCCGCCACCGCGCAGGTGGACGAGGCCGAGCGGCTCGTTCGGGCCGCCCTCGGCTCCACCGTCTTCGGCCGCGGCGAAGACACGCTGGCCTCGGTCGTCCTTGATCGCCTCAAAGCCCGCGGCCGCCGCATGGCCGTCGTCGAATCATGCTCCGGCGGCCTGCTCGCCAGCCTCCTCACCGCCGTGCCGGGTTCGTCGGCTTCGTTCACAGGCGGCTGGATCACCTACAGCAACCAAGCCAAAGAGCGCGACGTCGGCGTCCCCAACGCAACGCTCCGCGAGCACGGCGCGGTCAGCGGCCCCGTCGCCACGGCCATGGCCCTGGGCGGCCTCGAGCGGAGTTGCACCGACCACTGCGTCGCCATCACCGGCATCGCCGGGCCCGACGGCGGGAGCGAGGCCAAACCCGTCGGCACAGTCTGGATCGCCCACGCCTGGCGCGATGCCGGCCGCACCGAGGTCGACGCGCGGCTCTTCCGCTTCACCGGCGACCGTGACGATGTGCGCGGCCGCTCGGCTCGCGCCGCGCTGGCGTTGGTCTACTTCGCGTTAACCGCCGACGCGGGCATCGCTCGCAGCGGCCCATTGTTGTGGGAAATGCCGACAGGCTCGCGTTAAACCGGTTCAAGGCAGCGGCAAGGGGCCAAAGTTGGGGCCGCCGAGGCTTGTGCCGTTGGGCACGATGCCGCGGCCCGCGGGCGCGATCGTGACCGAAGCTGTCGACGGGGCGCTCAGGGCGGTATCGTTGTCCTGCGCGATGGCGAACACCGTGAACGTGCCGGGGATGAACACGGAGGACTGGAACGAGACGCTCCAGTCGTTGCCCGTGCGAACGCCGTCGCCCAGGACTTCATCGCTTCCGTCTTCGAAGGTGCCGTTGTTGTTGGAGTCAAAGAAGAAGGCGACGCGGGTGACGGTCCCATCGTCGGCCACGTTGTTGGCGGAGAACGTGACCGTGTTGGGCTGCGTAACGGTCGAGGGCGTGATCACGAACTGCTGGATGGTGGGCCGGGCGTTGATGCGGACGGAGGTAGAGGGGACGTTGGAGGTCGCACCGTCGTCGTCGGTCGCGCGGGCGAAGAAGAGGCGTGTACCGCTGGGTAGGAGGTTGGCCGCGCGGGTGATGCTGAAGCCCCCGGCGGGGTTGGCGTCGGAGCCCACGAGCGTGTCGGTGGCCGCGTTGAACACCCCGTCGCCGTTGTCTGCGAAGAACTCGACGTTCACGATCGCGCCATCGGGATCGTTGACGGAGGTGGCGGTGATGGTCACGTCGCCGAGCGGATTCGCGGCCGGGTTGGGCGTGACGGTGATCGACGCGATCGTCGGAGCGAGGTTGTTGACCTGCACCTGGGTCGACGCGGCCACGGAGCGGGCCCCGCTGTCGTCGGTGGCGCGGGCCAGGACGCGGTTGGTGCCGCCGTCGAGCTCGCGCGAGTTTATGGCCAGCGTCCAGCCGCCCACGATGCTGCTGTCGGAGCCGAGCAGGCGGTCGGAGCCTTCGATGGTGCCGTTGTTATTAAGGTCCTGGAAGAACTCGACGATGGCAATGGAGCCGTCCACATCGGCGACGGTGTTGGCCGTGAACGTGACGGTGTTGGGGCGGGTGACGGGGTTGGGCGTAGCCGAGAGAGACGCGATGGTGGGGGCGGCGTTCAACCGCGCGGTGCTGGAGACCGGCGCGGAGTTCCCGCCCTCGTTGTCAATGGCGCGGGCGAAGAAGCGCGACGTGCCCGCGGGCAGAGAGGACGCCGGCAGCGAGAAGCTGAAGCCGCCCGCGGCAGAGGTGTCCTCGCCAAGGAGCGTGTCGTTGACGTCAAGGACGCCGTTGCTGTTGGAGTCGCGGAAGAACTGGACGCGGGCGATGGTGCCGTCGGTATCGGCGACGGTGTTGGCCGTCAGGAGGACGGTCGCGCTGCTGTCAGGCACGACGCTGGGCGTGGCGGCCAGCGAGGCGATGGTGGGGACCGCGTTGGCCACGGTCACCTGGGTCTGCACGGGGGCGCTGAAGGAGCCAACAGTGTCGCGGGCGCGGGCGAAGAAGCGGTTGACGCCCCCGGCGAAGCTGGTGGAGGCGATGGTCAGTGTCCAGCCGCCGGCCGCGGAGCCGTCGGAGCCGAGAAGCGTGTCGGTGGTGGGGTCGAAGTTGCCGTCGCCGTTGTCGCGATAGAAGTCAACACGATTGAGAGCGCCTTGAGTGGCGGCGACGCTGTTGGCCGTAAGCGTCAGATTGGCGGGTCGCGTGATGGTGGCCAAGGAGGCGGAGAGGCTGGCGATCGTCGGCGGGATGCTGACGCGGGTGATCACCGTGGCGGCGACGGAGTTGGCACCGTCGTTGTCGGTGGCGCGGGCGAACCAGCGGACGTCGCCGGCGAGGTTGCTGGCGGTGAACGTGACCGTGAAGCCGCCGACGGCGGAGTTGTCGGAGCCGACCTCGGTGTCGCTTCCGTCGAGCACGCCGTTGCTGTTGATGTCGCGGAAGAAGCGGACGATGGCGATTGTGCCGTCGCGATCAGCGACATTGTTGGCCGTGAGCGTGACTTGGCCCGTGCCGGCCGGGAGCGGGATCGGTGCAGGGGTGACGGACGCGAGGGTCGGCGCGACGTTGGCGATGGTGAGGTTGAAGCTGCGCGGGAGGCTGAAGAGGCCCTCGTTGTCGCGGGCGCGCGCGAAGAGGACGTTGTTGCCCACCCGCAGATCGACGGAACTGGCGGCGACGGAGAAGCCGTTGGTGCCGTCGGTGTCGGTGGCGAGGAGCGTGTCGGTGCCGGCGTCGAAGGTGCCGTTGTTGTTGGTGTCACGATAGAACTCGACCGCGGCCACGGTGCCGTCGGAGTCGGTGGCGCCTGTGGCGGTCAGCGTGACCTGGTTGGGACGGGTGATGACGGTGGGCGAGGCGGTGAACCCGGCGAGTGTCGGGGCGACGCTGTTGACGCCGGCCGTGGTCGAGACGGCGGCGGAGAAGGCACCCTGGTTGTCCTGCGCGCGGGCGAAGAAAGTGAGGTTGCCGCTGGGGAACCCTGCGGTGGAGAACGAGAGCGTGAAGCCGCCGGCGGCGTTGGAATCGGTGCCGAGGAGCGTGTCGCTGCCAGCCTCGAAGGTGCCGTTGGCGTTGGCATCGCGATAGAACTCGACGGCGGCGACGGTGCCGTCGCCGTCGCTGAGCCCGTTGGCGGTGAGCGTGAGCGGCGCGGGGCGGAGGACCGACGCGGGCGAGGGCGAAACGCTGGTAATGCTCGGAGCGGCGTTGAGCGTGACAATGGTGCTGACGACGGCGCTTTCGAGCTGGTCGGCGTCGATCACGCGAGCAAAGACGCGGTTGGCCCCGACGCTGAAGCCGGTGGTGGGCGTAGCGAGCGTGAAGCCGCCGGCGGCGCTGGTGTCCTCGCCGAGGAGCGTGTCGCTGGCGGGGTTGAAGGTGTTGTCGCCGTTGTCGCGGAAGAACTGCACGCGGGCGACATTGTTGTCGGGGTCGCTGACGCCGACGGCGGTGAGCGTGGTGCTGCTGCCGGGGATCGCGATGAAGGAGGGGCTGGCGGTGACGGCGCTGACGGAGGGGATGTTGCCGACGCGGACGGTGAAGACGTCATCGACGAACGAGCCGTCGGCGGAGGTGGCGCGGACGGTGATGTTGGCGACGCCGACACGGTTGGCGCCGTAGGTCAAGCGGACCTGGTTGTTGACGAGCGTCGCGGCGACCACCACGGGGTTGCCGCTGGTGACGGTGTAGGTGAGCTCGGGAGCGGTGGAGATGGAGTTGACGGAGGCGTAGTTGTCGGGGGTGATGACGTTGGCGGCGAGGGTGCCGCGGATGGGAACTTCGTTGGCGGCGCTGACGAAGGAGTTGCTTCCCTGGCCGGGGAACCGCGGGCGGAGATCGACGCGAGGCAGGTTGGCGATGGCGTCGACGATGGTCATGCCGTTGCCGATGACGCGGCCAAAGACGGTGAAGCCGCCGTTCTGGCTATCAAGGTTGCTGGCGTTGCTGGTGCCGGTGTTGAAGAAGAACTGGTTGGTGGCGGAGTTGGGGCCGCCGTTGGGGGCGTCGGGCCCGAGTTTGGCGTAGGCGATGGTGCCGCGGGCGTTGGTGTTGCCGGGCTCGTTGAGCACCTGCGCGAACTGCGGGACGCTGGGGGCGATCTGGTTGTTGGTGGTGGGGCGGGTGAAGCCGCCGCCTTGGACGATGAAGTTCTGCACCGAGCGGTGGAAGATGGTGTTGGTGAAGCGGTCGGCGTTGACGTATTGGAGGAAGTTGGCGACGCTGAGCGGCGTCGTGCGTGTGCGGCCGGGGCCGGCCTGATCGAACAGTTCGAGGCTGAAGGAACCCAGCACCGTGTTCCAGCGCAGGATGGTGCCGGTGAGGTTTGGGTCGTCAAAGCGCGGGGCGAGGTCAATGACCGTGGCGGCGGAGTTGCGCTGGATGGAGAAATCCGCGATGGGGTTGAGCACGGTGGCTGCCAGCAACTGGCGGCTTTCGAGTTGCTCGAAGAACGGTTCGGCCGTGCGGCCGGAGGCGCGAGTCAGCCGGTTGATGGAGACCCGCGAGGATGACCTGGTCGTGCGCATGAAGTGCCGTCCTTGATCGAGAATGAAATCACCCCGTCGGCTGGCCTTTGCTGGAGGCCATAGGAAAAGAGTTTAGCCCGAAACGCCAGCATCTGATCGGCTTTCAGGCCGGCGTGGCTACTGGGCGATTCGAGTGTGGCGGCAGGACGGTTGCGGATCGCCCAAAGTGTGTGACGATAGGTTTTTGAACGGGGCCGCGATTGGGTTGGATTTGAGTCTGGTGGCCGAGTTTCGACACGCCGGGTGCCCGGCCGCGTCTTGAATGGGCCATGGCTCTTCCCCCGCATGTCGTGCCTCTGAAGCCCTTTCGACCTGACCGTCCGGCCGCGGAGGCCGCAAGAGTGTTTTATGAAACGATCGCGCAGCGTCGGACG
>Ga0105049_10003154_pt1 | contig 19520 bp, 15 predicted proteins | sample MAT06_FD_78087 | JGI IMG/M metagenome (GOLD analysis project Ga0105049, IMG submission 78087) | Freshwater microbial communities from Lake Fryxell liftoff mats and glacier meltwater in Antarctica - MAT-06 | ecosystem: Environmental > Aquatic > Freshwater > Ice > Liftoff microbial mat | place...
AATGATTGAGAGTTTTGGAGCTCCAGGGTCTACAATTACTGCTACAGTTACATTTGCATTGTAAGGAGCAGTCTGGTTACTGTCGATTACTCCGGTATTATCTAGGGCTCCTACAGTAGCGTAGTCATCTACCTTGACAGTGACCGTTACAGAACCAGTTGCATTTGCAGCAAGATTCCCAATATTCCAAGTTAGATTTTGTCCGCTTTGAGTACATGAATTACTACAGGAAGTGAAGCTTAGTCTAGTCTCAAGAGTATCAGTGATAATGGTGGAAGTGACTGGAACTGGTCCATTAGTATAGTTTAAAGTGTAAGTATAGGTGTCGCCGCGATTTAGTGTTTGGGATGAGGCAGTTTTTGTTAGAGTCAAAGATGCTGTAGGAGTCACAATTGCATCAATAACAGCTACAGGAGCTACGGCAGTTGCTGTACCAGTTTCGTTTGAGCTAAAGTTTACACTGTTGAGTAATAGTCCAGTAGTTGCAGAGTTGCTGACAGTCACATTGATAGTGAAGCTAGCAGTCGCGTTGAGGGCTAAATTCCCAATATTCCAAGTTAGATTTTGTCCGCTTTGAGTACATGAGCCGGTACAGGAAACAAAATTCAATCTTGAATCCAGAGTGTCAGTAACAACGGCGCCAGTGATTGGAACTCCACTGGTATTAGTGTAGGTGATATTGTAGCTAAAGCTATCTCCTGGGTTTAGATTACTTTGAGAAGCGGTTTTGGTTAAAGTTAAATCGCCAGCTGTGACAATTGGAATTACTGAAATAAAGGAAACGCTTGATTTTGAACTTGTTTCATTTGTCGTTATTAAAGCTGTATTTGATAGTAGTCCGTAAGCTGCATTTGTAGTAGTGTTTACATCAAGAGCAATACTTCCTGAGGAATTCGCAGCTAGATTTCCTATACTACAAGTCAAGACAGGAGAGGCAAAAGTACAGCCTGCTGGGGTGGAATTTAGAATCAATCTAGATTCTAGAGTGTCAGTGATAGTTACCCCAGTTAGTCCTACTGCATTTGGATTAGAGTAATTGATTGTATAGTTGAAATTGGTATTTCTTGGAACATCAGATAGAGAAGCAGTTTTGGTAATGTTTACATCTGAGGCTGTTGTATTTGCAATGACAGTAACATTGTAATTACTAGAAACTGAAGGGCTTTCATTGCTAGTAATAATTGCAGTATTTGAAAGAAGTCCCAGAGCAGCAGCAGGTTTGACAGTGACATCTACCGTAAATGATCCGCTTTGGCCAGGTTGCAAGTTCCCGATATTCCAAGTCAGGGTAGGGGAAGTGAAGGAACACCCTCCTGTACATTGATTGAAGAATAGTCTCGAGTCGAGATTATCAGTGATTCTGACTCCAGTGAGAGCTACGTTACTAGTATTTGTGTAAGCTATTGTGTAAGTGTAAGAACTATCCTGCTGTACATTTGTGGCAGTTGAAGTTTTGGAAATGCTCAGAGTGGTGGTTGCAATTGGCTGATCGATACGGATATATGTAACTCCAGAAGTTGCCTCTGATTCACTACTATCAACAATAGCAGTATTTGCCAGAATTCCTGAAGCTGCACCTGCATTTACAGTAACAGAAAAAGTAAATGATCCAGTTCCGTTGATTCCTAGATTCCCTACATTACATGAAACTAATTGCCCAGAATTAGAACATCCAGCGCCAGATCCAAAGATCAAACGAGCATCAAGAGTATCAGTAACTGCAACTCCAGAGAGAGGAACATCCCCAATATTTGCATAGTTTATAGTGTAGTTATAGGTGTCTGCGATTTTAGCCACTCCCACTGAGGCAGTTTTTGAAATGCTTAGTTGAGGATTGTTTGGAGCTATGATTTGAATAGTATTTGTAGCGGAGCGTGGTTCAGGGTCATGCTAGAGTCTTGGTCGTCGGCAATGACAGTGTTTGTCAAAGATCCGAGGGCTGCATTTGAGTCTACAGTCACGTCGATTGTACAGCTAGAAGTCTCGCCATTATTAAAAAATGTTTGCCAAGTTATAGACTGGCCACTTTGGTTTAAGTTGTTACAGCTACTGGAATTGAATATTAATCTAGAATCTAGAGTATCACTAAAATATAAAGTTTTTCCAGGTCCGTTATAGGTAGTTGTAAAAGTATACTGTAGGGATTCGCCGGGTTTTCTCTGACTAAAGTCTGAAGTTTTGGTGATGCTAATTGTTGAGTTCTGGCCACCTTGCCCAGTATCATCAATTGCTGTTTTTGTGCTACTCGAAGCGGAGTAACCATTGCCATCATAGTATTGGGTGATAGCTGTATTCCAGAGGTCTCCAGGAGCAGCATCTGCGCTTACACCAACTGAAAAAGTTAGTGATATTGAACTATTTCCACTAATATTCAGGTTCCAACTTAATTCTGTAGAATTAGAAGTGTTGGTTACATTACAAAAGTAATTGCAGTTGTTGTTGAAGTTAAGCCTTGAGTCAAGAGTATCAATTACAGTTGGATTTACGCTCGATGAGCGGTTGTTTTCTACAACTATAGTATAGTTTATTGTGTCCCCAGGGTTAGCATTAGCTCTATCTGATGTTTTTGTGATTTTTAGAGGTGGCGAAGTAGGATTTGCAACATCGATGTTTACTATATTTGAGCCTGATTTGGGTTCAGAAGCTGTTTCATTGCTAGTAATAATAGCTGTATTTGCTAGTGGGCCTCCAGCAGCGTCAAACGATACTTGAACCTCAATTGTGACACTCCCAGTGGAGTTTGCTGGAACTGAAGAAATATTACAAGTTACATCTTGGCCGCTGTTACTACAACTAGGGTCTAGGGAATTGATTGATAAACGTGGGTCAAGAGTATCAGTAATAATTACATTATTTACGGCACTAGGAGTGGTGTTAGTGTACGACAAAGTATAGGTATAGCTGTCGCTTCTCACTGTATTTGTGACACTGGCAGTTTTGGCAATTGATAGTCCAGGGGTAGGAGCTTTTGTGATTCTAACTTCGACAGAGGATGAGGTAGGTTCAGTTTCGTTGCTATCAATCGTGGAGGTGTTATTGGATTTTCCAAGGGCTGCATTTGCTGGGACATTAACTGTAACAGAAACACTGCCTGAGGCATTAACAGCTACACTCGGGATAGTCCAGGTAACATCCTGTCCTGAGTTTACACAGGAGGAGGTACAGCTAGCAAAAGTAAACTGGGATTCAAGCTTATCAGAAATCACTACATTTGTAGCGGCTACATTACCAGAATTTTCATAATTCATCGTAAAAGTCAGACTTCCACCCTGAACTACTGTGTTTGTAGAGGTGGTTTTAGTGATTTTTAGAATTGGCTCAAAAACCAAAGCTCTTTTGGAAACAGTAACTTTACCATTTGTAGAAAGGGTTCCACTATCGGCAAGCATTTTTTGACTTGGGTTTGCAGGGTTAGGAATAGTTCCTGGAGTTGAGCTTTGACCACCAGTTTTTGCAGCGCCCCATTCCCAGACTATATCACTAAAAGCCACAGCTTTGGAGGAGTTTGTGGCTGCAGCTATGCTTTTAATTGGTGGGAGTCCTGGTACTTTTACAGGTGTGGTTTGGTTTGGAGGATTGACAGCGTTGCTTCCAGTTTGCCCTTCAAAACTTCTTCCCCAGCTCCAGACTTCATTGTTAGAATCTAAAGCAAGAACGTGCTCACTTCCGCTTGAAATTTCTTTAATTCCAGTAAGTCCTGGTACTTTGGTTGGAGTGCCGTCATAAGATGTGTTACCATTTCCTAATTGTCCGAAGTTATTATTTCCCCAGCTCCAGACTTCGCCAGCATTATCTAAAGCGTAGAAAGTTCCAGTGTATGTTCTGGCTACTTTTGTGATGTTAGATAAACCTGCTACATTATTTGCGACACCTAGGTAAATATCATAAACGAGGCCAGCTGAAGTAACTGCTATGACCCCAGCACCACCCACAAAGATATCTACTACATTACTAATTCCAGGAACAGTTGTAGGTGAAGAAGTGACTGTTTCTCCCCAGTTTAGAAGACTTCCTGTAGTTGTAATTGCAAAAGTAGTTTTTAGACCAGTTTTTACTGTTGCTACATTATTTAAACCGGTTACTATGGTAGGATTTGCAACATCAGTGTTTGTGCCGTTACCTAGTTGACCTTGGTCATTTTTACCCCAGCTGTAGACTTGGTTTCCCTGCAAGCCGACGTAGTAATTAGAATTAGGAATAAATGATATCCCTCCGACCTCTACTGTGTCTAGGATTTCAGTACCGTTAATTTTGGTAGGAACTCCAGAACCATCCCAAGACCAAAATGGACCAGGAGCTGCAGCTTCTACATTGACCGGCCTAAATCCAAGTAAGTTAAAAACTTGGCTTACTAGTATAGATACCAGGAATGCACCCGATAAAATACTTTTCAAATTTAAATTTTTTGTGAATTGAGCTATCTTTTTGGCTAAACCAAAAGAGAAGGTATTTTTTGTTTTCATAACTGTGTTTATATTTTTAGTTTTTATTGAACTTGATTACTGAACTGTTTTTGACCTAGTCAACTAGGCCCTAATATAAGACAACTTTTTATTATGTGCAAGTTTTACTATAAATGCCAGAAAAGCTGATTCTCGAAAGGAAAGATAGTCATTGAGCAATGACCGTGAAAAAAAGTTTATTCAATTTTAGCAATTTTTTTTATGCCAAAATCACTTTTAATTTTTACTCAATCTAGATTTTAGTTGGGCCACTTTTCACTAGTTTGACAAAAGCTAAAGTAAATCACTCTTTAACATTATATATTATGTTTAAAAATGTTCCGGTTAGTCACACTTTAGAAATTGCGGGTACCAAAATCACCCTAGAAACTGGTTTGCTGGCTCAGCAAGCTACTAGTAGCGTCCTTGCTACAATGGGTGAAACAGTAGTTCTGGCAGCAGTAGTTGTAGGTAAAACCACTGAGTCTGATTATTTTCCACTTCAGGTAGTCTATGAAGAAAGGCTTTATGCCAGTGGTAAGATTAAAGGTTCCAGATTTATTAAAAGAGAAGGTAGGCCTTCAGAAAATGCTATTCTCACTGGAAGAATGGTTGATCGCTCTCTGAGATCTCTTTTTGACAAAAATACTCGCTCCGAAGTCCAGGTAGTAATCACAGTACTTAGTTTAGATGAAGTTAACCCGCCAGATACACTATCAGTTTTGGCCGCTTCTGCAGCTCTAAAAATTGCTACAAATAGTTTTCAGGGTCCTGTCAGTAGCGTAAGGGTAGGGCAATTGAAATTAGAACCGCTTAATATTCTAAGTTCCAAGATCAAAGCTAAAATAATTCCAGGTGTAGAAGTAGCTGATCTGCAGGAATTACTTGGGGATTTTTGCAATGTTGTTGAGCTGGGTGATGAAGCGGAAAAAGCAATCTTTAGAGAAATTTTTGATTTGCTAGTAGCTCAAAGTCCTGAAATGGCTAATTACCTAAAGTCCACTTATCAGAATTCGAACCGGGTAGGGAAGCAGGGTGTTTTAGAAAAATACACTTCAGATATCGAACTAGTGAGTTTTCCAAGCTACGAAATGAATACTAGGTCTGACCTCGATTTAGTAGTGTCTGGAGACGGTCTAAACATAATGATGGTGGAGGCAGGAGCTGATATTGTAAATGAGGAGGTTATAGGTAAAGCTCTTGATAAAGCTTCAATTGAACTAGCTAAACTAACCCAATTTCAGTCAGAATTCGTCGCAAAAGTCCAAAGTGAGTTAAAAACCGTGTCTAAGGAATTATTCGTGAAAACTGCTGAACCTAAATATCTAGAATACTGGCAAAAATTCAGCTCCGAACTTGAAGAAATTCTCTATAAATCTGGTAAAAAAGAAGACCGCAATAACTACTTAGAAGAGTTTAAGCAACTTCACTTTAGTCAGATTGGTCTACTTAAAGAATACTCTACGCTAGTCGGTACAGATTTAGTTAGCTTTATCAATGAAAAAAACCTTCCAGAGACTCAGATGCGCAGCTTGCAGCAAATTCAGAACTTGATTGACACAGGCTCAGAAATCCAGAAACTAGCTGGTAATCTAGAAATTGCCCTTGAAAAAATGGTTCAAAAACTAGTAAAACTAAACGTCCTAGAAAAGCAAAGGCGCTTGGACGGTCGCGGCCTCAATGAAACTAGAAAGATTATTGCTCAGCCTGGAGTCCTGGCTAGAACTCATGGTTCTAGTTTATTTTCAAGGGGAGAAACCCAAGTACTCAATGTTTTAACTCTAGGAACTACTCGAGACGCTCAGACACTGGATGATATGGAGGATTTTGAGGAGCAAACTAAAAGGTATATTCATCATTATAATTTTCCTCAGTATTCTGTGGGCGAAACTGGCAGATACAGCGGTCCAGGAAGGCGTGAAATTGGTCATGGAGCTTTAGCTGAAAAGGCATTACTGCCGGTACTTCCAAACATTGAGGATTTTCCCTACACTATGAGGCTTGTTAGTGAGTGTTTGGGTTCCAACGGTTCTACAAGTATGGCTTCCACTTGCGCTTCTTGCCTGAGCCTAATGGAGGGGGGAGTTCCTATCAAAGATCTAGTTGCTGGAGTTGCTATGGGATTAATGCTAGATTCAGAGAGTGGTAATTTCCAGGTAATTACTGATATCTTGGGTAGTGAAGATCATTACGGGGATATGGATTTCAAAGTTACTGGCACAAAAGATGGAATTACTGCTATTCAGCTAGACAATAAAATTGCAGGTCTGACTTCAGATATTCTTAAACAGGCTTTGGTTCAGTCAAAATCTGCTCGGCTTCACATTCTAGATATCATGAAAGAAGCTATCAGTAAGCCGAATGAAACTATTTCTAAATACGCTCCAAGTGTCCTAAGTCTAGTGATTCCAATAGAAAAAATAGGCGAAGTTATAGGACCAAGCGGGAAGATTATTAAAGGCCTCACTCAGAAGTATGAAGTGGAAATTGACATAGATGATTTTAGTGGAAGAACTTTCATTTATGGAAAAGACGCTCAGAAATCTGCTCAGGTACTGGACATAATTCAAAAATTAATAAAAGAATATCTCCCAGGAGACTCAGTAAGTTGCAGAGTGTTTCGTATAGAAAACTACGGCGCCTTTGTGAAAATAGATAATACTGAAAAAGAAGGAATGATTCATATCTCTCAACTTTCTAGCTCAAGAGTAGAAAACGTCACTGATGTAATCAAAATGGGTGATAACATCCAGGCCAAAGTCCTGGAAATAAATGAAAAAGGTCAAATCAGTTTAACTTTAAAATAATCAATTTATATGTCTGAAAAAAATCACAATCAATTAGCAAACACTGTACCAGAAAATTCCAGTACTCAAGAAGTAACACAGGATTCTCAAAATACAAAAAATATTCAGAAAAAACCTACCAGAACATGGTTAAAAGTAACTTTCATGTCCCTAGTAGCTGTTTTGATTCTAGGAGTGGTTGCAATCCTACCTTTCGGTAATCAGACTGTTGTTGCCAGATTTCTAGATAGTATTGGTCAAAGCCAAGCAGCTTTTGCTGTAGATATGCTGGCTAGTAAAAATGGTGATTTGCAAACTCAAGCCAAAATCTTGAGCGAATTTGCAAGTATTGATGTCTCTAAACCAGATACCTGCGGGAAATTATGGTCACTTTCTAATTTCAGTTTTTCGGATAATGCTAGGATTTCAGGTAAGCAAAGTGTTACTATTAATCCAGCTAATAACTACGAAAAAAACTTTAACCTGCAAGGATTTTCAGAGGGTAATATTAATCTCGCAGATAATAAGGTGGAGTTCATTGCAAACGGTCTAGTGAATTTTGATGGTGATAAGTGGAAAGAGGTATCAGAAAGATTGGGGGCAAATAAAGATCAAAAAACTTCTAGTTTTGGCCAGCTTCAAGGAAGAATGGATCTTTCAGGTGCACTTTCACTCGATAATTATTTTATCAACTTGGATAGATTCGGACTATTTTCTGATAAATTGCAAACCAACTTTATGCTAAAAGTAGCAAACAAAAACGATCTCACTGACAAACAAAAAGAAGGTATTAAAGATATTACAAGTACCATTGTAGAACTTTTAAAAACTAAACCTACAGATGTGTTTAGTGAAGATACTGGAAAGGCTATTTATACTTTTACTTGTCAGGGTTTTGAAAAAGTAAGTATTGAAGCACCTAAAAAAGTTGATTTTGGTTTTGATAAGTACCAAAGAAGCGATGAGGTTAGACCAATTGTATTTACATTAAAAAATAATTACGATGACATTTACACTGAAAAATCAGTTGATTTAATTTCAAAAATAATGGGTGACCAGAAGTTTAAATCATTCCTAAAAAGTAAGTACCCAGAAGCTAAAAAAATCTCTGAGGCTGGTAAAAAAATATTTCCCGAAGTAAAAGAGGAAGATTCTAATTTTGCTCCAGTAAGTAGTGATACTAAACTTGGCTTAAATACTTTAGAGACTTCAGAACCTGCAAAATTCATTCAACAACAGTTCGCACCTGGCGGAAATATACCTATCGCTCCAATTGAAGGCCCTGGTAATATTTTTGGTGGTGGTTTGCAAAATAATCAAACTAATTCAAACGAATTCACCAAAGAAGATTATGAGAAGTCAGTAGATGAATTCTTCAGTAGTTTCAAAAAAGAAGATTATCAAAAGTCAGTAGCTGAAAGTAGACAATTTCAAAAAGAAAACTATCAGCTCTCTGGGAATACTTTTACATATTACATAAATATGCAGACTGATTCTATATATGGTTCGAAATTCCCTCAAAAAATTACTTTCACTGAAAAAGCTTTGAAGGAAGTTCCTGCAGAGTACAAGGAAATAATTAAAGACGGCTTTAATATTCAAGTAGATAATTATGATATAAAATTTAACGAGGCTGTGCCTACTATCAATGTCCCAGAAAAAACCAACTAGCTCAGAACTCATTAAACCAGAGATTAATCCCAGTGTTTATGGGGCAATAATCGTATTGGTTCTAATAATAATTGCAGGTATAATCATTTTTAATAACACTAAAAACAATCAATCAAAAAATATGGCCACTACATCTCAAAACATAGTAACAAAACCAAATGGTTTAATCCTCGACGATCTTAAAGTGGGAACTGGAAAAGAAGTAAAAACTGGTGACACTATAAAAGCCCACTACCTAGGCACTCTAGAAAATGGAACTAAATTCGATAGTTCTTATGATAGAGGAGAGCCTTTTGAAGTTCAAATCGGCGTTGGACAGGTGATTCCTGGCTGGGACGAGGGAATAGTGGGAATTAAAGAAGGTGGAAAACGTAAACTAACCATCCCAAGTGCATTAGCTTATGGTGATAGGGGTGTTCCTCAGGCTGGAATTCTAGGCGGAGCTACTTTAGTCTTTGAGGTGGAAGTCCTGGAAATCATTGGAGCCTAATTAGTCATTTTGCACACGAAACAATGCTTAAATAAGTTTGGAAATGAATGGTACTATTTTGGTATACTCAGGTTTTCCTGAGTTTTTTTTGTAAGAAAGTTGATATTTTAAGTAAATTAATCTATTACTGGAAATTACTCTTGCCTATTCCACCTTTAAGGACTTATAATTCGCTTGATTTTTATTTAAACGGGAAATTGGAAATTGCTGTCATTCATAACTATTTGGATTTGGCTTGGGAAAATTTATAGCACATATTTGATCTCGTACCGTTTTGGTCTTTGATTATTAATAGATGATAGTTTATAACTATTTGAAGACAGTTAGTAGATCCAATAGCTTTGTAACTGCAATATTTTTCTATTTTTTCAGGGATCAGAAGATTGAATCTTACTATTAAAACACCCAAACCTCTAAACAAGAACTTTTATCATTGCCAGATTTTATTAAAAATACCCTAGGTTTACATATTTTGACAAAACCTTATACCTAATTAAGCTTCTGGTTGTTACATCAATCTTTTATAAGGTAATGCTATGAGAAAAAAAAAGATTTTATACTTATCAAACAGAATTAGGGCGGGATATTTTGGTACTGAAAAGTTTTTAAATAATCTAATCACTGCCATTCCCGAATATGAACATACATTCATAGGCCACGATGAGCCATTTAACAAAATGTTTAGCGAATTAGGTTATATTTCCATCAATTCATTTGGTGGTTTTGAGCCTGATGGATGGAAGAAAAGACTGTTTGCACCGATATCTTTCGTCTGTGGTTTATATCAGTTTCTAAGATATTTTAACTTTTTTAAAAGTGCTGACACTATAGTTTTGCCTGCAAGTATAATAGCTGAAAGCTGTTTTGTATTGCCGTATGTAAAAATTGCATTTCCAGATAAACCCATAATTTCACTTATTCACAAAAATAGCTGTGATGACTTTATTGTAAAAAATTGGGCTTATAGTTTATACAGGTGGGTAATGTCTGGCCCAAAGTCTCACCAGGTTTTTGTTGCAAAATCTCAACAAGAAGCTTGGGTTGAAAAAAAAGCTGCTCTTAAAAATTCAATTTACATCTTTAATGGAGTAAGAAAGGAATCATTTGAATGTTCAAAAAAATCTTTGGAAAATTCCAAAGTCCTTAATATTGGTTTTATTGGTAGAATTCACCTTGATAAAGGCTTGGATGTACTGGCTCAAGCTTTAGAAAAAATTCAATTGAATAAAGAGACCGAAATACATCTGCATATTGGCGGCGAAGGTGAAGATTTTGAGGTTATTAAGCCACTTTTTGATCAAATAAACAGAGGCAATATTATAATCAGCTGGGTAGGATTTGTAAAAGATACGGGGTCTTTTTTTTCTACTTTAGATTTGCTTATATACCCATCGCGTAAAGAAGGTTTTGCTTTAGTTCTGCTTGAGGCTTATGAGCGAGGATTGTCAGTTCTAACTTCCGATATACCTTCTTTTTTGGAAGCTAAAGAGTATTTTGGTAGTTTTGAAAAAGATTTAATTTTTGCAAATGAAAATTCTAGTAATTTAGCGTACAAGCTTGAGTATTTCTTGAATAATCGTGAAAAATACTCCACTAAAATATATAAAACAAAATTACATGAAGATCTTGTCAAAAACTTTAGTTTAGAGAAAATGGCACAGAATTACAAAAAAATTCTATAATTTAAACACAGAAATATTAACCCAAAACACAAAATTCAAACGAATTCATCTAAATCTGAGTAAATCCTTAGTCTGTTCGTAAATATTTGAAACTGTAATAGTTTAATCCTACCCAATAGACTAACCTTTTTAGATTTCTGGTCTTCAGTGAATTGATGTCTGAATTTAGCTTCAATTAGATCGATTAAGCTGAGAATAAAACTCCTAAAAATAGCAAGTTCTTTATTTGGTAAATGAATGAATTTACTTTCAAAAAGTTTAGTTAATTCAATATTAAAATCGATGATGTCATCTATTTGAGTTGTTACTAAATATGTATTTAAGTATTCATCGGAATTTGTTCTACAAGAAATTTCTGTCAGACCACTTTTTACTAAAATCATTTCGTTTGTTTCACTTTTTAACCTAAAATATAATTCCATAAGTCTAGAAATTATATCTGTAATATTTTCATTGCTTTTTGGTTCGGTTTCTATATTTGGATGTGGTATTTCGACTAGTTTTTCCAAATTTATAATATTTAATTGCTCATTTAATAAATTGTCGTGTTTAATTAAAAGACTTAGAATTTTTTTAGCGTAATTAATCTCATCTGGGCTATAAATAGAGTATTTGTTTTTAGCAATGTCTAAAACTGTTTCTCGCATTATCCCCAAATCTTTTAGGCCTTTCTCAAACCCAAGTTTTTTAAAGTAATTAGATATTATACTTTTGGTTAGAATTATCTGATTTTCAAGTTTTTTAATATAGGGAATATTCTCTCTAGGGTTTGGGCTATCATATTTAGCTTCAGGATTCATACCACAGCTTTAGCAAATATTTTTACTTTAGGCAAAGGTCTAATGCGATAGATTACTATAAGGCTTTATAATTATTTCAAATCAACTTTATTTATATTCTAAATTTCAAAATACGCCTAAAACTACACTAATAAAAAACTTTAAATACCATCTTTCAAAAAAACTCTTGTGCAATTCCCAAAATTCCTTTAAGAAAAATGATTGAATACAATATAAATTTTAACTAAAATCTTATGACTTTACGAAAAGAACCAATTCAAAAACGGGCAATGGAAAAAGTGGAATTAATTTTGAAACATTCAGCTGATCTATTTTCAAAAAAAGGCTATGACACTACTACAACTAGAGATATTGCTCAAAATGCAGATTTGCCAGTAGGTACCATATATCAATTCTTTTTAGACAAAAAATCTATCCTTCTAAAACTAGCTGAGGATTATGGTCAGAAATTAGATGAGTTTTACAGTGAGTTATCTAAAATCGAAACCAAAAATTTAAATAGTGAAGAGTTCGTAGGCTCAATCTTGAATTCATTTATTGATTTTGATAAGGAAAACCCAGAGTATTTCCTAATTTTCAATTTTTCTTATTTTAACCAGGAATTAAGAGACTCAATCGAGGAATTAAACAAAAAAATAATTAGTTATGAGGGAGGATTGTTCAAAAAACACAACCCAAAATTTAATCCAGCTTTGTTTCAGTTTGAAATGGAATTTCTATTTAGCTCGATAACTATGCTTTTCCTAAAATTCAAAACTACCCAGGATAAAAATATGAAAGATAGTACGATGGGAGAAATGAAAAGACTTCTTGGGTTCTATTTAGAGATTTTTTATAAATAATATTGTTAATATTTAGTTTTTTTTGATAGAAACTACAATTTTGGCATTAAAAAAACTTTTAAACTCCTAATCATGTCCAAAAAAATATTGAGTTTAATTCTAGCAATTATTTTACTTTATTCGATATTTGTAATATCATTTCCGTTAGTTTACAGTGGATATTATTCAAAGACCACACCTCCTGAGAGAGTTGCTGGCGAAAAAATACCCGGAATTGAAAGCAAAACTGAAAAGCTAAAAATAGCTGTAATTGGTGATAGTACTGCAGTAGGGCAGGGGACTGATTCAGTAAAAAAAAGCTTTAGTTACCAATACTCTGAGAAATACTTGAGTAGCCAGTACGCTGAACTGGATTACACTAATTTTGCGGTTAGTGGGGCTTTAGTTAAAGACGTACTTGAAACCCAGATTCCAGAGTTATCAAAGAATTACTTTGACTTAGTATTCGTATCAGTAGGGGCAAACAATGTCACTGGAATGACTAAAACTGAGGATTTCAAAAATGATGTACAGTTACTAGCTAGTAAAGTAGAATTATCTGGAAAAAAGGTAATTTGGCTCAGTATTCCAGACTTTATCACCTCACCAGTACTGCTACCCCCACTTAATAGCTATCTCAGCTCCACAGCAGAGAAATTCAATACTGAAACTAAAAGCATAGTTGAGCCTAAGAAATTTAAATTCGTAGATATTTACAATGGAACTCGTGCAGAATTTGCTAGCGAACCAAACAAGAACTTTTCGAGGGATAAGTACCACCCTTCCCAGGACGGTTACAAAATTTGGGCTAGAGTTATCGAAGCTTAGTTCCCGTAAGGAGTATTTTTTCGATTCTCTCAATTGCTTGTTGTGCTTTTAGAATAAGTATACTATCTGAACAGTCTCTAAATATTTTCGTAATTATCTTTATTGCTTCAGGATAAGAACCTTCAATTTCAGCTACCATAGTTCTGCCTAGATTTGATCTATGAATATAGTAATTTAGAGGCCTTTCTAAGTCATCAATTTTGCAAAAATATTCTTTTGCTTTTTTAACATCGCTCAAGCCTAAATAACATTCAGCAATCATCAGGTTGCAATAGTCGTCATATATTACATTTTTCCCATTTATTATAGTGTAATAATTAATAGCTTTCTCGTAATTAGAAGACATCTTGAAATTATCTGCCAAAAGTATTGATGATTTGATTTCATTAAGTTGGTGCTCAGGATCTTGCGTTTTTATTGCAGCTAAAGCCGCCATTAAATATTTTATGGAATATTGAAGGTAAACAAGTTTAATTGAGGTACCTTCTTTAGTGATTTTTGATTCATTATCTATTGCTAATCTAGTATAAATTTCAGCTATTCTATGCCTTATCCAGTAGGACTCAGGGTTCAATTCTAGTATTCTTTCTCCTATACGTATTGCCGATTCATAGTATGCCGGATGATCGCAGAGATTTTCAAATAGTAAATATTTTTGAAACTCTTAGGACATGTTGGGAGTCTCTAATACTATACTTTCATTAATTTCTGGTTGAATTTCCATACTAATAATTTAACTTCAAAATAAAATTACATATAAGCTAATCACATTTTTCCCTGTTAGTAAAGCTTAGTTCAGCCCCACTTTATCAAGCCGGTTTTTAATTGCAATTCCCAGCGTATTTTCTGGCCAATTTTCTTTGATTAAAAAAGCTTTTGGAGAGTTTAGAGAATCTACTTTTTGGAGATTCTGATATAGATTTCGGGCAATGGTTTCTAGATTTTCTATTGAACCTAGGTTTATGATTTGAATATTATTATTAGTGTTTTCCTTAAGATTATTCTGTTTTAGGTATTCTCCAGTAGCTATAATAATATAATTACTACTTTCGGAAATTTCAGAAATTGAATTTATTTGCAGAAGTGAGGTTTTTGGAGAGTAGTGAGGATATTTGTTTCCAGGAATTGTCTGCGTGAACGTCTCGCTTTCTAGAATTTCAACTTTTAGATTGTGTTTCTGGAAAATATCACTGAGCTCACTTTTTCCTACAGCTCCAGGCCTAAGAATGTTTATTGAATTACTATTCAAGCAGTCCAGAATAGTAGACTCAACTCCAATTTCACTGTTTCCACCGTCAAGAACTCCACTAATTTTTTCTCCAAATTGCTCCAGAACCATTTCAGGGTTTGTACTGCTAGGCCTACCAGAAATATTTGCACTTGGACCAACTATTGGGGTGTTCAGTTTTTTGATTAGACCCAGAGTGAGTGGATGGTTTGGAACTCTGCAAATTACCGTTTCTAGGCCTCCAGTTGCAGCCCTTAGAGGGGAATTTGGTAACAATTTTAGCAGGAAGCTCGCTGGTCCAGGCGTTAACTCCTTCAAGAGAGTTTTAGTATACTCGTTTACAGGTTGGACGTATTCTAGGATTTGCTCCCAGGAGTAAAAATGACAAATTAAAGGATTGTCACTGGGCCGATTTTTCACCAAAAAAACTTTTCCCACAGCATGACCATCTGTTGCCAGAGCTCCTAATCCGTAGACTGTTTCAGTAGGAAAAGCTATCACATTTCCTTTTTTAATCTCAAAAACTGCTTGATCTAGATTCATTTTAGGCATTAATTTTTTTTAGGCTAGTTCTGGAAATATGTAAAGCTTCAAGTATTTATGTTGACAGGAATTTAATTGTACTAAAGTGTGTGTGGAATTTAAGCACCAATCAATTTTATGAATCAAAACCCTGAAGAACACTTTTCAAATCCTAGCAAACCTGAAAATAACCAGCAAAACTGGCAAGTAGAGGAAGATTTAGTATCAAATAATACTCATCACCAGGAAAATCTAGAACATCAGGGCAATTCAGAATCTGCACTTCATCGACAAAATCTCCAGTCTCGATATTCAAATATTGAGTCAAAAGCAGCCAATCAGGAATTGAGCGAAATCAAAATGCATCCTTTTGTGTATTTTTTTAGCAAGAATAAATTTCTGGTGATTGTATCTACTTTGGGATTAATTTCTTTGATAGGAATAGTTACAGCTCAGTTTGTTGCTGCTGAGGAAAATAGACCCTCCACTCTCCTTGGAATCACTAAAAAAACCCCTAAAAAAGTAGAGGAAGTAAAATTTGCAGCTAGCTTTGAAGAGTGTAAAAACCTTGGAAACCCAATTATGGAGAGCTTCCCACCTAGATGTAGTAGCGGAGGCAAGACATTTACTCAGGAATTAACACCAGATGACAAAACTAAAGTCACTCCTCCAGCTCCCAAACCAGAAGAAAAACCAGTGGTCGTAAAAACTAAAACCTACGCAAGTGTAAATTATCCAAATTTGAAAATTACTTACCCAGAAAATTGGAAAATTGATCTAAAAAACGAAAGCTTTAAAGACGCTGACAATAAGTCCAAAGACGATACTGGCAAGACTTATGTGCTCGGAATAATTACTTTCACTAAAGACAACTATGAGGTGCAGTACAGAATCACCCCAGTTTCTTTTGGAGGTTACGGCCCAGTCACAGCTTGTCAGAAAAATATTTGGAACAAAACTATCAAAGATAAACTAGGAAGGGTTTTTCTCGAAGGAGATCCAGGAGTATTCAAATACACTTACGGTTATAAAAAAATTATTTCTCCAACCAGTCCAGATCTTGCAGGTTTGTTCAGTGACGATGAAGATCAACCGTTCAGAATTCCTGGAAAACCAACTGATTACGACTCTTGCTACACCGATGATCAGGCTATAGAAGCTGGGACAATAGTGAGCAATTACACTAAAGCAGGCAAAAAACTCAACGCTGCCGTGAGAATTGATTTTAGAATTAAAGGTGAGAACCTGGGCGAGTCAATTTTCAAAGAAGTCGATGGGATGGTAATTAGTAGTAATTTGAAATAGCAAGTCTGTTTGTAACTAGAATTTTGGTTTTTATAGATTAAAGTTTAGAGCTTTGCTTTGACAATCATCTGAATATTTAGCAAGCTAGGTGGATAAAAAAAATTAATGCCTAAAAAAATTATTTTGACAGGAGACAGAACTACAGGGCCATTGCACATTGGTCACTATTTTGGTTCTCTTATAAATAGAAAAAGATATGAAAACGAGTACCAGACTTTTATTATGGCTGCTGATGTCCAGGCTCTGACAGATAATTATGACAATCCTGAAAAAGTCAGCAGTAACGTGCTTGAAACAGTCACAGACAATCTTGCTCTTGGCTTGAATCTAGAGGAAACTACTATTTTTATTCAGTCTCAAATACCCCAAATTGCAGAATTAACTGTATTTTTCTCTAATCTTGTTAGTCTAAACAGGCTTAGGCGAAACCCGACAGTAAAAACAGAAATCAGTCAGAAAAAAGATATGTTTGGAGAGGATGGTGAGAGTGTGAATTTTGGTTTTGTGGGTTATCCAGTGAGCCAGACTGCAGATATCACTATCGTTAAAGCTGATTTAGTCCCTGTAGGAATTGATCAATTACCAGTAATTGAGGTTTGCAGAGAAATCGTAGAAAAATTTAATAGAATCTACTCACCAGTTTTCCCGGTTCCAGAGGCTCAGCTTTCTGAAGCTCCCAAAATCCTAGGGTTAGATGGTAACTCTAAAATGAGTAAAAGTCTGAATAATGCTATTTATCTTAAAGATACCGAGGAAGAAACTACTGCTAAAATCAAAACTGCCAAGACTGATTCAGGTAGTACTCTAGTTTATGATCCTGAAAATAGGCCTGAAATTTCAAATTTGGTTTTACTTTATAGTCTGGTGAATTCAATTGATTTAGAACTTGCTCAAGCTGATTTAGTGAATATTAATTATGGTGCTTTCAAGCAAAAACTAGCTGCGGATCTGAATTCTTATTTCAGAGAATTTCGTGAGAGACGCCTGGAAATTAGTAATAATTCTCAGTTAATTGTAGAGACTTTGGCAGTTGGAAGAGCCAGAGTTTTAGTTGAGGCAGAAAAAACTATGAATTTGGTTCGAAGTGCTATGAAAATTGACTACAAGTTTTGACAAAAAGCTGATTTTATGGTAATTTTCGCAGTATAGATATGCAAGTTTACGCCCAAGACAGTTTGTTTCAACCTAGTCCCGCCCAGCCTCAGACTCAAGTCGTTACACAGACCACTACTAGCAGCACGGCTTTTGATCCGCTGGCATTTTTGGCTGATGGAAAAGGGATGGAGAGTTTTATAATCCAGTTGAATTACTTTACTTTGGCCTGGTGTATTTTTTATTCAGTGCTTTTTGTGGCAGATTTTTTCTTTTGCAGAATGTATCACGCTGACGGGGAATTACCAAAGGAAAAGCTAGGGGTGGAGAGTATTTTTAGAGCTTCTTATATTTGGCTGACTTATTTAGTTTGCTGGGTGTTTCTGGTTTTGTATTCTTTTTTCCCTAATATTTTTGGAGCAATCACGATTCTAGTTTATTTTTGGAAATTACTTTCTAGAGATTTGCCTGATATTTTTGATATTATCCACAATTACGTTAGTTTTTCGGGAGTTTTTACTACTTTTAGATCCGTAACAGGGCCATTTCGCAAGTTACTAAGGTTGAATTTCAAGAAGTAATTAATTAAAAACTATTTTCTTTTACCTTGTTTTGCTCTAAGGATACTTTCTTTTGCCTCGATTTCCATTTGGCGGGCTTGAATGTCAGCCAGACTGTTAACTAATGACAAGTCTACATTTTCACCAAGTTGCCTAATCTGTCGAATTTTTAGATTATTATTTTCACCACTAAAACCTAGATATTCATTGGCTTCGCCGGCTTTTTTCTTTGCCAGTCCTTCGGCCCATCTTTTCGTGATTTTGTCACTGCTCCATTCACCCATTTTTACATTTAAATCTGTGACTTCAGGAACCCTGGTGTAGACCATTTTCTTGGGTTTATTACTATAAAGAATATATTTAAGGACATATATTTCACTATCTCGACCATTGAATTTCCCAAGGGCTAAATAGGCTGCAAGTCCAGCAATAGGTAAGCACGGTATAAAAGCGTAGTTTCCAATTCCAGGCAGTAATGACTGAGCTGTGGTAAATATCAGTGAGCATATCATAAAACCACCCAGAGCGTAACCAAACTGGCGCATATTTAATGGGCCAATAATTTTGTCACCTGAGTCTAGAAATTGCGGGATTTGATAGGAAGCCATTGAAATATTTTATGAAAGTGTTACTGAAAAATTGTTGATTGGGTGATTTGAAACTAGAAAATGGGATTTTTTTGTAAAGGTAGTTAGGTCTCGGGCTGATTAATTATGCTCAAGAGTTTCCTAATAATTCTAATTTGATTCCAGGTTTTTGACAAATAGTGTCTACCTAGACTAAATACTGGCGTGACTTTTGTAAAAGCAAAAAAAAGATTTGGGCAAAACTTTATGGTAAATACAGCTACTCAGCTTAGAGTAGTTGCTAAAATGGAGTCAATAGTAAGGCAAAATGAGAATCTTTCAATAGTTGAAATTGGCCCTGGACAGGGTGATCTGACTCAGTATTTTTTGGGTTGGGGTAGGGAAGTTGTTGCACTGGAAATTGACCCAGAAGCTATTGAATACCTGAAAACGAGGTTTTTAAATCAAGGAAATTTTGGTTTATACGAAGTCGATGCGCTAGATTTATTTAGTAATCAAAAAGAATTAGAAAAGCTTTTACCACAGAGATTTGTACTCCTGGCTAGCTTACCTTACAACGTAGGCTCTCGAATCCTAATGGATATTCCGATTTATCTTGAAAATATTCCAGTGGCCTTGGTACTACAAAAAGAAGTAGTCCAAAAAATTTCTAAAAAACAGAATTTTACTTTATTTGGTTCTTGGCTAAGTCTATTTTGGGATTTCA
>Ga0105049_10003157_pt1 | contig 19511 bp, 24 predicted proteins | sample MAT06_FD_78087 | JGI IMG/M metagenome (GOLD analysis project Ga0105049, IMG submission 78087) | Freshwater microbial communities from Lake Fryxell liftoff mats and glacier meltwater in Antarctica - MAT-06 | ecosystem: Environmental > Aquatic > Freshwater > Ice > Liftoff microbial mat | place...
AAGGTGTTGCTGGCCGAAAGCGCCGGTCTGGGCCACCAGCTGGCCGAGGCGGTCGAGGCGACCGTGGTCGGCCTGGCCGGCGGCTATGACGCCATCCTGTCGCCCGCCACCACCGACGGCAAGAATTTCATGCCTCGGATCGCCGCCAGGCTGGATGTGGCCCCGATATCGGAGATCATCGAGGTGGTCTCCAACGACACCTTCGTGCGCCCGATCTACGCCGGCAATGCGCTGGAGACGATCCAGTCGGGCGACGGCAAGAAGGTCATTACCGTGCGCCCGACCAGCTTCGACGCGGCGGGCGAAGGCGGCTCGGCCAGGGTCGAGACCGTGGCGGGTGCCGACGCCGGCAAGGCCGCCTTCGTCAGTGACGAAATGGTCAAGTCGGACCGTCCGGAACTGGGCGCGGCCAAGATCGTCGTCTCCGGCGGTCGGGCGATGGGCTCGGCCGAGGAATTCCATGCCGTCATGGACCCGCTGGCCGACCGGCTGGGGGCCGCCGTCGGGGCCTCGCGCGCCGCCGTCGACGCCGGTTATGCGCCCAACGACTATCAGGTCGGCCAGACCGGCAAGGTCGTCGCCCCCGCCCTCTACATCGCCATCGGTATCTCGGGTGCCATCCAGCATCTGGCCGGGATGAAGGACTCCAAGGTCATCGTCGCCATCAACAAGGACGCCGACGCCCCGATCTTCCAGGTCGCGGACTTTGGCATCGTCGGCGATTACAAGACGGTGGTGCCGGAGCTGATGAAGGCCTTGGGCTGAGGCCGAAGTGAAGCTGCCCGGCGGGGAGCGAGCGGTCATCCCTGAAGGGAAGATCGAGACCTACTGTCTGGATGTCGGCCACAAAATAGGGGCTCCGAAGGCGAGGGTCTTCGCATCGGCGCTCGGCCTGACGCTTGATGACGCAGACGTGTTAAAGGCCGCTCTTCTCGATGCGGCCCGATCCGCAGACGCGGTCGTGGTCCGCAAGGGAGATTATGGCGTCCGCTATCGGATCGACTTTCCGCTGTCTCACGCGGGACGTCTGCGCACGATCAGAAGCGGCTGGAGCATACCGGCCGCTGGTCGGCCGCCTTACCGGACAACAGCGTTTGTGCTACGGACTTCGCATGGCTGAAGAACTCGATGTTGTTGCGATCAGGGCCGCCCGTCCAGATCTTGGCCTGCCCGCTGGAGCACGGGGCGCGATCGTTATGGTTTTCGACGACGCCTATGACGTCGAGTTCGTCAATGACGATGGTTCCACGCGCGCCATGGCCCCCTTCAAGTTCGACGAAGTTGACGTCGTTTGGCGGGTTGCCGAGATACGGAGCCGCGCGCCGGATCGGAAAGCTGCGGGTTGAGACAGCGGCCATCGACGGACCGTCAAACCCGAAATGAAAGCCCGCCTTACCGATCTGTAATGTTTCCGGCTTTGACGGAACGCGCTGGACCCTTTTGTAATCCATCCCGAAATGCGCCCCACGATCAGGATGGCGCATCAGGGGGAGTGTTCGATGAGACTTCACACCATGCGGGGTTCCAGCCTCGCCGTCCTCGCCTGCGCGGTCGCGGGCTCTCTGGCCCTGTCGGCCTGCGCCACCACCGGGGATTCAGGGTCCGGCGACGGCGCCTCCACCGACGATTCGGACAAGCGGACGCTGGCGAGGGGCCTCGACGCCGCCACCAACCCCGATCCCTTCCCCTCGACCTATCGCGGCCTGCCGCGCGAGAACATGGCCATCGTCGGCGGCACCGTCTTCACCGGGGCCGGTCAGAAGATCGAGAACGGCGTGGTCATCGTCACCGACGGCAAGGTGGCCTCGGTCGGCGACGCCTCGACCGCCGTGCCCGCCGGCTATCGCGTGGTCGACGCGCGCGGCCGGTTCGTGACGCCCGGCATCATCGATGTGCACTCGCACCTGGGTGTCTATCCCTCGCCCGGCGTGACGGGGATGAGCGACGGCAACGAGGCGACCAGCCCGAACACGGCCCAGGTCTGGGCCGAGCATTCGCTGTGGCCCCAGGACCCCGGCTTCAACACCGCCCGCGCCGGCGGCGTGACCACCCTCCAGATCCTGCCCGGCTCGGCCAATCTGTTCGGCGGGCGTGGCGTCACCGTGCGCAACGTGCCCTCGGTGACCATGCAGGGCATGAAGATGCCGGGCGCGCCCTATGGCGTGAAGATGGCCTGCGGCGAGAACCCCAGCCGCGTCTATGGCGGCCGCAACCAGTCGCCTGCCACCGGCATGGGCAATATGGCCGGCTATCGCGCCGCCTTCATCGCCGCCCAGGACTATCGCGCCAAATGGGACAAATGGCGCGAGGACGGCGAGGGTTCGCCGCCGACCCGCAACCTTCAAAACGAGACCATCGCCGGGGTGCTGGACGGCTCGATCCTGGTCCAGAACCACTGCTACCGCGCCGACGAGATGGCGCAGATGATCGATCTGTCCCGGGAGTTCGGCTTCAAGATCACGGCCTTCCACCACGCGGTCGAGGCCTACAAGGTCGCGCCGCTGCTGGCGCGTGAGGGCATCTGCGCCGACATGTGGACCGGCTGGTGGGGCTTCAAGATGGAGGCCCTCGACGCGGTCGAGGCCAATGCCGCCCTGGTCGACGCGCCAGCAGGATCGTGTGCCGTCATCCACTCCGACGACGCCGAACTGACCCAGCGCCTGAATCAGGAAGCCGCCGCCGGCCTGGCCGCCGGTCGCCGCATGGGGATGACTATCTCCGAGGAGCGGGCCATCAGCTGGATCACCCTGAACCCGGCCCGCTCGCTGGGTATCGCCGACCAGACCGGCTCGCTCGAGGCCGGCAAGCGCGCCGATGTCGTGGTCTGGAGCGCCAATCCGTTCAGCGTCTATGCTCGCGCCGATCAGGTCTTCATCGACGGGGCCCTGACCTTCGACCGGATGAACCCGGCCTATCAGCCGGTGTCCGATTTCGAACTGGGCCAGCCGGGCTTCGGCCTGTCCGCCGCCACCGTGCCGCAGGGAGCCCGCTGATGCGCCTCAAGAGCCTAATCCTCGGTGCCGCCTGCATGGCGGCGTTGTCCACCCCCGCCTTCGCCCAGTCCCTCACCGCCATCACCGGCGGAAGGGTATTGACCGGAACCTCGGTGATCGAGAACGGTACGGTGGTGATCCAGAACGGCCGGGTCGTCTCGGTCGGGACCGGTGTCGCGCCCTCCGGCGCCCGCATCATCGACGCCCGCGGCAAGGTCGTCGCCCCCGGCTTCGTCGCGGTCGACTCGGGTCTCGGGGGAATCGAGGTCTCCTCGGTCGGCGGTTCAGACGATCTGCGCAACGGGGCCAATTCGATCAGCGCCTCATTCGATGTCAGCTACGGCCTCGACCCCTGGTCCTTCACCCTGCCGGTCGCCCGCCTCGGCGGCATCACCCGGGCCATCGTCGTGCCCAACCATGCGGGTGGCGGCGGTGGCGGTCACGCTCATGACGATTCGGACTTCGCCGGCGTCGGTCACGCCGGCTACCAGTCGCCCAGCCTGTTCGCGGGCCAGGCCGCGATCATCCACCTTGCCCAGGGGACCGATATCCTCGTCAAGCCGCGCGTGGCCATGGTCGCCCCGTTCGGCGAGGCCGGAGCCGGCATCGTCGGCGGCGCGCGCGGAGCCCAGTTCACCCAGTTCAAGGAAACTCTGGCCGAAGTTCGGCTCTATGCCCGCAATAAGGGGGCCTACGACCGGGCCGGTCTGCGTGACCTCAGCCTGTCGCGCGCGGATTTGGAGGCCCTGATTCCGGTGGCCAACGGCTCCATGCCGCTGATCGTCACCGTGCGTCGCGCCGCCGATATCCAGCAGGTTCTGCGCCTCGCCCGCGAAGAAGGCGTCAGGATCATCCTCGACGGCGCCGAAGAGGGCTGGTTGATCGCCGATCAGATCGCGGCGGCGAATGTGCCGGTGCTGTTGAACCCACTGGCCAATCTGCCGGGCAATCTCGAAACTCGTGCAGCGCGCCTGCAGAACGCCACGGTGCTGGACGCGGCAGGCGTGGTCATCGCCATCAAGGGCAATGAAGGTTCGGTCCACCGCGCCCGAGAGACCCGCTACAATGCCGGCAACGCCGTCTCGCATGGCCTGCCGTACGAAGCCGCCATCGAGGCGATCACGGTCAATCCGGCCAGGATCTTCGGCATGGCCGGCCAGTTCGGCGAGCTGCGCGCCGGGGCGGCGGCCGATGTGGTGATCTGGTCGGGCGATCCGCTGGAGCCGCTCAGCAACGCCGAGACCATCTTCATCGGCGGCGCCGAACAGGCCCCGACCAGCCGCCAGTTCCTGCTCCGCGACCGCTACCGCGACGGCGGCGAAGGCGCGCTTCCTCCGGCCTATACGCGGTAGGGCTCAGCAGGAGCTGATTACGAGTGAAGAGTGCTAGTGAGCGAGAGGTGAGCAGGCTACGAGGCGTCGATGCATACGCATACCCGCTCACCCCTTGCCCACTAACACTTGTCACTCACCCCCTCTGCACCGCTAAACTCCGACCATGCCCGCCCCCCGCCTGTTCATCGACGCCGACGCCTGCCCGGTGAAGGACGAGGTCTATCGCGTGGCCGCGCGCTACGGCCTGCATGTGTTCGTGGTGTCGAACGGCTGGATCAATACGCCGCGCGAGCCGTGGATCGAGCAGGTCGTGGTCGACGCCGGGCCTGACGTCGCCGATGACTGGATCGCCGAACGGGCGGGACCGGGCGACATCGTCATCACCGCCGACATTCCGCTGGCCGACCGTTGCCTGAAGACAGGGGCCCAGGCCCTGAAGTCCAACGGCCAGCCCTTCACCCCGGATTCCATCGGCTCGGCCCTCGCCGGGCGGATGGTGGGCGAGCATCTGCGCTCGATGGGCGTGGCGACGTCCGGCCCGCCGCCGTTCGGGCCGAAGGACCGCTCGGCCTTCCTGCAGGCGCTGGATCAGGCGGTGGTGCGGGCCAAACGGGTGGCCCGGTGACGATCATTCCCGAGAGCGAGCTGGAGTTTCATTTCTATCGCGCCGGGGGGCCGGGCGGCCAGAACGTCAACAAGGTCTCGACCGCCGTGCAGATGCGGTTTGACGCCCTCAATTCGCCGTCCCTGACCGAGCCGGTGCGGGCGCGGCTGATGAAGGCAGCGGGCAGCCGACTGACCCTGGACGGCGTGATCCTGATCACCGCCGTCCGCTATCGCACCCAGGAGCGCAACCGGGCCGACGCCGTCGAGCGGTTGCAAGATCTGGTCGACAAGGCCTCGATCGCCCCGGTCTATCGCGTGCCGACCCGGCCGACGCGCGCCTCGAAAGAGAGGCGGCTGGACGGCAAGGCCAAACGGTCGACGATCAAGAGCGGGCGCGGACGGCCCGGCAGCGACGACTGAGCGGGATCAGGCGGCTGGACGGAACAGCACGGCCGCGACCTTGCCGCTTGCGTCGAAGCCGATGATCCACTGGGTCGCGGCCGTGGCGAAGGTGACGGCGTACAGGTCCGAGCCGTCCTGATTGCCGACGAAGTCCAGGGCCTGAACAGCGCCGAAGGCCTTCAGGACAGGCAGCATCTCCGCTTCCTGTCCGCGCAATTTGCCGGCCAGATCTTCGGTCATCAGCGCATAGGGCAAGGTCCCGGCCTGACCGCCGGCGATGATCTCGCGCAGGACCTCTTCGGATCGGGCGTTGGCGGGCGTCATCGACATGGCTGGGGCGGCGGCAGCAGGCGCGGCGACGCTGGCCGGGGTTGTGGCGGCTGTGCCAGGTGCCGGCGCCGCCGGGGACGCTGGCCGGTCGAAACTATTGGGCATGGAGGCGGCGGCGGTCTGGGCCTGGGCCGCGGCGGGCGCGATCAAAAGGGCGGCAGCGATCAGAAGCGGCTTCATGGGGTCGTCTCCAGTAGCAGGATCAGACGATGGAGGGCCAAAGCGACAGAACGAGGGCGGCCGCCGAGGCCACCGCTGCCAGGGTGACGGTCACGATCATCCAGGCCGGGGTCCGGGTCTCGCGGGTGACGACGGTCTGGGCCTGCGGCGGGTTCTGCGCCAGCCGGGCCAGCGCCTTCAGCGTGGCGCGCAGCTCCTCCAGTGCGTCGCGCACCTGGGCCTGGGGCCCCAGTTCGCGGCGGATCCAGCGCTCGACCACCGGTCGGGACGCTTCCCACAGGTCGTGGTCGGGATTCAGCCGACGGGCCACACCCTCGACCGAGACCATGGTCTTCTGCAGCAGGATCAGCTCGGGCCGCAGATGCATGTCGAACAGGGCGGTAATCTCGAACAGCTGGCCCAGCAGCCGGCCCATCGACACCTGCGACGCGGCCTTGCCGATGACCGGTTCGCCGACCGCGCGCAGGGCCTGGGCGAAGGCCTCGACCGAATGTTCGGGCGGCACATAGCCGGCCTCGAAATGCACCCGGCTGATGCGGTCGTAGTCGCGGCTCAGGAAACCCCACAGGATTTCCGCCAGATAGCGCCGCTCGGCCGGGCCCAGCCGCCCGACGATGCCGAAATCGATGGCCGTCAGCTCGGCTGGCGCATGGCAGAACAGATTGCCCTCGTGCAGGTCGGCGTGAAACGTCCCGTGGTCCAGCGCCTGGGTCAGGAAGGCCCGCACGACGTTGTCGGCCAGGGCATTGACGTCCAGCCCGGGCTGTTCGATCGCGCGCGGATCGGTCATGGCCACACCCGGGGCCCATTCCAGCGTCAGCACCCGTTTGCCGACACCGTCCCAGATCACGGCGGGCGCGGTCATGTGGCCGCCCACGGCCTCGCGGCCCTTGTCCATGATGTCCTTCAGCTCGGACGCGGCGGCGGCCTCGAGCCGCATGTCGAGCTCGAGCCGCAACGCCCGGGCGATGGTCTCGACGAAGGCAGACGGCCGCAGCCGGCGCGCCAGCGGCACGAAGCGGACGGCCAGCCGGGCGGCCAGCCGCATGGAATCCAGTCCCTGGGTCACGCGGCGCTCGATTCCGGGGCGCAACACCTTGACCGCCACCTTGCGCCCGTCAGCCAGCCAGGCGGGGTGCGCTTGCGCCAGCGAGGCGGCGGCGACGGCGGGACCGAAGTCGATGAACAGGCTCTCGACCGTGCGACCCAGCGACCGTTCGATCTCGCGCCGGGCCTGGTCGACCGGGAAGGGGGCCAGAGCGTCCTTCAGCCGGCCCAGATCGCGGGCGAACTCGACGCCGAAGATGTCGGCCCGTGTTGCCAGCACCTGCCCCAGTTTGATGGCCACGGGCCCGAGGTGTTCGAACGCCTTGCCCAACCGTTGCCCGGGACGCCCCTCGCGGCCTTCGCGTCCGGCGAACGCATGCAGCAGATGAAAGAGCGGGCGCACCCAGACGGGCAGCAGATGGGTGATCTCTCGCGGAGCCAGCGCATCGTGCCGCACCAGCACCCACGCCCAGCCGAGCAGACGCAGGGTCGCGTCCACCGGACGGCGCACTGGTTCGGCGACCGGCGGCGGGGGCGCGGTCTTGTAGTCGGCGGGGTTGGTCAGATTGCCCACCCGTGATGGATGGCGGCCACGCCGCCCGACAGATTGGTCACCGTCACCCGGCTGAAGCCCGCGGCCTCAATCATGGCCTTGAAGGTTGCCTGGTCCGGGAACCGGCGAATACTCTCGACCAGATATTGATAGCTGTCGCGGTCGCCCGCGATCCAGCCGCCGATGCGCGGAATGGCGTGGAAGGACCAGGCGTCATAGGCCCTGCGGATCGCCGAGGTGGTCGGGCGCGAGAACTCCAGGCACAGGAACCGGCCGCCGGGCCTCAGCACCCGCCGCGCCTCGGCCAGCGCCTGCGGGACGTCGGCCACATTGCGGATGCCGAAGCTGATCGAATAGGCGTCGATCGAGGCGTTCGGCATCGGCAGGGCCATGGCGTCGCCGACGGACCATTGCATCTCGGGTTCGCCGCCCTTGTGGACGCCCGCCATGATCATTTCGGCGTTGTAGTCCAGGACGATGACCGATGCGTCGGGGTTCGAAGGCCCCGGGCCGCCCCGCCGCGTCTGGGCCGCCCGCGCCATCTTCGCATAGCGCCGCGCCATGTCGCCTGTGCCGCCGGCGACGTCGAGGATGGTCTCGCCGGGCCGTGGATTCAGCCTGGCCGCGGCCGCATCCTTCCACAGCCGGTGCACGCCCCCGCTCATCAAGTCGTTCATCAGGTCGTAGCTGGAGGCCACACTGTCGAACACGCCACGTACCAGCCGCACCTTCTCTGTCGCGTCGACGTCACGAAAGCCGAAGGAGGATGTTCGGGCGGCGGGATCGTCGGTCGAGGTCGTGTCGCTCATGCTCGCGGTCTAGCGCGTCGCTGTCGCGCCGTCACCGGGCTGCGTGGTCGCGGTGCCAGGCGTGGATATCCAGGCCTGCACCCGGGACGCCCGCCCCCGCCCTGGGTCGCGGCAGGCCGAGGTCCTTCATCAGCCCGCGCATGGCGGCGTAGCAGCCGCAGCTGGCACCCTCCAACGCGCGTCGGTCGGTGATTTCGATCCAACCCCGGCCCCTCCGGATCATGCCCTTTTGCTCGAGGATCGCCCCGACCTCCGACACCGTGGCTCGGCGGACGCCCAGCATGCCGGCGATATCGGCCTGGGTCAGGCGGATACGGTCTTCATCGGCGCGGTCATGGATGGTCAGCAACCAGCGGGCCAGGCGTTCGTCCAGCCGGTGCTGGGCGTTGCAGGCGGCGACCTGCTGGACCTGGGCGAACAGGCTTTCGGTGAAGTTGGCGAGGGCCGTCCGCATCGCCTCGCTGTGGTGCAGGGCGTCCGCGAAGACGTCGGCCGGACAACAGGCGGACACGCCTTCGACCTGGGCGATGGCTCGGCTGGCGGCCCGACCGTTCAGAGGCCCGCAGGTGACGCCGACCAGCCCTTCGCGGCCGATGGCGGCGGTCTCGATCATCCGGCCGTCGTCGAGGAGGGTCATCAGCGAGACCACGCCGCTCATCGGGAACCAGACCTCTTCGACCGCCTCGCCGGCGTCGTACAGCATCTGGCCCTGGGTGAGGGGCCGTTCATTCAGATACGGTTCGATCCGCTTGCGATCCGCCGGGTCGAGCGCGGCGATCCACATATTGTCCATGACAGGCTCCCGCTCCGGGAATGGCGACGCTCGGTAACGCCAGGGCCTGGCCGTGCGTTCCCGGCGCTTGTGACAGGCCGTCCGGCGGGATAGGGCGAGGGGGAAGCGGAGGACGACATGGCCGATCGGATTGACGTCGCGGAAGCCTTGAAGGGCCTGCCGGAATGGCGTGAGCACACGGGCGACCGCCCGGCCATCGAGCGGAAACTGGTCTTTGCCGACTTCAACGCCGCCTTCGGCTTCATGACCCGGGTGGCGCTGCTGGCGGACAAGCTGGATCACCATCCGGAATGGTCGAATGTTTACAACCGGGTCGACATCCTTCTGACCACTCATGACGCCGGCGGACTCACCGCCAGGGACATCGATATGGCCCGGTTCATCGATCGGGCCGCGGCCGAAACAGGAGTCAGGTGATGGCGAACAAGGCGGGACGGGTCGCGGGTAAACAGGCCCTGATCACCGGCGCGGCGGGCGGGCTGGGAGAGGCCATGGCCTGGATGCTGGCGCGCGAGGGTGCCAGGGTCGCCGTCACTGACGTCAATCTCGACGGTGTCGAGGCTCTGGCCGACGCCATCAACGCCGAAGTCCCGGGCGCGGCCTTCGCCTTCGCCCACGACGTCACCGACGAGGGCGATTGGGTCTCGGTCATCGACCGGGCCGTCGCGGCCATGGGCGGCCTGTCGATCCTGGTCAACAACGCCGGCATTGGCGGCGCGTTCGTCTGGTCCGAACAGGACACGATCGAGAACTGGCGCCGTGTTCAGGCGGTCAACATCGAATCCATCATGCTGGGTTGTAAACACGCCATGCCGCACCTGCGGACCTCGGCCCCGTCGTCGATCATCAACATTTCGTCGGTGGCCGGCCTCGCCGCCGCCCCCGGCATGGGGGCCTATAACGCCACCAAGGCCGCAGTCTGGATGTACTCCAAGACCATCGCCCTGGAGGCCGCCAAGGCCGACTGGAACGTGCGCTGCAACTCGGTCCACCCGGTCTTCATCAAGACGCCGATCCTCGACCCCTTCATCGCCATGGCCGGCGGCGATGAGGCCAAGGCCCACGAACGCCTCAGCCGCGGCATCCCTTTGAAGCGGATCGGCGAGCCGGATGACGTGGCGTACTGCGTCCTCTACCTCGCCGCCGACGAGTCGAAATTCGTCACCGGGGCCGAGTTCAAGATCGACGGTGGCATGCTGGCGCAGTGAGCGCGTAGCGCTCACTGCCATTCTTGTTGGCCCGCGGTCGTCGGCCCTTCGGGACCTCCCGACCCGACGCGGGCTGGACTACGGAACCAGATCCGCCGGCAGGATCTGGCTCGACAGCAGGGTCTCCATGCCGAGCCAGCGATCCGGGCCCTGCCGCTCGACCCAGGCCTGGACCACGTCGCGGCCCAGCCCATAGTTGATGATATAGCTGCGGTAGGTGTCGATGAAACGCAGACGTTGCGCCGCCTTGGCCGGCTCGGCGAGCGTATATTTCGACAGCCGGGCGATGGTCTCGTCGCGCCCGACCCGGCCCGCCAGATAATCGTCCGCGATCGTGTATTCCGCCCGCGCCAGACGGCGTTGCAGCGCGGCCAACTGCGCCTTCTTGTCCGCCGTGGACGGGTCCAGCCCGGCCAGGGGGAACAGCACGTCACGCTCGAACGCCGTGCCCTGCTCGCCCGGGAAGGCCAGGTCGATGCCGTAGTTGGCGCTGCCCTCGGCCACGAACGACATGGGGCTGAAGAGCGGATAGACGCTCATCTCGACCCAGCCGCGATCGCGCACAAAGGTCTTTTCCAGCAGGGCGTTGTAGACGTGGTGCCCCGGATAGCCTTCGTGACAACCCAGATCGATCGCCCGCTCGGTATAGATGGGGAAGTCGGCGTTGATCTCGATCCGGCTGGCCGCGTCACCGAGATAATAGTTGTACCCCGACCACGGCTTGTCGCCGACGAAGGTGAGGGTGAACCGCTCACTGGCGGGCAGGGCGATGTGCTGGACGGTGCGACGCCGGCATTCGGCGATGGCCGCGTCCATGACCGGCTGCAGCCGGTCCTTCGGGATGACATAGTGGGCCTTGAACGCCGTCACCCGGTCGGTCAGCGCGCCGGGCCCCGGTAGCAGGGCGTCGACCTCGGCCAGGATCGGGTCATAGGCCGCCAGCGGCAACAGTTCGGGCCGGATGCCGAACAGGGCCTCGGCCTCGTCGGCGAAGCCCAGCTTTTCGCCCGACAGCATGCGCAGACGGGCCGACGCCGCCGACACATGGGCCAGCAGATATTTGCGACGCTGGATCACCATGGGCTCGGCCCCGCGGGTCGGGACAGCGTTCAAACGCTCCGTCAGGCCGGCCGCGCCCTGGATCAGCTGCGGCCCGGTGCGCGGGTTGGCGTGGGCCGCCGCCTGCCAGTCCGCCGGGCCGTAGTAGGCGTCGACATAACCCGGCTCGCGTTCGCCGATCTCGAGGATCAGGACGACATAGTCCCGCGCGACGGCGTCCAGACTGTCGCCCGTCGGATCGGCTGGAGCCGGCATGCCGGCGCAGCCGGCCAGGAACAGAAAGGCGGACAGCAGAAGGGCGCGCATGTTCGGGCTCCAGGATACAATGGTTCACCCTAAGCATAGGAGGGCACCGGGCCAATACGCCGGAAAACAGACCTTGCCGGAACCGCAGTATTTGAACTTGCGGGCTGGCATGGGGTATGCGCAGATCGGGGTCCATTGAGGGATTGCGTCATGCGTTTCCTGGTTCTCGTCGCCCTGATGATATTGGCCGCGCCGGCGGTCGACGCCCAGACGGTCAGCCGGTCCACGCCTTCATCCATGCCGCGCCTGACGGTGACCCCCGTCCAGGGACAGGTCGGCCGGTTGAGCCCGCAGGCGGCGCCCCGCGTGATCAATTCCCGAACGCTGGTGCCGGCGCCCGGCACCCGTGTCGCGCGTGCGCCTATTCCACCCCTGTCATCCACCAGCCGCGCTGCGGCTGTCCAGCAGCTGACCAACGCGGACAATCCGCCTTCCATCGGCGAGACCGTGCACCTCTCTGTGCGCGAGCCCATCGGATCGCATGGGACGCACCTCATGTTTTTCAATGCGCAGATGGTCTATCCCGACATCGGTGAAGCCGACTTCAAGGATCAGAGCAACGCCTCTTTCAGCTTCCTCTACATCGAGCTGCCGCAATGGCCTTCGGGGATCCGGCTAATCGATTGCGCGGTTGTCAACGGCCCCGGGACGTTCGACTGGGCCATGGGAATCGCTGGACAGCCCATGCAAGGCGGCTCGGTGCCGCACACGAACGGACGCGTGATCTTCGTGGTGAACAGCGGTCCTGACGGCTATGTCAGGATTTCGGCTTCAACCCCGTGGACTTTGCAGTGGTGCGACGTCACTCGCGTTAGCTGACGCGACCTGAAACATAGGAGCGCGTCGTGAACCTGACGACCCTGAGCCTCGCACTTGCAACCGCCGTGCTCACGCTGACCACGTCCGCCCAGGCTCAGACCCGTGGCGGTCCGGCGCCTCGCACGCCGCCGCTTGTGGTGGTTCCGGGCGCTCTAACGGCCCGCCTCGGGCCCCAGGCTACGCCGCGCGCGGTCGCCCCGCCGACCCTGCGACAACCACGCGCCCTGCCGCCGATTCCCAGACTCAGCTCCGCCGAAAGGGCCGGTCTGGTGCAGCAGGCGATGAACCTGCCCGGGCCGGCCAATCTGGGACCCGCCATCCACTTGTCGGTCGACGCCCCGGTCGCGCCCGGCGGCGGCGATCTGTCGTTCACCGGCGGCGCGGTCTGGTCACGGCTCAATCTGGCGCTGTTTCTCCCGGCGCAGGACAGCGGCGCCAACGCCGGCGTTCAGATCGACGTTCCAGACAGCTGGTCAGGCCCGGTGGCGTACGACTGCGCGATCACATCCGACGCCAATTTCTTTGAGTGGCAGACCCGGAGCGGGTCGCAATGGATCGGTGGTCAGGTGCAGCTCTGGGACCGTCTGGTGTTCGTCGTGCCCAATCTGGCGCCGGGCGGCGAGGTGCTCCTGCGCACCAAACCGGGCGCCTTCGGCGACTATTCCTGGACCTTCCGCTGGTGCGACATTGCTCAGGTCCTGTCCTGACGCACCCCATCAAGGCGCTTCACAACCCCCGCCGCTTCCCCTAGAAGTCCGCGCCTGAAACGCACCCGTAGCTCAGCTGGATAGAGTACTGCCCTCCGAAGGCAGGGGTCACAGGTTCGAATCCTGTCGGGTGCGCCACTTTCTTCCAGCAAGAAGTTGAAAAACTTAAGGTTTTTACTTAAGGCTTGGGAGGAAACCCTAACATTTACCCTACCAGCTGGTTGCGCATGATCAGATCGGACGGCGTCGCAAAAGCGTGAGAGCCTCAGTGTTGATCCGAATCGTCTCCTCGGCAACGCAGCCTCCGGCCGCCGGGTTCAGCAAGCCAAAGTATTTCACTCCCGTTTCGTCGCCTACCACCACGAACCAGTCGCACAACTCGCCCTTGGGCACCTGGAAGTAGATTGGCTCCAGGTTCTGCAGCGACCACCCCTGTGGAGCACGGGTGACCTTAAGAGCCCGCGCGAACGCCCGCGCCAACCATAGTTCAGATGCTCAACTCAGAGCGAACACCGAGATATGCCCCGTCGCCTCGCGGCTCGGCCGAATGACGATCTCCACATCCTGCTCCAAGGCGTTGAGGAAGGTCATCAGCTTCTCGACGGAGAAATGGTCCAGTCGGTAGTTCACCAGAGCCGACACCTTCGACTGCGGGACCTGCAGGATCGCCGCCGCCTCGATCTGTTTCAGCCGGCGGTCCTTCAGTAGCGTATTCACCGCCATCGCCAGCCGGGTCTTGGTCTGACGATCAGCGGCGTCCGGAAGACCCAGGTCGGCGAAGACGTTGCCGGAGCCTTCGGTAATGTCATTTGCCATGTTTGCCTGCCTTGCCCTTGGGGGCGGTGGGTTGGTTGCTCTCATAATGTTCGCGCGCCCGCTTGAGCCGCTCGGCGACCAGATCGACGTCCGTGCGCGCGGTGCGGATGCCGGAAGGCGACTTTTTCTGGAAGGCGTGGAGGACATAGACCGCGCCCTCGAACCTGACGGTGTAGATCGCGCGATAGGCGTCGCCCCGGAAACTCTCGACGATCTCGAACACGCCTGGTCCTTCGCCTTTCCAGGGCTTGGCGGCGGGATGTTTTCCGCCGAACTGGGCGACGCCGAGAGCATATCCCATCTCACTCACGACATCGGTCGGAAACCCGAGAAGATCGGACTTGGACGAGCCGATCCACAGGATCGGTTTCTCACCTTTCACCGGCGGCGTGCGAACCATGATGCCTCAATATACCAAAATGGGTATAACTTCAAGATGGCTGGGAGCCCGATGACGAGCCCTGGACCTTGGAAGCACAATAGACGGCCCAGTCCACCATCATGGGCCGCCGCCGTTCGAGGGCGTCACCGCGCCGATAGGCCCTCACCGTGGCGTCGCCCTGAACGTGGGCCAGAGCCTGTTCGGCCAGTTCCTCAGGATATTCCGTCATGTCTCCGGCCCAGTCTCGGAATGAGCTGCGGAAGCCGTGCGTGGTGACCCATCTCGCACCGCTTCCCCGCTCCAGAGGTGCCCGGCTCCTTCCAGCGGAAGATGAAGACCCAGCGCCGGGAGCCGCTGGGGCTCACTGAGAGATTAAAGGCCGCCACCGTCGCTGTGAAGGCCAGGAGTCTTGACGGTTCCGGCGCGCCGAGCGCCAAGCTGATTGATCTTGCGGCTCGCTCGGGGATTGCTCGCCATGCCCTGCTACCCTAACAGTTACCCTAATACCTGACGGGGATTGGGGCGGATCGCTCTGGACCGCAACGGAAAGACAAGCCCAAAAGATACGAAAATACAACGACTATCTGGACGCCTTCCGACACCGATCTACAACACTTGACTCATGTCGGGTGCGCCATTTCTCCGCAAAATATCCGGAGCCTCCAGATTGACTGACGCCCTTTCGACCCTGCCGAACGGCCAACCCGTTGGGCGGGTCATCGCCATGCCGGCGGACACCAATCCCGAGGGCGACATCTTCGGCGGCTGGCTGCTGGCGCATATGGACCTGGCCGGGGCGACGCCCGCGTTTGAACTGGCCCAGGGCCGCTGCGTGACCATCGCCCTCGACGGCATGGTCTTTCACCAGCCTGTCTCGGTCGGTGACGAGGTGTCGATCTACGCCCGGGTCCTCAAAACCGGCCGCACCTCGATCCGCGTCCATGTCGAGGCGTGGAAGCGACCACGAAACCATGCCCAGGCGGCGTCCGTGCGCGTCACCGAGGGCGTCTTCACCTATGTTGCGATTGACGACGACCACAAGCCGAGGGCCCTGCCGACGGGCTCCTGACAATGCAGTGCGACGCTCGGAAATCTTGACCTTTGGGTCCCGCGCGCCTAACTCGCGGTCATGGCCGTTCGTCGCATCCTCACCATCGACAACGCCGCCGACCTGGCGGTGTTGAAGCAGATTTCCACCCCGGTCGATGGGATGGTGACCGATGATCTGCGCGCCCTGATGGATGACATGCTCGAGACCATGTACGACGCCCCCGGCATCGGCCTGGCCGCCGTGCAGGTCGGCGACACGCGCCGGGTCATTGTTATGGACCTGAGCGACAACCCTGTTGAAGGCGCAGTCGGCGGCGATGTCCAGGAGCCGGAAGAGGACGAGAGCGAGGACGTCCGTCTGGCGCGCCGCAATCCGCGTTTCTTCGTCAATCCCGAGATCGTCTGGGCCTCCGACGAGCTGTTTTTCTACGAGGAAGGCTGCCTGTCGGTGCCGGAATATTTCGACTCGGTCGAACGCCCGGCCCGGGTCCGCCTTCGCTATCTTGACTACGCCGGCACGCCGGTCGAGGAAGACGTCGAGGGCCTCTATGCCGTCTGTATCCAGCACGAGATGGACCACCTCGAGGGGGTACTCTTCATCGACCACCTGTCGAGACTGAAGCGGGACCGCGCCATGGCCAGGGTCAAGAAGAACGCAAGGCTGGCCGCTTGATGGCCCGCCGAGCAACAAGCCCCGCGACACGCCTCAAGCGCGCGCGCGACCGCATCATCGATCACACCGGTCGCCGCCGGCTGACGCGCAACGAGAAGGTCGGCGTGGCCAGCGTCGCAACCCTGATCGGCGTCGCCGCCCTGGGCCTCATCGCCGGCATGCTGCTGGACCGGCTGCTCGATTTCGACGACGCCCTGGACGCCGGCGGCGAATGGGACGAAGGCGGCGGCGTCTCGACCCGCTGGGACTGAAGATTGAATTTTTGCCGTTTGAGCGTTACCTGTAACGCATGGCGAGTTCAGCAAAACGCGTGGCCCAACATCGTGCGTCCCTGAGGGCGCAAGGGCTGAAACCTGTCCAGATCTGGGTCCAGGACAGTTCGGCACCGGGGTTCGCCGAGTTGGCTCGCGACTGGTCCCTTTCGCTGAGGGATAATCCCGAGGAAACGGGCCTCACTACAGTCCTCGAGGCACAGACGGCCGGGACGGAGGGCTGGGCTTGGAGCGAGGAGACGTAGTGGTCGTGGCCTTGCCGGGCGATTACGGCAAACCACGACCCGCGCTGATCGTTCAGGCTAATGTCTATCGGGAGACAATGGCGGTCGTGGTCCTGCCGATGACGTCTGAAATCCTCGGTCCGTCCGGCCCTCGCATCCACATCGAACCCTCCCCCGAAAATGGCCTGCGAATTCCGTCGAGGGTGATGGTCGACAAGCCGGGCACGATCCCAAGGGAAAAAGTCGGTTCGCGTCTCGGCAGCCTGGCGGCTTCGGAGATGACCGCCGTGGATCGCGCCCTTGCCTTGTTCCTCGGCTTCGCCTGAGGCACACCCTCCCCCATGCGCCTCGCCTTCATGGGAACCCCCGACTTCGCCGTGCCGTCTCTGGCCGAGCTCATCGCTTCGGGCCATGAGGTCACGGCGGTGTATACGCAGCCGCCCCGGCCCAGGGGGCGCGGCCAGAAGCTCACACCATCGCCGGTCCACACCTTCGCCGAGACCATGGGCCTGCCGGTATTCACCCCGGACTCGATGAAGGCGACCGATGCCATCGAAACCTTCCGCAGCCTCGACGTCGATGCCGTCTGTGTCGTCGCCTACGGCCAGATCCTCAAGCGCGAGGTGCTGGAGGCTCCGCGCCTCGGCTGTTTCAACCTGCACGGCTCGCTACTGCCGCGCTGGCGCGGCGCGGCACCGATCCAGCGATCCATCATGGCCGGCGACCGCCAGACGGGCGTTCAGGTCATGCGCATGTCCGAAGGTCTGGACGAGGGCGCGATCCTGCTGTCCGAGATGCTCGACATCCGTCCCGACGACACCGCCGCGACGCTGTCGGAACGGATGTCGCACATCGGCGCCAGCCTGTGGCCCCGCGCGCTGGCCGCCTTGGAACGTGGCGGGGTCGAGGGGACCCAACAGGTCGGCGAGCCGACCTATGCGAAGAAGATCACGCCAGCCGAGACCCGTATCGACTGGACCCGCCCGGCGGCCGAGGTCGACGCCCGCATCCGTGGTCTTTCACCGTTTCCCGGCGCGTGGTTCGAGGCACCGGGGCCCGACGGCCCGGTGCGCATCAAGGTCCTGATGTCGCGCGTTTCGCCGAGCGGCTCGGGTGCGCCGGGCGAAGTGCTGGACGGCGACCTGCACATCGCCTGTGGCGACGGCGTGGTGCACCTGCTGCGGGTGCAGCGCGCCGGCAAGGCGGCCCAGACCCCGGACGAGATGCTGCGCGGCTTCCCTCTCGCCGCCGGGACGATACTTGATGCTGGGTCGCGCTCAGAAGGCTCCGCCTTCTCGACCCGACGCGACCGGGACTGATGCCCCGCTACCGCTTGACGGTCGAGTATGACGGCTCGGGCTATAACGGCTTTCAGGCCCAGCCCGGCCAGCCGACGGTTCAGGGCTCGATCGAGACGGCCATTGCGGCCTTCTGCGGCCAAACCGTCCGCATCGCTGCCGCCGGGCGCACCGACACGGGCGTTCACGCCACGGGTCAGGTCATCAGCTTCGACCTCGACAAGGCTTGGCCCGAGCGCACGGTGATGAACGCGCTCAACGCCCATCTGGTCGGCGAGGCGGTAACGGTGCTGGACTGCGCGGGGGTGGACGACGACTGGCACGCGCGCTTTTCGGCGACGGGTCGACGCTATCTGTATCGCATCCTGACCCGCCCCGGCCCGCCCGCGCTGGACCACGGCCGGGTCTGGCACATCCGCAAGACCGTCGACGCCGGGGCCATGCACGCCGCGGCGCAGGCTCTGGTCGGCCTGCATGACTTCACCACCTTCCGCGATGTGAACTGTCAGTCGAAATCGCCTCAGAAGACGCTGGACGTCGCCCGGGTGAGCCGCAGCGGCGACGAGGTACATCTGGTGTTCGAGGCGCGCAGCTTCCTGCATCGTCAGGTGCGCTCAATGACCGGGACGCTGGCCGAGGTCGGGCTGGGCCGCTGGACCGTCGACGACGTCGCGGCGGCGCTCGCGGCGCGTGACCGCGCGACCTGCGGGCCCGTGGCTCCGTCTGACGGCCTCTACCTGACCGGCGTGGTCTACTGACGACACGAAAAGGCCCGCCGGACATCGGCGAGCCTCCAGTTCGAGCGAGCGAGCGTAAGGCTAGCGGCGGACTTCTTCCGAGGTGGTCGTGACGGCCTTGCCGGCGGCGGAGACGTCGCGGCCGACGCCCGACACAGTGTTGCAGGCCGAAACCGCCAGGGCGGCGGCGACGAGGGTCAGGGTGATAATCTTTTTCATGGCAATCCCTTTGGGTGGTGTGAAGCGTCACCGGAAACGCAGGCGTGACTGCAGGGTTGCATGGTCAAGTCGGGGGTCGATCTGCTAACCCGCCCGCATGACCCAGCCCGCGAACACCGCCGCCCGCCGTCTTGTCGAAACTCTCGTCATGAACGATATCGACCGCGTCTTCTGCGTGCCCGGCGAAAGCTATCTGGCCGTGCTCGACGCCCTGGCCGATGTGCGCGACCGGATCCAGGTGATCGCCTGTCGCCACGAGGCCGGCGCCGCCAACATGGCCGAAGCCTATGGCAAGCTGACCGGCAAGCCGGGCGTCTGCATGGTCACCCGCGGTCCCGGCGCGACCCACGCCTCGATCGGCGTGCATACGGCGCATCAGGACTCGACCCCGATGATCCTGTTCGTCGGCCAGATCGCCCTGACCGACCGCGGTCGCGGGGCCTTTCAGGAAGTCGACTATCGCGAGGTCTTCGGCGGCCTGGCCAAATGGGCGACCGAGATCGAAAGTCCGGAACGCACGGTCGAGGTGGTCGAACGCGCCTTCGCCACCGCGCTTCAGGGCCGGATGGGGCCGGTGGTCATCGCCCTGCCCGAGGATATCCTGCACGCCGACGGCGGCCCGGCTCCGATCCGGCCGGTGACGCCCGCGAAGGCGGCGCTGGACCCGGCCTTCGTCGAACAGGTCCGCGCCCGT
>Ga0105049_10003158_pt1 | contig 19509 bp, 19 predicted proteins | sample MAT06_FD_78087 | JGI IMG/M metagenome (GOLD analysis project Ga0105049, IMG submission 78087) | Freshwater microbial communities from Lake Fryxell liftoff mats and glacier meltwater in Antarctica - MAT-06 | ecosystem: Environmental > Aquatic > Freshwater > Ice > Liftoff microbial mat | place...
CGCGTCGTCGTCCGCGGCGAGGTCTGCACGCTCGAGCGCACCGATGCCGTGCTCGCGCAGGCGGCCGTCGAGGTCATGCGCGACAATGCGTCGATGCTGACGCGCGGCATCCAGGTGTCACAAGCGGATGCCGGGATGCCCGCCGGTGCGAGCCAGTTCATGACCCGCGAGGGCATGAAAACGATCTTCTCGATCGACGCCAACCAGCTCAACCAGCAGATCGCGGCGAAGATCAAGGCGAAGGAGCTGCGGCGCGGTGCACCCGCGTGGCGCGGCTCGTCGGATCTCGAGCGCAACCCGGCGATGCGCGGGGTGATCGTGCTGTCGATGCTCGCCGCGATCGCCCTCTGCGGCGGTGCGCTGTTCTTCAGCGGCGGCAAGGCCCTCGTCAATCACTCGTTGTCATCGGCGCACTCGAGCGTTGCGTTCACCGATCAGGTGAGCAGCAAGGGTGGCGGCGTCACCGTCTGCGGGGCCTGTCACGGCGTCGGCGCGTCGGTGAAGGAAGACGCGTGCACGAGCTGTCACGACGGCTTCGAGACGCGGCACAAGGAATACACCAGGGGCGCGCACAGCGATCAGACGTGCGGCGATTGCCACGCCGAGCACATCGAGGTCGCCGCGGGCGATCACTCGCTCGGCGCGCGCGTGAAGTGCGACGGCTGTCACCCGAGCGCCGAGGAGCGCAGCAAGGGGATCACCCAGCAGCACGGCGACGCGTTCCAGTCGATGGGCCCGGCGGCGAACGAGGCTGGCTCGATCCCGGCGAAGCCGAAGTTCAGCTTCGCCAAGGACAACAAGACCCGCACCGCGGATCTCGAGGCGTTCCACGTCGCGCACACCCGGTTGAACATCAAGGGGAAAGAGGTCGGCATCGGCTGCAACGCCTGCCATTCGAACGGCGATGGTAAGAGCGGCGCGCTCACCGAGAACACCGCTCTCGACTTCGTGTGTTTCCGTTGCCACGACGCGCCCAAGCAGGGCGATCGGATCAACTGCGAGAGCTGTCACTCCACCGAGCACGCTGGAAAGAAGCTCGTCCACAGCACCGGCTCGAGCGAGGACGAGCTGACGCCGCCGAGCCCGATCGGGTCGGTCGGCTGGGCGGCAGGCATCGCGTTCGTCGGGCTGTTCCCGGGCGTGCTGTTCGGGGTGATGGTGCGCGCGCGCCGTCGCCGGACGCAGGCCAAGATCGTCGAGAAGATGCTCGGCGCGCCGGCCGAGGTCGTGAAGCGCCTCGTCCACTCGATCAACGACAGCAAGTGTGTCGGCTGCTCGATGTGCGTGCAGGCATGTCCTGCGAGCGTGCTCGAGCTCGTCGATCACAAGTCGCGCGTCGTCAACTTCGACGCGTGCATCCAGTGCAAGCGCTGCGAGAAGGCCTGCGCGTTCGACGCGCTACGGATGCATGATGCGGACAAGCCGCCGCCGATGATCCCGATGCCGTCGGTCGACGCCTATCACGAGACGCCGGTCCAGGGCATGTACCTGATCGGCCAGGCCTCGGGTGTGCCGCAGGTCAAGAACGCGACCAACCTCGGTCGTGCGTGCATCCAGCGCATCGTCCAGGCCGGCTACAAGCCCGGCGCGGGTCGCGCGCTCGGTGCCGAGTATGACGCCATCATCGTCGGCTCCGGTCCCGCGGGTCTGTCGGCCGCGCTGACCTGCGTCGAGCTGGGGCTGTCCTACGTCGTGCTCGAGAAGGAACGCCAGCTGTCGTGGACGATTCGCAACTACTACCACAAGGGTAAAGAGGTGATGGCCGAGCCCAACGACGTCGGGCTCGAGGCCACCCTGCCCCACTGGGATAGCTCGCGAGAGGAGCTCCTCGGCGCGTGGGAGGAGCTCGTGCAGCAGCACCAGGTACCGATCAAGTATCTGCACAACTGCGTCGACGTGAAGAAGAACGGCGAGGTGTTCACCGTGAGCTGCGGCGACGGTAAGAACCCGCCGATCGCCACGATGACTGCCGGCCGCGTGATCATCGCGATCGGAACGCTCGGCAACCCGCGCACGGTGGGCGCGCCCGGCGATCATCTCGAGAAGGTGAAGAACTCACTCGTCGACCCGAACGAGTGGCGTGGCAAGAGCATCCTCGTGATCGGCGGCTCCGATTCCGGCGTCGAGGTCGTGATGGCGCTCGGTCGTCCGGAGCTTTCGAACAAGGTCTATCACTCGCAGCGCGGTGCGAAGCTCGAGGGCGTCAAGCCCAAGAACTTGAAGCTCATGAAGGACGCGCTCGCCGCCGGCAAGTACGAGCAGCGGTACGCGACGACGATCGCCGAGATCACGCCGACGCACGTCGCGCTCGTCCACAAGGACGACGGTCGTCGCGAGGATCTGCCGAACGACGCGATCTTCGCGATGATCGGCGGCAACTCGCCGCAGAAGTGGCTGCAGCAGATCGGCGTCCCGTACGTCGAGAAGCCGCACAGCTGGTCACCGCCGCGGACGGATCTGCTCTCGCAGAAGACGGCCGAAGGCCTGGTGCCCGTGGGTCAGCAGCTCCGGCGTCTGCCGCGGCGGCCGATCCCCGAGCGCAAGCCACACCATTGATTGATCGACCGATCGATTGATTGATCGATCGTCGCTGCGGGTGGCAGATCTCGACCTGCCCGGAGCCACCCAAAGCGGGCAGCGGAGCTCGGCCTGCGACACACGCGGGGTTGGTTGTCTCCGGCACGCGCAAAGCGGGCAGCGGAGCTCGGCCTGCGACACACGCGGGGTTGGTTGTCTCCGGCTCGCGCCGGCTAGCGCAGGTTGTGGCGCCAGGACACGCCCACCAACTTTCGCACGGTTGGCGCGGCCCAGGGCTTGCCTGTTACCCCTTCTGTCGACCAGGAGCTCGCCATGCGCCACGCCTATGCCCTAACGCTGATCCTCGCCGCGTGCAGCTACGAGCCGTCTCCGAGCGGGGAGGTCGGCGTCGACGCAGCGACCATCGACAACACTCCGCCGGACGGACCGGCCCAGCTGGTGGACTCGCTCGACGCCGCGGTGCTCGACGCGCCGCCGCAGGTGACGTGCACGACCTCGGACAGCACGCTCGCGCTCTGCCTCGAGCTCGAGGATGAAGGCACGGCCGTCGCGATCGATGGCTCGGGCAAGAATCACGATGCGCAAGTGGTAGGCGCGACCGCGTTCACGCGCGATGTGCCGGCGACCTCGCGAGCGCTGACGCTGTCGTCAATCTCCTCGATGATGGTCGCCGACTCGCCGGACTTCGACCTGCAGACGCTCACGATCTCGGCGTGGGTGCGGCGCACCGCACTGCCCGCGAACAATCAGCGGTTCGGGGTCGTCGATGTCGGACGCAAGCAGGCCGCGCTCGCGATCGACGCCGCCGGCAAGGTGGTCTGCATGGTGCGCACCGCGGCTGACATCTGGATCGGCACCGGTGGCGCGACCGCGGTCAACGAGTGGTCGCTGGTCGCGTGCACCTTCGCCGATGACGAGCTGTGTATGTACGTGTTCAAGAACGGCAGTGCGACGCCGACGGTGCAGTGCGGCTTCACCGATGGCGCGCCACTCGATCTGTCGATCGCCAGCGGCGGTGCGATCGGCGCGCTGTTCGATACGTCGAACCAGCCTGTCTCCAAGCTGATCGGCGCGATCGACTCGATCCGGATCTACAAGCGCGCGCTGACCGCGGGCGAGCTGTGCAGTGCGAACGGCATCTCGGGTTGCTGATAGCTGGCGGCTCTCTGGCGTAGGATTCGCGGATGCGAAGCATCTGCGCAGTCCTGGCCCCCCTGGTTGTCGTAGGCCTGTTCTCGTCTGCCGCCGAAGCCGACGTCACCAGGGCGTGGCAAGCGGCCAAGGACAACCTCCCCGCAGCAGCGTTCCCCGCGATCGCGGCGTTCGATGTCGCGGCGATCGTCAAGCTGCCCGCCTTCAACAAGGTGCTCGACGTCCTCCAGAACGAAAACCACGAGGTCAAGGAGGTGCTCGGCCTGTTCAAGAGCACGTGCAACCTCGATGTCACGACCTCCGTCGACGGCTTCGTGATCGCCGGCGATCCGGCAGGCCGCGATGACGACATCATGGTGTTCGTCCAGCTCAAGATCGATCGCGCGAAGACCAGCAACTGCATCGAGACGCTGCTCAAGACCGTCGAGAAGAAGCAGCAGGTCGACGTCAAGCAGGACGGCATGTTCTCGGTGGTCTCGGTCGGCAAGGAAACGGGCTACTTCGCGTGGGTCGCGCCGAACGTCGTCGCGTTCGCGCTCGACCCCGAGAACAAGTCGCGTGTCGAGGGCTTCCTCAGCACGAAGGGCTTTGCGAAAGGGCCGGTCGGTGCGCTGCTCGGCAAGCTGGACCCCAAGGCGGTCGCGTTCGGCGCGATCAAGACCGCCAAGCCGATCGATCGCGATCTGCCGGTGACCTCGGCGTACGGCAACGCGGTGCTGAACGGCACCACGGTGAGCGCCACCGTCGTCGGGACCGCCACGGATGCCGGCACGGCCGCCAAATTCGCCGACGGGCTCAAGCAGGAGCTCGCGAAGATGGCGAAGCGCGATCGCACGCCGGCCGTCGCGAAGAAGATCCTCAACGCGATCTCGATCGCGGCCTCGAACACGGACATCACGATCAAGGGCAGTGTCGCGACCGGCGATTTGCTCGAAGCGATGCTCGAGATGACGAAGAAGACGGCGGAGCCGCCGCCGCAGGCGCCCTGACGATCGTAGGATGCCCGCCATGCGAAGCATGTGCTGGGCAGTTCTCGTGACGTGGCTCGCGGCGACCCGCGCCGATGCCGATACCACCAAGGCGTGGACCACGGTCAAGGACAACGTCTCCGCGAACACTGACATCGTGCTGGTCGTCGATGCCGCGGTGGTCACCAAGACCGCCGCGTTCGGGGAGTTCTTCGACCTCGTTCGCCCCGTCGATCGGAGCAAGGCGTCGGCCTGCCTCGAGGCCGCGCTCAAGAAGATGATCAGCAAGACGGCGACGGTCAAGCAGGACGGCATCTGGTCGATCGCAACAACGATGCCGGCGAATCCCTGATGCCCAAGTCCACCTACGAGCTGGTCTTGCTCCCCGGCGACGGTATCGGCGTCGAGGTGATGGCGGAGGCGCGCGCGCTGGTCGAGCTGGTCGCCGCGGATCTCGGCGTCGGCTTCGCGCTCGACGAGATCGCCTGCGGCGGTAACTTCTTCCTCCAGCACGGCACCAGCGACTGGCCCGCCGGCTCCGAGGAGAAGTGCAAGGCCGCCGATGCGATCCTCCTCGGTGCGGTCGGCGCGAGCGGCCCCGACGGCAGCCCGGTACATCTGCCCGATGGCAAGATGGCGGGCTGGAACCCGGTGATCGGCAACCGGATGCGACTCGACCTGTACGCGAACATTCGCCCCGTGCGCTGCCTGCCCGGCACCAAGCATGGGCTGTCGGGGGTGTTCCGCGAGGTGTGGTCGGCCGACAAGGTCGACATGATCATGATCCGCGAGAACACCGAGGGCCTCTACTCGGGCATCGGCGAGCGCACCGCGGATCGCGCGACGGACACCCGGGTGATCACGCGCAAGGCGAGCGAGCGCGTGATCCGCAAGGCGTTCGAGGTCTCGAAGCAACGCGGCAAAGGCGCCCCTGCCGACGGCAAGCTGCGCGTCACCTGCATCGTCAAGCACAACGTCCTCACCGGCTGCCGGTTCTTCCTCGATGTGTTCCGCGAGGTCGCGAAGGAGTTTCCCGGCATCGAGCCCGACGTCGCGATCGTCGATTCGTTCGCGATGTTCGTGCTCACGCAGCCCGAGCGCTACGACGTCTGCGTCACCACGAACATGTTCGGCGACATCCTCACCGACCTCGCGTCGGTGCTGCAGGGCGGCATGGGCATGGCGGTCGGCTGCAACGTCGGCGACGACCACGCGATGTTCGAGCCGATTCACGGCTCGGCACCGCCGCTCGCCGGCAAGGACAAGGCGAACCCGCTCGCGATGATGCTGGCGACCGGCGAGATGATGGGCTGGCTCGGCAACCGTCATGGCGACGAGCGCCTGCTTCGTGCGAAGTCCGCGACTGATGCCGCGGCCGCGACGCTGGTCGAGCGCGGGGATCCGCTGACCTCGGATCTCGGCGGAACGTCAGGCTCCAAGGCCGTCGCGCAGGCGATGCGCGATGAAGTGCACCGTCGTCTGAGCTGCTAGATCCCCGCGGCGATCAGGCGCGGATCCTCGACGATCACCGGCGCGCCGATCCGGCCGCGCATCGTCGGGGTGTTGCCGCCATCGCGATGAAACGCGAGCTCGGCGACCGCTTCGTCCTCGATCACGCCGGTCACGGCGAGCCCCGGCCCATCGGCCAGGATCGACGCGATCTCGAGATCACCGGCGAGCGCGAAGTCGAGAGGTACGCCCATCCGTTCGAGCCGGGGGTCGCCGCGCTCGACGACGCTCCGGTGAGACAACACGCTCGCCGGCTTGACCCGCGTGACGCCCGTGACCAGCACCGGTCCACGCCCTTCGACCTCGAGCAGAAACGGCGTCGTCTCGCTTCGGCGCAGCAACACCGCACCGTGACGATCCTTGACCATCGCGTGCTCGAGTAGCACCGAGCTGTCGGTGGAGTGAAGTGATTGCACGGTGCCGCGAAACCGCCGCGCGATGCCGTACAGCGTGATCGACCCGGGTGCCGGAAGCGGCACCGGTAACGCGATGCCCGCGATCGCCGCGCGATGACGACTCTTGCGAAACTTGTCGACACCGAGCGCGATCAAGCTCCCCACCGCGAACGGCGCGAGGATCGGCAGCGCGAGCGAGCTGCCCGCGAGGAACGCCGTGATCAGCCCCCAGTCGCGGCGATCGATGATCTGCATGTCGCGGTAGTGGAGGAGCTCGCGAACGAGCTCGACTGGCGCGGTCATCGGTGCGCCGCACTCGACGCACATCGGTGTCGGTGGCTGGAGCAACCGACACTTCACGCAGCAGAACGTCGAAGACGACCCCACGTCCGCTCAGTCTGGCACACGTAGCGCCGAGCAACGAGCAGGTTAGCGTCGAGGGATCATGGAGCGCGAACCCGAGTGTGAGTCCGTGCTTCCCACGGCCCTGTGTCGTCACAAATGAGTGCCGGGAGCCGGACTCGAACCGGCATTCCGATAAAGGAAGCGGCTTTTGAGACCACCGCGTCTACCATTTCGCCATCCCGGCGTTCGGTGCCACGAAGCCACCAACGCTGCTTCATAGCACCGAACAAGAAACGCGCCGAAGCGGAGCCTCGACGCGTGTCTCTTCTTCTGTTTTGTCGTTCCAGTGGAACGACGGCTTACATGGCGCTGCCGCCACCTTCCGGGGCACCCGAGCCCGAGCCCGTATCGCCCGAGCCCATGTCCGAGCCAGCGGCCGGAGCCGAGCCCGAGCCGGTGTTCATGGTGTTGGTCGTCTTCTTGCCACCGCAGGCGGCGAGGGAAGCGATAACGATTGCTGCAAAAAACATCTTCTTCATCGGTCTAGTCCTCTCTTGGTCTGTCTTTTCTGGGTCTTGATTGAAACGAAAACGATTCGAACTCCCAAAAAACTCGCCGACCAACAGGACGACGAGCAAAAACGTTAGTGCGGTACGGGGACCGCGCAGGGATCCTCGTCCGGGGTCTCGGTCGGCTTCTCGGGCGACGCGCTGCCCTTCGAGGCCTTGGGCTCGACAATCCGTGACGCCCCTGCCGAACCAGCACCGTTGGTGGGCGTCGGCGACTTCTTACCGCCGCACGCGGCGAGCAGGAGCACGAGCAGATTTCCAACCAAGTTGGATTGCATCATCCTCACGATGACGACCCCGCTTCCGCAGCTGGAGTCGCAAGCTCGGCGAGAGCCGACTCGAGCTCGCCCCGGGCATGGGTATCGTGCTTCTGCGTGGAGATCGTGATCCCCCGCCGGTAGACGTCCGCCGCTTCGTTCCCGCGACCGAGCGCCGCGAGCGTCCCACCGGCCATCAGGTAGGTCGCGACGTACTCGGGGAACTCGGTGAGCAGCTCCTGGAACGCCGACCACGCGAGATCGAGCTCGCCGACCCGCTTGTGCTCCATCGCCAGGCCGTACCGAGGGAACGGATCCTTCGGGCTCTTCGCGATGAAGGTCTTGAAGGTGGCGATGCGGTCCATGGGAACTGGGAGCAGACGGGTTGAGCGGGAGAAAGCCCGTGACTCAACGCGGCAGGTCGAGGTTACTTACAGGGGGCGGAAGATAGGCACGCTCCCGGGGTAAAGGCCAGTCCGGTCAGACGATTTTAGGTCCGCCAGAACGTGCTACCGTTGCGAGCGGTCCACGGTGGAGCGACCAAATCGTAGCTTTATAGGGGTCGATCTCGGCGGGGGCCGGGGCAAGACCACGGCCGTGGCCGAGCTCCGGGCGACTCCGGATGGAGTCGAGGTCCTCGAGGTTGCCAGCCGGGCCCAGAAACAACCATGGACCGACGAGACGCTGGTTCAGCGCCTGATCGCGGCCACCGAGTCGGTGATCGCGATCGATGCTCCCCTCACCCGCCCTGCCTGCGGCCGTTGCGAGCGGCCGGTATGTCCCGGGATGGAGAGCTGCGAGGAGCCGGCCGTGATCTGGCTGCGGACCGAGGGTCGATCGCTGATTCGCAAGGTCGCTGAAGCCGCGTCGGGCGATCGGGCTCGCACGATCAGCCAGGGCGCGCAGGTCCAGCTCGCGCCGTATGCGCATCGCGCAACCGAGGTCGACGTCGTCTACCGCCGCGGTCTGCTCCCGATCTCGACGCTCGGCGCCGCGAACCACGCGATCGGCGCGCGCGCCCATCATCTCCATCGCCGGTTGCGCAGCGCCGGTTTCGAGCTCCACCGGAACCTGATCGAGGTCTCTCCCGCGGCCACGATCTCAGCGCTGTGTGGGATCCGCGCCGCGCGTGGCTACAAGCGCGACGCCGACCCGTGGCGCACCCGGGCCCTGATCCTCGAGCGACTCGGTGATCTGAAGTTCGCACCACGCTCGCGGATGGCGCGCGAGGACGTGCTGCAGAACGATCACTGCTTCGACGCGCTGATCGGCGCGTACACCGCGTATCGCTGGGCACACGAGGGTTGGCCCGCACCATCGCCACCGTTCGACGAGGACGGCTACCTCGTCGTGCCGCCCGCTTAAGTCAGCGTCTCGTACGCCGCGGTGATCTCGGCGAACCGCCGCTCCAGCACCCGGCGTCGTACGACATCGACGTCGGGCTGCAGATCGGGATGCAGCGCACGCGCGAGCTTGCGATACGCGCGCTTCACCGTGTCGAGGTCCGCGGCCGCGTCGATGCCGAGCATGCGCATCGCGGCTTGCCGGCGCGCATCGAAGGCGCTGGCTGGCGGCGCGGAGACGTGATCGAAGGGCGGCTGCTGCGGGAACCGCGTCGGTCGCGATTGCTCGGCGACCACACCCTCGACATCGAGCGCGCCGACCGCGCGAAGGAAGTGCACGAACGCGAGCAGCCGGAACCGCGGCGTGCGCGCTAGTGGCCAGATCTGATCGAGCCGGCGCGGCGCGGCCATCGCGATCAACATGCGGCGATCCGCTTCGTCGATTGGGGCCGGTGCGAGTTCGGAACGCAGGACGACGCGGATCCCCGCGAGCTCGCGAACGACCGCATCGGCGAGCGCACCGTCGAGCTGCGCCTCGAGATGCCCGCGCGCCCAGCCCGCGAGTGGAACGCCCGACGTCGGCCCGACCGGCAGCACACCGGTGACGCCACCTTCGAACACCAGCGAGAGATCCTGTGAGGCGAGCCGCGTGAGGCGCGCCGTCAGCGTCTTACGCGCGAGCTCGGGCCCGCCGGAGGTCACCAGAGCTGCCCCCTCCAGTTCTTTGACTCCAACAACCGCGTGTCCGCGCCGCAGCACGAACACCTCTGCACGTGCGAGGCGCGCGCAGATCGTGAGCACCCCACTCGCCTCGCCGAGACCGAGTCGATAGATCATGCGTGGAAGCTCTCCACGCACGAGCGTTCGCCGTAGCGATTCGGTCTCCCACATCTGCGGGCATCGTGGAGATCCACGATCGACCGGGCAATTTTTCAGCCGCCTCTATAAGCGAAACAAGCGAAACAAGCGGAGGCTCTCGTCGCCGCGCGAAGGCGCAGCGTCGACGAATCACATGAAGCCGGCTTTGCGGCGCTCGACGATGAACTCGGTCACCGTGTTGCGAACATCTTCGCGGAACGAAACCAAACCAGCAGCGATCTCGCGGAGCGAGGTCACGGCGGGCTTGTTATCGCAATCAACCCCGGGGGTGGCTCCACGCGACAGCTGACGGGCGCGCTCTGCAGCGAGCACCACGAGAGCGAAGCGGTTGGGCACCTTGTCCAGGCAGTCTTCGACGGTAACGCGCGCCATGGACCGCGGAACTTACTCGGTCCCTGGCAGGTGTCAAGTCCACCGCTTGCCAGACGTGACGGTTCCCCGTAGGCTAGACCTCCGCTGCTCCCCTACCGGCAAGTAGGCGGAACCGCTCTTAACTTATGTCAGTACGTCTTCCAGCACCCATTCCGCGGGGTCCGGTGTGTCTAGAGCTCGATTGGGATGCTCTCGAGATCGCGGTCGAGCGGAATTCGCCCGATACGGACAGCTACCTCGATCTGATCACCGGCCGGATCTTGACGATCACCACGGGCGACCCCGAGGCAGCCATCAACCGTCAGACCGTCTCGGACAATATCCGGAATTTCCTCCGCATCGAGCCGGCTTCGAGCCGCGAGCAGTACCGCTGGATGGAGAAGTTCGTCGGCAGCGTCGTCGACGAGCCGCTGCGCGAGCGGCTGATCATCTCGATCGACGGCAAGGGCGCGTTCCGCCGCTTCAAGGACGTGCTGCTCGCATATCCCGCCGAGCGCGAGCGCTGGTTCTCGTACCGCGCCGATCTGTTGCACTGGCACATCCAGAACTGGCTCGAGCAGCACGAGACCAGCACCTCCAACGAGCCGCCGTGGGGGACGGTCACCGCGCCGCAGGAGCTGCCCATGGTCGGCCGCCCGGTGGTCCATGGCACCGAGGGACCCGGTGAAGCACTGCGCCGCCAGGCCCGCGATCTGATCGAGACGATCCCGGCGATCGAGCTGCCCACCGCGATCGCGTTCCTCGAGTTCCTCAAGCAGCGGTCGGCGGATGCCGCCCGCGACGACAGCGACGACAGCGACGACAGCGACGACAGCGACGACCACGAGAAGGAGCGAGATCACGATCTCGACAACGACTCCAGCCTCGATCTCGTCGAACCTCGCATCGTGACATCGTAAGATCGCAACCATATGACCATCGAGCGAGCGATCACCACGCTCGTCCAGCAAGCCCCCGCGCTCGACCGCGCGCTGGCCGAGCAGTTGATCGCCGACCTCCGCGCGATCGCGCCACCGCGCGCCCCGCTCGCGCTCGCGATCGCAGACGTCGTCGAGCTGGTGCTCGAGCAGCGCGTCGATCAAGGCATCGCCCTGCCCGCCCTGGCGATGGCGTGCGCGACGCTCGCCGACTTCGAGCGTACGCAGAGCACGCGCGAGCTCGACGCCGCGCGCTACGAGATCGAGACGCTGCTGCCGGTGCCGGGTGCTCGGCCGCCGAAGCTCCAGACACCCGACGTCAGCATCATCCAGCTCACCCGCGGACCGCGACCGCGAACTTGAGGTAGTTGCCCTCGGGGAAGCCCGGCACCGTCGGGAAATCGGACGGCAACGTACGCCGATCGACGATCTGGAGCCGCGTATCCGCACCGAGCGCACCGTCGGCGAGTGCGAGCTCGAACTCTTGCGCTGACATCTTGTGCGTCGAGCTCGCGGCGACCAGCAGACCACCGGGCGCGAGCACCTCGAGCGAGGCGCTGATCAGCTCCGCGTAGTCGCGTACCGCGCTCCACGGCTTGCCGCCACGTGCGGCCGCGCTCGCGAACGCCGGTGGATCGAGGACGACCATGTCGAACTGTCGCTTGCGCTCGACGAACCGCGCGAGGACCTTGAACGTGTCGCCGACGATGTGCTCGACCTTCTCGGCGTCGAACCCCGACGCGGTGAAGTTGCGTCGCGCGCGTGCGTGCGCCTTCGCGGCGACATCGACCGCGCAGACCTCGGTCGCACCACCAGCCTGCGCGTAGACGCTGATCGCGCCGGTGTACGAGAACAGGTTCAGGACGCGGCGATCCTTCGCCCAATGGCGCACCGCGCGACGGCCTTCGCGCAGATCGGCGAACAGGCCAGTCGACAGCGGGGCGGTGACGTCGACATAGAACTTGAGATCGTCCTCGACGACCTCGAGCTCGACCGGCGCCGGATTGCCGCGCACGAGTTCCGCCGCGGCCTGGCGCGGAGCCTCGCCGGCGAGTGACTTGTAGCGCCGCTGCTCGTAGATCGCCGACGGCTTGAGCTCGGCCTCGAGCGCGTTGTAGAGCGCGTCGCGCAATTTGGTCACGGCGTTCGTGTAGAGCTGGACGACGAGATAGTTGTTGTAGCGATCGACCGCGATCCCCGGCAGTCCGTCGGACTCGCCGTTGACGAGCCGGATCGCTCCCAGCTTCTCGGAGGCGAGCAGCTTCGTGCGCAATCCGACCGCGGCCTTGATGCGTGCCGCGATCAGCGCGGCATCGATCGAAACATCCGCGCGCCGGACGAACACGCGCACCGCGATCACCGAGTCGGCGTCGTAGAGACCGCGCCCGACGACCTCACCATCGAGGTCGACAAGATCGATCGTGGTGCCCGGCTCGACGGTGAGCGGCCGCGGGCCGAGCGCCTCGCGATAGACCCACGGATGCCCGGCACGGATCCGGTGCGCGACGTCGGGAGACAGCCGCACGGTGTTCTTGCGCACGATGGGCAGCCCGCGAGCCGATCCGCGCCGGGGAGTTTCTCTAGCCATTTCCAGGAGCTTTTAACCTCGGGGATTGATCGATCTCCAGGTAATGGGGGCTGCAAAGTGCGCTTCAAAGTTTCGGTAGACAACCCATAACGGTCTTCGTAATGTGCGCCGCCGTTAACCTACTATGCAGACCTCACAACCTCTGGTGGCCACCCTCGAGCCTGTCCGGTTCGGAGAGTTCCTGCGCGATCGCGCCCTGATCTCGGACGAGCAATGGCTGGCAGCGCTGGCCCATCACTGGAGCGCGTCACGCCGGCGAAAGCTCGGGGCCGCCATCATCGAGATGGGGTTCCTGAGCGTTGACGTGCTGGAGTCCGAGGCGCGGGTCTTCCACGACGATCTGGAGGTCGTCGAGGTCGTCGAGGTCGTTCCGCGCTCGGAGCGGGCCACGATTCCCAGCATGCCCATGCCGATGGACTGAAACGGTCCTTCACTTTAGTTTTCGCGCACGAACGTCTTTAGATCGCCTACAGTCCTTTCGCTCGACGCCCTGTTGGCGGCGAGCTCCGCGGGAGACTCATGATGGCTGTCGATTCGAAGCTCGGGGAAACGAAGCTCGGTATGGGAGCGAACACGAGCGGTACCAATGGTGCCGCCGCGACGCCATCCACCGTTGCCGCCGCCGCCGCTGCTGCGGAAGGCTCTGGACTCAACAAGCGCGCCAAGCGCACGTCGTCGCTGATGCGGACGGCATCGGCGCTGCCGAAGGTCGAGCACTCTCTCGACGAGTTCATCGCACGCGCAAATCAGACGCTGGTCGATGTCTCCACCTGGGGCGCTGGCGATCAGCAGGCGAAAGACGTTGAAGACAAGCGCCGCGAGCAAGACGCGCAGCGCTGGAAGCAGGCCGAGACGCAGATGAAGGAGGGCGATGCGCGCGAGCAATCGCTCCGCCGTCAGCTCGATGGGCTGCAGGGCAAGCTCGCCGAGGCCGAGGCCCGCGCCGCGATCGCGATGTCGGCCTCGAGCAGCGGAGGGATGTCGCTCGCCGCGGTGGCCGCCCAGGATGCCGCGCTCTCCGACCTCCGCTCGCAGGTCGACGCCGCTCAGTCGAAGATGAAGGCGTCGGACGCCAAGTCGGCCGATCTCTCGATGCAGCTCCAGGTCGTCAAGACCCAGCAGGCAGTCGCCGCCTCGCCGTTGCCGATCGCGTTCGATCGCAGCGGTGGAATCTCCAATGAAGACGCCGACGAGCGCGTCCAGATTGCAGAGGCGAAGGCTGTCAAGGCGCTCGCCGCCGCCCGCGCCGCCGCTGCCGGTCTAACCGTCTCGTCGGCGGATCTCGCGGCGATCGAGAGTGGTCTCGTCGTCCCGCAGACGACCAAGCGCGGGACGCCGTGGATCGCGATCATGCTCGCCTTTGCCGGCGGCATCGCGATCATGTTCGTGATCTGGAAGTTCGCGCTTTCGGGTGGCAACGACAAGCAGGTCGTCGCCAATCAGTCCACGCAGCCCGCGCCGGCACCTGCGGTCGCCCCGGCCACGCCACCAACCCCTGCTGCCAAGCCGACGGTCACCCCGATCGACGATTCGCCGACCGCGGTCCCCGCGGCCGCGCCGACGGCCGAGCCGATCGAGCCGATTGTCGAGCCGACCAAGCCGGAGCCCGAGCCGGTCAAGGCCGAGCCCGGGCCGGTCAAGCCCGCCGTCAAGGCCGAGCCGGTCAAGCCCGCCGTCAAGGCCGAGCCGGTCAAGCCCGCCGTCAAGGCCGAGCCCGAGCCCGTCAAGGCCGAGCCGGTCAAGCCCATCATCCTGGAGAAGAAGCCGAAGCCGGCCGTCAAGAAGGTCACCCCGGCGCCGCAGCCGGCCGTGAAGCCCGCGACCCCGAAGAAGGTCACATCCAAGGTCGTCGATCCCTTCGATGACGCCCCGAAGAAGCCGGCCGTGGCTCCCGCGACGAAGAAGCCCGCCGTCATCGACCCGTTCTGAGTCGCCCGTTCTGAGTCGCGATTTCACGTCAACACGCCCACCCTGCCCGGTGGGCGTTGTCGGTTTCGGGTCAGTAGAATTCCGGTTCAACCTGCATCAGTTTTCCGACGAGGAACGCGGGTCAGATCCTCGTTGCATCCCCTGCGTTGCTGCGATAAGTACCGACCGTTGTGTGGGGTTTCCTCATGCCGCACCTGGAGGACTCGTGAAGCGATCCATCATCACTCTTGTTCTCGCGCTCGCAACTGCACTCGCGGCGACCGCGACTTCGTCGACTGCATATGCCCAGGCGCCGAGCCAGGCTGATCTCGACAAGGCGAAGAAGGCCTTCATGGAGGGCAAGGCGTTCCACGAGGGCGGCAAGTACGAAGAGGCGATCTCGAAGTACAAGGAGGCGTACAAGCTCTCCAAGAAGCCGGTCCTCCTCTACAACATCGCGATCGCGATGGAAGAGGCGCAGATGGATGACCTCGCGCTGATGAACTTCCGCAAGTTCCTCGCCGAGGCAGACCCCGCCGATCCGCAGCGCCCCACCGCCGAGACCAAGGTCAAGATGCTCGAGAAGAAGCTCGGCGTCGGCGGCAACACGCAACCAACCGGCACCAACCCGCCGGACAAGAAGCCGCCCGAAGTGAAGCCTCCGGTGTCGGTGAAGCCGGCCGGCACGTACACCGAGACGGATTTCCAGCACGTCGTCGTCGACACCGCACCGCCGGGCAAGCCGCTCGACGTCACCGCGTTCGTCCCCGAAGACTCCGGCTTCACGGTCACGCTCAACTACCGCACCGCCGGCGAGGGGAAGTTCTCCAGCAAGCTGATGAAGTGGCGCTACAAGGAGCTGGTCGCGCGCATCCCGGCCCAGAAGATGATCGGCAGCGCCGTCCAGTACTACCTCGACGTCAAGGACCAGGCCGGTGCACCGATCGCGAAGTCCGCCAAGGCGACGAGCCCGAACCAGGTGTTGATCGAAGCGGGTGCCACCGTGCGCTTCTATCCCGACATGACCGACGAGGGCGACGCGAAGGTCACCCCGAAAGACGTCGTCAAGTCGGACGACGATGACGACCCGCTGAACAAGAAGAAGCCGAAGCCGGACGACACGATTCCCACCGGTCCGGTCACGCCGGGCACCGGGCTCACCGATGTCGGCTCGTCGAGCTTCGGCAAGGCGAAGTGGGGTACGACGATCGCTGGCGGCGCACTGCTCGGCTTCGCGGCGCTGTCGTTCGTGCAGGCGAAGAAGTTCGGCAGCGCGCTCGAGGACGACAGCACGCAGTGTGGCGCTCCGCCGTGCCGCGCCTTCACCACCGCCGACGATACGTATGCAAAGGGCGTCGAGGACACTGGCAAGCGGTGGAACACGTTCTTCAAGGCCGGCGTCGTGGTCGGCGTCGGCGTGTCGGCGGTCGCTGGCTACTTCTGGTACAAGGAAATGAAGGCCAGGAAGCGCGGTGAGATGAAGGTCTCGACGAGCGCGAAGGCCGCCGAGGCGAGCTCGTGGATCGTCGTTCCGGCGATCGGAGAGCACACCGCTGGTGCAACAGCCGCGGTGCGGTTCTAGGAGTTATCGATGAAGGCCTATCTGTTCTGTTTCCTCGCGGTCGCTGCCTGCAGCCCGTACGATCCGGATCTCGGTGCTGCGCCGTATCTGTGCAGCGCCGGTTCGCCGCTCTGCCCCGAGGGCTACACGTGTCAGTCGACCGGTCAGGCCGCGCCGAAGGACATGGCGTGCCTCCCCGTCGGCGGCATGCTCCCCGACGGTGGGAACTCCGGCTTCCAGTGCCTCGAGGATACGTTCGGTCAGAACGACTCGATCCAGGGTGCGTTCCAGACGCCGGTCGCCGCGCAGAACCAGATGTTCGCCGCGCTGACCTCGCTCTGCCCCGAGGCCGACAAGGACCACTACGCGATCACGATCACCTCGCCGACCACCATCCGCGTGTCGACCACGTGGGAGAGTGGGATGCCGGTCAACGTGCAGATCCTGAACGCGGGCGGTAGCTCGATCGGCAACGGCGGCCCGAAGGGAACGAACGAGAACTGCGTGTGCCTCAAGGACCTACCGCAGGCGACCTACTATGCGGCCGTCTCCGCAGGTCCGAGCGTGAAGAACAACTACCGCGTCGAGATCAAGGTGATCACGACCGCGGAGTGTATTGCTCAACCAGCCTGCAACTAGCTGAATCTCGCGGCCCAGCGACGCGCTTCCACCAGCTCGTTGTCGTTCCCCGCGACCTGGGCGAGCCGCAGCCCAGCGTCCAAGGTCACCTTCCCGCCGGAGTGAACGACATATTCGCGAGCGCAGCCAGCGCGGTCTTGGTAATCTGCCCGCTCGTTTGACGTCCGCCCAGGGACGGCGGTACGCTCGCCGAACCCATCGTTTTTCTTGGGGAGACGGGTCTTTGCCGGAGTACCAATGAGCCGCATCGGAGAGCTGCTGGTCCGCGAGAAAGTGCTCTCGCTGCAGCAGCTACAACAGGCACAGGATGAAGCAAAACGCACGGGCAAGCGGCTCGGCGCCACGCTGTCGCGCCTGGGCTATGTCGACGACCAGAAGCTGACCCAGTTCGTCGCGAAGCAGTACAGCCTGCCGTCGATCAACCTGAGTGAGATCGAGATCGACGCCGCAGTCTTGAAGCTGGTGCCTCGCGATATCTGCGAGAAGCATCAGGTCATTCCGGTTCGTCGCAACGGTCCCACGCTGGTCGTCGCGATGGCGGACCCGTCGAACATCTACGCGATCGACGAGCTCAAGTTCCTCACGCAGTACAACATCGAGCCGGTCGTCAGCTCCGAGGGCGCGCTCGAAGCAGCGCTCGCGCGCTACTACGACAAGGGTCCCGATCTCGACCAGATGATGGGCGAGCTCGGCGATATCGATAACGTCGATTTCTCCGCCGGCGCCGACGACGCGGTGAACGTCGTCGACCTCGAGAACCAGGCAGGCGAAGCGCCGGTCGTGAAGCTGTGCAACGCGATCATGTTGTCAGCGATCAAGAAGAAGGCGTCCGACATCCACGTCGAGCCCTACGAGAAGAGCTTCCGCGTGCGGTTCCGGATCGACGGCATTCTCCAGGAGGAGATGCGCCCGCCGATCAAGCTGCGCAATGCGATCACCTCGCGCCTCAAGATCATGGCGTCGCTGGACATCGCCGAGCGACGGCTCCCGCAGGACGGTCGCATCAAGCTGAAGATCGGCACCAACAAGGAGATGGACTTCCGCGTCTCCGTGCTGCCGACCCTGTACGGCGAGAAGATCGTCATGCGTCTCCTCGACAAGTCGACGCTGCAGCTCGACATGACGAAGCTCGGCTTCGATCAGGGGCCGCTCGATGCCTTCAAGATCGCGATCAAGAAGCCCTACGGCATGGTCCTGGTCACCGGCCCGACCGGTTCCGGCAAGACAACGACCCTGTATTCGGCGCTCTCGGAGCTCAACACGATCGATCGAAACATTTCAACGGCCGAGGATCCGGTCGAGTTCAACTTGCACGGCATCAACCAGGTGCAGATGCACGAGGACATCGGCCTGAACTTCGCCACCGCGTTGCGCGCGTTCCTGCGGCAGGACCCGAACATCATCATGGTCGGCGAGATTCGTGACTTCGAGACCGCCGAGATCGCCGTCAAGGCGGCCCTCACGGGTCACTTGGTGCTGTCGACGCTACACACCAACGACGCACCAGGGACGGTGTCTCGCCTCCTCAACATGGGTATCGAGCCGTTCCTGGTGACCGCCTCGTTGAATCTGGTGCTCGCGCAGCGGCTGTCTCGCCGGATCTGTAACGAGTGCAAGATGCAGGACGAGAAGCACCCCGAGGCTCTCGCGAAGATGGGATTCTCCGAGGACATGATCCGCAAGGCCACGATCATGAAGGGCCGCGGCTGCAACACCTGCAACAACACCGGCTACAAGGGCCGCGTCGCGCTGTACGAGGTGATGCCATTCACTGATCCACTCAAAGAACTGGTCCTCCAGGGCGCCTCGGCGGCCGAGATCAAGACCGAGATGATTCGCGGAGGCGTCCAGAGTTTGCGCATGGCCGGAATCCAAAAGATCATGGAGGGCGTGACGACCCCGGAGGAAGTCCTCCGCACCACGGTGGATGACTAAGTGGCCCAGAACCTCAGCCTCCCAACGCTGCTCAAGGCGATGACCGACAAGGGCGCGTCGGATCTGCACATCACCGTCGGCTCTCCGCCCCGCCTCCGCATCGACGGCGATCTGGTCAAGCTCCAGACCGATCCGCTCAACGCGACCGAGACCAAGACGCTCTGCTACTCGGTGATGAACGACGCGCAGAAGATGCGGTTCGAGGAAGACCTCGAGCTCGACTTCTCGTTCGGCATCCGCGGCATGGCGCGCTTCCGCTCCAACGTCTACATGCAGCAGGCGTGCGTCGCCGGCGCATTCCGCGTCGTCCCGTACAACGTGATCCCGCTGGCCGACCTCGGACTACCACCGGTGGTCACCGAGCTGACCACGAGGCCACGCGGGTTGGTACTCGTCACCGGTCCGACCGGCTCGGGCAAGTCGACGACGCTGGCGTCAATGATCGACAAGATCAACTCGACACTCAAGGGTCACATCGTGACCGTCGAGGATCCGATCGAGTTCCAGCACGCGCACAAGAGCTGCCTCGTCAACCAGCGCGAGATCGGTCGCGACTCGGCGAGCTTCACGCGTGCGCTCAAGTACATCCTCCGTCAGGACCCGGACGTCGTGCTGATCGGTGAGATGCGCGACC
>Ga0105049_10003159_pt1 | contig 19508 bp, 13 predicted proteins | sample MAT06_FD_78087 | JGI IMG/M metagenome (GOLD analysis project Ga0105049, IMG submission 78087) | Freshwater microbial communities from Lake Fryxell liftoff mats and glacier meltwater in Antarctica - MAT-06 | ecosystem: Environmental > Aquatic > Freshwater > Ice > Liftoff microbial mat | place...
GCCACAGCCTGCACTGATCGCTAAGGTAAACAAGGCTAAACAGACGGCATACTGATGACGGCTGCCCGCGCCTCGTCGGGGGTCGGGTAGGTGAGAAAATACTTCTACGATTGCAAGCGTACTTATCACGATCAAGGGGGGGGAGAATGGACTTCTATACTCTATACCCCAGGCTCACCTACTGTCTAGAATGAAATAACCCTGCTAACGGAGAAAGTAGTTATTTTCTTAAGAAAACAGAGAAATAACCCCTTTGAGGTTAAGCTAACCTAGATGCAGTAATAAGTCTATTCTCTTAGCGCGGCAGGCATGTAATATCTCCAACTATTGAGAATCATATCTTAACTTAGACGTAACTCGTCTTCTGCGAACGCAATTTATAGATTTTAGAAGAGTTAGGGTAATGGTTGTATTGCGGAGCATGGATTGGACATAGATGGGTGTCATTTCCAGGTGAAACTTGTCATAAATTTAGCCGGATTTAAGTATGAACACTGCTTCAGTATCTAAGAAAATCCTTGTTTTAACTGCAAATCCAATCGGATCGGACAGACTCAGGTTAGATAAGGAAGTGAGAGAAATTGGTGAAGGATTGCGGCGATCGGCTCAACGAGAGCAATTTCAGTTAGAGCAGAGATGGGCAGTTCGGCTGCAAGATTTACATCGGGCGTTGTTGGATGTAAAACCGCAAATTGTTCACTTCTCTGGACATGGCGCTGGCGAAGGTGGGTTGATGCTGGAGGACGAACAGGGGAAGGCGACGTTTGTATCAACGGCAATGTTGCAAGAATTATTTAAATTGTTTGCCGTCGTGGGAGTTGAGTGTGTGGTGCTCAACGCTTGCTACTCTGAGGCACAGGCGATCGTCATTAATCAGCACATTCCGTTTGTGATTGGGATGCCCGATTGGGTTAACGATCGGTTGTCGATCGCCTTTTCTGTCGCTTTCTATGATGCTATTGGTGATGGGCAGGACTATGAGTTTGCATTTCGCTTGGGTTCGATTCAGTTTGCAGATGTCCCAGTGGAGAGAAAACCTCTTTTGAAAAAAGGACAGGAATCAAAGCGATCGCTAAGCACTGCTGCTGCCTCGGATTTTGATCGGGGCTTAGCACAGCCCAAAATTGAGCCGTCAAATATTGGAGTCAGCACACAAGGCGATGTGCATATCACAACTTTCAATATGAACTAATGAGCAGTTAGATATAAGTTAGATATAAGAACGAGTAGCTTATCCATCAACAAGGGGAAAGAGCAATGAGTGGGGAAAAGTGCCGCCATGTCAGAGTAGAAGAGCAAGAGTTGCGGCGATTGCGGGAGCAAGAGAGCCGATTGCGATCGCTGCAACGGGACTTGCCTGACCGTCTAAATGCGATTCGGACAGAGGCGCAGCGAGACCTCCAACAGAGACTCGCTCCCCTAGAGCAACGGGCGCAACGCCAAGAGCAAGAGGCGCAAAAGCTGAAGAGTAATTTGGCAAGCTTGGAACTGGAAACCCATCGCCGGATGCTAGCACAGCGAAAAGCACTACAGGAATCCCTTAAGGAGTCGGAAAGGCGGCAGCAGGAAACGCTAAAAGCGGAAGTTCACGGGCTGGAAACAGCGATGCGTGAAGGCTTTGATCAACAGCGTCGTTTATTTCTTCAAATTACAGCAGACCAGCGGCAGGAGTACATCACCCTGAATCAAGGGTTGGATCAAAAGTTCACTGAACTGATAGCAGAAGAGCGGCAAGCGCGACAGCAGCTTGAGACGCGACTGGCACAAAAAGAGAGTAATAAAGCCCAGCTTGCTGAGAATCTTCTTAGTGATGTAGAACTGATCTGGCAACAGATTGAAAAAAATTATCAGCATGAGCGCTTTGCTCCTGATCGGTTGGTGGCGCTGCGTCGTGAGTTGGATCTGGCAAACAGCAATATTGGGGCGGGTATCACTGAAGCAGCGATCGCAGTCACTCAGAAAACATACCTATCTCTAGTTGATCTACGGGTGGAGTTAGAACAAAAAGAACAGGAATGGTTACTCTTTCATAATGCCACACTAGAGGAATTGAGAAGTCTGATCGCAGAGGTGCAATCTAATCGAGAGTGTGAGGTTGAGATTGGGCAGGGAGAGGAGGCTCAAAAATTTCGGTTGGCGGTGGATTATTGGACGACGGGGCGGCTAAGTCGGTATGAGCAAGAGCTTCAACAAATGGAGACTCGTTTAGTCAGCGAGGCAAATACATTATCTCTGGCGCAATTGGAAGCCATTGAGGGACAGATTGAAACCCTGCAACCCCAGTTAGGTGAGATTGTTGAGCAAGCCAGAACTGAGATTTTAAGCTCCCAGATGCGGGCAGAAATTGCCGATCGCGTTGCTGATGTTTTGGGAGGCATGGGCTATATCCTCATTCAGTCTAGTGATGCTTTATATGAGGACGAAGATCAGCGACAAGCGTATGTGTTGAAGTTGAAAGATGTGAATGGGGGTGAGGTGGTGACTATCATTAGTCCGGAGAAGGAGTTTGGCGTAAACCAAATATCGGTTAATTCCTTCGGGACGATTCTCAAAAACGAACAATCTCAGCAACAGAATGCCAGCGCAATTTTTGAGGCGCTAGCGGCGGATGGTTTGGCTCCTGAAGGAGCAATGCAATGCAATGATAGCCCTCGACAGGATTATGCCGACATGGAGGCGGTGAGGCAGCGATCGGAGCAAGCAGCAGCCCAGCCTCAAACTTCACTCCAGCCGTCTGAGTCATAGCACTATTCACCATGATGAATGAAGTATGGTCATTGAACGGATAACAGCAAAGCTGAATTTGGCAAGTGGCGATCGGTTTATTATTTTGTACGGTTCTAATACGAGCGATACATTTTGTTCGTCAGCGTTGGAATTGTTAATATTGAACAGGTTTTACATCGTCATTTGAGATCCCATGGCTATGAGCGAATTTTGTTCTATTCTGGCATCGATAAAGTCTATTTTCTCGATCCTGATTCACGAGAACGTTGCCTGCCTAGCCGTCAAGTTGAAGCCTCCGTTTCTCCTGGGTCGCCCCGCTCCCCCGATGAACTCAAGCTCACACCAGGACCGCTAGGACGCAAGAAGGGATTGCTGCGGCGATCGTCTCCGGCTTCCCCTCCGATAGTTCCTATGGCAGCACAATCTACTATCACGCCTAGTAATTCTCGATCGCAGACGGTCATGCAAGATACGCCTTCGGTTGCCTTCTTTCACACGTTAATGGAAAAGATCGAGTATAAATCTGCGATCGTTTTTACAAACGCTGAAGATTTAGTTTTTTTTGAGAATCGTCGAGAGCTTTTTGGGCGCGTGGTTAGATGGTCGCGTTTGCCGCCAAACAATCATAACCTTTGTATCTTTGTCTTTCACCATGAAGATCGAAGCGAACTGCAAACCTTTTGTCGTTCGATTCAGTTTACCTATTTGGAGAGTTTACTGACTGGCGAACCCACCGACCAAGCCTGTAATATTGCCTGGCTGGGTGCGCCTAGTTTGCAGGAAATTGAACGGTTGATGCATTATTTTCGGCTGCAGCAGGACAAACCTGTGGATTGGGGGACGCTCCAGCCCTTAGCGCGCTGGTTATCGGCTGAGTCTCAAAAAAAGATCAATGACTGGTATAACGCTTTCCGTACCGCTCCAGAAATATCCCTGGCAGAGGCAAGACGACAACATTGGTTATCGGGTACGGTTTCGACTGAGCCTGCCCTGAAGCGCTTGGAAGCGATGATTGGTTTGCAATCGGTTAAAGAAGTCGTCTCACAAAGAATTCATCGGTTAACCTCAGACCAAGTCCGGCTCCAGAAAGGTTTAGTCAGTGAACCTCCGCGCTTGCATATTGTTTTTAAGGGAAATCCTGGGACAGGTAAAACGACTGTAGCGCGACTCATTGGCGAGATTTACCGTGATCTGGGGTTGTTGCAGCGGGGAGAAGTGGTAGAGGTGAGTCGGCAGGATTTGGTGGCGGGGTATGTGGGGCAAACGGCGATTAGAACGAACAGTGCGATCGATCGTGCCCTGGACGGCGTGTTGTTTATCGACGAAGCCTATACTTTGAGTGAGGGCGGCGAGAATGATTTTGGGAAAGAGGCAATTAACGCGTTGTTGAAACGGATGGAGGACGATCGGCAGCGGTTGGCGGTCATTGTGGCGGGCTATACCGATAACATGGATACTTTCTTGAATGCAAACCCTGGACTCCGCGATCGCTTTCCAACGCAGATTATTTTTGAGGATTACACGCCTGATGAGTTGATGGCGATTTTGAAACGTTGCATTGCTCAAATGCAGGGCGCGATCGCTCCTGACTTGGAACCTATGCTGATCAACTTATTAACCCAGCGCTATGAGGAGCGGGATCATCAGTTTGCCAATGCGAGATATGTAGAAAATCTTTTGAACGGTATGGAGGATCGTCGCTCTTTGCGGGTTCAGGCACAACGGCTGGATGTTTTGACGGAACCTTTTCGGATGGCAGATTTATCACCGGAGGATAAAGCAGTGGGCGAACGTAATACTAAAAATGAGGATATGCTTCAACCTCTACTTCAACAACTCGATCGGATGGTGGGTTTACGGACTGTAAAGCAGGCGATTCATGAGATTGTGGATAGCGAAATGGCGAATCAGCGCCTACGAGCAGCGGGGCATCTGGCAGGTGATCCCGTTGAGACCCTGCATATGCTATTTACGGGCAATCCGGGCACTGGGAAAACCACAGTGGCACGATTGGTGGGAAAGATTTTTCAGGCGTTGGGTTCGTTGAAAAAAGGGCAGTTTCTAGAGGTGAGTCGTAGCCAGCTGGTTGCGAGCTTTCTGGGGCAGACAGCGCCTAAAACCCAAGCCAAAATCGACGAGGCGATCGGTGGGGTCTTATTTATTGATGAAGCCTATGCGTTGGCACAAGGAGAATTGGGTGGCACAGATTCCTTTGGGCAAGAGGCGATCGATATATTGGTTGCCAGAATGGAGAATGACCGCGATCGTTTGGTTGTAATTTTGGCGGGCTATTCCAGAGAGATGGAGATTTTTCTAGATGCAAATTCTGGAATCGCTTCTAGAATCGCTTACACGATCGAGTTTCCAGATTACAACGCTACTGAGCTTCACCAAATTTTTAGAACGATGTGTCAAAAGGATCATCGGATTTGTCCAGAATCCGTCGATCGAAGTTTACGGGAAACATTTCGGCAAATGGAATTCAATAAAGATCGGAGATTCGGGAACGGGCGGACAGTGCGAAATTTTTATGAAAAGATGGTAAAAAGACAGAAAAGCCGCATAATTCGAGATAATTTAATAGGAGCTGAGATGATGACGTTTGTAGATGGTGATGTTCCTGGTTTGCTTTCAAGGTAAGCATGATGAAGCTGAATAGAAACTCTCAAGACAGAACTACCAATGACTTGATTCAGAAAATTATCCAGGGTGGACAATCAGTTACTCCAGAGCGTTTAGCACAGATTGATACTTGGTTGAGGGAGTTTCGTACGGAACTAGAAAGTAAGAGAAGCGAGATCTCTAACCTCAGGCAGCAACTCAAGAGCGACGAGAATGAACTGAGTGAAGCATTGATGATGCTTAAAAGTTCATCCCCCAGTACAGGCTCACCAGATAGCCTACAAGCAGCAGCACTATCAGAACAAATTGATGCAGCGAGAAAAAAAATGTTGTTTCACGAACAAGAACTAGAAAAGCTTGAGGAGTGGTTTCAATGTTTATACTACGCAAAATCTCATTGTGATGAGCTGCATCATGAGTGTAAAAGACTACTTGACACTAAAGACACTTTAAATGGGGAGAACAGAAAACTATCACAACAAATTAAAGTAAAAGATAATGAAATTACAGAGATGAGTAATGTAATTGATGGGATGAGCGATCGAATGGCATTGAGAAAATCTCGGAAAGCCCTTTTTCTAAAATCATACATTTCATTCTTCACAGCTTTGCTTTTTTACACTTTAGGATTGAGTGCCTGTGGTTGGATTCTTTTAGATATTAGAGAAGATTCTAGACAGCAAGATAAGTTGCCAGAACGTCTAGTGTCTCTGGTCATTGCGCTTTCTAGCTGTGGTTTTGGTGTTTCAATTTCTCGAATGGCTAAAAACTATGATCAGCAGTTGCAGGGATTTAGAACTCAGGTAGAGAGGTTAGGGTTGATTGACAGGATGTCGAGAGCAGATCTCCCTGTACAGGCACTAGAAGCAAGTCAGAAATTATTTGACAAGCTTCTTGCAGATAATAAAGAAGATGATAGATCATTTGTCGGAAAAATCTTAGATAGCCTCAAGGAAAATAGCAATAGCGACAGAGGAGAAGATAAAAACTCATGAAAAATTGTCCGGTTTGTCATTTAAAATCTATCCTTGACAAAACCGAGGCTTGTCCAACTTGTAACTGGGATTTAACTTCCTATCCAATTACATTTACTGGACAAGTACCAGACGCTTTAATTGCTAGAGAGAAGGCAAAACTGACATGGGCACAAGGACAGTGGCAGCAAGGTCAACAATCCACTGCGGCTCAGAGAGAACTCGATATGTTCAGGCTGGAAAAACAGGGGCTAGAAACAACTCTGCAACAGCTTCGATCGCAATTTGAGCAATCTCAATTGCAGTTGCAGAATCAGAGCAACCTGTTAGATTCAGAGAAACAAGCACGAGCAGAACTCCAAACGCAACTTCAACAGTTACAATCCGAACAACAGGTTTTGATAACTCAACAGGAGCAGTTTTCTCAGGAGCGATTGCACTTAGAACAACATATTATCCAACTGACGCAAGAACGCGCAAGCCTTAGCGGACAGGTTGGAGATTTTAAAAAAGAACGATCGCAATTAGCCACATCCCTACAACAATCTCACCAACAGCAGCAGCTCTTGCAGGCTCAGATCCAAAAGCTAGAGCAGGAGCGATCGGATGCCGAGAAAAAAGCCCAGCAGGAGGTGATTCAACTTAAGGCTGAACTGTCTCAATCGCAAGCCCAACGAGTTGAGGTAGAGCAATCAAGACAGATTTTACAAGCTCAGTTAACGCAAGCGACTACAGAACAGCAACGGTTGCAGGGAGCGCTAGAGCAATTGGATCGTGAACGCAATCGGTTGCGAGGGAAAAGATCTGGTTCACAGGGGAATCTATGGGACATGTGAGCGCATCCTGATTATAGGAAATCTTCAGAAATTCCAGAGATCTTTTTTGGGTGTCTGCTCTGACGAAGAACCCTCGCCAGATTGAAAATCCTCGGTATTAGGAGATTCAACGACTTTCTCTTTAAATCCCCGCATTGGATCAGGTCGGGATTGAGAGGAAGAAAGTGATTCTTCCGGAGTATCAGAATAGCTTGGTGAAGAGGCTTCTTTTCGAGAACGCTGGTTTTGCAAATCGATCAGAAGTCTACGTCCTTCCTGGAGATCTTCTTGAATTTCGTCATATTTCTTTGTTGCCCTCGATCGCTGGTGTCCTTGCTGCTGACATTGCACCAACCAATTTTGCAAGCGGCGCAACTCCTGCTCACCCTCTTCGATTTCTGACCGTAACTCTCCTTCATAATGAAGCAAATCATCAAGGCTCCAGAATTCAATCGGACCCATATCTACTAGGATCTTGTCCAACTGCCTCTTACCTGTTCTACCAAAGAAGACAGCAGTTCCCTTACGAAGTCCTGCTCCCAATCCTCTAGCCAATTGGCTAAAATCGGGAGATGTTCTACGAGCAGAAGTGCTCTCTCGCTCCTCGACAGCAGGTGGGTTTTGGTTGGAATGATTGGGGCTTTGAGGTGTAGGATGTCCCTCCTCTAATCGTCGGATAACTTCGTGCTGCTGAACCTCCTCGATCACTGCTACTTTAAATCTAGAATTGGCTAAATCGCGTCGGGGTAAATTGCCAATGCAAATTGATAAAGGATGAGCGGTTTTTGCTGCTGTCCACCAAATATTTTGAGCTTCTGCCATATTCCAAAGCGAGATCCCGTTAGAACTTTGAGGTAACAATTGATCTAACAGCATCGGCTGCCAAGCTTCGGTTGGCTGAACTCCATCTTCAGGACAAAACTGTACGTGGTAAAAAGACTTTACATCCCCTGATGTCGCAGGATCGCGTCCAAGGGTTGCGTAGGTTTCAGTCCACTTTTTCGGTACAAATTCTAGGTATGACCTTAGGAAATGTTTTAGATTTCTCTCTGGAATAACGGTTGGATGATCTATTTTGGCTACATAGCCGATAAACGCAAATAAAGGTCTTCCCAGCCGATCCTGAGTCATGTCGTCAGGCAAGTTTTCAGGTAAATGCTCGATCCCAACTTCCGGCAAAGCACTCATCAAATCCCTAATCATGCAGGTTACGCCGATAATGCAATACGTCTGCCCTCTGTAGAATAACCAGCGTGGATTACCAGATAGAGTTTCTGCGGCACGGGTGGTCACTTTGATATAGTCCCAAACGCCATCCTTATGATCGTTTGTAAAATCGATCGGAGTGACCAGAAACCGAAAATCGACCTCGTAGGTGCGACCATAAATCAGAGGTGCCCATCCCAGCGAAGGATGAGGGGCGAGCATCTGTTCTTGAGGGATAGGGCTAGTCAACGATTCAGTGATCGGAGGAAGAGTGAGTTCCGATCTGCTTGTCGCCGTGAGTGGCTCAACTTTCGTCTCACATGGGAGCGCAGACTCAGTAGATTCAGCGGCAGACATCAATACGGCATTTGTCTCAGAATTCCCCGAATTATTGACAAGGACGGGATTTAATTTGGAGGTAGGCGGTTCGGGTTGTTCTCCCAATTCTGTTGTTGAATCAGTCATCAACGGGGGAGGCGCGATCGATTGAGCTTCATCAGTCGTTGGCTGCTGGAGGTCAGCTTGAGACAGCACAGTAGGTGTTTCAACTTTTACCTCGTCCGGAGACATGAGTTCTGTCGATTCAGCGGCAAACATTGACACAGGATTTGTCTCAGAATCTTCCGACTCGTTGATAGGCAACTCATCAGCAAATACAGGATTGACTTCGGAGCCAGACGGTTTGGGTTGTTCCCAAAATCCTGTTGTAGGATCAGCCATCGACTTGAATCTCCTTTCCGCCTAGAAAAATTTGAGCACTCGCCAGTTCCTGAGCCAATAATGCCATTTTGCGCTGCACTTCTTGCAACTGAGCCTGGGAAGCTTGTACCTCTGCCAGAGTTCGATCAGCGTCTCCAGAGTTCACCAAACGCCGGAGCCAGTTCCCATTTTTCAACCCCTCTAGCTTAGCTTGATTTTGACTCACTCGTTCTTCCCCGGTCGTCACGTATTCTCTAAACTTTGTATAGAGAGCAAACACAAGGGGTAAATGAACATTCTTCGGATCGATTTCTCCGAATGAACTATCTTCAGCCAAATCTTTGCCCAAGCTCACAGGGCAAACCATGATTAGCCAGTCCTGGTTTGGCATAAACAGCGTGCCGAACATTTTCTGAACATCGTCCATTAACTCAGTCTTATCTCGCTGAAAACATTGATCATACTTCGTAATCACGATGACGATTGGAAAGGGACGCTGACGATCGGATAACTTTGCGCCCAAATCATCAAGGAAGAAATTCATTCGCGTCACACCGGCTTGTCTGGCTTTGATCTGCCGCTTAGCATCAGTAGTGGCTGCGGTTCGCAAATGCTCGCCAGAAATACAGAGAAAAATACAGTTGGATTCTCGCAGCCGCTTCGTCAGTTCTTGGGTGTCAGATGCCGAAGAAACATCCTGCATTGCCCCGCCACGATAGTCCAGCCAATCAAAACTGATTAAACGCCGCATTCCATAGCTGAAGTTGAACTCATAGTGATGAGGCTCTCCAACTGTAATCGGGGGCCATCGATCGGCTCCCTCCATCTCTACCAAATTTTCCCACAAGCTGGACAGTCTCAAATCCTCGTCTGGATCAGTGGTGGATAAGGTAAAGCCTTGCAACCCAAGCTGCATCAAGGAATACAGTCCTAACATGTAGCAAGTTTTACCTGCTCCAGTGGTTCCTAACATTGTAATTTTTACTTCCGCAGCCATAATATTCTCCTTAGCACTCTAACTATCAAAAATTGAAAAGGGATCAGAGGGTTTGATCTCGTCCGATCGCACGCCTTGCTGCACTTGATTAATTTGCTGCACATAATCCAACAATTCGAGCTTTGGTTTAATCAACGGCAACTGCTCCACATATCGCCCTAGAGAAAAGGCAGGGTCTTGGATTTGCTTAAATTCTTGCCGCTTTGCCGCAACTTTTTCTTGCTGCTGTTTCGCCAGATCTCCAAAAGTGGGTTCACTATTCCAGCGACTGACCATCCAATCCAACGCGCCGCCTACCCCACGGCTCTTTTCCTCATAGGCAGTCGCCCACTGCTCCGATGCTCTCAGATCTGTATGAACATTCGTATATTGAAACAGGACGGCAGCGTGAAGCGAAAATAATAGCGGCATAGATACATTTCGCAACTGAAGTCCACAAGCGATCGGGATCAGCGCTCCAAAGACGGAGTTACTAACATTAATCGCACTGATTAACCCACTCAAACTCTGTAAGTGGTCAGATTGAATCACGGCAATCAGATCCATTTTAGTCAGGACGATCGCCAAAGACATTGGTCGTTCTAAGTCTTGAAGTGCTTGTGTTGTGAGCGAAATCATACGCCCTACTTGATGACTCCGCTGACTCCCACGGGCAAGTGCATCACCGTCAAAGAATAGCATAATTCCATCGGCTGCTTTCAGATCTTGTAAAAGAGCTTGAGCCTGTTGGCTATCCTTCGACTCCCGCAAAGCGCCCCCCCGGTAATCAGACCAGGTAAACTGCAAGACGTTACTACCGAGATAGCGTAAGTAAAACTGGTACTCTTGGGACTGATCCGTTGGCGGCGGATATTTCCCGTTGTTAATTTCTGCGGCAGTGCTGAGCCAATATCGATGATCATTATCGTTCACCGCTCGTAATCGAAATCCATCAACACTCTGCTGCATCGCGCTGTAGAGAGAAGCCATGTATGTTGTTTTTCCCACACCACTATGCCCTAACATGACAACTCTCATGATCATCTCCATTCATTGAACCCATCACCATCATCACCATCATCACGATTCACCTTTTCGTTAAATCCATACATTGGCTTCGGCGGTTTAGCATCAGATTTAGGAGCCTCTAACGCATTCGCTCGCCTATCTAGTCGTTTTAGCATAGCCAGGAAGATCCCTTTGAGCGATCGTTTGGTCGATCGCCGATTCTGATCCTCTGTTAAGGTTTGGCGCTGCAACCATTGCAGGAGAAGGGTGAGTCCTGCCCCGCCCAAAGTCCCAATGATCACAACCCTTAGCAAACGGCTAAGGCTCAAGCCTTGAAAGAAGATTAATCCTATTAAACCACCCAGAAATGCACCAATCAATACCTCTACGATTCCCAATAAAATGATGTGGCGATGATTATGAGCAAGAAATCTAAATACAGTCGATCGCTGAGGTGTTGAAGAGGTTCGAGAGGAGGGTGGTTGTGCAACGATGGTTGTTGGATGAAGCGTAGAAGAACTGTTAACCTCTATGAGAATTCTTTTTTCAGTGATATCAGCGACCGTAGCGTTGAGAAAAGAACCATCGATCGCATCTGAGCTTCTGGACAGCCCCAAACAAATGGATACAGACTGGCTAGCAGACAGCCTTGCCGCAGCTAACCGCCAGAGATTCTGCCGAATTTGCTCAGTATCAGGATATAGAAAAATTTGACGCTTCTCCGGCAAGCTCAAAGCCAGTTCGGCTTGATCTCCAACGTCAGCAACTTCCACAGGAAGGTATTGGAGCGAGCGATATTCCGTCAGCAATGGGGTACGGCTGCGTTCTTCATAGGATTTAACAGTCCAATTGGGCACAACGTATTCTAAATAAGAGACTCTAAACGAGCGCAGATCTCGGTCTAGATAGGCTGGAATCGCTGGAATAGTTTGAGCCATGCGCCCCACATACCCCACAAAGACAAAGAGCGGTCGCCCTAAGCGATCGTAGGCAAACTCTGCCTCCGTGGCAGACAGTAACTCTTGCACCATGCAGCTTGCTCCTACCACACAGAGTCCGTCTTGGCTGAAAAGGCCCCAGCGCGGAGCGTCGGGTAGATCTTCTGCTGAACGGGTCATGACCTGAATGCGTTGAGATATCCAAAGTGTTTCAGGAGGAGTTAGGTCATGGGGAATGGCAAGGAGGCGAAAATCAACCTCGTAAGTTCGACCGTAGACAACTGCTGCCCAATCAGATATCAAAGACGCTCCTTTGCTCAACTGTTACAAGACCGAACTTAAGCGTGTGAACTCGCTCAGAGCCAGAGACTATTCTGCTGCGCGATCGAACGAGAGATATTTTTCTAGTTTAGCGACAGGTTCAATTAAAATTTCTAATTCTTTGTATTTTGCAACGGCTTGGTTAATTTTACTGTTTGCCAGATCACGGTAAGTTGCACTGCCTGTCAGCGAATCCCAGGTCTCCTGTAGAAAACCTCCAATTCCATGTGTTTTTTGGGTGTAGTAATCTGCTAGAGACTGATGAGCATTAATTTCCTGTGCCAAATGACTGGCTTGTAGAGACACCCCAAAATATAGGGTAAACAATAAAGGTATCGCTACATTTTGGGGATCGGGTCCACAGGCAACCGGCACTAAAGTACTGGCAATTAATTCACTCGCCTGAAGCGCTTGGGCTAACCCTTCCAATGGCTTAAGATCGTCGTCGTCGATACCGTCTACCAGATCTGCTTTGGTCAAAACAACGACTAGGGCGATCGGATGATCAAGATCACCCAATGCATGGGTAATTAAGGAAGTCATGCGACTAATTTGATTGCGGCGTGTATCGCGTTGTACTAGTGCTTGACAATCACAAAACATCAGAATGCCATCTGCCTGTTTCAGATCCTGTTGCAGCAACTTAGCCTGTTGACTATCTTTAGTTTCCCGAATGGCTCCACCACGGTAGTCCGCCCAAATAAACGGGAAGATATCTTTGCCTTGATATTGCAGGTAAAAATCATATTCGCTGCGCTGATCTGTTGGGGTAGGATAATTGCCGCGACGAATGGCTTGAGAGAGGTTGAGCAGACGGGAATGATCGCTATTTTGGGCTGTCCGTAACTTAAAGCCCTCAATCCCAGCTTGCATCGTGCTGTACATAGATGCCATGAAGGTGGTTTTCCCAACTCCTGAGTGACCAATTTCAACAATTCGCATGGTTGAAGTTCCACATAGTTGAAATACTTGATACCCGATCGCACCTGCTCCAATTAAAATGCCTCCCTTGGTCATTAGGTTCTAAACATATCAGTACCATCCGCTTGAACACTCATAATTTAAAGTTTTCTTTAGCTTCTGTCTATCTCCCCAATTGACAATGGGCTAAGATTTTACTACTGCTCATTTCAGCGTAAAAATGACCCCACTCAAAATTGGACTTGATTGTGGAGATAAAAGTTTAACCCTTTCTTATCTAGAACAGGGAAGGTTACGAGTGGCTCACTCCCACTGGGATAAGGAGGTAGGAGTTAACCCTGAGAAAAATGTTCATCTACCTGAGCAGGAAATACTGCTCCACCTCAAAAATCTTCTAGTTGCCCAGGCGAGTCAGCCGGATGATTTGAGTCTACGCCCAAAAACGATCGACTGCCTGACAATCGTAACGACTTCCGCATGGCAGCAAGTCATGGAGCGTTTTACCGTGGAACAAGTGAAGGATTTCCTGGGTTCTGCCGTAGCTGAGGTTGAATTTGTGCCTGATTTTGTAGCGATCGCGGCAGCTTGGATCGGGTATCAAAAAAAAAAGCAACCCCTAGAACAAAATAAAACGTTGCTAATTTGTGATTTGGGCAAGACTGCAACTCGCATTCATTTATGTCAAATCACCCCCAATCACCAGGTTAAGCGGCTCTATTCTGATGCCCAAAACAATGCTGGACTGACATTCGATCGCATCTGTATTGAACACGCCTATCAGCAAAAGCATGGGCATAACCCCGATCCACTGATACAATCCAAATTACTTCGCCTCTTTGAACTAGAAAAACAACGTACCCACGATCATGCCACGCTTCGGCTTAAACAGTATCTTCAGCATCCAGAAGCTATGGCAGACTATGCACTCTATGCATTTGGCGGTGGCTATTTAGTCAACTGCTATCAAGTCAACCAAGGATTTGCACCGATTCAATCCACGTTCCAAAATCTGATCTCCTCCCTTCAAAACTGGTTACAACGACAACAGCGATCGATTGATTATTTGGTGTTGACAGGTGGATTCAGCCGCTTTTGGCTGGTGCGTTCAGCCCTCTTGAAACGACTGGATATGGACGAGGCAGATAGCCGATTCGATCGGGACTTTTCTGATCAGTATGGCGAGGCGGCAATTGCCCATGGTGCTGGTTTAATTGCCAATCGAGAGGTTGATCCCTTCGATCGCTGTCCCTGCACCTTGGGAATTATGGGAGAGACCTTAAATGTCAATTTAGAACCAGAACCAATATTCATCCCCATCCTACACAAAGGGACTTTTCTCGACCAGCTAGAAACCCTTCGATACGTATCTACCCCCTTGGCAGTTTCCCATGCAACCATTCGCATCGGTGTTGATGCGCCGCCCCAACTTAAAACTAAGACGGTTAACGTTAGCGATCGACTACCGCTTACAGAATCTTCGATTCCCCGTTGGCGTTTCGGGATGCAGGTTAATTCATCGGCGATCGTCTCGCTTGTGATTGAAGATCCGGCGACAGGGCAAAGGGGACAGTATGAGTTAGGTCAATTAGCAGACTTGGCGAACGGAGGAGGCGACTTCCATGGTTGATAGCAATAATTCTCAAAAGCTGATTGAACACCTTGAGAAAGCAGGGGTTGTTGCAAATACGGTCAATATTGGAAATTTTCTTTCAGGTAGGGCGAATGCACAGAACGAACCCCGAACGGGTATTTCCAATAACGCCCGACGCGTCAGAACGATCGAATTTGTGGGGCGCAGCAAAGAACTGACCGATATTCATGAATACTTGCTACAGAGTAGACGGGTTCCTGCGATCGCACTTTGTGGAACGGGAGGGATTGGCAAAACTGAATTGGCACTACAGTATATCCATGAACACGAAGGCACTTACAGCGCGGGGATCTGTTGGTTGAATGCCCGTGATGCTGATATCAGCACCCAACTGCTCAGCTATGTCCGAATTTACCTGGGGCTAAAGCCGCCTAAAGATCTTGGTATTCAACAACAGCTAGAATTCTGCTGGGCAAACTGGCAAGCAGGTAATGCTCTGCTGGTATTCGATGATGTCACCCAGTTTAAGGAAATTGAATCCTATCTCCCGCCCCAAAGTCGGTTTAAGATTTTGATCACGACTCGATTACAATATGGCTCACAAGGCATTCAATTTCTGCCGATTCGATCATTAGATCCACAAGCCTCGTTGCAACTTTTGCACGTCAACTTAGAAACAGATGATTCTCGCCTTCAGAACGAACCCGAATCCGCTCGACAGCTTTGCGAATGGTTTGATCATCTCCCTTTGGGTCTGGCAATTGCTGGGCATTACCTAAGACGCAAACAGGATTTATCACTGCTAGGAATGCTAGAGCTTCTAGAAAAAGAGCGGCTAGCCCAAGAAGATTTTGCTTCGATCTCTGCTGCGTTTGAATTAAGTTGGAAGGATTTAAGTCCTGAAGCGAAATCACTGAGCTACGCGCTCAGCCTCTTTGCCTTGGAACCCATTCCCTGGTGCATGGCAGAGCAACTGTTACAACCTCAACATACGATCGAAGATCTAGAAAAATTACGAGATGATGAACTGCTCAGGTTCAGCTTCCTGCAACGGAAAGATACTGGAATCTACCAATTTCATCACCTGACGCGAGAGTTTGTGCAAAACAAGCTCAACCGTGCAGAGTGCAGTCCAGAAGCTGCCAAAGACCTAAAGGAAAGCTTTGGGCATGAAATGGCAGTGCTCCTCGAACAGATACTTGCGGGCGAAGCCTCCGCTATGGTTGCCAACATAGAAGCCTCGATCGTCATGACCCACACTGAGGATGTGGTGACTTATTTATCTGACAGGATGATTGAGCAGGACTTGTACCAGTGTTACATCTCCCTCATGTTCTTATACATCTATCAGGGAGACTATGTCCGTGCTGCCCTCAAGGGAAATCAATGTTACGATGAACTGTCTCGACGCTTGGGAAACCATCATTCCACCGTAATTGTAACGCTTTTAATTTTATCTAGTATCTACACGTCGCAAGGCAAGCTGAACCAAGCTCAACAACTGTTGCTAGATATTTTAGAACAGGGCAGCGAAGTCTTGAGTGAGGATGAGGGTTTTCGAGCCTCGGTATTGCTCGATCTAGGGAGCATTCAAGCCGCCCAGGGAGAGTATGAAGCAGCAGAACAAAATTGTCGAGAATCGCTGGAGATTAGAAAACAGCTATGTGGAGATGCTGCAGTCAGCGTTGCCACTAGCTACTGTGCCTTAGCCGAGGTTTGCCGCGTTCGTGGGCGCTACGCAGAAGCTGAGGATCTATATCAGCGTGCCTTTGCCATCTACGAAGAGACGACAGCCGATGAACTCCAGCGGGAGCAGGTTCCTGCTTCTAATATTTTGAACGCACTCGCTCTACTCTGTTTGGAGCAAGGTCGGGTTCAAGAAGCAGAAGAGGTGGGTGAGAAGGCAATGGATATTGTTAAAGATATCCTGGGAACCGAACACCCTGTCTATGCGGCACGGATCAGCACCTTGGCACAAATCTACACGGTCAAAGGTGACCATCAACGAGCCGAAAATTATTGTGAACAGGCAATTAAGATTAATCAGGGAAAAGGGAATACTATCAGTCTGGATCATTCTCGCAGCCTTTCGATACTCGCTTCGCTCTATTCAGTCCAAGGTCGATACGATGATGCTGGAGAGCTTTATGACGATGCACTGAAGATTCTACAACAGCTCTTTAAAGGCGAGCATGAACAGGTTGCTGAAGTCTTAGTTGCATTAGCCGTGAATGCGATCGCTCAAGGCAGTTTGCAAAGCGCTGAACCAATTCTAGCGCAGGGAAAGAAGATGTATCGTTCGACTATTGGAACCGCCCATCCTAGGTATGGTGAATTACTTTGTGTGCTGGCTGACGTGCGGTTTCGTCAAGGTCTGATGGATGAAGCTGAGCAATTGCTGCAGGAAGGGGTGGAAGTCATGACCAGGGCGTTTGGCGATTGTCACCCCAGGGTTGGTGATAAACTGGCGCTGCTGGCTGTGTTTCTGACTGGGCAAGACCGCCCCCAAGAAGCAGAACCCCTGTTCCAAAAATCTTTAGAGATTAACAAGGAAGTCTTTGGAGATAGCAATCCTAACGTTTGTGAGTATATGCTATTTATTGCTGAGTTCAAGCGCTCCAATGGACACGCACAGGAGGCGGATGAACTTTATGCTGAGGCGATCGGGATTTATCAACAGGAACGGGATAAGAAAATTAACCCCGATTTCTCAGAAGGATTACTGAAACTGATTGAGTTATATGAATCGCAGGGTCGTTATGATCAGGTTGAATCCCTCTATGACCGATTGCTAAAAATTAGCCGACAGTTACTAGGGGAAAATCATCCCACGGTAGTTAAACTTTTGACCAATCTGGCCAAGATCTACACTGATCAACTTAAATATGAGCAGGCAACGCCACTCTATGAAGCCGCTCTACGTATCCGGCAGCAAATCTTTGATCTGAACCACCCTAGCATCGTCACTAATCTAATTAACCTCACCTACAATTATCAATCCCTCAACCGATTTGAGGAAGCTAAACAGCGGTGTGTCGACGCAATCACGATTTCTACCAAGATGGACGGAAGTTCTGATTCCCAGGTGAGCCGCCTCCAAAAGGTACTAGTGAGTATTGACCGTGCCTTGGAAAAATATCAAGACATTCGTGGAATCCCTTCTAAACCCCAACCGTCGATCGAAAGTAGTGCTGTATCGCTATCCCCTGCCACACCCTCGCTCGAAACTTCCGGTCCTCCAGAGGATCAAACCGTGCTCGATCGCACCGTCAAAGAACAGTCAGCAGCCCTCAAGCGTCAGCAAGAGAAAATTAAACAGTTAGACCAGCAGCAAAAACAACTAGAAGCAGAACTTGAGCAACTTCAATCCGCCCAAGAACAGATTGAAGCAACTTTGCAAAACCACCGCCAAAACCACACTTCTCGACAGGCAATGTTGCAACCCGTCGCGGAGCAGTTACTCTCCTTGGTCAAGGCAGAACGAACTGCTCTATCAGAGCCTCTGAAGCTTGTGCTCGAAGATTTGCAGCAGCAGCAGGAAGATTACCAACACGCTTGGGAGGAACTGCAAACCGCGATCCGAGAATTCAATCAATACAAGGAGGAAACCAATGAAATTAGGGTTCATTTATCTAGCCATTACAAATCTGATCAAACATTAGGAGCAATACTCACGCCTGTTGATCATGCCAAAATCGACCATCTTCTACAGACGGTACAAGCTCACCTAGTGGAGGTCGATCAGGAACTTAAGCAAGCGCTCGTGTGTCATGAGCAATCGAAGCAAAAAAATATTCTTATCTTCTAAAATGACTCTCCTCAATATTGCCGAAATTTGCCCCACCACTAGAGCTTTGGGTCCCGGACAACGTTTTGTAATCTGGGTTCAGGGCTGTTGTTTTCGCTGCCCAAACTGTATTGCACCCGATTGGATTCCTATGACAGAAGCCACTTTGGTCGAACCTCAGGTGATTGCAGACCAGATTTTGTCTATCCCAAATCTAGAGGGTTTGACTGTTTCGGGAGGGGAGCCTATGCTTCAAGCTATGGCACTTCTAGAGTTATTTACATCCTTAAAACAGCATCGAGATTTATCTATTATCTGTTTTACCGGGTTTACCCTCGCACAACTTCAAGCAAAGTGCGATCGCAATATTGATGCCATTCTTCGGACAATTGATGTTCTCATTGATGGTCAGTATATTTCTGGACAGAATGATAATCAAGGTTGGCGAGGTTCTTCTAATCAAGTCGTACATTTTCTGACTTCTAAACACCTTACAGAATCCCGCCTATTTCTGGAGCGTAAACGCGATGTTGAAATTCACTTTCAGTATGATGCAACGTTGCTAGTCGGTATTCCTCCTCAACATATTCAAACAGCCTTTGAACAGACGATGATAAATTTGGCTCTCCAAATCAGAGATTGACAATAAAATTGCACTGACTTCGGATTCTTTCCAACTTTTGGTCGATAAAAAGTAACAGGTTTGCGCCCTGGTTGACTGACACAAATCAGCAAAGTCATTGCTCTGAACGATTTATTGAGAACGCTAGGCAGTATAAACCTGGAATTTTAAACGGAATCGACGTTCGCCTTTGTTGTCGGGTAGAGAGGACTCCTTCTGATGTTTAGGCTTGCTTCGTATTCCCCGTTACTCTCACCTTTCGGAACACGAGAGTGTCACAAGATTCAGCCTTGCACAATCA